>Ga0190275_10000397_pt1 | contig 39565 bp, 27 predicted proteins | sample Popmic550T_FD_133745 | JGI IMG/M metagenome (GOLD analysis project Ga0190275, IMG submission 133745) | Populus adjacent soil microbial communities from riparian zone of Yellowstone River, Montana, USA - 550 T | ecosystem: Environmental > Terrestrial > Soil > Riparian zone > Trees stand | place... | reverse complement strand
CGGGTCTTGCCGGTGCCGCCCGGACCGGTGAGCGTGACCATCCGCACCTCGTCGCGGCGGAGGAGGGAGAGGACGTCGTCGCGCTCGGTGTCGCGCCCGACCAGCGGCGTCAGCTTGTGCGGCAGGTTCGTCGGCGGCGCGGCCTCGATCGACACCTGCTCGGTGGTCCGCATCTTCGACGCGGAGGTGCCGGCGACGGTGGAGGCGTCGCGCTCGACGTCTCCCTTGAGACTCTGCAGGTCCTCGAGCAGCTCCCCCGCGGTCTGGTAGCGGCGAGTGCGGTCTTTCGTCATGGCCCGGTCGACGATGGAGGCGAGGCGCGGCGGGACGGTCGCGCCGTTCGAACGGATCAGCGGCGGCGGATCGCTGCGGAGGATGCTCGCCGCGACGTCCGACGTGCTCGCCCCTTCGAACGGCAGGCGGCCGCTGATCAACTCGTACAGCACGATGCCGGTGCTCCAGATGTCGCTGCGGGTGTCGAGCGGCCGTCCGCGCAGTTGTTCGGGCGACATGTAGAAGACGGTGCCGCGGACGACGTACGGATCGGTCTTCGGCAGGCTGGTCTCGGAGGCCGTGACCGTTCGGGCCAGTCCGAAGTCGAGCAATTTCACGTATCCGTCGCGGCGCAGCATGATGTTGTCCGGCTTCACGTCGCGGTGCACCAGCCCTGCGGCCTCGGCGGCGGCGAGCGCCGAGGCGATCTGCGTCCCGATGTCGAGCACTTCGCTGAGCGGCGCCTCCGCCCGGAGCATCCGTTGACGCAGGGTCACTCCATCGACGAACTCCGTGGCGATGAAGTGGTCGTCGCCTTCCTGTCCGACGTCGTAGACGGTGAGGATGTTCGGATGGTTCAGCGCCGACGCCGCCCGCGCCTCGTGCTCGAGCCGCTTCCGGAGCTCCGTGTCGGCGCGAGCCGACTCGCCGAGGACCTTCAACGCTACCGGACGCTGCAACTGCCCGTCGTGGGCGAGATAGACCTCTCCCATCCCGCCGGCTCCGATGAGCGAACGGATCTCATAACGGCCGAGAAAGGAGCCAGGTACGAGCATGCGGAGGTGGGGATTGTACTGGGGGAGAGGGCCGAGGGCTGAGGGCCGAGGGCCGAGGGCCGCCCGCCCAGGGACGGTAGGGTGGGCTCTCGGCCCTCGGCCCTTTGCCCTCGGCCCTGTTCCCGGCAACGAAAACGTCACAACTGACCCCGCCGTCCTTGCTACTGACCTGAAATTCTGATTCACTGACCGTGCGTTCAGTGAGCTGAATATGGCCGCCAAGTCCAAAGAAGAAGTGGTGCAGGAGTACCGGATCGAGTCGATCCAGGAAGCGACCATGCGCGTCATCGGCCGCAAGGGGATGGCTGCGGCGACGATGCAGGAGATCGCCGACGAAGCCGGCGTGGCGAAGGGGACGATCTACCTCTACTTCCGCGACCGCGAGGAGCTGGTCGAAAAGACGTTCGAGAGCGCCATTCTGCGGCTCATGGACCGTGTCGACGCCGCGCTCGACCAGGAGATCGGCATCGACGCAAAGATCCGGGCCGTGATGGCGGCTCATGTCGGCTTTTTCGGGGAGAATCGCGAATTCTTCCGCCTGTATCTTTCGCTCCGCATGCCCGAAGGGCCCGCGACGCGCCAGCGGAGGCAGAAGCAGCACTGCCAGCCGCACTATCGCGTGCGGGCTGAGAAGTTTGCGAAGGCTCTCGAAGACGCCATGGATCGCGGCGAGGTTCGCCGCGGTGACGCTTACAAGCTCGCCCTGTTCATCATCGAAGGAAGTACTGCCATCATTCTGGAGCGCCTCAACGAAGACGCCCCGCCGTCCGAGGAGGTGGATCTCGACCTCATTACCGGACTGATCCTCGACGGCATTCGGAAACGGAGCTGAAGTTTGAAACGAGTCGTTACTGCAGTCGTGGTCCTGTGCTGCGCCCTGACCGCGGGCGCGCAGACGAAGCTGACGTTCGACGGCGCGATGCGCCGCGCCCTCGAAGTGAACAACATCGTGGAGCGCGCGCGGTACGGCGTCGACGTGGCCGAGGCCAACAAGAACTACATCCTCTCCGCGGTGTTGCCCCGGATCACCCTGAGCGGTGACCTGACCCGCAACAGCATCGAGCAGTCGTTCGGCGAGGGCGAGGAAGCAATCGCCATCCTGCCGCGCAACGACTGGGCGTACCGCATCACGCTCTCGCAGCCGATCTACGCCGGCCGCCGCGAGCTGCGCGCCTATTCGCAGGCGAAGATCGGGATCGAGAACGCCCGCGAAGGGACGCTGGCCGCTGAAGACGCGGCGCTGCTCCGCGTGGCCTCGAACTATCTCGCCGTCCTGAACGCCGACCGCCGCGTCGACGTCGAGCGCCGCAACATCGAGCTGGCCGAGCGTCGCCTGGCCCAGTCACAGGCGTTCTACGAAGCGGGTGAGGTGACCAGGGTCGACGTGCTCCGCGCCGAGACGGCGATGAAGGCCGCCCAGCGCCTGATGGCCGCAGCCGCGGCGCAGCGCGAGCATGCCGCCGGGCAGTTGCGCACCGAGCTCGATCTCGACGGCGCCATCGAAGTGACGCCGGCCGAACGCACCCTCCCACCGCTCCCCGCCGAGGAGAACCTCGTCGCCCGCGCCACCTCGGAGCGCCCGGACGTCGACATCGCCGAGAACAACCTCCGTGTCGCGAAGCTCGAGGTGCAGAAGCAGCGCGGCTTCTGGCTGCCGACCGTCCGTTTCGACGGCGGCTACATCCAGCAGCGGACGCCATTCCCCGCGAACAGTTACGCGTACGGCGCGCTCCGCTTCGACGTCCCGCTGTTCCAGTCGGGCGAAGTGATCGCCCGCGTGGCCGGCGCGAAGAGCCAGGAGAAGCAGGCCGAGCTCGCGCTCGAAGAAGCGAAGACCGAGGCGCGTGAGGACGTCCGCCGCGCGCTGGCCGACCTCCGCTCCGCCGAGATCGGACTGCAGCTCGCCACCGAGCAGTTGGAAGCCGCGCAGGCGGAGTACGAACAGGCGTTCGACCTCTACCGCGCCCAGGAAGCGACGTCGCTCGACGTCGCGTCGTCGGAGACCTCGCTGGCCGATGCCCGCCGCGCGGTCGCCGAAGAAACCCTCAACCGTGAACTTGCCGAGCTGCGTGTCTGGTACGCCGCCGGTTCGCTGAAAGATGCTGTCGGAGTGACGAAATGACGAAGCGCCCTCTCATCCTCATCCTCATTCTTTCCATCCTCTCCCTCGGCACGATCGCGTGCTCGAGCGACGAGTCGAGCGCCGCGACCACCGATTCGGCCGCGACTACGACCACCCAGGCTCCGGCGCTTCCGGCCGACGTGCAGGCGATCTCCGATGCGACGACCGCCGCGACGAGCACCGAAGCCACGGCAGCGGCGGCCGCGCAGAGCGCGAACGTCCTCGAGGCCACCGGCGAGTTCGTCTCTCCGGTCCGCTCCGAGCTCTCGCCGAAGATGCCGGGCCGCGTGTCCCGGATCTACGTCGACGAAGGGACGCGCGTCCGCCGCGGACAGCCGGTGCTGCTGCTCGAGAGCGACTACGCGCGCATCCATCTCCAGTCCGCCGAGGCGGAAGCGGCGCGTGCGCGTGCCGTCCGTGACGAGGCCTCGCGCGACCTGGAGCGGAAGAAGGAGCTGGTCGGAAAGAACTCGATCCCCCGCGCGACGTACGACCGCTCGCAGGCCGCCTTCGAGCAGTCCACCGCGGCCGTGGCCGGCGCGAATGCGCAGGTGGCGCTTCTGCGTCAGCAGATCGGCGACTCGACGCTCCGCGCGCCGGTGGACGGCATCGTGGCCGAGAAGCGCACTGACGTCGGCGCGCACCTCGGGGACGGCGGTGTGGCGTTCGTGTTCGTGCAGCTCTCGCCCCTCCGCCTCCGTTTCCAGGTTCCGGAGCGTTACCTCGGCCGCATCAACACCGGCGACAAGGTCACGGCCCAGGTCGACCCGTATCCCAACGAGAATTTCGTAGGGACCATCAAGACCGTCGGCGGCATCATCGACCCGAAGACCCGGACCATGTTCGCCGAGGCGGAGTTCGCCAACCGCGACGGCAGGCTGCGGCCCGGCCTGTTCGCGCGGGTTACCACGAATCTCGAATAGCTGGCAGCTCGCAGCTCGCAGCTCTCAGGAGAGGGCGGCGGGGCCTGCGAGCTGAGAGCTGAAAGCTGAGAGCTACTCATGCAGAAACTTGCTGAAATCTGTGTAAGGCGTCCCGTCTTCGCGACGGTGATCATCCTCGCGCTGGTCGTGATCGGCGCGTTCTCGTACCTCAAGCTCGGCGTCGACCGCTTCCCGAACGTCGAGTTCCCGTTCGTCATCGTGACGACGGTGCTCCCCGGCGCGGCGCCGGAAGAGATCGAGACCGAGCTCACCGACAAGATCGAAGAAGCGGTCAACACCATCAGCGGCATCAACGAGCTGACGTCGTTCTCCTCGGAGAACGTCTCGGTGGTCATGATCTCGTTCGACCTCGAGAAGAACCGCGAGGTCGCCACGCAGGAAGTGCGCGACAAGATCTCGACCATCGTGGCCGACCTTCCGACCGACGCCGACCCGCCGATCGTGCAGAACTTCGATCCGGGCGCGATCCCGGTCGTGACCATCGCCGTCTCCGGTCCCGGCTCGCAGCGCGACATCTCCGAATACGTCGACAAGAACCTCCGCCGCCGTCTCGAGACCGTGACCGGCGTCGGCCAGGTGCTCGTCATCGGTGCCCGTCCGCGGCAGATCAACGTCATCGTCGACAACGCCAAGCTCACCGCGCAGGGCCTCACCGCCGCGCAGGTCGTGGCTGCGCTGCAGGCGCAGAACATCCAGATCCCCGGGGGCAAGGTCGAGCAGGGCGTGCGCGATCTCACCCTCCGCACGTACGGCCGCGTCAGCTCGCCTGAGGAGTTCGGGAACATCCCCGTGGCGAACATGGGCGGCACGCCGATCCGCATCCGCGACATCGGGCGCGTCGAAGACAGCATGTCCGACGTCGAGTCGGCCGCCACGGTCGGCGGCAAGTCGGCGGTCGTGCTGCAGGTCCGCAAGCAGTCCGGCACGAACGCCATCGCGGTCGTCGACGGCATCAAGGAGCGCGTCGAAGAGATCCGTCCGCAGATCCCCACCGGCTACAAGCTCGACATCATCCGCGACCAGTCGGAGTTCGTCCTGGCCGCGGTCGGCGCGGTGAAAGAGCACCTCATCCTCGGTTCCATCTTCGCAGCGCTCATCGTGTGGCTCTTCCTTTCGAGCCCGCGCCCGTGGGTCGTGCTGCTGATGGTCGGCGCGACGCTGCTGCTGTACACACTCGTGTGGGGCCACACCATTCCGGTGCCGAGGTCGGTCGCAATTCCGCTGGCCGCGATCATCGGCATAGGAATGTTCGTCTACTTCGCCCGCAACTCGCGGCCGACGCTCATCGCCGCAGTGGCGATTCCGAGCTCGCTCATCGCCACGTTCGCGGCGATGGCGTACATGGGCTTCACTCTGAACGTCATCACCCTGCTCGCGCTCACGCTGGCGGTCGGCATCGTCATCGACGACGCGGTGGTCGTGCTGGAGAACATCTTCCGGCACATGGAAGAGAAGAAGATGTCGCCCGCCGAAGCCGCGGTGGCGGGCACGAAGGAAGTCGGCCTGGCGGTCATGGCCACCTCGATGTCGCTGATCGTCGTCTTCCTGCCGGTCGCGTTCATGGCCGGCATCGTCGGACGTTTCATGTTCTCGTTCGGCGTGACGATGGCCTTCGCCATCGCCGTCTCGCTGCTCGTCTCGTTCACGCTGACGCCGATGATGGCCGCGCGTTACCTGCGCCGCGAAGACCTCCACCACGCCGAAGGCGAGAGCACCCGGAGCAAGGGGCTGTACGCGGTCGTCGAGGGCATCTACATGAAGCTCCTCGACTTCTCGATGGCCCATCGCTGGGTGATCGTCCTGGCCATGGCGGCGGTGTTCCTGTCGATGTTCCCGCTGTTCAGCGTCGTCGACAGCAACTTCCTCCCGTACGACGACGAAGGGCAGTTCGCCATCACCGTCCGCGCGCCGGAAGGGGCCAGCGTCGACACGACGATGACCATCCTCGAGTCGATCGCCTCGCGTGCGCGCCAGCTCGAGGGCGTCACCAACACGGTCGTGACCATCGGTGACGATCCGCAGCAGACGCTGAACCTCGGGACGATCTACGTGAAGCTCGGCGAGGCCTCGAAGCGCGACGACCAGTACGTGATCATGGACCGCGTCCGCACGCAGATCCTGCCGCAGTACAAGCGGCTGCATCTCGTCACGCAGGTCGCGCCGGTCAACGAGTTCGGCGGCGGCACGGACGCGGAAGTCATGTTCTGGCTCGGCGGTCCGGACCTCGACGCGCTCGACAAGTACTCGCGCCAGCTCACGGAATCGATCAAGGATCCGAAGCTCGGCACGACCGACGTGCAGACGAACTTCATCGTCGGCAAGCCGGAGCTGGCCGTGCGCATCGACCGCGACAAGTCGACCGACCTCGGCGTACGCGTGCAGGATCTCGCCGCGACGCTGAACGTCCTGGTCGGCGGCCAGCAGGCCACCAGCTACTACGAAGGGGGCGAAGAGTACGAAGTGCATGTCCGCGCCGACGAACGGGCCCGCGCGAGCATCCCCGGCATCTCGCAGATCGAAGTCCCGTCGGCGACCGGCAGCACGGTCAAGCTCGCCGACCTCGTGCAGATGGAGGAAGGCACCGGCCCGTCCGTCATCAACCGCTACAACCGCCGGCGCATGGTCATGGTCCTGGCGAACATGCAGCCGGGCTACTCTTCGGCCACGGTCATGGCCCTGCTCGAGCAGAAGGCGAAAGAGCTGAACATGCCCAAGGGCTTCTCGTACGGCTTCACCGGCCGGGCCAAGGAGCAGCAGGAGATGGGCATGAACTTCATGCTCGCCTTCGCGCTGTCGATCGTCTTCATGTACCTGATCCTGGCGGCGCAGTTCGAGAGCTGGGTCCATCCCATCACCATCCTGCTGTCGCTGCCGATGACCGTGCCGTTCGCGATCCTCTCTCTGGTGCTGCTGAACGAGTCGATCAACATCTTCTCGGCCCTCGGCATCGTGGTCCTGTTCGGCATCGTCAAGAAGAACTCGATCCTGCAGGTCGACCACACCAACCAGCTCCGCGAGCGCGGCCTCCCGCGGCACGAAGCGATCCGCGAGGCGAACCGCGACCGTCTGCGCCCGATTCTCATGACCACGCTGGCCTTCGTCGCCGGCATGATCCCGCTCGTCGTCTCCAGCGGAACCGGCGCCGCCACCAACCGCGCCATCGGCGCGACGATCATCGGCGGCCAGACCCTCGTGCTGTTGCTCACGCTCCTCGCAACGCCGGTCCTCTACTCGATCTTCGACGACATCCAGGAGTTCTTCAAACGCCGCCGCAAGGTGACGGAGGAGACGGACGAGCCAATGGGCGAAGCCGCAACGGTCTAGAAGATTCGTTGTTTCCATGGAAAAGGCCGGTGCGTCGCACCGGCCTTTTTGTTTCTTCTCCTCGCCGGCTGCTCCGACCTGTTCAAAAAACGTGAAAAATGGCTGGCTCCCAGCCAATTTTCGCTGACCTCCAGCGATCAATGGCTGGACTCCAGCCAATTTTCACTGGCATCCAGCCATTTTTGACTGCGGCCCAGCCGTTTTTGGAGCCTCGGACGCCGTTTTCGAGGGCGACCGTCGGGCAGCCGGCGACGGAGAAGCCGTCGTTCCCGTCGTACAGAGCCCGGCGCGGCGCACCGCCCCATTTTTTACTGTCATCCTGAGCTACAGTTCCTGCGGCTCAGAGGCTGTGAAGAAATCGCCTTGGAGGCTTCGCAAGAGCGATCCGCCCCAGCCGCCGTAGGCGGCGAAAGATCTGTAGGCCCGGCCTTTAGGCCGGGTAAGGTCGAGGAGACAAGGCAAGTCCGCGAAGCGGGCGACAGCGTAGGTTTCCGCGTGTCCCCTGTTCTGTCGCCCGCCTCGCGGACTCGCCTTCGTGGGGCCGCACGATACCCGCCCTGAAGGGCGGGCCTACAGATCTTCCGCCGCCTACGGCGGCAGGTGAAAAACGTTCCTGTTGCGTTGAACCGCCGGTGCTCTGCCGCCGGGTAGGATGTGCGGAGGCATGTTGAAGACCCTCGTCGTTCTCGTGACAGTGCTCGCGACCGCCGATCTGTACGCCTGCTCGTGCTACCTGTCCGGCGGCGCGAAGAGCGGGTTCACGAGCGCCGACGCGGTGTTCGTCGGCGAAGTGGTCGATGGGTACCACGGCGCCACCGCGCGGCTGCGCGTGGTCGAATCCTTCAAAGGCCCGACGGATCCGGAGATCGAGATCGTGACGGCCGGCAATGCTGCGGCCTGCGGCTACGGCGATGCGCTTTTCCCCGGCACGCGCCATCTGATCTACACCCGGCGGCACGAGTTCTTCCCGTACTTCGAAGTCTCTACCTGCAGCCGGACGAAGCCGGTGAGCCAGGCGGCGGAAGAGCTGGCGCTGCTCCGCTCCCGCGCCTGGTGGTGGCGCTCGTCCCCCGGCTCCACCAACGTGCTCTCCAGGCTGCAGCTCCTCTGGCGGACCCGCCATCGCCGCGCGGAGATCCGCGCGGAGCGGCGGGCCGCGCAGGCCGCGCCACGGACGCCGTCCGGGGAGTGCTTCCTGTTGCAGCCACTCGATGGGTCCGAGCCGTGGGTCAGCGATCGGGTCGAATGCGGAGTCAGGACCGCGCCGGCGTCCACGTTCAAGATCCCGCACGCCCTGATCGCGCTCGACAGCGGCGTCGTCACCGATCCCCTCCAGCCGGTGCGGTGGGACGGCAGCGAGCAGCCGTTCGAAAGCTGGAAGCGCGACCACTCGCTCGACTCGGCGGTGAAATGGTCGGCGCTCTGGTTCTTCCGGCGCACCGCCTCGCTGATCGGACGCGAGCGGATGGTGGCGAGCCTGAAGAAGCTCCGCTATGCCGACGACACCTTCGAAGGCGAGCTGGCGTCGTTCTGGGTCAACGGCGACCTCGTCGTCTCACCCCGGGAGCAGCTCCGGTTCCTCGAGCGGATGATGCGCTACGAGCTCCCGGTGCGCCGCGAGCACGTCGACGCCGTCAAGGCCGCGTTCCTCATGCCCCCCGGCAAGCTCACCAACGCTTCCGGCGAGCACGACTTCCCCCTCGGCCCGCCCGGAACGTTCGTCGTCCGCGCGAAGACCGGCAACACGAGGGTGGGCGAGGAGCGGGTGAGCTGGCTGGTCGGGCACCTCGAAACGGGGACGCGCCAGTACGTCTTTGTCAGCCGCGTCCGTTCGCAGGAGGCGATCCCCGGAACGGCCGGCGCCGAGCTCGTCCAGCGAATGCTGGAGTCGTCGCTCACGGATCCGCGCCGTGAGCGCAGGGTCTGTATCCTGACGATCGGAGGAACGAAATGGGATTCGTGTGGGACCTGATACAGCATTCGCAGATCGAGGAGCAGGCCCGTCGCGCCGGAGCAGCGCGTCGTCCAACTGGAGACCGAGCTGCTGCAGACGCGTCAGACGCTGAATGAGGCGCTACGGCGGCTCGAGGCGCGGTTCGGCGAGGATTTGAATGGGGATAACAAGGTGGGGTGAGGGGAGCTCCTCAACCCGGCCGCACCCTCGCCCCGCGGTAACGTTTGCGGATCTCGGTGTTGAAGTAGTTGCCGGCGGACGGCGCCTGGATCAAAGCCTCGTAGGCGGTGAGCGGGACGCGGTAGTAGTGGTAGATCCGGCCGTTGCGGAACTCCACTTCGAGGATGTTGTTTCCCTCGTCGTGGCCGACGGTCCGGATGACGGAGGACTCGACGGGTTGCCGCCGCATACGGAATGCAATCGGCGGCGGGAAGACTCTTTATTTCATCGGAGCGGATGAGTGTCTGATCCGCGTACGCGAGAGATGAAGTCGGGGAGAGGCACGCCGGAGGCGTGCGAACGAGATCGATCCTCTCGTCGCCGGGCCCGCGATGGGAGATACTCTGTTCCCGGCGAGACGCCCATTCGCCGGAGGAGGCCAGTGCTTCATGCAGCTCGGTATCGTGGGTCTCCCGTTTTCAGGGAAGTCGACGCTCTTTCAGGCGGTCACGAAGACGCATCTCGATCGTGCGGCCGCCGGAAAGGGCGATGCGCACCTCGGCATGGCCAGGGTGCCGGATGAGCGGCTCGATCGCTGCGCGGCGCTCTTTTCGCCGAAGAGCACCGTGCATGCGACCATCGAGTTCGTCGACGTGGCCGGCCTGCAGAAGGGAGGCAGCGGGACGACGCAGTTCACCACCGGCTTCCTGTCGGCGGTCAAGACCAACGACGCGCTCATCCAGGTCGTTCGCCTGTTCCACGACGAGGCGGTGCCGCATCCCGACGGCAGCATCGACGCGCTGCGCGACGTGGCCACGTTCGAGACCGAATTCATCCTCGCCGACATGGCCATCCTCGAGTCGCGGATCGAGAAGATCCACAAGCAGCTCGGCCGCATGCACGACGAGCAGATGAAGCGCGAGCTGCCCGTTCTGGAGAAGTGCCTGGCCCTGCTGCAGGCCGAGAAGCCGCTGCGCAACGAGGATCTCCCGAAGGAAGAGCTGCACATCCTCCGGACGTACCAGCTCCTCTCGCTCAAGCCGATGCTGATCGCCCTCTCGTTCGACGAGTCGCAGCAGGCCATCGTCGAGGAGGAGGTCTTCCGCGTGGCCGCGGCCAAGGCGGGGATGCGTACGCGCGTCGTGGCGTTCTTCGGGAAGATCGACATGGAGATGTCGGAGCTCTCCGGCGACGACGCGCGGATGTTCATGGAGGAGTACGGGATCCGCGAATCGGCGCTCGACACGTTGATCCGCGAGGCCTACGCACTCCTCGGCCTGCAGTCCTTCCTTACCGTCGGCGAAGACGAGTGCCGGGCCTGGACCATCCGCACCGGCATGACGGCGCAGGAGGCCGCGGGGGTGATCCACTCCGATTTCGTCCAGAAGTTCATCCGAGCCGAGGTCGTGCACTACGACGACTTCATCGCCGCCGGAGGTTCCTTCGCGAAAGCGAAGGAGTCGGGGCACTGGCGCCTGGAAGGCAAGGCCTACGTCGTCCGCGACGGCGACATCCTGAACATCCGGCACGGCTAGCCGGCCGGCACGGCCGGCAGCGCTGGTTGGCCAAGCCTCGGGCATGAGAGTCGCCCGTGGGCGCGTTTCTGCCGCGCAAGCTCATGGTGTCGATGGTAGAGCGATCTGGAGCGGGACCGATGGTAGAGGGGTCCGGGGTAGACGTCGCTTTCGTACGACAACCAGTCACAGGCGCGTGACTTGCCACGCACCTCCGCATGACCGACACCACTGTCGCCCTCTGCGGTTTCGCCCTCGACGGACATATCGCCAGGCTCGCCGACGCCCTCACCCGGCGCGGCGCTACGCCGCTCGTGCTGGTTCCGATGCCGTGGGGGCGCTACGCGTGGCGGGATGGGCGCTACTTCTACGCCCATAAGAGCCTCGACCGTGTCGGAGCGTTCTTCGTCCGGCAGACCTACGTGCCGCTGTTCGACCTCATCAGCCGGCGCGCCGAGGCCCTCGATCCGGAGGCGTGGGTGATCGAGGTCGCCCGCATGCAGAACAACGCGGCGTTCCTGCATTCCTTTTTCAGCTACTTCGAGAGCCGCGGCTGTTTTCTCGCCAACCCCTTCTCGTCCGGCGAGCGGATGAAGCACAGACAGGGCGAGATTGCCGAGAGCTGTGGGTGGCGTGTCCCGAAGACGTTCATCACCAACTCCGCCGCCGAGGCGTTCGCGGCTGCACGCGAAGGGTCGCTCGTGCTCAAGCCGCCTGCCGGCGGCACGCTGGCGAGGAAAATCGACGCGAACGTCATGGGAGCCTTTGCCGCGCTCGACTTCCCGATCGTCATCCAGGAGTACATCGCCGGCGAAGACGTGCGCGTCTACGTCATCGACGGGGAAGTCGTCGCCGCCGCACGCATCGTCACCAGCGAGCTCGATTACCGCCGCGATCCGAATTACCTGGACCGCATTCACGCTATCAAGCTGCCGCCCGACGTGCAGCGCAGGACCGCCGAGGTCTTCGAACGCCACCGCCTCGTCTGCGGCTCGATGGACCTGCGCCTGACGCCCGAAGGCGAGTTCGTCTTCCTCGAAGTGAACTCCGGCGGGAGTTTTCTCGAGCTGCAGAAGGCCCTCGACGTTCCGATCGCCGATCGCCTCGCGGAGTTGCTCGTCACGCGCGCGCAGAACGTCGTCCTGCCGCAGTCCGAGCCGGCGACCCTTCCGCTCGCCGCCATCATCGCCGGCGAGGCCGTCAGCGCCGAGGAACTGTTCGACGTCGAGCCCGGCCTGGAAGCGTTGCGCCTCGCCGTCCGAGGCCTCGTCCCGGAGTCCTCGACCATCGAGATCGAGCTCGACGAAACGCAGCAGCAGGCACTGCAGGAGAGCCGCGGCATCCGCGCACGCCGAGCCCGTCTGGACGTCATGACGCACGTCCTCACCCCCATCCCAGAGTGAAGGCAGAGGGCAGAAGGCAGAAGGCAGAAGGCAGAAGTAGACCCCCAGTCTGGCGATCTTTGGTTTCTTCCTTCTGCCTTCTGCCTTCTGCTTTCTGCCTTGCCCACATGGGTGTCAATATTGCTAATAACAACCGTGTGGACGGAGGCTCCTGTCTGGAGACACACATGGACAAAGAACAATTGCTGGCTCTGAATGACGAGCAGGTCGAAGCAGTCGTCGCGGCCGACCAGGACAGTGGCAACTGTCTGCCGCGCTGCACGATGACGCTGGCCTATCCGCCGGAAGAACCCGTCTGCGATCCGTGGCCTTAGGCCGCGCTGAGCATCGATAAAGGAAACCCAATGAACAAGAACGAGCTGTTGACTTTGACGAACGAGCAGGTCGAGCAGATCATCGCCGCCGAGCTCCCCGGATGTCTGCCGCCTCTCCCGCGCCCGTGTCCCGAAGTGACCACGCTGGCCTGCGGTGAGGAGGGGCCAATCTGTTCCGCCTGTTGACCTTCCACTGAACACAACGATCAGGCAGCCTCCGCCACCGACTCGACGAACATGCGTTTCCCAGTCGTCCTGCAGCAAACGAGCAGCGATTGCGGCCCCGCCAACATCCGCGCCGTCGCGCGGCATTACGGCGTCGAGCTGCGCAATGAGACCGTCCGGCGCATCTGCCGGAACGATCGCGCCGGCAGCTCCGTCGCGGGATTGCGGCGCGCCCTCGAACAGCTCGGCTTCCAGGCCGGCGTCCGGACCATCGACTTCGACGAGCTCGAACGCCACCAGCAGACGCTGCTCCCCGCGATCGCCGTCCTGAAGAGTCCCGCCTCGGGGCTCCTGCACTATGTGACCGTCGTGAAGATGACCCGCACGAAAGTGTGGCTCATGGATCCGGCCTTCGGCCTGTCGGCGTGGAACGCCGCCGAGTTCCTCTCCCGCTGGTACACGCTCGAGCATGCCGCCGACCCCGAAAAGCTCGAGGCTAGCAACCGCAACCCCGACAACGTCGACGAAGTCCGCCGCGAGCTGCGCGAGCTCGGCCTCTCCCCCTCGCGCGCCGAGACGCTGCTGACGAAGATGCCGCTCATCCACCTCGACGACCGCATCCGCTACGTCCGCGCCCTGCGCGACCAGAAGCTCGTCCCCGGCAACGACGCGGCGTCGTACCTCGAACGGCTGGTCCTGCACTACGAACAGTTCCCGATCCCCGAGGAGTACACCACCACCCACTTCGTCCCCAATCCCGACGGCAGTCCGCGGCTGATGGCGCGCGGCCATCTCCTCCTCACCGTCCGTCCGGGAACGGACCTCGAACAGCACCACGAGCCGGTGACGCATCCGATCCGCAGGATCGTGAGCCTCATGGCGCGCGAGCGGCGCCTCTTCGCCGAGGTCTTCCTCGCCGCCATCCTCGTCGCGATCCTCGGCCTGACGCTGCCGTTATTCATCCAGCTGCTCGTCGACCACCTCCTCGTGCAGCGCGACGCCGGCGTCCTGCCGTACTTCATCGGCGGCTTCCTGCTGCTGCAGCTCTGCAAAGAAGCCTTCAACTTCTACCGCGCCTGGCTGCTGATCCGCGTCTCCCAGAAGCTCGACCTCCGCCTGATGGTCGCGTACGTCTCGAAGCTCATGCGCCTCCGGCTCCGCTTCTTCGAGGCCCGCGCCACCGGCGACATCACCAGCCGCGTGCAGGAGACGATGGCCATCCGCCAGTTCGTGGCCGGCTCCGCGCTGAAGATCGTCTTCGACCTCCTCTTCATCGGCGTGGCCCTGGCGGTGATGTTCCTCTACGACGCCCGCCTCGCCGGCATCGCCGCGCTGGCCATCCCGGCGTACTTCCTCATCGTCCGCATCTACGCGCCGATCCTGCGGCGCTCCTCGCGGCACCAGATGGAAGACTGGGCGGGCACGATGTCGCTGGCCATCGAGTCGGTCGAGGGGATGAAGACCATCAAGCTCAACGCCAGCGAGCCGATGATCCTCGGCCGCTTCGACGCGCGGCTCGCCAGGTGGTCGCGGAGCTGGTTCCGGCAGGCGAGAAACTCCCTCTTCGCCGGCCAGCCCGCCGCGATCCTCACCGTCGTCGCGACGTCCGTCATCCTCTACGCCGGCAGCCGCGCCGTCATCGCAGGGACGATGACCATCGGCCAGCTCGTCGCCTTCCAGACCATGCTGCTGCAGCTCCTCGGCAGCCTCTCCGGTCTCGTCATCGCCAACGACGAGATCCAGCGCGCCTTCGCCACCGTCGAGCGCCTCTTCGAAGTGCTCGAGTCGGACGACGAAGAGCGCGACCAGGAGCTCGTCCTCCCCGACCGCGAGCTGCGCGGCGAGCTGGCGCTGGAGAACGTCACCTTCGCCTACACCAGCGGCGCGCCGGTCCTGAAGAACGTCTCCTTCGCCATCCAGCCGGGAGAGGAAGTGGTGATCGTCGGCGCGTCGGGAGCCGGGAAGTCGACCCTGGTCGGCCTGCTCGCGCGATTGCACGACGCCGGGAACGGAGCCATCCGGATCGACGGCCACGACATCCGCGACTACGCCCTCGCCAACCTCCGCCGCCAGATCGCGGTCGTGGCCCAGGACACCTTCCTCTTCGGCGACACCGTCTACAACAACATCGCCCACGGCGTGAGCTGGGCCACGCTCGACGAAGTCACCGCCGCCGCGCGTGCGACCCTCGCCGACGACTTCATCCGCGACCTGCCGGAGAAATACCAGACCGTCGTCGGCGAGCGCGGCGTCGGCCTCTCCGGCGGCCAGCTCAAGCGGATCCTCCTCGCCCGCGCCCTCCTGATGCATCCCTCGGTACTGATCCTCGACGAGGCCTACCACGGCCTGGATGCCTCGCTGCAGGCCGCGGTGAAGCAGAACGTACGCGACTGGATGCAGGGCCGCACCGTCATCAACATCACCCACGACCTCCGCCACGCGCGCGAGGCCGACCGGATCATCCTCCTGCAGAAAGGAGAGATCCTCGAGCTCGGCAGCCACGACACGCTGATGATGCGCGACGGCGAATACCGCCGCCTCTACGACGACTTCTCCCGAGTCGAGCACACCCGCCTCCACGTCGCCGAGCCGCCCGAGGACGTGCCTGCAGAGATGCCGGCAAAGGTGACCGCATGAGCGACCTCGGCGAGCTCCTCGACCGCCGCGACTTCTCCGAGACCGTCGACGCCATCGTCCACGCGCGACCGCGCTACACCGCCCTCTTCTTCCCCCTCTTCACCCTGACCTTTTTCGCCGCCCTCGCCTGGCTCGCCTTCGTCCCGTTCGAACAGACCATCCACGCCCGCGGCGACATCCGCGTCGCCGGCAACGCCGTCAACCTGCACGCGCAGCAGGAGGGGAGAGTGCTCACCGTTGCGGCGCGCGAAGGTGCGTTTGTCGAGAAAGGAGCGGTGCTGTTCCGCCTCGACGACGCAACATTGCGCATGGACCTCACGCGCCTCTCCACCGAAACGGACCGCGCCCGCGAAACCATCACCCTCCTCGCCGCCCAGCGTGAACGCGCGCGGAGCCGCGGCGCCGTCGAAGTCGGCCGGATCTCCCGCGACGTCGCCCGCCACCGCACGCTCAACGAAGAAGGCATCCTCCCGCAGGAAATGGTCGAGAACCTCGAAAGCGAGCGCAGCGCCCGCGCCGAATCGTCGCGCCAGGAACAACTCGCAATCGAAGCCGAAGAAGTCGCCGCCCGCCAGGCCCTCACCCGCCTCGAGAGCGAGCGCGCCCGCACCCTGCGCATCCTCGACGAACAGACCCTCCGCGCCCCCGAATCCGGAACCATCACCCGCCTCCAGGTTCCCGCGCCCGGCCAATACCTCACCCGAGGAACCGTCCTCGCCGAAATCACCCCGCGCGGACGCCCCATGGAATTCGAAGCCCTCGTCGCCCCCCACGACATCGCCCGCGTCCGCCCGGGCCTCACGACCCGCCTCGAGCTCGACGCCTACCCGAGACGCCAGTACGGCGACCTCCCCGGCCGCGTCACCTTCATCGCCCCCGACCGCGACAAAAACGGCTACCGCATCCGCATCGCCGTGACTCCACCGGCGCGCGACATCGACCTCCGCACCGGCCTCACCGGCACCGTCGCCGTCATCAGCGACCGCAGCCCGCTCTACCGCGTCGTCGGCGAGCGTCTCGGATTCATCCGATGATCGAACAGCTCCGCGCCCAGATCCGCGCCAACTACAGACCCGACTTCGACTTCACCATCGTCGACGGCGTCCCGTTCGCCGTCCCGTCGAAACCGGCCGCAGAGTCGCGCATCGCCCTCATCTCCACCGCCGGCCTCCACCTCGACACCCAGCCCCCCTTCGACCGCACCACCCCCGAAGGCGACCCCTCCTACCGCCGCATCCACCTCGACGACGACCTCACCCGCCTCCGCCCCTGGTGGGACACCGACCACCACCAACCCGCCAGCCAGGACCTCAACACCGCCTTCCCGCTGTCGCTCCTGCGCGACCTCTGCGACCTCGCCCCCACCCACTACACCCTCAGCGGCTCCATCCCCGACCCCCGCCCCCTCCTCACCCAAACCGCCCCCGCCCTCGCGCAGGAACTCCGCGCGGACGCCGTCGACGCCGCCCTCATCGCCCCCTCCTGACCCCTCTGCATGCAGTCCGTAGGACTGCTCCAGGCCATCATCGAGCGCGCCGGCATCCCGACCGTCGCCGTCACCTTCAACGCCGACTTCACCCGCCTGATCGGTACTCCGCGCGCACTCGCCGTCCGGTTTCCCTATGGCGCGCCGTTCGGCAACCCGCTGAACCGGTGGCTGCAGACGCGCGTGCTCGGGGAAGCGTTGGCGTTGCTCGACTCCGCGGATGCGCCGAACACGATCGTGCCGAGCGCGTATCGGTGGAAGCAGACGAGGGAGAGGGTAGGGTGGTGACCTGTACGCCGGCATCCGCGAGCTCACGATCGCCACAAACCCGGGTGGGATGGTGTCTTCTCTGCAGACCGCACCTACATTTGTAGGAAGGGTGGGATTCCTTGCAGGTGCCTGACGGGAAGAGATGGCTGGCAGCGTGCGCGCTCATGGTCGCGTTTGCCGTACAGGGGGCGCCGGCCGGGCGCCGTCGGGCGCTGCTGATCGGGATCAACGACTACTCCGGTCCTGCCGGGACGAACGTCCGCGGCGTGAGCGACCGCGAATGGGCGGATCTCCGAGGGGCCGTACGCGATGCGGAGGGGCTGCGGGAGATCCTTGTCCGCCGCTACGAGTTTGCCGAGAGCGACATTGAGATGCTCACCGACCGGAAGGCGACACGGTCGGCGATTCTGGCGGCGCTCGCCCGCCTGGCGACGCAGGCACACGCCGGCGACACGGTCGTGTTTCATTTCAGCGGTCACGGATCGCAGGTGAAAAATTCGCATTCGGACGAGCCGGACCGGATGGACGAGTCGATCGTTCCTGCTGATTCGCGCCTCGGCGTACCCGACATTCGGGACAAGGAACTGGGGAAGCACTTCAACCGGATTCTCGACCGCGGCGCGCGGCTCACCGTGATTCTCGACAGTTGTCACAGCGGTTCCGGCGTCCGTGGACTGGCCACCGGCGAGACGGCTCGCGGGATCAAAGCGGATCTGCGCGACGTGAAGGACGCCTCGGCCGCGGGCCGGCGTCCCGAAGATCGCGGCGCACTCGTGCTGTCCGCGGCGGAGGATCTCGGGCTGGCGCTCGAGACGGTCGACGAGGAGGGAAAGGATCGGGGTGCCTTCTCGTGGGCATGGATGCACGCGATGCGCGCCGCCGAGCCGGATGAACCGGCGATGGAGACGTTTTTCCGCGCCCGTGCACGTCTCGGGGTAATGTCGCGTCACCAGCGTCCGATCCTCGCCGGCAACACCGGCGCGCGCCAGCGGCCGTTTCCCGGCGTCCAGAGCGGACGGCCGCTCAGCCGCACCACCATGGCCGTGGAGGCGCTTCGGGACGACGGAACGGTCGTCCTTCAGGGAGGCTGGCTGAACGGCCTCACGATCGGCAGCGAGCTGAGGCCGCTCGGCCGGGAAGCCTCCCGTGTACGACTGGAGGTCACAGCGCTGACGGGATTGGTTCGCGCCGAGGGACGCGTCGTGGGAGGGGACATCACGCCGGGCTCGCTCGTCCAGCTCGTGTCGTGGGCCGCACCTCCGGGACGCCCGCTCCGTGTGTGGCTTCCGCGAACCGCGATGAGCGCGGCCGAGCTGACGCGTCTGGCGCAAGCTGTCGCGGAGGACGCGGCGCGCAGAGGAATCCGGTGGATTGCCGATCCGACCGTTACAACCCCGACGCACCTGCTGCGCTGGAACGGCCGCACGTGGGAGCTCCTCAGCGCGAAGACGGCAACGCGGCGCACGGCGTCCGAGGCTGGGGCGGCGCTACCGCTTGTTTCTCGCAATGCATCGTTGTTCGTTCAATGGCCGGTACCGGATGCCTTGGGACAACGCCTTGTGGGCGATGCGGCAACCCGGCGACTTCGCACTTCGGAGGCGAGGGGGCAGGCGCCGGAGGCGGCTGTGCCGATCGTAACCGTCGACCGGGCGGAGGAGGCGGACTACATCCTCGCCGGCCGCTTCGACCAGGCCGCGCTCGGATACGCGTGGGTGCGGCCGTTGTCGACGGCCGCGGATCGGGCCGAAAGCGCATTGCCGGTGCGAAGCGAATGGGAGAAACCTGATGTCCCCAGGGCGGTGTTCGCGCTGGCCAAAACGGTCGAGCGGCTGCAACGCGTCCTGGCGTGGCAGCTTCTCGAGTCGCCCCCCGGGACGGCGTACGAATACCGCCTGGCAGTGCGACGGGCGCGGGATCGCGAGCTCCTCACGAAGCAGATCGAAGGGGGCGATTCCTACGGAATCGCCCTCCGTATCCGACCCGGCCAGACCAGCAGCGCCGCGTCGCGGTATGTTTACATCTTCCTCGTCGACAGCTTCGGCCGCAGCACGCTTCTCTATCCGCGAAACGGGTCGGTGGAGAATTTCTTTCCTCTGCCGCATGGCGCGGCGCAGGGCGGAACGCGGCCACCCGCCGAGATCGCACTCGGGTCGCCGCAGGCATTCACCGCCGTGGAGCCTTACGGCGCCGACACCTACTTCCTGTTGACGACGGATGAGCCGCTGGGCGATCCGTGGATCCTCGAGTGGGACGGCGCCCGCCCGCGCCAATCCGGAGGGAAGACGCCGCTCGAACAACTCCTGGTGAATGTGGGGGCGCCGGATCGCTCGGCCCGGCGCTTCCGTACAGCAGCGAATTGGTCGATCGAGCGGATGGTCATTGAATCGATGCCGCCTCTCGAACGGAGGACGTCCCCATGAAGCGCCGCGCGTTGCTGACGTTTTTTGCCGTTTTCATCATCCCTGCAGCCGCTGCGGCCGCACAAAACAGCGCGCAGCAAACGCCACGTGCCGGCGCCGGACGCCTCGACGGTGTGGCAACGATGCTCGTGTCAGGAGAGACCGTCGCGGCCCGTGCGCGGATCCAGGAGGCGCTCGAGCTTTATCGGAAGGAGAACGACCGGCCACAGGAAGCGGTCTGCTATCTGCTCCTCGGTCTCGTGGACGCCTCCGTGCGCAATGAAGCAGAGGCGCGCGTCCATTTAACCGAAAGCATGACGCGCTTCGACGCTCTCGGCGAGCACCTCGGCGCGTGGTTCGGCGCGTTGACCCTGGCGGAGATGGAGCATCAACAGATGCACTACGACCTTGCCGCCGCCGCGTACGAGAAGGCGCTGGCGAACCTGGAGAAAGCGGCGGCACCGGGGGGACGATTCTCACTCGATGTCCTGAAGTCCCTCCCCGGCGCGTTCGACGTCGGTTTGGGAGATCTGCCCGCCGATTTGCCTGGCGACTTTGCGAAGCCGATCATCCTGATGTTCCTCGAGATCCCTGCTCGGACCGGGTACGCATCGGTGCTCGTCGAGCTGGGTGAGCTGAACAAGGCGGAGGGGCAGCTTGCCCGCGCCAGCAACGCGGACAGCATGTTCGGGGGCCTGTTCCGGAGGGTCATCGTGACGTCGGAGGGCGATCTGCGCCGGCGGCAATGGCGTTTCGACGAGGCGCGCGAGAAGTATCGCCAGGCACTCGCCGCCGGTTCGCTGCTGCCGGTATGGGGGCCCGCGAACGCGCACGTGGAGGACGAGATCTACGGCAAGCTCGCCGACGTCGAAATGCTCACGGGGCGCGTCGACGACGCGATCGCGTGGCATGACAAGGCCATTGCCGCCGTTCGAGCGGCGAAGAACCTCCGCCGGGAACCGTGGATTGTTCGCGAGCGTGCAGACCTGCTGGTCCGCTCCAGCCGCCTCGACGCCGCGGAAGTAACGCTGCGGGAGGCGCTGGCGATCGCCGAGCAGGCCGGCGACATTCACTGCCGAGGGATGATCCTCGCCGACCTCGGCGTGCTGGATCTGACGCGCGGGCGGTATGGAAGCGCGGCGGTGCATTACAGAAATTCGATCGAGTTACTTCGGGCGGCGAAGAAGCCGGCCGACGAGGCGTATGCGTGGGTGATGCTGTCGAACCTTTACACGCTCGCCGGCGACGTCGAAAAGGCAAAAGTCGCCATTCGGGAAGCCTTCAGGCTGGCGGAGACGAGCGACCTTCCGTACATGAGGGTCTTGGTGGAGATGGCCGAGATGGCCCAGAAAAGAGCACGGGAAGAAATCTCACAGACCGAATACGACGAAGTCATCGCGCGCTCCATGGCCCTCCCCGAGGTTCAGGGGTCGATGATCCCGGCCGATTTCTTTGACCGCATCATCTTCGATGGCCTTTCTCTCGCCGGTTCCGCTCCGATCGTGGCGAACCTTCCGATGGTCTCGGCAACCGTGTACATGCTCGAGGGAAAGCGTCTTCTCGAGAGAGGGCAGGTTTCGGAAGCGCGCGAGATGTGGCGAAAAGGGCTGGACAGCCACCCGAGCCGCGACCTTCGGGCCGGGCTCCTCCTGTTGCTGGCGACGTACGCCGATACGGTCGCCGAGGCCGCAGAGTACCTGACTCAGGCCGCCGAGGCGGCGGAGGTGACCATCGCCGGCATGCCGAGCGATGAGCTTGTGGCGAGCTATCTCGGTGGTCATGCGTTCTTCTATTTCGCTGCCTTGATCGAGGCCCTCACCGGCCAGGGGTGTGACGCCGAGGCGTTCGAGTTCACGGAACGGGCGCGCGCCCGCGCATTTCTGCAGCTTGTTGGCGGTACGCGGCTGCAGCCGCAGCGAGGAGCGGAGGCACCGCTCATCGCCGAGGCCGAAGCCCTCCGGACTCAGATCATGGAGTGGGAGCGGCATTCTCTGATCGCCCCTGCACCGGCGGCGCGCCGCATCACCTCTGACCTCAGCGAGGCGCGCTCGCGTTATGCGGAGCTCCTGCAACGCCTCAAGGCCTCGACCTCCGAGTATGCCTCCCTGGCGGCGGTGAAGCCGCAGAGCGCCGACTCGATCCGGTCTGTCCTTCCGCCCGACGCGACACTGATCAGCTACTTCAACACCGATCGGCGCCTGCATGCGTGGATCGTCGATCGCTCCGGAATTCAGCACGTAGCCCTCTCCGCCGACAGCAAAGCGCTGTTGCGCGCCGTCTGTTGGGGACGCCGTTTCGGTCCGGGCGGCGCGGCACGCGGTGTAGCGGTCAATGAATCGGAATGTACCGATGCAGCAACCGCTGAGGAAGTCCACGATCTGCTGATTGCGCCGCTGCGGAGCCGGATCGCGAACCGCAGGCTGATCATCGTCCCCCACAACTCGCTGCACTACATCCCTTTCGCCGCCTTGCGCAACGGGCGGTCGGATCGGTACCTGGTGCAGGACTACTCCATCACGTACGTGCCGAGCGCGAGCAGCCTCCGGTTTCTCCGCGCCAAAGAGACGCCTGTCGATGGGGAGGCGTTGGTGTTGGGTGACCCGGTCAGCACGGATGAGGAAAATCTGCCCTACGCCCGCGAGGAGGCCATTCACGTCGCCGAGGCGCTGGGCGCGACTGCCGCACTGGGAACGGACGCGACGGAAAACCTACTCTACACGTTAGACGGAAAGATCGACCTGATCCACATCGCCGCGCATGCGCGCTATGACTCCGAGCATCCGCTGTTCAGCCGCGTCTCACTGGCTCCCGGTGGAGGGCGCGACGGGAATCTGGAAGTCATCGATGTTCTCAGTGAGCTCGATCTCACGGGCGTGAATCTGGTCGTCCTGTCGGCGTGCGAAAGCGCGGCCGGGAAACAGAGCGGCGGCGATGACGTGACCGGCCTGACACGCGCGCTGTTGTACTCCGGCACCCCGGGTGTCATCTCCACGCTGTGGCGCATCCCCGACGACGCCACGGCGGCATTGATGGACGAGCTCTATTGCCGCCTCCTGGCCGGCGACACCGCCGCCGACGCTCTGCGCATGGCGCAGCTCGCGATGCTCCAGGGCGAATACGCGGATCCCGGGCAATGGGCGGCGTTCATCCTGACCGGAAACCCGCTCGGACGCTGGGGCGGAGAGGCAGTTCAGGCCGGGGGAGGCGCCAGGTCCCCGCAGGCAGGACAGTAGCGAGCTGTCCGCGTCAATCCGCCGCGGCAGGTCCTGCACGTGATCTCGGCGGCTGCGGCGGCCGTGCCGCGCCGCCGTACCCTCAGCAGCACTACGAGCAGCAAGAGCAGGACGAAGCCGGCCGCAGCGGAAGCGGCGAAAAGCACGTTGCGTGAGACCGGGAAGGCCCACCCTTCAGACACGATCTCGATCGTTCCCCCGCTCGCGCAGAACCAGGTAACGCGCGCGCCGTCGCGTGCTCCGTCGCTGTTGCTCTTCACCTCGGCCGGCATGACCACCGTGAACCGGCGGCTGAAGTTCTCCGCCGCAACGGAGCTGACGGTGGCGCGGAGGCGGTACTCCCGCTTGAAGAGGCCGCGCCGCTCGGTCGTCCAGTCGAAGTTGCTCTGGGCGTCGCGCAACGAGCTGACGTGATCGAAATCCTTCTGGAAGACGATGAACTGCCGGTCCGCGGTCTTCCCTTCGTCGACGATCCGGAACCCCTCGCGCGCCGCCTCGGCCCGGATGCGGCCAAGCGATGACGCGAGGACTTTCCGCACCAGGACCTTGACCCGGTATGTGCCGGAGCCGTCTTCGCGAATTTGCAGATCGTCCTCGATCTCGCAGCCCGCGAGAAGCAGCGAAACGGCACAAACCATAGCGGCAAAACGGAACCGGACGCGCATAGCGGCACCTCTCTGCTCGACGGCCGTGGAAACGGTCCCGATATTCTGCGCGCATTGCGCGGGTGCGGAGAAGTCGTGAGCGGCGTTGTCGGCGCTCCGCATCTCTGCAAGGTAAGGTGTCGTAGAGGTAGACACCAAAGGTTCTCATTGGTGGCGTTGTGGCAATGCGGTGAATCGTAGCCCAGCCTTCACGCCACATATTTCCGAACTTCGTGTCTCTCCTGCTGGGTCCCAACAGAAGCGTGCGTCCCCTCCGTGGGGGACAGCGCGACACCAGCGAGTGCCGAACAATGATCTCTGTCTCCCTGAGTCAATTCGATATGCCGGATCGGCGCTCCACGCCCTCGACGACTGTGAACCGCGAGATGCTGCACGCGCGAGACGTGGCCAGTCTCGTCCGGCTGCTCATCGTGATTCAGCGCGCGTCGACCGACGCCGCAGGATGGGAGGACGTCAACCGTCTCTTCATCGGTCTGAGCGAGTCGTTCTCCGATGAGGGGGTTGCGGCATTGCGCGCGGTCCGCGAGTGGATCAACGGCGACAAGGTGGCCGGTTCGGACGCGGCCTCGGAATCGGCATTCGACCGGTTGCCGGCGCATTGCAATCGCAATGACGCGGTCGATGCACTGCGGGACATCGTCGCCCCTGCCGTCGCAGAGGCGGTACGCCACGGGACGGAGCGGGAGTACTCCGCCGCGAACACGGCGCGTCTCGATCTCTGCCTCGAGCACTGTGCGCAGGGAATGATGACGTTCGCCGCCGGCGGCGATTGCCTGTTCCTGAACCGTGCAGCGGCGCGTCTGCTGAAGCTGCCCGTGGAGCCGAAAGCGAGCCTGATCGACCGCCGCATTCTGCCGCGTCCATTGCAGACACTGGTCGAGCAGTTCTCGGCCCGCGCGCGGCAGCGCTCCGAATGGCTGCCCACGCGCTCGTTCGACGTCAGCGGCGACCGCCTTCAATGCTTTCCGCTCGTCGTCACAGCGAATGGCGCACGTGGGCCGGAGTCGCTCCTGAATCTTTTCCTGATCGCCGAGGCGGGAAGCGACAGTCTCGCCGAGCGCCTCCTGCGACGGGCCCGGCTGTCCCGACAGGAAACCTTCGTTGTCCGCGCGCTCCTCGACGGCAAGAGCAACGGCACGATCGCGAAGGAGATGAGCCTCAGCGTTCACACCGTGAGGACTTATGTAGAACGCGTGTACGAGAAGCTCGACGTGGCGAATCGGTACGAGCTGATGAAGCTCGTGACATCGATGTCCGGCTACCCGGGTGTCGCGGACACGGCCGGATGACCGAATGTCCCCCGGTGTGGGGACAGATTTGGCGGCGGTGCCTCCCGACAATGGCCGTACCGCCCAGACAACCGAGGAGATAAACGTGAGCACCCGCCGCCGTTCCGCCGGAATCGTCGTTCTGATCGTCATCGCAGCCATCCGCTGCACCGGGCGCCGCGCCGAAACGGCAGCGCCGGTGTGGCTGTCGCGCCCCGAAGTTGCACGGGCGGAGATACCGCCGGCGGACTCGATGGTCGCGGACATCTATGTCGATGCCACTCTGTCGATGACCGGCTTCGTCACCGACCCTGACAGCGCGTACGTGCGGCTGCTCGACGAGCTCGAGGGCTCCCTCGCGAACAAATGGAAAAAGAGCGCGGACCTTCGTTACTACAAATTCGGGAAGAGTGTCCGCCAGGTGGACCGGACGGAGTTTCGCCAAGCCAGGACGCCCGCGTTCTACAACGAACGGGGGATCTACGAGACCACCGACATCGATCTCGTCGCGGCGCGTGCGACTCCGAAACGCCTCAGTGTCGCCGTCACGGACCTCTTCCAGCGCGACCAGGACATGAACCCCATCGTCAGCAGTATTCGCCGCAACGTCTTCGAGAAAGAGCTCGCGGTCGGCATTCTGGCGGTCAACAGCGAATTCGACGGCAAGGTCTATGACGCGCGGACCGCACCGTACCGCTATGCCTCGCGCAAAGGAGCAGGTGGTACGTACCGGCCGTTCTACCTGCTTCTGTTCGGCGACGCCGCGGCGATCGAGGAGTTGGTGAATGCGCTGGCGCAGCGGCCGTTCATCGACCGGTCGAAGTTCCTGCTCATCTCGCCGCACATCGTGCGCAAGTACCAGGTCAGCGCCGCGAAGAGGGCCGGCTCGAAGAGTCTAAAGGCGCGCGCGGGCGGAGGCGAGGCGGACGAATTCATGTTCGACGTCCGCAAGAACGGGCGTGGAGGTGTGATCGACGCCGAGATCCGCATCGAGCCGAATCCGCATGCAGCGGACTTCAAGCCGGAGGCAATCGAGATCATCGCCCGCCAGACTGCCCCCTCGGGCAGCGAGACACGCGACGTTTCACTGCAGAGCGTCACCCGGACCGGGGATCTGCTCAAAGCGTCGCTGCTGCTGGACATCGCCGCAGCGGAGGGGAAGTACAGCTACGACGTCCTCTTCCGGACGCGCGGGCCGGGCGCGTTGAACGTCCCGAAGTGGATCGACGAGCTGTCGTCCGAGAACCCGACACCGGAGAAGGAAGCGAACCGCACACTGAATCTGAAGCGGTTCGTCACGGAGCTCATCGATGCCAGTGCCTCCATCCACAGGCCGGCGCTGGCGAAGTTACGACTGAACGTGAGAAAGCTCGGTTAGGAGACCGTCATGCGCAAACGACCAATGAATTACCTCATCACTCTCGCGATCGCGGCCGTTTCATGGTTCGGTACCGCGATTCTGCTCGGCAACTACCTCGGCGACAGCGTCGCCCTCGAGAATGCCACCACCGACACGTTCATCCAGGTTTACCGCGCGATTCTCATCGCCGTGGCCGTCCTGGGCTTGGTGAACTGCTGTTACTGGTACTTCTACGGTGCGAAAGAAACGACCGGCGGGAACGTGCCGGCCGCGCGCCGCGTGTGGCGGTTGTCGATGGCCGCTCAGGTCGCCATCGCCGCGACTGCGGTGATCGCACTCGTTCTCGCGTTTTCGGACGAGCAATTCACGAGCGTCGAATACCTGCTCGTCTTCGGCGCCGCTTCCGCGCACACGTACATCTTCTTCTGGATCTGCACGCTTTTCATGTCGCCGCGACCGGTCGAGTACGTGCCCTTGGGAAGAGGTTGACCATGACCAAACACTACCTCATCGGCATCGGCGGTACCGGCGCGCGAATCATGGAGGCGGTCACATACCTGTGCGCCGCCGGCTATGGTCCGGACGAGCTCTCACTCTTTCTGATCGACCCGGATCAGGGAAACGGAAATCTCAGCAGGACAAAGACGCTCATCGGTAACTACAACGAGTGTCAGAAGCGCTTCCAGGAGCGCAACAGCCACCGCGTCAAGCTGTTCCGCACGCGTATCTCCACGCCGCCGGAGTCGATGATCTGGAGCATTTTCGATAATCAGAACGCCACACTCGGCAATTACATCCATTTCGACAATCTCAAGCAGAGCCAGCCCGCGTTGGCGGACCTCGCCAACGTGCTCTTCTCGCACAACGAGCTCACCGAGAAATTGAATGAAGGGTTCCGCGGGCATCCGTCGATCGGCGCGGTGGTGATGGCGGAGCCTTCGCGCACCAACGACCCGTGGAAGACGTTCTGGAACGACGTGACCACGGTCTCGCTGCCGAACGACGTACGGGTGTTCCTGGTCGGCTCGATCTTCGGGGGGACGGGGGCGGCCGGCGTTCCCACATTTGGCAGCCGGAAGATGCTCAAATACAACGAACTGGCGGCGTTCGAGAAGTCGTCGCGCATTTACCTGGGTGGTTGCCTGGTCCTGCCGTACTTCGCGGTCGACATGAACGCCGAGAGTCTCGCCGAGCACGAAGGGGATCTCTTCGTCACGCACAACGATTTCCCGATCGCAACCAAGGCGGCCCTGCAGTTTTACGACGAGAAAGAAGACCTGGCATTCGACGAGCTCTACTTTGTCGGCGATTCCGACGCGGAACCGGTCGGGTCGTTTGCGCCCGGCGCGAAGAAGCAGGAAAACCGTGCCCACTACATTGAGCTGGTTTCGGCATTGTCGGCGCTCGACTTTTTCCGCGCGCCGGCGCGCGCCCACAACGACACGGACAAGCGGTACTTCATCGGGGCGCGTGATGGAACGGCGGTCGACTGGCAGAGCCTTCCGGTCACGCGCGACGACGAGCGCCTGGGACGCGAGCGGGACACCTTCAAGCTCCTCCTGTCGTCGATGACGATCTTCTCGTACACGCTGGCGACCTATGGCGGCGAAGTGCTGGCCATGTCGGATCGCGACCGGCCGGCGTGGTACCGCGACGACCTGCACTTCGGCCGCAAGTCAGGCAGGCAGGAAGAGCACGACATGGCCCTGACCGAGAATCGCACCGCCGTCGACCTCTTCGCCGCCTTCTCACGAGACTTTCTGCAATGGATGACGCAGGTTGCCGACGGCAACCGCCGCGTACAGATGGTCAACGCGTCGAAGCTCTGGAACGATCGCGGCGAGCTGACGGACCGTCACCGCTTGCCCAACGCCATTGCTTCGCTGATCAACGCTTCTTCGAAACAACTGCCGTTCAGCAGTTTTATCGAGCAGATGAACGGGATCCACCTCGGCAACCGCGGAATGCGTGCGTCCGATAAGTACCTGAATCTCTTCTACGAGAGTGCCGTCGGCTACTGCGAGAAGAACTATGGAATGAGCGTTCCGGCAGAGGAGACGAGATAATCATGGGCAAGCATCTGTATCTCCCGCCGTTGCACGCCGACGCGAACATCAAAGAGCCGATCCGCTCGGGACACTGGGAAAACTCCGAGCGGAAGGTGATGCTGCAGATCAGCGACGGCATCCTGGTCGACGAGAACGCGAAAGTTCGCGGAGTCAGCTCGGTTCCCGACGTATGGGCGCGGCCTCTCATGTTCCAGAGCGCGATCCGTCCCGGCTCGAGGCATCCGATGCGCGAGCGGCTCGTTCGCGAATGGCGCGGGCTGCTCAGTCTCATCGCGCTCGCGCGAGTCATGAACTACAAGCTCGAGGTCATCCCGGTGACCCTCGACCAGGGCCGGTTCTCCAACGCGCTCCGCAATCTCGAGCCGCGGCCGGTGCATCTCGAGAAGAACCGCGAATATCGCTGGACCGATCTCTATCTCATCAAGTGCGAGGACGTGGCCGTCGGGGCCCTTTCGCCGGTGACCCTCGTTTACACCGGTACCGATTATCAGAAGGAGCTCAAGAAGCACGGGCCTCCGGGGCTGGTGGAAAGTGACGGAACGCTGCGGCCGCCGTCGCAGCAGGACGAGAAACTGGCGGTTGCCGAGTGGGTATTCAACCTGCAGCGCCGGCTGAACAATCCGAAGGACCGCATTCTCGACTCCGACCACAATAATCGCGACAGCGCGACGGTGAACCTCATCAACTCGCTGCTCGACGAGTGGGTGAGCGACCTTCGGAATGAGCTCGGCCTGCGCGTTTCCGAGGACATCGACTCCGCGGAAGTCGAGGTCGCGGCCGAGCCGATCGAACCGATCTACAACTATCGCATTTACGAGGAGGTCCTGAAGCCGCTCGCGCGCGGCCCCGAGCCGGCCGGCATGAAACGGTCGGACATCCACCTCCGCATCCGCCCGGAGCGGAACTACAGCCAGTACCGCGAAGTCATCGCCGTTACCCCGCGCCTGCTGCGGTCGAATGGAAAGGTGTGGAAGAGCCTTCGCCTGGCGCATCTCGGCGGCGATGCGGATCTGGCGGTCGCGCGCTATTTCAAGACGGCATCGGGCACGAAGATCGACCGTGAGGACCTGTCGGAGCATCGCGCGATCTGGGTTCGCCCGGAGCTGTACTTCCTCACCGACACGCTCCTGACTGCGCCCGAGAAGGGAGACTTCTTCGCACCGAACGAGCACGCGAGCAACACAGACGCCCGGTACGTACTGCCGTTCCGCCGCGAGATCCTCGAGTTCTTCTCGCCGGAGGAGATCGCGACGGTGCTGCAGCCCGAGTACCGCTCGTCCGAGCGCGGCGTCGTGTTCTCTTTCCGGCTACCCGTCGGCGACAGCGATTTCGAGCGCGTCGAGAAAATCTATCGCGACAAGAACGCGGGGGAAGGAGAGGGCGTGATCCGGCCCGTATCCGTGCCGGCAATCGAGCTCTTCCCGAATTACCTCGACCGGCACTGGCGCCGCTATTACGTTTTCCAGGCGGACTGCGACATCATCGCCGCGACGCCGATCGTCTTCGGCGAGAACGAGATCGTCTCCCGGACACGCGACGGGAAACACAGAATCACACAGATTACCGGCAGCGCCGCGTTTCCCGAGGGACTCGTGCTGAACGCCACGGCCACCGGGGCGCCGATCGGGCTGATTTTACTGCCGAAACCGGCGGAGCCGCATTCGCTTGCCGGCACATGGCGGATCGGGATCGACTTCGGCACTTCCAACACGAACATCTTCCTGCAGAGTGACAGTGCCGGCCACGCTCAGCAATGGACGTTCGACTATCCGAAACACCTGCGGCAGATCACCGCCAGCGACAGCACGTTCCGGGCAGCGGCGCTCGAGGAGTATTTTGTGCCCCCTCGCGCCATTCAGCTGCCGATTCCAACGAATCTCCGTATCTTCAATCCCGCGGAACGGAAGCATTTGCTACTCGATTATTCGATCTATCTCGCGGGCGGCTTTACGCTGCCGCAGAACGTCTATGCGGACATCAAGTGGGACGGCGAGCAGGAGCGGAAAACCGAGTTCTTCCTCGAATGTCTTCTGTTCATGCTCATGATCGAGGCGGCGGCTGTGCGCGTAGAAAAGGTCGAACTGGTCTGCTCCTATCCCAAGGCCTTCTCGCTCAGCACGATCAACATCTTTAAGCTCGAGTGGCAGCGTGTTTTCAAGCGGTTGCTCGATGAGGCGCCGAACCGCGACGGGACCACGTCGTACGTGCAACCGAGCAGGATCCTCGACCGCCGCGGGAGTCCAGCCTCCGATCCCGACCGGATCCACGTGCAGCAGCCTCAGTTCGAGGTCGAGGGTATCGCCGCCGGTCATTATTTCGCGAGTGAGAGGACGATCACGCGATTGGAGGATCGTCTCCAGCGCGCAAACCTCGAGATCTGCATCGACGTCGGTGGGGGGACGACCGACATCAGCGTCTGGTACGGGAATCAGATCATTGCCGACGCCTCGATCCTCCTGGCCGGCCGGCAGATCTCCGGGTTTCTGCAGCACAGCTCCGCGGTCCGCAATCTGCTTCTGAGCGATGCGGCATCGCGCGCGCTCGAAGAGCGGAAGAACCAGCCCGCGCTGTTTGCCGCGCGGCTCAATGTCATCCTGCGGAAGGAAGAGGCAAGCATTCAGGACAAATTGATCCAGCACGCGAATCGTCCGGAGATCGAATGGCTGCGGCGGATGCTGGCTACTGAGTTCGGGGCGATGGCCTACTACACTGCGGCGCTCATCGCCTCCGTCTGCCGTAATCCGGAGAACGCGGAACTGCTGGAGCGCATCAGCGACAGCGGCGTCGGCGTGCATTGGGGAGGAAATGCCGCCAAACTCATGAGCTGGGTCGACTTCGGCCACTTCTCCGAGGAAGGCGTCGCCTCGAAGATCCTGAAGGCGCTCGTCTTCAACGGATTGAAAGAGGCGCAACTCTCCGTCAAGGCGGACCGGATCGGCCAGAAGCAGTCACCGGGGCACAAGAGTGAAGTCGCCGGCGGCCTGGTGGTCATGAACATCGTCACGAACCGCTCCATCGCCGGCAATGCCGAGGACATGGTGTATCCGTCCGCCGCGGACGAGCTGGATTTCACCGCGTCGAAGCGCCGCGAGCATAGCGGCTTCACCTGCGGCGAGAACGTCGAGCTCGTGAGCGGCGAGCGGGTCGCCTATCACGACGCCGTGTCGAAAAGCTTCTTCTTCGATGGAAATCGTACGCGCCTCAAACGGACCACCCTGGATCGGCTTGCTCAGTTCGTCGACATGATGAACCACTTCGGCGTCCGCTTCGGCCTCTTCAACGAAGACACGAAGATCCGCCTGGGCGACCGGCAGCGCGGCCTCATCGCCGACACCGTCCGCGGCGGGTTCATCGAAGCTGCCGCGCAGGAAGAGGCGCGCCGTGTCGTCGAGCCGATTTTCGTCAGCGAGGTGAAGGTCCTGCTCGAGATGATGAAAGAGGGCGCATGACGTGCACATTGGGATCGACCTCGGCACGACCTACTGTTGCTGTGCATACGTTGATGAACACGGCCAGCCGCGCGTGATTCCGACGGCCGAAGGCGACCTGACAACGCCTTCGGTCGTCTGGTTCGACGGCCGGACAGCAGAAATCGGGAAGCGCGCCAATGCCCGCAAGCTCACTCCGCCGGCCTTGAACATTTACGAGTTCATCAAGCGCGACATCGGCAAGCCGGTCCAGGTCCCTCCCGCGCTCTTCGGCGACACGGAGCCGGCCCTGCCGGCGGCGGCGCCGTACGAGATCGGCGGTTTCCGCTACGGAGCGGCCGGGATGTCGGCAATCCTGCTTAGGAAGCTGAAGCGCGACGCCGTCCGCTGGCTCAAGCGGCAGAAAAGGCTCGACGCCGACATCGACGAGCGGCAGCTCGAGCTTGACGCCGTCATCACAGTTCCGGCGTATTTCGGTGACAAAGAACGCCAGGAAACGAAGCTCGCCGGCTACGCCGCGGGATTAAACGTCATCGGCATCATCAACGAGCCGACTGCCGCGGCGTTGTCGTACGGCCTGATGAATCATCCGAGCTCACGGATCATGGTCTTCGACCTCGGCGGTGGAACCTTCGACGTCACGATTCTCGAGATGCGCGACAACGAGGCGGTAGTCCTCGGCTCGCGCGGCCACAATGCCCTCGGTGGCCGCGACTGGGATCGCCTGCTCGAGGACTACATCTACGACGCCGTCGTCGCGCGCACCGGCCGGGCCCTGCCGGAGTCCGCCGGTTTCGAAGTCCAACAGCGTGCCCTCGCCGCCAAGCATGAACTGAGCGATGCCGCCGAAACCGCGGTGTTCCTGAACGTCGATGGCACCGACGTCGATCTGCGCATTTTCCGCGAGCGTCCAGCCGACGCGGAAAATGAATTCGACATGACGGGGGACGACACGTTCTACTTCGAGGAACGCTCGCTCGATCTGCTGACACAGTGCCGTGTCCTGTGCGAGGCGGTGCTCGCTTCTGTGCAGCTCACCGAAACCTGGGGCGGCAGGCGGCGGTCGGCATGGACAGACCTCGACGAGATCATCCTCGCCGGCGGTTCCTGCCGTATGCCCATGGTGGCAAAGATGCTCGAGCGGATCTCGGGCCGTACCGTCCGCCGGCACATTGACGGCTTCAACTACGACACCGCGATTGCCATCGGTGCGGCACTCTATGGAAAACACCGGCAGCGCGTACAGGACGTGGTCTCCCACAGTATCGGCGTGAAAGTGATGCAGGAAGGGCGGTTGTCCATTGAACATCTCCTGCCGAAGGACTCTCCGCTTCCGGCCTCGGTCGAAAGGGTCTATCGCGCCGGGCCGCGCGCCGTACTTTGGGTGTACGAAGGGGAGTCGGCCGTGCCGGATGAGTGTGTGCTCCGCGGCCGGCTGGAGCTCGAGAATCAGGAAGGAACCGTCACGATCGCGATGCGGATCGACGTGAACGGCATCCTCACCGTCACCGCCGATTATCCGCCGCGGGGCAAACAGCTCGTCGAGGTGCAGAACGAGCTGTTTGCCCTTGGACCGCGAGTCATTCCGCTGCGCGAAAAGGTTCAGGCCATCATCATCAATTCGTGATCAGACTGCGCTGCTCACGATGATCTCCGTGCTTTTCGCCTGCTGAACGTCATCGTTCTCGACGAGCCACTCCACCGTGTACGTCCCTTCGTCCTTGATGGTGTAGGTGAACGTCGTTTCGAACTCCCCTCCGCCGTTCGAGATCCGGAATGGGTCGGGGTCAAACGTGTAGCCCTTGATGTACGTTCCTTCGACGGCCAGGCCGAGATAGCGCGACAACGCCAGCTCATTGCGCTCGGGCGCGAGGACCCAGTACGACACCGTGAGGGAAAACGGTTCGCCGGGCTTCACCTGGCACGGGTTGCACGATACGTTCGTCACTTCGGCGCGGAATCCCTCGGATGAGATGTACCCGACACGCTGCTCGAGCTCTCCCCGGTCGGCGAGCTGTCGATCCTCCATCTTCCCCATGATGTATCCGGCGAGGGCACCGGCAGCGGCTCCTACGGCAGTCGCTTTGGCGATGTCCTGACGGAGGATCGCCGCGCGGAGGCCTGCAGCGAGTCCACCGACGACCGCACCCTTGATGGCCTTCCTGCGTGCCTGGCTGCGGGCGACCTTTTCGTCCACTGCTCTTTTGTCGACGGCCTGCGGATTCGCCTGTACCCAGGCCCTCAACGGATGCGGCTGAAATGCATACGTCGGGGCGGCAAGCATCGCCACTACGATCAATATGACGACTCTTCTCATCTGCTCCTACCTTTCGTGCGGCGTGTGCGCACGTCCTTCAAGCCCACGTCTTTCTGTCCGTTCCGCAGTTCCTCCTGCGCGCGGGTGATGGCGCGCTGTGCTCGTGCGGCGACTTCTGCGGGAATGTCCGCTTCCTTGAGGAGTCGAGTGGCAACGGTGATTGCGGCGGTGAATTTGCCGTCGTCGTTCAGCGCGTCGATCTCCACCAGTCGCGTTTGCAGCACGAGGATGCGTTGCAGTCCCGTATTCGCGTCGAAGCGGAGTTTGTCGATCTCGGCCAGTTCACCGGCGAACCTGGATGGGTCGCGAACCGCCGTCTCACGCGCCTCGTCGAGACGGTCGCGTGCCGCGGCATAGTCGCCGGCGGCGAGCTCGCCGCGCGCTGTCGTCAGCGCCGCTTCGATGTCCTCGAGTGCCTTCTGGAGGAGCGCCTGTTCCTCTTCCTGGCGGCGTTTTTCGTCAAGTTCCTTCCGCTCGGCTTCTTCTTCTTCCGCCTGTCTCTGGCGCGCCTCGGCCGCCGCTCGCTGCTTTTCTATGAGGTCGATTGCTTTCGTGATCGCGTCGCGGTCAGGTTCCGCCGGCCGCGGCAGGCGCGACTCCATCGTGATGGGCGGTGACGGTGCGCTTTCTGCAGTCGCAGTCGACACGACTGACCGATCGGGCGCTGGTACCGGCAGGTCCGCCTGAAGGTGCTGAAGCGTGAAGAAAAATCCGAGACCGAGGATCGTTCCGAGACTTGTGATGAGTACAGTCCGCAACAGCAGATGCGGTCCCGGCGGTGCGCCCGGCATGACGACCACGGGCGATTGAATCACCTCCATGACCGGGGAGACCTGAACCGCGCTGCGGCGCTCTCGGGAAACCCACTGAACCGACAGCAGTTGAGAGGCGAGCGTCTCACCGTCAGGCTCACTGACGGGCTCGAACTCGCGCCGGACGATCGTGTCGTAAAGAAGTTGCGCCGCTTCCTCCAACTCGAGCCCCGCTTCGATCGACCTCGCAAAGAACCGGTCTGTTTCGGGTGGCTCGAGCGATTCGTTCGAAAGGATGAAGTCGAGCAGCGGCTCTACGGCCTGCGCGGCGTTTGCGCGACGCTGTGCCTGCAGCTCGTCATAATGCGCCTCGATCCCGTTCGGAGTGCTCAGGCAATCCGCCGCGGCACGTAGCTTCTGCGGGTAAGACTCGACCAGCGCCGCACTGCCGTGAGGACCGCCGAACTTTCTAGCGATCTGCGCTCCGGCACCGCCGGTACGCATCGCTGTGAGCTTTTCCGTCCAGAACTTCTCGAGGACAGCGTAGTTCCGCTTCACCAATGCCGGGGTAATGGAGCCGTGTTGCGCCGAGTCGAGATAGAGGCGCTCGAACATCGACATAGACGACACGCTCTGCCAGTCGCCGTCGGCGTCGTCGAAACCAGCCGGCAACGTGCTGAGCCCGCCGCTCGCGGTCGAAATGCGGATTCGCTCGTCGCGCGTCTGTTTCGGTCCGGCCGGCGGCTCATGTCGCGGAGGGGGACACGAGGACGGTGGCAGGGACTTCTGCTCGCGTGGCGGCAGTACGGGGCCATCAGTAGGGGGACACATGGGCGAGCGTTCATTGTGTGCTGGCCCCGGTGTGCGCGATGTCCCCTCCCGAGGGGACATCGCGGCTCCGGATCGAGTGCCTACGAAGGAGTTGTGAACATGCCGTCGCTCTCGCCGATCTTTCGCTCGTCGTGGCCTCGCGCCGCTTACGTCCCCGCGAGAAGCTCGCGAAGACGGAGCCTCAACGCATCTTCACCGCGGGAGCAGTTCCTCGCTCTCGGAATGACGATGCTGATCGATTACTGGAACGGCGAGACCTTGTCGGAGCGCAGGAGCCTTCCCTCACCTCGCCCCGAGCAGCTCCACCGCGAACACCAGCGTCGCATTTGGCGGGATGATGCCGCCTGCGCCGCGGGGGCCGTAGCCGAGGTCCGGGGGGATGACGAGGGTGCGTTTTTCGCCGATCTTCATGGCGGCGACCCCTTCGTCCCAGCCCTGGATCACGCGGCCCTGACCGAGGGGGAACTGGAAGGGCTGGTTGCGGTCGCGGGAGCTGTCGAACTTCGTGCCGTCGGGGAGCCAGCCGGTGTAGTGGACGCTCACGGTCTGTCCCGCCTGCGGCTGCGCGCCGGTGCCGGGATGGTCGATCGAGTACTGCAGTCCGGAGGGGGTGGTCTCGAGGTTGGCCGGCATTGCAAAGGTGTCCATCTTTTTGGGGTCCTTTCGGTCAGTCGCCAAGGGCGCGGCGGCTTCTCAGCGGCGGGATTCTAGTATGAGAACGCCGATCCTCGGGCCAACTCGGAAATTCTAAGGTTCTCTCAGGACATCTTGCCGCCCTTCCTCCCATCTTGGGACCATCAGGAGGAAGCGATGCAACACACCATTACACGCCTGGCGCTCGTCGCCGCAGTCATGTTCGCCGCTGTCGCGGACGCCGCGAAGCCGCCCGTACGGCGGCCGGATCTCGATGTGACGCACATTTCCAGGACGCCGCGGTACAAACGCTATGTCATCGACGAGTCGCGCGGCTTGCCGCAGCAGCTCGCCCCGGGGACGGAGAACGATAAGCGCTGGCCGGAGGCCGGGGAGATCGTCACCTACACGGCGCACGTCATCAATCGAGGAGAGGCTGCCGCCAACCCGTTCCGCTATCAGTGGACTGTCGATGGCGTGGCGGTCCGGGCCTTGGCGATGCCGAAGCGGCTGGAAGCGGGCGAACGGACGACGGTCTCGCTCCAGATCCCATGGACGGACGAGCCGCAGGAGGTCGAGTTCACGGCCGATCCGGCCAATAAGGTGATCGAGACCGTCGAGACGAACAATTCACTCACCGCCGGCTCGCACGACCTGACGATCTCGTTCTCGGTCGAACAGGGGATTTACGACCTCTACAACGCGCGCACGAACCTCACCGGCTCCAGGTCCTTCGAAGACTGGATGCAGGCGCAGGTGGCGTGGATGAACGAGCGGTTCGGGCAGGCGCTGTATCCGTCTTCGCCGGGCGGGATCGTCGATCGTGTCCGTGTCGACAAGGTCGTCATCGTCCCGGAGCTCGATGGCCCGAACTCGCCGAGGCGCGTCGATCCCGATTTCCTGCTGATCGACGGAGGCTGGCCCGTCAGCGACGGCGATCCGACGAATGCGGCCGGAGAAGGGGGGAGCTGGCTCGAGTCCGTGAACCTCAACATCGGCCGCATCGACCATGGGCTGATCCACGAGCTCGCGCACCAGCTCGGTGTCATCGATCTGTACCGGATGAACATCAAGCCGGACGGGCCGGACGATCCGAACGGCGGTGTGTCGGTCAAAGACTCCAGCGGCCGGGTGATCACCTACGACCGGCTGCCGTTCCCGGTATTCTGCTGCGGGGGGATGATGGGCGGCGGCGACACGCGGCCCTGGAACGACGGGACGTTCTTCGAGAGCCACACGGCGGCCGGGATGAACTCACATGCGCGCCACCGCCGCGGACATTTCGGCGAGTACCTTTTCGACACGCCTTTGGAGAACCGCCTGCGCATCATCGATAACCGCACCGGCGACCCGGTCGCGGGCGCACGGGTGGCTCTGTACCAGAAGGATTACAACACCGAAGACATCGACGATGCGCCGGAGATCACCGGGACGACGAACGCGTTGGGTTTGATGGACCTCCCAAATCGTCCGGTCGTCCCGATCGCGACCGCGACCGGGCACACCCTGCGGCCGAATCCCTTCGGCCAGATCAACAACGTCGGCGTGAACGGCACGATGCTGGTCCTGGTGACGAAGGAGCCGCTGGAAGGTCTGGCGTTTCTGCGACTCCACGACCTGAACCTCGCCTTTCACGACCTCACGAGGGCCCGGCCGGCGATGTACGAGCTGAGGGTCGACTTCCAGCCCATCACCGCCCCTCCTGCCAACCTGCCGCCGGTCCTGGCGCCGATCGGGCCAAGGACGGTCGCGGAAGGAGAAACGGTGAGCTTCCCGGTTGAGGCGCACGATCCGGGTGGAGAGGCCATCGCGGTCAGCGCGCCGAGGATTCCGCCGGATGCGAGCTTCGCCGGCGATACGTTCACCTGGACGCCCGGCTTCACGCAGGGCGGCTTCCACAGCGTTACCTTTGTCGTGACCGATGCGGCCGGGCTCGTAGACAGCGAGACCATCCTGATCTCGGTGACGCATACGAACGCCGCACCGGTCGCCCAGGTGGGCCCGGACCAGGTGGCGGGGCCGAATGCGATCGTGACGCTGGACGGCACCGACTCGAGCGATCCCGATCGCGATCTGCTCACGTATCTCTGGACGCAGACGGAGGGGCCGCACGTGACGCTGTCCGATGCGACGTCGCCGACGCCGACGTTCGTTGCACCGGCGGCCGGCGGCGTCACGTTGCGCTTCGCCCTGACGTTGTCGGACGGCGTGAAGGAAAGTCTGCCGGTCACCCTCACGGTAACGATTCATCCGACCCTGACCCTCTCCGGAAACGCGCAGGCCGGCGGTTACTACGCTCCGGTGACCTGGCGACAGGCCTGCTCCGGCAGCAACCGCATGCTCATCGTGACCACGGCCGAGTGGCGTGCCGGGGATGAGAGCCAGGTGAGCGCGATCGCCTACGGCGGCGTGCCGCTGCAGAAACTCGGGCACCTCTATCACCCGGAAACCGGACCGTTGGCTACGATGTGGTACCTCATCAACCCGCCCGCCGGATTGCATGAGGTGACAGCGTCGCTCGGCGATAGCTTCGCCTCGTTCGGCTCGTCCTGCTGGTACGGCGTCGCGCAAACGCCGCCGGCCGGCATCGCGACGGCCTTCGGAACGTCGGACGCACCATCGGTCACGGTCTCGACGCTCGCCGGAAGCATGGTCGTCGACGCAATTGCTTCCTACCCGCTGGATACGTTGACGGCCGATCCGGGCCAGGCGTTGCTGGTGCATGTGGAGAGCTCCCAGTCACGCGCGGGCCACAGTGCCCGTCCCGGAGAGGGGTCATCGACAACGATGTCATGGACGAATCCCAGTCCCGAGCAGCGGTGGGCGATGGTCGCAGCCGTCTTGCAGCGGTTGCAGTGAATACGTGCCACCCACCCGGAGGCCTCTCGTCGTCTCCGGGTGGGTGGCTGTGACTTTCCCACGGACGTCGACCGCGGCAATCACGGCGAGTCGCCTGTACACGAATTCCGGTACGCGGCGTACTACCCCTCGTGCGTAACCTCCACATCCGGAACCTCTCCAAAACCTACCCGAACGGCGTCCGGGCTCTCCACAACGTCAGCCTGAACATCCCGGTGGGGATGTTCGGCCTCCTCGGCCCGAACGGCGCTGGGAAGTCGACGCTCATGCGCATCCTGGCCACGCTGCAGGACCCGGATGAAGGAAAGGTCGATCTCGGCGGGATCGACGTGGTGCGGCAGAAGGACGAGGTGCGGAAGACGCTCGGGTATCTGCCGCAGGATTTCGGGTTTTACCGCGACGCGACGGCG
>Ga0190275_10000396_pt1 | contig 39633 bp, 32 predicted proteins | sample Popmic550T_FD_133745 | JGI IMG/M metagenome (GOLD analysis project Ga0190275, IMG submission 133745) | Populus adjacent soil microbial communities from riparian zone of Yellowstone River, Montana, USA - 550 T | ecosystem: Environmental > Terrestrial > Soil > Riparian zone > Trees stand | place... | reverse complement strand
GGCGGAGCTGCCCAGGGTGCGCTCCCGGATCTCGTCCCACAGGCGGGCGAGATAGTCGAAGTCGCGCTTGATCTCGGTCTTGGTGCGGCTGAGGCCGGCGGTGCGGACGATGCAGCTCATCGAATTGGGCAGCGAGAGATCCGACATGATCTGCTTGAGGCGCTTGCGATCGGCGCCGTTCGAGATCTTGCGGCTGATGCCGCCGCCATGGCTGGTGTTGGGCATCAGCACGCAATAGCGGCCGGCGAGGCTCAGATAGGTGGTCAGGGCCGCGCCCTTGTTGCCGCGCTCCTCCTTGACGACCTGCACCAAAAGCACCTGGCGGCGGCGGATGACATCCTGGATCTTGTAGCGGCGGCGCAGATTCTGGCGCTTGCGGCGAAGCTCGTCGGCGGCATTCTCCTCCGGAGCGCTCTCGGCGGATTCGGGCGGGGCGGGAGCGTCCTCGTCGGAGGCCTCGGTTTCCTCGCCTTCGTCGTCATAGCCGCGCTCGGGCTCGTCATGCTCGCGATCGTCGTCGCGGTCGTCGCGATCGTCGCGGCTCTCGTAGCGCGCGTCCTCGGCGGCGCGCAGGCGCTCCTCCTCGGCGGCATGCTCGGCTTCCTCGCGGAGCAGGGCCTCGCGGTCCTCGCGCGGGATCTGGTAATAATCGGGATGGATTTCCGAAAAAGCGAGGAAGCCGTGGCGGTTGCCGCCATAATCGACGAACGCCGCCTGCAGCGACGGTTCGACCCTGGTGACCTTGGCTAGATAGATATTCCCCTTGAGCTGCTTGTGCTCGGCGGATTCGAAATCAAATTCCTCGATCCGGTTTCCCTTGACCACGGCCACCCGAGTTTCCTCCTGGTGGCGCGCGTCGATCAACATGCGCATTGTCATTTAAGTCACTCCACGCGCGCCGTGCCGTCCTTGCGGCGGCGGCTGGCGCGCGCTCGAATATGGACGAAGGCGCGGCCTGCTCGGCGCGCGCCTTCAATGTCCGGGTTGAAAAGAAAAAAGTCGCCTCTGCTGCGTGCGGCAGGCCGGCGGATAGGCCCGGCCGATATGCCCCGGCCGCAATGCCCGGCCCCGATCGGGCGGGCAGCGTCTGGGGGGAAAAATGCCTCATGCAGCGTCAACCTTGGTGGCCGGCGTAGATGCCGGCGCATGCGTTCGGCCCGAGACTGGAAGGAAGCGTGGTTCCTCCGGCTGGGTGCCGGCCTTTGCTGCTAGCATCTGCCATGGGCAGCGGCAACCGGTATCGGGGAACGGTCACCGGAGACTGTCCCAGGTGACTTTCCCTATTCGGCCGGGGCCGCCGCCGAGGCCTCGGCGAGGGCGCGCTTGTCGGCCTCCTGGCGGGCGCGCATCGCGTCGCCGCGATGGGCCCTTGCGGCCATCGCGTCCCAGGCCGCGGCGGCGCGGAGGCAACGGTCGCGGACATTGTCGAGAGTGGCGGCTTCGGCGTCGGCGCGCGCCTCGGCGGCGCGGGCCAGATAGAATTCGAGCTGGCTGGACATGGCGCGCCTTCTCTCCGGAATCGGCCGCTCTGTCCAGAGCGGCCGGCAAAGTGTCTCAATCGTGGATGGTCGGAAGGGTGCGGCCCGCGGGGCAGGCGTCGAGCTCCACGCGACCGTAGGTGCGGATCAGCTTTCGTCCGGCGTCCGCTCGACCGTGACCGCCGTCACGCGCCGAACCCGATTTCGCGGCGATAAGGGCGCGGATCGCGACGCGCCGCGCGGAGCGGCCGTGCGAACGGGCGGAGGACCAGATGAGCAAGATTCTTTCCAAGGACGACATCCTGTTCCGGCAGCGGATGCTGAGCTGCTGCGGCTTCTACACCCACGCTCTCGACGGCCTCTGGGGCCCGAAGACGGACGAGGCCGAGAAGGCATTTGCCGACAAAAGCGACGAGATCGCCGCCGCCGAGGGGACGTTCGATGCCCGCAGCGAACGCAACATCCGCTCCCTGCAATGCGACGCCCAACAGGCGGCGCGGCGGTCGCTGGCGGCGATCCGAAGCAACGGCACCGACGCACGCATCATTTCGGGCACCCGGACCTATGCCGAGCAGACGGCGCTTTTCCGCCAGGGCCGTTTCGGCAATCCCGGCCAGATCGTCACGAATGCGCGGGCCGGCCAGAGCTGGCACAATTTCGGGTTCGCCTGGGATATCGGCATTTTCAACGGCGGCTCTTATGTCCAGGCCGAAGCTCCGTACAAGGCGGCGGCCGTCCGCGGCCGGATCGCGGACGTCGAATGGGGCGGCGACTGGACGTCGTTCAAGGATATCCCGCATTATCAATATGGCACCGCCGGCAAGGGCGTGACGGCGGCGAGGGGCGTATTCGAAAAGGGCAATCGGGCCTGACCGGCCCGGGGCTGCGCCCGCCGCGGGGGGCGGGCGCAGCTCGGTCGAAAGCTCAGTCCTTGAGGGCGGCCGAGACCTTGCCGCCATTCTTCTCCAGCTCCGCCATGACCTGCTTGTGGAGCCAGATGTTCATCTCGGCGCTGCCGTCCTTGGCGCCCGTATAGCCGAGCTCGGTCGCGAGCTCCTTGCGGTTGGCGAGGCTGGGATCGAGGTCGAGCAGCTTCATCAGGTCGACGATCGACGACTGGTAATTGAGCTTCTCGCCATTCTTAGAGGCAAGATCGGTGAGGATCGCGTCGACGTCGACGTCGACCGGCTGCGCCGGGGCGGCCGTTGCCGGCTTCATCTGGGGCATGGCGGAGGGCGTGCCCTGCTGCGCCTGCGGCTGAGCGGCTTTCGCCTTGCCGAAAATCGCGTCGCGGATCTTGCCGAAGATACTCATCTAACTCTCCTGTAGGGTGCGGCGCAAAGGCGCGCTGTCGGGAGAATGAGCGGGCCGCGCCGAAGTTGCGTGTGGGGCGGACGAAGGCGACGAATTGATTCTTGGGCTGGACGAACGGCGCGATCCGCGCCGTCGCCGAATCGCGGCGCGGCGAGCCCGTCCCGGGCCCGAGCTTGCAAGCCTGGGCGGACGATTTGCGGCGGGAACGAATTCGGTGCCCCCGCTTTGGCGCATCGGAGGCGCTGAATGGCCAAGAGGACGGATCCCGAAGAAGCCCCGAGGCTCGACGAGCACCCGGGCGAGGGCGCCGTGCGCGGCACCCAGCGCATGGAGATTTTCGCCGACGCGGTGTTCGCCATCGCCTTCACCTTGCCGATGGTGGAGATCCGGCTGCCCTCGCCGGGCCCCCGGTTCGGAGCGGAGCTGCTCGCCTTGTGGCCCGAATATCTGGGCTACGGACTGTCGGCGCTGGTGATCGGCATCTACTGGGTGCATCACCATTTTTCGGGGGCGATCTACCGGACCACCGGCCATCATTTCCTGCTGGCGACGATCCTGTTCCTGATCGCGATCGGCTTCATCGCCTTCCCGACCCGGGCCTTTACCGAGCATATTCACGACCCGGCGGCGCGCGAGTCGGGCGCGATCTTCTACACTTGCGCGCTGGCGGCGACGAACCTGACCTGGCTGATCAAGTGGCGCACCGGCTGCGCGACCGGCGACGTCGACGACCGGCTGGACAAGGCCTATGTCGCCCGCCTTACCCGCAAATATTATATGACCGCCGCGCTGATGGCGTCGGCGGCCGTCCTCGTCTTCATCCGCTGGGAAGCGGGGCTCGGGCTGGCGGCGGCGGTGACGCTCTTCTACCTTCGGGCGCCGGAGACCCCCGTCTATGTCGCCGAGGCGCCGACGGTGGAAGGAGAGAGCTGAAGCGGCGGCGGTTCGGCCGTCGGCGCCGGCCGGGGGGCACAAAAAAGGGCGCCGCCGAAGCGACGCCCCTCTTTGCGATAGCGGAGGCTTACGCGCTCTGCAGGTTGACCGCGCTGGTCTTGCCGCGCTGGTCCTGCTCGAGATCGTAGCTGACGCGCTGATCCTTCTCCAGGGTGGTCATTCCGGCGCGCTCGACGGCCGAGATGTGGACGAAAGCGTCGTTGCCGCTGCCCTCGGGCTGGATGAAGCCATAGCCCTTGTCGAGGTTGAAGAATTTTACGGTGCCGGTCGGCATGATGTTTTCCTTTGGTAGACGAAAGTGCCGGCGGTGCCGAAATCGACGGGGCCGGGCTTTAGAAGCGTAGAGAGAAGGAAAAACCAACCGAAGAAGGAAATGTCCGTCGCATGCGACTTTAGCCGGGACCTTATGCACGATTTTGGCCTTGGGTGCAAATTCGAAGCCATCCGCCGGGATTTTCTCAGCGCCGGCGCAGAATATTCGCCGGCGCGGCGGGCTGACGTCGCCGCGGCCGGCGACGTCAGAGGCTCGGGCCGGAGCGCTTCGTCAGCGGCTCAGCTGTCCGCGCACCGCGCCCGCCGGGAAGGGCGTGTTGTGGACGTTGACGTAGAAGGCCTGCGGAGTCTGGATCAGCTCCTTGGCGAGGTCCCGGGAGACCGTCGCGCAGCCGCTGCTCCGGCCGTTGGTCGGCGCGTTCAGGTGGACGACGATCGGCCCGGCGGCGGTCGGCGGGGCGCGGTGGATATGGGCGGCCGTCGCCGCCTCGATATTGGCGACGGTCAGAGTGTAGCAGACCTCGCCCTGGCCCGGGTTGATCCGGAAGCCGGCGGTGCCGGACCCGTCGGGATCGCCCGGCCCGGGCCGCTCGGCGGCTCCGGTCATCTGGACATTGATGGGCCGGCCACCGTCTTCGGCGGAAGCGGCGCTGGTGGGGAGCAGGAAAGCGACGGCGGCGGCGATCAGGATCGAGCGCTTCATGGCGTGGTTCCTCCTTGGCTCGCGCGCGCCGGACGCGGCTCAGGGGAGCGCGGGACGGGCGCGCGCGAAGACGAAACATATGGCCCGGGGCCCGGGTTCCAGGCGCCGGAAGGCGGCCTCAGGCGGCGCCCACCGCCCGGGCGAAGGCGAGGCTGTCGAACATCTCGGTGAATCGAGTCACCTTGCCGAACTCGAAATGCCAGATGTCGACCTTGGGCGAATCGACGACCGCGCCGGTCGCCCGGTGGCGCCAGGCGCAGCGGCCGACCATCACCACGTCGTCGCCAAATTCGCCGTCGGCGATGAACTGGTCGACGACATAATCGAGCATCTCCCAGTCGCGGGAGAGGGCGGCGAAATATTCCGCGGCCTCCGCCTTGCGGCGATGGGTGCCCGCGAGCTCGGACGGCAATTCGGAGTCGAGCACGGAGCGCATCTCGACCCGGTCGTCGAACAAAGCGAGGATGTCTTCGGCGCAGCCTCCCTGGGATTCGCGCCAGCGCCTGTAGGCCTCGCGAAGGGCGACGACGTTCGCATTCTTCTCGGCGGACATGACCCGACTCTCCCCCCGGCTCAGCCGGCGCGAGAATAGCACAAGGCGGGCGGCAAGTCGAAGCGGCGCGAAATGCGGGGGATGCAAGGCGGGCCGAACTTCGCCATGTTCGGATCGCGCCCCCGCACTCGGGGCCCAACGGCCGGAAAGGATCTCGATGCGACTTCTTCCTCGTCTCCTCGCCCTCGGCGCCACCGTGGCCGCCACGCCCGTCTCCGCCGCTCTGGCGCCTCAATATCAGCGGGCCGCGGAGTTCAAGGCGGTCGTCGCCGACGGCGGCGTGGCGAACGCGTTCGGCGGAACCCCGATCGAGCGGGTCGAATATGTCCGGCGCGACCTCTATCGGGTGAGCGCCGGCGGCTGCCGGCTCGACGTCGCCATCGTCGACCTGCCGATTCCGCCCGGCGTCGTCGGCGGCCGGCGCTTCGCGGTGAAGGCGGGCCGGAAGGCCTGCGGGCGGTAGGGGAGGGGGGATGGATCCCTGGCTCTACGCCGTCGCCGGCGCGGGCCTGCTCCTGCTGCTGGCGCTGGCGCTGAAGCTTCGCGGCCCGCGCAACCGGACCGATCTGACCGGGCCGCCCGGGCGCAAGCCGTGGCGGCTCTCCCGCGAGGAGCTGGACGACCTGACGGCGCTCGTCGGACGCGGCGGGGAGGCGGAGGCGCTTCGCCAGCTGGAGAGCGCCGGCTATGAGGAGGCCTCGGCGCTGAGGCTCGTGCGGCTCATGGCCAGGCTGGCGGCGGCGGACGGGGAGGCCTAGGCGCGGGCAGGGCGGCCTGCCCGCGTCGGACGGGCTCGGCGCCCGCCGGCCGGCCTTCGCCGACTCCTTGCGCTGCTCGCGCGGCGCTTCGCGCCGGGCTCGCTGCGCAAAGGGCGGCTCAGGCTGAGTTGATATGGAGGATGTTGCCGTCCGGGTCCTTGAGCCAGACCAGCTTCATGCCGCCGGCGTGGTGCACATTGCCCTCGAGCCGGCCGATGTCGGGATAATGTTCGAAGCTCGCCCCCTTCGCCTCCAGCGCCGCGACGATCGCATCGAGGTCGCCGCCGACGCCCCAGACGGCGGCATTGGCCTGGTTGGTGCCGGCGAATTCGGACTGGTAGACGACGAGCCGGGTGGCGCCGGTCTCGTAGACGAGGACGCCTTCCTCACTGCCTTCCTCGGCGAGCTGGAGGCCGAGCGTCTCGCCGTAGAAGGCGCGGGCCCGGTCGAGGTCGGCGACGGCAAGGATGGCGGAGCTGTCATGGTCCTTCAGCATGTTCGAGTCCCTCGCGGCTTGGGTGTGGCGGCCCATAACCGTCTTGCCGGGCGCCCGCCAGCGCGAGTCCGGCGGGCGGAGGCGGAGGACGGGCGGGCTGCTTTCGGGCGCACGCGAAGGGGCGAGCGTGGTGGCCGGCGCCCCAGTTGCGCGCCTATGGCGTCGAGGCGGCCGCTCTTGTAAACCGGGCGGATGGACGGCGACACGATCTGGCTCCTGATCGGCCTGGCGACGGGTGCGCTGTTCGTGCTTTGGGCCTGGCCGCGCTTCGACGTGACCCAGCTCGCCGCGACCCGGGACCGGGCGCCGCCCGACGAGCCCTGCTGGACCGAGCAGATCTCGACCGACGGCCGGCTCAGCTACGGCCGCTCCGGCTGCTATCACGCCAATCTGGCGGAGATGGAGGCGCGGGCCCGGACCGGGGAGTTCAACACGCCTTATTGAGACGGCGGGCTGTATCGACATTGAGCGTAGTGTGCAGGCGCTCCAGCCCCTCTCCCGCTTTCCGCGGGAGAGGAGGGGCCCAGGCGAAGCCTGGGAGGTGAGGGTCTGCACACTGGACTCGGCAAGACCCTCACCTCCCACCGCTACGCGGCGGGCCCCTCCTCTCCCGTGAAGGACGGGAGAGGGGTCACAGCCTAGAACAATTGCGAGGTGCTGACCGCGGCGAGGCACTCGGCGTGGAGCGGCAGGGTCTGCTCGTCGAACTCGGGCGCCTTGACGGTGCCGGCGGGACGCTGGACCCGGAGGCGGACGAGGGCGGCGGGGGCGATCGGCCGGGCGCAGAAGGCGCAATCCCGGCCGAGCACGTCTTCCTCGTCGTCGGGCAGCGGCGCCTTGCCGTTCCAGTGGCGGTGAAAGGTCAGCGCCAGCCCGGGGCGAAGCACGGCGCCGAGGCAGCCGGCATGACAGGCGCTTTCCTTGCGCAGGTAGGGCGGCTGGTCCGGATCGACCCTGAGCAGGCGAAGGATCGCGCCCCACGGAACCAGCGCCCCGCAGAAGCGGCAGAGGTGCCCGGTGGTGAAATTCGGATCGCGGCGGCGGGGCATGGGGAAGGCTATACGGCAAGTAAGCGGGCGAGGGCGAATTGGGGCGTTCGAAACTGCCTTCGTGCCTTCGTGCGAACCGATTCAGGCCAGCGACACTTCGGTGCCAGCGACACTTCGGTGCCAGGCACGTACCTGGCACGTACCTGGCACCGAGGCGGTCCGGCTCATGGCCCGGGTCGAAACCGCGGGCGGGGCGGCGGCCGGTAATTAGGTAAGCGACCCATCGTCCGGGGCCGGCGCCTCCGCGTCGGTATCGCACCGGAGCGCTTCCTGTCCGGATCTGGGCGAAGTGGACGAAGCGGACGCGGCGTCGGTCTTTTCGGGCTGTCCGTTTCCGGACGAAGTGGACGAAGTGGACGCGGGGTCGGTCTCTTCGGCCTGTCCGGATCCGGGCGAAGTGGACGAAGTGGACTCGACGTCGGGCTCTTTCGGCCGTCCGGATCCGGGCGAAGTGGACGAAGTGGACGGATCGGAGGCGCTTCCGGCGCCCCCCTCCGTTCGGCCTGAGCCTGTCGAAGGCCCATCTTTGTCGTCTTCGTCGGAGGGGCGGGAAGGCCCTTCGACAGGCTCAGGGCGAACGGAAGGGAGAGGCTCAGGGCGAACGGAAGACAGAGGCTCGGGGCGAACGGAAGAGAGAAGCTCGGGGCGAACGGCTCGGTCCGCGAGCCGCGCCGGCGCCTCCTCGCCGGGCAGCCGTCGCCCCCATTCCGCCTCGGCGTCGCGGAGCCGGTCGAGCGCTCCGTCGACGTCGGCGGGCGGAGCGATGCCGCGGTGGCGAAGCCAGCCCTCGATCTCGGAGAGCGGCGCATATTTGAGCGGATTGCGGGCGCGAAGCAGCCTCATCAGCAGATTGTTGTCATATTTCCAGCGAATGCCGACCCTCCGGCCCTTGTGGTAGACGATCTCCTCCTGGCCGTTGACGGCGCGGTCGAACGCGGTGTCCTCGAGGACGATGTCGGTGACCCGGGCGGCCTCGTCCCAGGCGGCTCGGAAGGCGGCGCCGTCGGGGCTGTTGTAGAGATTGTAGGCGGTGGTCGGCGAGATCCCGACCTTGCGCGCCGCCTCCCGGCCGGAGGCGCCGCCGCGCACATATTCGAGGAACTGCTCCTGCCGCTCCGGGCTGAAGCCGTCCTTGCGGTAGCGGCGCGGCGGCGGCTCGGCGATCTGCATGTCGTACAGCTCGGCCTTCGAGCAATAATAATAAGCGGCGAAGCTTCCGTCCTCCTGGCGCGGCAGTAGGTGCATCGGGCCGTGATCGGGATGGGTCGGCGGAATTTCGCGGCCGTCCTTATAGTAGAGGCCGGTGCCCTTGGCTTCCCCGGACGTGGGCCCGGCATCGGGGGACGCGGCTGCGGGCGACTCTGTGTTCGGCTTATGTTCCATTCCGCGGATATGGCAGGAAATTTCCTATTCAACAATTCCGATTGCCTCCGTTTCGGAGGGAAGGCGGGAGCAGGATTGGTCGCGCGGAGGCGCGGAGGCGCGGAGGAGCTCGGTGCCGCTCCGATCGCGAAGCGATCCTTCGACCGGGAGGATAGCGGGACGGCGTTGGAGGGTCGTGCGCCTTCGGCGGTGCAGGCCAAAGCCTCTCCGCGCCTCCGCGCCTCCGCGCGAACCCAATCAAGCGGCCGTCGCGGCGAGTCGGCGGGCGTCGTGGCGGAGGAGCTCGAGGCAGTCTTCGCTGCCGGTGAGCTCCCAGGCCTGGTTCGGGACGATGGCGTCGAGCTTGGCGGCGAGGGCGGGGAGATCGGGGGCGGGCAGGGCGAGGAGGGCGGTAAGGGCGTCGGAGTGGGAGTCGAGGAGGGCGTCGTAGCGGTCTTGGTCGGGCTCGGAGACGGCGGCGTCGAGGACGGCCTGGTCTTCCCGGAGGCGGGCGAGGGCTTGGTTCCAGATAGTGACCGCGCAGTTTTCGTCATCCCGGACTTGATCCGGGATCCATCGTCTTCCTTCCGAGCCTGGAGAAGCGAAGGTGGATCCCGGATCAAGCCCGGGATGACGAACGAGAGGAGAGGCGTCCTTCGACCAGGCGCTTCGGCTGCGCTCAGCGCCGCTCAGGATGAGCGGAACCAAGGAAGCGCCTAGCAGCGCGCGGCGCGACAGCTTATGCTGCCCGTCAACCATCCTTCGCCTCCTTTTCGGGGCGTTGCGGGGTGAGAGCCGGAGCAAGGCGGACGCCTTGCCTCGGCTTATTATGGTTATACCATATTACAGGGGCGGGTCAATAGCCGAAACTGAAAAACGACCACGCGGCCGCCCCCGGACGGGCCGCGACCCCGTGCGAGCCCTCCGCATGCCCGCCGACCTGGAGGCGGCGATCACCGCCTGGATCGACCGCCAGCCCGAGCCCAAGCCCTCACGCTCCGAAGCGATCCGGCAGCTGATCGAGAAGGGGCTGGCTGCGGGGTAGGCGCGGCCCAGCATGACCCAGGCACGAGCATACTAATTTCGGATATTAAGCCGTTGGCATTGCAGCGCTTTTACTGTGCCCGCATACCTCTGGCGACGGCGCTGCAGGCCGTCCCGGCCTGACGGTATGTCCGTCTGGCAGAGGAGACCGGTATATGAGTCTTGCTGAAGCGTGCGTTGCCTTTGGGGCGATGTGCGCCTTCGCGGCCTTGATACTCAAGGTCGTGGAGGTGGCGCGCTCCAAATAGGCAGTGCACCCGGGCGGGGGCCGGGCAGCAACCCGGCCCCCAAACGCAATTGAGCCCCGGCCGCAGCAACGACCGGGGCTCGTTTGACGGAGGATCCGTCTATGACGCCTTGCTGGTTTGCATATAGCGCGGATGCCTTACCTGTTCAATAGCGATGACAATTTGAAAGAAGGCGAGAGGACGGGACACCGGTGCAAGCTTCCGGATGGGAGGCGTGGCTGGTCCGCTATTGGATTCACGCGAAGCCGCAGAGCCGCGAAGAAGCTGTGCTCGGCTAGGAGCGCCAAGCGATTTATCAGCGATCGCCGTGGGTGCGAGCCAGCCGTTAGACGTATACTGTCACTGTTTACCCATTGCGGAAAAATGTCGACGGCGAGGAAGCGGGTGCACCCGCTACTGGCCGGGAGAGTGGTGCCTTGGCATTGCAGAGCGGCCCTGTCGCTTACCTCAGCACGGTGCTCACGAATTCACGCGCCTCTCTCAGCTTGGCCGAGGAAAGCGTATAAGTGGAGAGGACCTCATTCAGCCACTTGATTCCGTGATTTCCCACACTCCTGACGAAGTTCTCTAACGTTCCAACTGGAATTGGATAGATGTGCTTTGCGGCCAACGCTTCGAGCAATTCGTCCGCATACCGCCGAGCGTCGCCGGGAGGGACAGCCGCCAAGCCACCAGCCTTCACCTTACCCCATGGCTTTTTCTGTTTAAGAACCTCCACGATATCGGACGTCGGGGGAGAGCCCTCGTGCCAATCGTCGAGCAACTCCCGCAGGCGAGTCTTACTCGCCTCTACTGACTCAACGGCAACCCCGTCGCGGATTGCTTGATCAAGGCGCCGCCAGAGCTGCGAGACGTCTGACCAAGTCCCATCTTGAGCTTCATAGATCTTTTTGATGGTCTCCTCGTCATTAAGCACGTCTAGATCGAGGATAGCACGAACGGGTATGGACAATTTGCGCAATGCGCGGATAAATTTAGGAAATGCCGCCTTCCCACCGCATGGGATGTAGTGACTGTCGACTGCAACCTGAGTCGCACTTTGAGACGAGACAGCTTCAAAAAAGCGGCAATCGGCGTCGGCTTCACATAGGATGGCTTGATCGTGGAACAACGCATCGAGCGCAGTAGAGTATCTAAATACCGGATCCCTCCAAAGCTCTTTGATCTCGTCAGGCGAAATTTCACTCACCTGATTCAGGTCCCCGCCCCGGGTTATGCGCATAACCCGTACGCTCTCTCGTTGCGACTCAAGAAATCCTTGTAGTACGTTTGTGCTGTGCGTGGAGCAAATGACCTGGCCGGTGGCTTCGTCAGCAAGAATCTTGCCGATGATCCGCTCTTGAGGTGGATGTAGGAAAGCTTCTGGTTCGTCGATTAGGGTGATGTTGTAATTCACGACCAGCGTAGAGAGCAGAATTCCGCCAAAGCTCTTCATACCGTCGCCTTGCTCGTGAAGCTTGTCGCAGGCTCGAACCAATTTGACGTACTCGTCCGATACCCGATCGGCGCCGTGAGGAAGGGCGGGCTTCTCGCCGACATATATCGGAATCGATCCTCCGGAACGATAATCAAGAAACAAGTCCTTTACAAACGCTCGCTTGAAAATGGTGCTTACGGATGTGAGCAGTGATTGGTTGTCGTAGAGGACCTGACCTGGTGTCTTCGGCCCTTCAGCATCCATCGCGGAAGAAGGCGCCACAACCGAGAGCCGGTCATCGGAAGATATTCTTTTAACGAAAAACGCCGCCGTTTCTCCGAACTTCGGAGGCTGATCCACAAGGTGCAGTGCATTATGAACATGATTCTTATGTACTCTGACCCCGTACGAACTGTAGTAATCAGTCTCGTCTTCCCGAAGCGCTGCGAGCGCCTCGGACACGTCCATACTCATCGGGCTAATTATGCCGACCTCTTTCACCACTTTGCCCACGAAGCTCGAGTTGTGATCTCTTCTGAACAGCCCCTCTACGTCGCGCAAAAGTTGAGACTTCCCCGAGTTGTTGGGCCCAACAACAATGAGGGCATCGCCCCCGCCCATCTTCACGATGCTGCCGTCGGAGATCGTGAGGCTATCCAGCCTTACCTTCACGTCAACAAGTTCAACCATCCTCGGCGCACCTCCACTTCAGCGCGGGGTTGTTGTAATCGGTCCTTGGCGGCGCTCTTGCCACAGTTCATCAGAGGGCTGAGGCACCCTCACTCGGCCGCCTCACGCTCGCCAACTGGGACCCCAGAACCGCGTTTCCTGCGCACTCTGGTCACGGGAAGCGCGGCGCGTTCCGACTTAGCCAAAAGGTCCCTGAGGTAGCCGCCCGTATAGGAAAGCGCCTCGTTCGCCACCTGCTCCGGCGTCCCCTCGGCGACGATCTCTCCGCCTTTGTCGCCACCCTCGGGCCCCAAATCCAGCACCCAGTCCGCCGTCTTGATCACCTCCAGGTTGTGCTCGATCACCACCACCGAATTGCCTTGGTCGACCAGTGCGTGGAGCACTTCCAAAAGCTTCCTCACGTCCTCGAAATGCAGCCCCGTGGTCGGCTCGTCCAATATGTACAAAGTCTGCCCCGTCGCGCGCCTCGACAGCTCCTTCGCGAGTTTCACACGCTGGGCCTCCCCGCCGCTGAGAGTCGTCGCCTGCTGGCCGACCTTGATGTAGCCCAGGCCGACTTCCTCCAGCATCGCCATCTTGTCGCGGATCGGGGGCACCGCCTTGAAGAATTCGTGGGCGTCTTCCACCGTCATGTCCAGCACGTCGGCGATGCTCTTGCCCTTGAACTTCACTTCCAGGGTCTCGCGATTGTAGCGGTGGCCGTGGCAGACGTCGCAGGTAACGTAGACGTCGGGGAGGAAGTGCATCTCGATCTTGATCAGGCCGTCGCCCTTGCAGGCCTCGCAGCGGCCGCCCTTGACGTTGAAGCTGAAGCGGCCGGGCTTGTAGCCTCGGGCCTGGCTCTCGGGGAGGCCGGCGAACCAGTCGCGGATCTGGGTGAAGGCGCCGGTGTAGGTGGCGGGGTTGGAGCGGGGGGTGCGGCCGATCGGCGACTGGTCGATGTCGATCACCTTGTCGAGATATTCGAGGCCGCTGATCTTCTCGCACGGGCCGCAGATCATCCGGGCGCCGTTCAGGGCGCGGGCGGCGCCGGCGTAGAGGGTGTCGATGGTGAAGCTCGACTTGCCGGAGCCGGAGACCCCGGTGATGCAGGTGAAGGTGCCGAGCGGGATCGAGGCGGTGACGTCCTTGAGGTTGTTGGCGCGGGCGGCGTGGACGGTGAGCTTGCGGCCGTTGCCCTTGCGGCGCTTGGCGGGGATCGAGACGGAGCGGCGGCCGGTGAGGTAATCCGCGGTGAGGCTCTTCTCGTTGGCGAGGACCTCGTCGAGCGTGCCTCTCGCGACGACCTCGCCGCCATGGGCGCCGGCGCCGGGGCCCATGTCGATGACATAGTCGGCGGTGCGGATCGCGTCCTCGTCATGCTCGACGACGATGACGGTGTTGCCGAGATCGCGAAGGCGCTTGAGGGTGATGAGGAGCCGGTCGTTGTCGCGCTGGTGGAGGCCGATCGAGGGCTCGTCGAGGACGTAGAGGACGCCCGACAGGCCGGAGCCGATCTGGCTGGCGAGGCGGATGCGCTGGCTCTCGCCGCCGGAGAGGGTTCCGGAGGTTCGGTCGAGGTTGAGATAATCGAGGCCGACATTGTTGAGGAAGCCGAGCCGCTCGTTAATCTCCTTGAGGATCGCCCGGGCGATCTCCTTCTGCTGGCCGTTCAACTTGTCCTCGAGCGTCGAGAACCAGGCGAGGGCGTGGCGGACCGAGCGGCGGGTGGACATGCTTATGTCCTCGCCGGCGATCTTGACGGCGAGCGGCTCGGGGCGGAGGCGGGCGCCGTGGCAGGTCTCGCAGGGGGCGGCGGACTGATATTTGTTCAGCTCCTCGCGCATCCAGGCGCTCTCGGTCTGGAGCATCCGGCGGTTGAGGTTGCCGATCACGCCCTCGAACGGCTTGCGGACGTCATAGCTGCGCTTGCCGTCGATGAAGCGGAGGGTGACGGGCCTGCCCTCGGTTCCGAACAGGATGGTGTGGCGGATATCGTCGGGCAGGTCGTTCCACGGGGTCTCGAGGCTGAAGCCGAACTCGCGGGCGAGGCTGCCGAGGACCTGCATGTAATAAGGGCTGGGCGGGTTGGACTTGGCCCAGGGGACGACGGCGCCGCGCTTTATGCTGAGATTCTCGTTGGGGACGACGAGCTCGGGGTCGAACAGCAATTTCTCGCCGAGGCCGTCGCAGGCGGGGCAGGCGCCCTGCGGGGCGTTGAAGCTGAAGAGGCGCGGCTCGATCTCGGCGATGGTGAAGCCGGAGACGGGGCAGGCGAATTTCTCGGAGAAGACGATCCGGCCCGGGGGGGCGTTGTCGCCGAGGACGGTTCGGGGTGAGTCGATCTCATCCGTTCGGGCTGAGCTTGTCGAAGCCCTCTTCTTCTTGCCTGACTCGGAAGTAGAGGAGGGCCCTTCGACAGGCTCAGGGCGAGCGGTGGGGGTGGGGTCCGCCGGGTCCAGGTATACGAGGCCTTCGGCCAGTTTCAGCGCCTGCTCGAGCGAGTCCGCGAGCCTCGTCTCGATGCCTTCGCGCACCACCAGGCGGTCGACCACGACCTCGATGTCGTGCTTGTACTTCTTGTCGAGGGCGGGGGACTCCTCGATGTCGTGGAAGGCGCCGTCGATCCGGACCCGGGTGAAGCCGGCCTTCTGCCATTCGGCCAGCTCCTTCCTATACTCGCCCTTGCGGCCGCGGACGACCGGGGCGAGCAGGTAGAGGCGGGTGCCTTCGGGCAGGGCCATGACCCGGTCGACCATCTGGCTGACCGTCTGGGCCGAGATCGGAAGGCCAGTGGCGGGGCTGTAGGGCACGCCCACCCGGGCCCAGAGCAGGCGCATGTAATCGTAGATTTCGGTGACGGTGGCGACGGTCGAGCGCGGGTTTCGGCTGGTCGTCTTCTGCTCGATCGAGATGGCGGGGGAGAGGCCCTCGATATGGTCGACGTCGGGCTTCTGCATCATCTCCAGGAACTGGCGCGCATAGGCCGAGAGCGACTCGACGTAGCGGCGCTGCCCCTCCGCATAGATGGTGTCGAAGGCGAGCGAGGATTTGCCGCTGCCGCTGAGCCCGGTGATCACCGTCAGCGTCTCGCGCGGGATATCGACGTCGATATTCTTGAGATTGTGCTCGCGCGCGCCGCGGACGGAAAGGTGAGTCAGCATGGCCGGTGATGTTCCAGATCTGTTCTATGGTTATCGAGGGACGCGCGGAAGGTCAACGCGGCAGGTGCGAGATGGGTGCGGGAGGGGCGGAAGGCAAGGGAGCCGGACCCGACTCTCTTCCCTCCATCTTGGAGCAGGTTTCACAGGGACGGCCTTGGCCGCCCCGGCATTGGGTGTAAGATCGGCCGAGCTTTCCACCCTGTCACGGCGGGCGTCGGAGGAGTCGATGGGCCAAGGCGCCGAAACGGTCTTCGTTGGGACCGGCAAGCTGAATCCGCTCGAGACGGCGCTGGTCCGCGCCGTCGAGCGCGGCGAGACCTTCCGGCCCGCGCCGGAGGATCTCAACTCCGAAGCCTTCGTCCGAGGCGAGTTGATCCGGGCGATGCTGCTCGGCTCGCCGGTACCGCGCCGGCCCGCGCGCCGCTTGACGTCGGGGTCCGGGGAGGTGGAGGTGACTCCGCACGGAATCCGGATCGTCCCGCAGGCGGGCCCGCCCGGCGCACCGCCCCCGCCGCTGCTGCGTATCGCCGGCCAGCTCGATTTGCGCGGAGTCGCGGCCCGGGAAGGAGGCTTCCTGGCGCCGCTCGAATTCAGCCGCTGCCTGTTCGATCGCCCGGTCAGACTCGATGGCGCGCGCCTCCAGTCGCTGACGCTGCGGGCCTGCCGATTTTCCCTGCTGTCGGCCAAGAGCGCCCGGTTCAACGGCGACGTCATCTTCGTCGAATGTCGACCGCGCAGCGATCCCCGGGAGGCCGGGGAGCGCGCCTTCGCCTGCTACGATCTCGCCGTGCTGGAGACCGATCCGGCCTCGCCGAACCTTGACCCCTATGGCTCGTTCAGGCCCTCCTGGCGCGAGCCGCCGGGCGCCGCAATGGACTGCCCCTGCCTGCATTGCGACCCCTCGGGAAAGGGCGAGGCGGGAAATTGCAGCCTGTGCTGCGTGCTCGACCTCAATTCGGTTGGTATCGACGGGGGTCTCGGCATCTGGCGAAGCTATTTACGCGCGCCCAAAATAGTCGGCCGATCCTACACCACGCCGACCGTCCGCGACGCGCTTGCGATCGAGCTTCGCGGAATCCATGTGCGCGACAGCATCAAGATCATCCACACGACCACGATCGGGCGGGTGGGTGTGGCCAGCGCCGAGGTGGACGACGACTTCTGGGTGTGGGGCGGCAAATTCTTCGCTTCGGCCGAACGTCCCACCTTCGACTTCCAGCTCGCCACGATCGGCGGTCTGCTGGCCTTCCGGGCACAACGGGCCGCGCCGGAAGACCAGCAACTCGGCCTCCGGGCTTATCCGGTGGTCGTCATCGGACACATTTCCGCAATCGGGCTGCGCGTGGGAGAGGTGTGGATCGGCGAGGGATTCTATTTCGGCCACGACACGGAGAAGCGAGGGTCGTTCCCCACCTTGAACTTCGCGAAGTCCGACATCCAGGGCACGTTCAAGATCGGCGCCTATCACGATTACCAGGTCCTCGATCCGTCGAGGCCCACCGCGGCGGCCCACGTCCAGGGCGACATCTGCCTGGTCGCCGCCAATATGGGCAAGAATTTCGAGCTGCTCGGCCTTCGCTATGCGCAAATGCGCGAGGTGCTCGGCACGGACCACGAATTCTTCGACCATTTCGGGATCGACCGCGCCGAGATCCCCTATCTCAAGCTGACCGCCCACGGTCTCAAGGTCGACCGCCGTGCCTATATCGCGCACGCCAACTTCTGCGACGCGAACGTGCCCTCCGCCGGCGAGGCCTCGGCGCGGCCGAAAAACAGCGCTCCGGCGGCGGTCGATTTTTGGAAGTCGACCATCGGGACGGGGTTCCGGATCGACCATCACAGCTCCTGCATCGGCGCCCTGCGGCTCAACAACTGCGTAGTCGGGCGGGAGGTCGTCGTGGGGTGCGGGACCATCGCGCCGAGCGCCGCGGATTTCGCGGCGGCCGAATTCAAGGCGGGTGACATACCGCTGCTGCTGGACATCAGCGAAAGCACGATCAACGGCCATCTCCGGATCGGACGCCACGAGCCGCGCTCGAAGTCGCAGGAGGATGCCATCGAGGTCGCGGGCGGTGTCAGCCTTCAGAGCACCAATGTGCAGGGAGGCATCCTGCTCGGACACCTGACCTTCAATCTTCGTGCCTTTGGCGAAGTGCGTGAGGAGCAGGCCGCGGGAAGCTCAGGCGGCGGCCGCATGGCTCTCGACCTGCGTGACTGCACCTGCGGGTCGGATCTCGAAATCCATGCGCTTCGCTGGGAATTGCCGCGTCTTCCCCGGCCCAGGAGAGAAGCCATTGCCGCCAGGCCGCGCGGTCCCTGGGCCTGCATCCCTAAACGTCACAAGCCGCGTTTCGAGCGCATCGATCGCAATGCCTGGGCCGAGATCGACCTTCGCGGGCTTCAGTGCGGGATGCTCATCGACGGGTTTGGAGACGAATGGAGCCTGATCCATCGGCTTCGAATTCGTCTCGCCGGCATGCGCCTGGGCGAGGTCGAACCGGCCTCGCACGACCCGCCCCATGCCGGCCGCAAGCTTCGCCGCCGGGAGGGGCTGCGGAGGCGGCCCCGGCTTCCGCATCTGGCTCGATTACGCTGGCTGGCCTTCCAGAACCGCGTCCAGGAGGTCGTCGACCAGCCCCGGTCCCGACGCCACCGGGGGGAGCAAACCGGGGAGACGACTCGGCGGACGTGGATGCTCGTCGAATGGCTGGAGCGGGCCGGGGACCGCTTCTGGCGGCGCCATTATTGTTCGCTGGACGACGATTTCGTGCCCCAAGCCTATGACGCCTTCTCGTCCGCCTATCGGCGAAGCGGCGAGGATTCGACGGCAGAGGCGATCCTCGTCGAGAAGAAGAACATCCAGAACGCGCTGCGCTTCCAGCGCATTCGTGAAAAATGGCGGACCGGCGTCTGGGGGACCAAGGACCGGCTGCCGACGGAGGATGCGAGCGCGGCGGACCCCGGCCGGCGCCGCACACCTGAGCCCGTGGCGCTCATCAGGCGCTCGTTGTCGACGCTTTGGCCTTATCTTCTGCTCGTCGGCTTGCTGGTCTGGGTGCTGGCGGGGACGCTCAAGATCCATTCCCCAAGCGCGGCGATGGCGATTTCCGGCATCTTCCTCTTGGTCATCCTCTGGCCGTATCTGATCGCGGCCTTCCAGCTGATCTTCCGTGTCGGCTTTCGATACGGTTTGTCGCCGAGCGCTGCGCTGTTCGTCTTCTTCATCTGCATCGGCGCGGGCTGGGCGGGAGTCCATGTCGCCAGAAACGGGGGCCTGCCGGTCATGTCCTTCCCAGACCCGCGGACCGACGAGGAGCTGGACCGGCGCGTCGCTCTCGTGCTCGATGTCGAGTACCAGCCCATCGCCGATCCGCCTCGCACTCCGCCGAGCGATCCGCTGGTCCCTTCACCGCCCGCTCCCCCTTGCGGCGAGGACGGCGCGGTCGCCGAAGGCCAGAAAGCCAGCCCGGTCGCGGCCGGAACAGCGTCGGTGTCCGCGGGGTACGGGCCTTTGCGCCAGGCCGGGCATGCCCTTCACGCCCGGGCGAGCCCCTGCGATCTCGATGTGAACAGCTTGCTCTACGCGGTCGACATTTTCCTGCCGCTGATCGACCTCGACCAGGAACGGCGCTGCACAATCCGGGAAGTCGGGGGCGAGCCGGCAGGTGACGGTCCCGGTATCAGCGAGGAACAGCATGACGATTATGCGGGGTGGCGTCTCGGCAAGGCCCTTTACGAGATACTCGGCTGGATCATCACCTCGCTCGTCATCCTCACCATCACTGGCGTTCTCAGGCGCGACCTCGAGCGTTAGGCCGGAAGGTCCCTCCCGCCTCGGCAGAGAGCCGGGCGCCGGGCTTTCTTTCCGGAGCCAGGCTGCCGGTGCCGCCGAAACGGACCAGATTTCCCCGCGCCCGACGCGCGCTTGATGTAGATTAGCTTCGATCATGGCGGCGGTGTGATCGCCTTCACGCGCCCGCCCCGGGCGACCTGCCATCGTCCGCCGTGGGATTCGTGGAGGCCTTGGGGAAAGGCCGTGACCGTCGATCCGAAGCGTTTCCAGGAAAGGAACCATCATGGCGATCGATCTGACCAGGCCGGCCAAGCAGGTGATTATCGGCGCGACCGAATATGAGACCTTCCTCAAGCATCTTCAGGGCAACGCGCTGAAATCGCACGGGCGCAACGAATCGCGCCATGTCTTCCTCCGCTTCACCGGGACGAAGGCGCAGGTCCGCACCTGGATCAAGACGAAGATCGCGCCGCGCGTGCTCACCGCCGCCGCCCAGCGCGCGCAATCCGAGGCGGGCGTCGACGGCGGGCTCGTCATCCTCTGCTATCTGTCGGCGGAGGGGTACAAATTCCTCGGGCTCGATCCGACCAAGCTGAAGAGCAAGATCTTCAACAAGGGCATGAAGCACCAGGGCACCAACCTCATCAAGGAGCTGTTCGACACCGACAACAAGGATCCCAAGCCCGACACCTGGGAGCCGGGGTTCCAGAAGACCATCCACGCTATGGTTTCGCTCGCCGACGACCAGGCGCAGGACCAGACCCGGCTGCTCAACGAGGTCTCACTGCTCAAGGCGCAGATCGCCGGCTTCGCCGAGGTGCTGCTCATCGACGAGGGCCGCGCCCTGCGGCGCACGGTGCGGGACGGAACTCCGCTCGAAAGCCCCGAGCCGATCGAGCATTTCGGCTATTTCGACGGCATCAGCCAGCCGCTCTTCACCAAGGAGGATCTGGATCGCTACAAGCTGGAAAAGAAGGGCGATCCCGATACCGGCTGGGACCCGGGCGCCAGTCTCGACCTGCTGGTCGAGAAGGACCCGTTCACCGCCGAAGCCGACGCCTACGGCTCCTATCTCGTCTATCGCAAGCTCTTCCAGCATTTCGGCAAGTTCCAGGAGCGCGAGGAAGCCGTGGACCAGGCCGTCGGCCTTCCGGAAGATCAGGGCGGAGCAATGGCGGTCGGGCGGTTCGAAGACGGCACGCCGGTGGTCGTCTCGGCAACCGCCGGCCAGGTCTACACCAACGATTTCGTCTTCAAGTCGCCGGTCGCGGCCAAGTCGCTGGATCCCGACGGCTGGAAGTGCCCGGCCCACGCCCACATCCGCAAGGTCAATCCGCGCGGCACCACGCCGCGCACCAGCTTCGAGGACGAGCGCAAACGCCGCATCACCCGGCGCGGCATCCCCTACGGCAAGCCGATGCCCGACATTTGCGACGCGGTGCAGACCGATCCCAATCCCGGAGCGGACCGGGGCCTGCTGTTCATGTGCTACCAAGCCAATATCGAGAAGCAGTTCGAATTCATCCAGCGCACCTGGGTCGACAATCCCAATTTCCCGGAAAGCGTCCTCACCCCTACCGAAGACAAGACGGGCGACGATCCGCTGATCGGCCAGAACAAGAATAAGAAGCAGCGCTGGCCCAAGACCTGGGGCGATTCCGCCGCCGGGCGCGAGAAGTTCAACTTCGAGGCGGCGGTGACCCTGAAGGGCGGCGAATATTTCTTCGCTCCGAGCAAGCCGTTCCTCGAATCGCTCTGAGGCGCGGGACAGGGCAGCGGCCTGGTCTGGAGCGTTCCCCGGCGAAGGCCAGGGCCCGGCGGCACCGACGGAAGGCCGGGGCCCGGCGGCACCGACGGAAGGACTGGATCCCGGCCTTCGCCGGGAAACGATTCCACCTCAGCGGAACAGACTCTAGAGGCGTGATCCACCGTTCGGGCTGAGCTTGTCGAAGCCTGCCTGTCTCTTTGAAAAGAGAAGCCCTTCGACAGGCTCAGGGCGAATGGCCCTGGGGCGTGCTCACGGCTCGCGGCAGCGCAGCCGGTTCTCCGGAGCGTGGACCACCGAGCCGGTCGCGACGCCCTTGTTGTTGCCGTAGAAGGCGCCCGGCAAGAACGGCAGCGCGGCGTCGTTCAGCATGATGTGCAGCCGCCCGCTTCGCGCCGCCTTGAAGCGCGCGCCCCAGATCCCGCGCCGGCCCTGGCAGAAATCGAGGGCCTTGATGTTGATGTGCGAGCCGAGGGCCCGTTGCTGCCAGCGCGAGCTTCGGGAATCCCGGATCTCGACCAGTGGCTTCATCCACCGGGCGCCGATGACCCGGCGGTAGAGCACGGCCGTATCGGCATAGAGCGGGAGGTCGGTACCGAAGCCGAGATCCGCGTCGTGGCTCGCATCGGCCCAGTCGGGCGAGGTCCGAAAGCGGATCTCGTAATATTCCCCCGCCTTCACGTCGACGTTGAGGTCGGTGCAGCGGGAGGCGGCCGCGAAGCGGACCGGCACGGCCGTCGAGGGCGACAAAGCGGCGCCGCCGCTGTCGCTGCAGAAGGCCTTTCTCGGTTCGGCGAGCACCAGATAGGTCTGGGTGAGCGCGGCCCCGGCAAGGTTGGCGAAGAGGAGGAAGAAAGCGATCGCGACCAGCGACGGCAGGGCCGTCCATTTCAGGCTTCGGAAGGTCCGGCGGTAGCTCGGCGAGCGCCAGAGGGGCGGAAGCCTCGAGGGGGGCGGATCCGCCGGCCATTCCTCCCGGCCCAGCACGGCCTCCCAGGTGGCGTGCGAATGTTGCCGAAGCCGGCGCTCGACCCGCCGTCCGGCGCTCAGCAGGACCGCGATCAAGGTGCCCAGGGCGATCGCGAGCAGGGGCTGGGTGGCGATTCCGTCCACCCAGCCCTCGAGGAAGGACGGAATCAATATCTTGAGCTGGGTGATCAGGCTGGTGATGACGCAGCGGTCGTCGGAGCACAGCCTCTCGAGCTGGGTCGGCGCCATCGTCCAGGGAAGGATGACGAGGAACATGGTTGCCAGCAGGGCGCCGAAATAGATCAGCCGGCGGTGCCAGACCATGTCCCAGACGGGCTGGGTGGCCGCGATCCGGCGGGCGGCGAGCGCCGGATCCTCGAGCAAGGCGTGGACGTCGCCGGCGACGAGGGCCCGGGCCGGCTGGTCCTCGGCGGGCGGCGCGGCGGGAGACTGGCTGTCCGCCTGCTGGGCGGTTTCTCCCTGACGCTGGGGCGGGACGATCCGGATTCGCGCGGGCAAAGTGAACGGCGCGTAGCGGTCCGTCCCGCTCGCGATCCGGGCGGCGACGCTCTGGTGGATCCTGATCGATTCGAGGAAGCCGACCGCCTCTCCGTCCTTGCAGCGCAGCGGATCGAGCTGGACGATGGCGTCCATGTCGGGCTTGCGAAGCCAGGCGGCGATCCTTCGCGGTTGATAGCGATAATAAGCGCCCGGGCCGCTTCGGCTGTCGTGGAGCGGGCCGGAGCTGTTGGCCATCGCCCTGAACCGGTCGGTGATCGCGTCGATCGTCCTCAGCCCGGCGGCCTGGGCCTCCTCCATCATCCACAGGAACGAGACATAGCTGAGGCTCTCGTCGGGATAGCCGCCGCCGACATCCGCGTGCATTCCGGTGAACCAGACCTGCTGCATCCGGTCGCGCCACAGGCGCTTCACCGCCCCCTTCGCCGTCACCGTCTCGAGCAGGCCGGCCATCGCCGTCCGATCGCCGCGCGCCCGGGCTTCCAGGGCCTGCGCGCAGGCCTTCCGGTGGTCCCGTTCCGCCGCTTCTATCCGGGGACCTTCTCCCGCTTCCTCCCAGAGCAGGGGGTGGAAGGCGTCGCGCTCGTCGTCGATGGCGAGCGCATGGCGCGCGCGCCGGACCCGCTCGCTCAGCTGATAGTCGGGCATGCTGAGCGCATAGATCCAATTGTCGATCGCCCGGGTGATCTCCGAGACCGGCCCGCCATAAGCCGAGACCGTGTCCCACACCCCGAGGAAGCGGATCACCGGAAAGAAATTCTCCGATTTGTCATAGGGACGGGCTCCGCTCCTGGCGGCCTTCCTTTTGTAGCGGGCCCGAACCCACCGGGTCGGCGCCCGCCATTTGCGAGGCAGGAAATCCTCGCGGAAGGCGCGGTAGGCCTCCTCGGTCTTCCGCTCCAGCTCTTCCTCGGTGTTCGACCGGACCAGGCCCTGCTGAGCGATCAGGGCAATGACCAGCCTCATCGTGAAGGCGCCGCGGCTGAAGCCGAAGCCGTAGAGATGATCGCCGGAGGTGCCCGGATCCTCGCCGGGCTTCTGGTCCGGTGCGGGCGCGTAGTTCCGGCAGGCGTAACGGTAGATTTCGAGTATGTTGCGTTTGAGGCCGAAGCCGAAAATCCCGCCGATGGCGGCGATCGGGCGCAGGCTGGAGGTGCCGACGCCATTGTCGTAAAACGCGATCTGCTTGCGCTTGCCCTCCGTCGCCGGGCCGAGATCCACCGCCTCGTACATGCGCCAGACGTTGGTCTTGAACAGCTTGGCGCTGCTGTTGCCGGTGCCGTCCGAGAACAGCACGATCGATTTGGGCTTGTAGACGGCCACGGTTTCCGCGCCGCCGGCCAATTGCCCGGGCTCCGCTCCCGAGCCTTGCTCAATTTCCATCGTCAGCCCCCCACGATAGCCTAAACTGCGCCTCCCGGAGCCGGCGGTCAACGCGCCGCGGCGAGCGCGGAAAGCCGCTTGTCCTCGGCAATCATAATCCCCGCCCCGAAGATCGCGCGTGAGCCCGGTCACGGACGGACTTCCTCCCGGCCCGCTACGCCGCTTCGACATCAGGAGGCAGGAATGACGAGTCTGCAGGTCGAGGTGCAGCCGGGCGCCGGCGTGGCCCGCTATTCGCTCTACGTCGACGGGGTTCCGGCGACGATGGGCGCGAAGAACAGGGGCGAGGTGGTTTGCGCCGGCCACTGCGGCGACGGCTCGCCCCACGCGCTTCTCTACAGCTTCAGCGGCGCCCCCGGAGCGACCCTCGCGATCACGGTGCGCTGCTCCGCGCGAGTCGTGTGCGGCCTGAGCGCGGAGATCCTGGGCCCGGCCGGGCCGCCCTGGCGCGCGGGGCGCGAAGTGTTCGCAATCTAGAAAGGCGTCTTCGTCGCAGAGTAGCGTGACGCGGCCGGGCGGCTGGACTAGTCTCGCGCCAGGCTGGAGGGGGATGATATGCGCAGCTTGGCGATCCTGGCGGGGGCCCTGGTCCTCGCGTCGGCGGGGCAGGCGAAGGAGGTGCGGAGGCTCGGCCCGGCGGAATCGCCGATCGCCGCCTCGACCGAAGTGCCCGCGGGCAGCCGAATCGTCTACATAAGCGGCTCGGTCCCGGACGCGGTCGATCCGTCGGCGCCGGCGGGCTCGGTGCAGCGCTACGGCGATACGGCGGCCCAGACCCGAAGCGTCCTCAGGAAGATCGAGGCGCAATTGAAGCAGCATGAAATGGGCCTTGGCGACATCGTGATGATGCGCGTCTTCCTGATCGCCCCGCCGGGCCAGGCGCGGATGGACTTCGCCGGCATGATGACCGCCTATCGCGAGTTCTTCGGGACCGCCGCCCAGCCGAACAAGCCGGCGCGCTCGACTCTCCAGGCGGCCGGGCTGGTCGATCCCGGCTGGCTGGTCGAGATCGAGGCGACCGCGGCGAAAGCGGGTGGGAAAGGGAAATGATATTGCCGCTCATCCCGAGTAGCCGCTGAGCGAAGTCGAAGCGGCGTATCGAAGGACGGTCCTTCGCTACGAGTCTTCGCCAGGCTCAGCCCCTACCCAGGATGAGCGGTTGGATGAGGAATTGGGGAATGGGGCTGACCAGAAGGCAATTGCTCGAGCGCCTCGGCCTCGCCGGCGGGGTAAGCGCGGCCTATCTCGGAATGGAGGCGATGGGGCTGCTCAACGCGCCGCCGGCGGCCGCCGAGCCGTTCGCGCTTCCGCCGGCGCCAAGGCGCGGGAAATCCGTCGTCATCCTCGGCGCCGGAATCGCCGGGCTGGTTGCCGCCTACGAGCTTCGGCGCTCCGGCTGGGACGTCACCGTCATCGAGGCGCGCGACCGCATCGGCGGCCGGGTCTGGACGGTGCGCGGCGGCGACCGGATCGAGCAGACGGGAAGGCCGGACCAGGTCTGCGGCTTTTCCAAGGGCCTCTATCTCAACGCCGGGGCCGCGCGCATTCCGGCCGCGCATCACGTCATCCTCGGCTATGCCAAAAGGCTCGGCGTTCCGATCGAGGTGATGGTCAATTCCAACCGCGCGGCGAAATGGGATTTCGGCGGCCGCAACGTCGCCAATCGCCAGGCGGTCAACGACGTGCGCGGGCGCATTTCGGAATTGCTGTCCAAGGCGGTCAAGAAGGGCGCGCTCGACGAGGAGCTTAGCGCCGTCGACAAGAGCGTGATGCGGAATTTCCTGGGCGCCTATGGCGGCCTTTCGCGTCCGGATGGCGAATATAAGGGAGATGGTCGTTCGGGCTATTCCCTGCTTCCCGGCGCTTATGGCGAAGCGGGCGCGACGGTTCCGCCGATGAAGCTGGAAGATATATTGAAGGAGCGGGGCTGGGTCCTGCCACTCCTGTTCGAGGAGATATTCGACCAGCAGGCGCCGATGTTCCAGCCGGTTGGCGGAATGGATCGGATCGCCCACGCGCTTTACGAGCAGGTCAAGCCGGCGGTGCGCCTGCGCACCGAGGTGACGGCGATCCGGCGAGTCGGGGAGCGGGTCCGGATCGAGCATGGCGAGGGACGGAGGACGGAAGCCGATTATTGCATCTGCACCCTGCCGGTGAACCTGCTCGCCCGCATCCCCAACGATTTCTCCGCGGCCAAGCAGGCGGCGATGAAGGACATTGCTTACGTTCCGGCCGTCAAGGTGGCCTTCCAGGCTCCGCGTTTCTGGGAGGATGAAGGCATTTACGGCGGAGTCGGCTGGACCGACGCCGTATCGGAGAACGTCCTCTACCCGTCCGGCGGCTGGCACGGCGACAAGGGCGTGCTGGTCGCCGCTTATGTCGCCGGCTGGACCGGCCAGAACCATCCGGTCGAGTTCACCGCGCTGAGCCACGAGGAGCGCTTCCGGATCTGCCGCGAAGTGATCGGGCGGCTTCATCCGGGGAGGGCAGGGGAGCTGTCCCGGCCGGTGACCATATCCTGGGGGCTCACCCGCTGGTCCGAGGGCGTCGGGCCGGGCGATGCCGCCTGGTTCGAGAGCCCGCGGCCGGAGCGCTATGCCGAGCTGTACAAGCCGGAGGGACCGGTCTTCTTCGCCGGCGAGCATCTGAGCTATGTCCAGTTTTGGCAGGAAGGGGCGGCGCTTTCGTCGCACGCGGCTATGCAGGCGCTTCAGGCGCGGGTTCAGGAACGGGCATTGGCGGGGCGCGCACCGAGCCGCGCGGCGGCGGCCTGAGGAAAGCAAGGGAGGCGACAATCATGCGCAGGACGGCATTGCTGACGATGATGCTGGCGATGGCGGCGCCGGCGGCGGCGAAGGTCCCGGCCGCGGCGCCCGCCGACGTGGCGGCGGCGATGGCCGCGCCGGGGCGGCCCAAGGCGGCGACCGACCTGGACGAGGTCAGGAAGCCCGCCGAGGTGCTTCGCTTCATGGGGCTGAGGAAGGGCGACCGGGTCCTCGATTACTTCACGGGCACCGGTTACTATGCCGACATCATGGCCAAAGCGGTCGGCCCCAGGGGCCATGTCGTGGGCTGGAATTCGGCCGCCTTCGCCCGCCGCGAGCCGGTGGTGAAAGCCCTGGCCGACCTGCGCTCGCGCAACCCCAATGCCGCTTTCTACTCGAGCCCTTCGACGGCGATCTCTTTCGCTCCGAACAGCTTCGACCTGGCGCTCCTCCATCTCGTCTATCACGACGCTTATTGGGAAAGCGCCCAGTTCGGGCTTCCGAGGATCGATCCGAACACGGTGGTCAAGGCGATCTGGGATGCAGTGAAGCCGGGCGGGACGGTCGCCGTCATCGACCATGTCGCGCTTCCCGGCGGCGACACGCGCGAGGTGGTCGAGAAGCTTCACCGGATCGATCCGGCGGTGGTCAGGGCCGATTTCGAGCGGGCCGGCTTCGTGCTCGAGGCGCAGTCCGACCTGCTCAAGGTGCCCGCGGACGACCACACGAAGAACGTCTTCGATCCGAGCATTCGCGGCAGGACGGACCGCTTGGTCTATCGCTTCCGCAAACCGGCGCGATGAGGGCAAGAACCCGGCCGCTACGATCGGGGTGAGCAAAGTATCGGCTCGGTACTTTTCGACGCCAATTGCGCTTCGCTAAAGGGTGGCAAGCGATTTCATTCATAATGGATGCAATTTGCGACCGGGCCCCGGTTGCGATTTCTGAATTGAAGCGTAGTCTTCTTGCCGCGTCGTCGACTTCTTCTCCTGTGACACGGCGCCCAGTTTGCGTCGTCGCAATCCTTGGGATTGGAGAAGAACCGTATGGCCGCAACGCAGCCCTGGTCCGCATTGGGTTGGACGCTCACCGTCGCATCGGCAGCCACCCTGGCGCTCGCCGCCTGCACCTCGCGACCGCCGTCGCCGGTGCCTCCGGCCGCATCCGTGCGAGTGACGGGAAGACTGATGACCAATGCGGGGGGCGACAGGATCGCTCTGCCCGACGTTCCGATCCGACTCGTCGATGCGGGCGGCAATCGCCTGGCCAATTCCGTCACCCAGCTCGATGGGCGGTTCATGCTTCACGCCCCCACCGTCCGTGCGCACCTGATCTGCTACGACCTCCCCTCGGGACCGGCGTGCGGATCGGCGCTGAAGCCCGGACAGCGCATCATCGAGGCCGGCCAGATTGTCGCGGCCGCCACTCCGGTTCTATATGGGCAGGTGCTGACCGGGGACGGGCGTCCCTGCTGGGTGGCCGATTCCTTCTTCGGCCTCGACGTCTCGACCCGGGTGTCGGCGGTGCAGGCCGGCCGGCCGGCGGTGACCGCCCGGGCCAATACGGACGGCTATTATGCCCTGTTCGCTATCCCGCAGGGTAATGTCGAAGTGACCGCGCGATGCGAGGCGGCGCAGGCCACGCGAGCCGGCCGCAGCGGTGCGGGCGTGAAGATCGATTTTACGCTTCCCAACCGCGCCCCCGTCATCGCCACGGCCGCCGCGTTTGCCGGGGCGGTCGGGCGCACGCAGTCGACCGTGGGCGAAGCCCTGGATCTGCGCGCCACGGCGGCGGACCCGGACGGCGACACCATCCGGTATCTCTGGCGCGGCCTGCCGCAGGCGGGTCAGATCGCGGCCGCCACCGGCCCCGCTACGACCTGGCAGCTGCCGGGTGCCCCCGGGCTGGTCAGCGCCTATCTGATCGCTAGCGACGGCAAAGGCGGTTACGCCTATCGACGAGTCGACATGGAGGTGGCGAAGAGGCCGACCATCGCCGTGTCGGGAACCGCGATCGACGAGTCGACGCGCCTGCCGATCAGCGGCGCGGTCGTCTCGGTGGGGCAGGTGAGCACGCGCACCGACGAGCGCGGCTGGTTTACCCTGGACGCGGCGCCTCGCGACGACAGCCGTTACGTTCTCAACCTTCGTCAGGGCAATTATGCGCTCGCGTCGCGAGTCGTCGACGGGAGCCGGCGCGGCGTGAGCTTCGAGATGACCGCCGCCCAGGTGACCCAGGCGGCGCCGGGGGAGCCCATGCGCATAGTCGACCGAGGGAGCGCAGGCTTCTGCGGATCGGTTCGCGGCGCTGCCGGAGAGGAGCGCCGCCCGTTGGTGCGGTGGGCGCCAGGGCTGGAATTGCTGCGCGCTTCGATTGGAGAAACCTTCTCCCGGCCCGACCGGGAGGAAAAACCCTGCATGCGCCGGGGCGCGGAGATTTCGATCCCCGCCGGAGCGCTCGTCGACGCGCGCGGCAACGCCGCGTCCGGAGCGGTTCGGGCCGCCGTCACCACCCTCAACCCGGCCCGGCGGCCGCTGCCCGGCGATTACAGCGCTCTGACGCGCGGCGGCGAGCTGGTCTCGCTGCTCAGCTACGGCGCCGTCGACGTCCAACTGACGGATTCCTCGGGACAAGCGCTCAATCTGCGGCCCGGCAGCCGCGCCGAAGTCCGGATCCCGGTGCCGCCCGACCAGGAGGCCAGCGTCAGGCCTAAAATGCCGATGTGGTCCTACGACTCGACCCGAGGCCGCTGGATCGAGGAGGGGGAGGCGGTGCTGGAGCGCGGACCGGACGGCGTCTTCTATCGCGGGGAAACCCAGCATTTCTCGACGATCAACATCGATTTCCCGGGCTGGACCCTGGCCAACATCACCTGCCTGCGAGTCGATATCGATCCCAATTTCAACGCGTGGACCGACAAAGTCCTGCGCGCCTACGTGAATTACGGGGGGACTTCGCTCCAGGTCCAGGAGGTCGAGGTCGACAGCCCCGGCCCCCACGCCGTCTACACCATCCCCTGGGGGACGACACTGCCGCACAACACGGTCCGTCTCGAATTGCGAGGCACCGACGCTTCGAACCCGAATACCGCCAATGTCCAATTGCTGTTCGACCAGGTGATCGATACCGATGTCGGCCAGACCAGTCCCCTGCCTGAAGCCTTCCCGCCGTCGCCATATTTGCCCTGCCAGCCGGTTTCGATCACGGCCGCGACGACCCTCATTCCCTATTACGCGCTCGATGCCCTCGGCAGGCCGGCCTTCCTGGCGGGGCCGTTCGGCTATCAGAATCCGGCAAGCCCGGACACCGCGGCTTATTATGCGAAACTGGGGAAGCCCAATCTGAGCTCATGGTGGGCGGCCAACGGCTTCGATCCCTTCACCGGCCAACCCAACGACCCGCTCGATCCGGGCCATGTGAACTATTCCGAAGCCGCCTACATGAACCATAACGAGCTCGGCCTCGGCCGCCGGTTGCAATGTCGCGCGCCGTCGACGGCCAAGCTCGCCTGTTTCGTGGTGAATTTCGGGCGCCCCGACCAGAATCCCGGCAACGCCGATCTGGCGAGCGCGAACACCCTTAGCCAGCAGGTCGGTACCCTGGCGATGGAATTCGATTCGTCGATTCCCGATCCCGATTACGCCGTCCAATTCTTTGCCTATCAGGGCTCGCAGTCGAGCTCCCAGACCGTCGGTCACGTCGATCTGGACGGCTTCGGTCCCAAGCCCGTGCCTTATGTGTGCACGGTCTGCCACGGCGGCGCCTACGATTCGATCAACCATTGGGTCTGGACCGGGCGCTTCCGGGAGTTCGACCTTCCGGCCCTGCGCTATCCCAACGGCAAGAGCTGGGATTTCCCGGCCACCGCGCAGAACCTGCCGCCGCCGGAGATCGATAAGTTCGCGCAGCTGAACCGACGGGTTCACGATGCGCTCGGCACCCTGCCGGCTCCGACACCGACTCGCGATCTCATCGCCTCCTGGTATCCGAACGGCTTCGGCGGCGGCGCGGGCAACGAGGTCGCTCCCATCTTCCCGCCCAAGCCGGGAACCTGGGGGCAATTGCCGGCGTCCGCGCATGACGAGGTTTTCGCCAAAAGCTGTCGCGGTTGCCACTTCGCCCGCGACTACGGTCTCGGAAAGACCTTCCAGAATTATTCCTACACCAGCGTCTTCGACGACTGGGCTTACTTCAGGCAACAGCCCAGCCGGGACGCGGTGTGCGGTGTCGTCACCACCCCGTCGCCGCAACGCCGCCGGACGATGCCGAACGCGATCGCGACCTATCGTAATTTCTGGGCCTCGGCGGTTCGCGTACAGGCTTTCGAATCGCTCTTCCTGATCCCGAGCGGCACCTGCCGCTTCTGAGGGTTCGGCCGGATCGATGAAAGCGCGCGCTTTTTCGACGAAGGGGCTTGCAACCTGCTACGTTTGTGGCATGCTACAGGTGTAGCAGCAAGGACCCCGAGTCGATGATTGCCAGCCTGCCGCGCCGCGAGCGCGAGATATTCGAGATATTGTGCAGCGCCGGAGAGGCGACCGCCGCCGACGTGCGCCGGGCGATGGCCGATCCGCCAAGCCATTCGGCGGTGAGGACGATGCTGGCCCGCCTCGAGGCGAAGGGGCTGGTCAGGCACCGCGCCGAGGACCAGACCTATGTCTACAAGAGCGTCCCGCAGCCGGCCAAGGTCCGCGAGACGGCGCTCAGGCAGATGGTCAAAACCTTTTTCGACGGGTCCGCGGCGAGCGCCGCGACGGCCCTTCTCGGCCTTTCCCAATCGCTGAAGCCCGAAGAGCTCGACGCGCTGCAACGCGCGATCGACGAGGCAAAGGAGCGCGACCAATGAGCTACGACTTCCTGATCGAGATGGGCTGGAAATCCGCGGCGATCGCGGGCGGCGCCCTGCTTCTGGCGGCGATGCTGAGGTCGCGCTCGGCGTCGGATCGCGGGGCGGTGCTCAAGGTCGCGGTGGCGCTCCTGCTCGCGCTTCCGGCGATCGCCTTGTTCGCTCCCGCGCTCGAGATCGCGACTCCGGCGCCGGCGCCGGCCGCCGCGACGGCGCCGCTCGCCCCGCTGCCTCTCGCCGCGGTCGAGGCCATACCGGTGCCGGCCGTCGCGGCGCCGGCGCCTTCGGCGGGCGGCGACTGGGACGATCCCAGCCTGCTTTTCTTCCTCCTCTATGTCGGCGGAGTCCTGATGGTCGGCGGCCGGCTTCTCGCCGGGCTGTGGACGCTGAGGCGCTGGACCCGCGGCGCCGCCGAGGTCGAGGCCCCGGAATGGCGGGCCGCGCTCGTCCGCGCCGGCGGCGATCCGCTCTCGATCCGGCTGCTCGCCTGCGAGGATGCGAGCTCGCCGCTGAGCTGGGGCCTGAGGCACCCCGTCATCCTGCTCGACCGCGGCACCTTGCGCACGCCGGAGGAGGCCGACGCCATCCTCGCCCATGAGGTCGCCCATGTCGTCCGGCGCGACTGGCCCTCGCTGATCCTGTCCCGGCTCGCGGTCGCGCTCTTCTGGTTCAATCCCCTGGTCTGGAGGCTGGACCGGGAAGTCGCCCAGCAGGCCGAGGAGGCCGCCGACAGCGACGCCGCGGCGAAGGTCGAGCCGGCGCGCTACGCCCAGACATTGCTCGACTGGGCGCGGCTGAGCGGCGGCTCCGCTTTGCCCGCCAACGCCATCGCCGCCGGCGAGCCCGGCCTGTCGCGGCGGGTGAAGGCGATCCTCGACGGCCGGGTCGCGCGTCGCTCGGGCTCCGCCTGGGCTGTGGCGGCGATGCTCGGCTGCGCCGCCTTCGCCGCCCCGGTCGCGGCGCTGAAGTTCGTTCCCGAAGCGCCGGAAGCTCCGCCGGCCCCGCTGGCGCCGCTCGCACCCCCGGCGCCCGCCGCTCCGGCAGCGGCCCGGGCGCCGCTGGCACCGCTGAGCCCGCTCGCCCCGGCGGCTCCGCTCGCCGGCCTGGCCCAGCTTGCCGCTTTGGCCCCTCAGGCCCCGCTCGCTCCGCAAGCCGGCCGGCCGCCGCTGCCCCCGGCGCCGCCGATGGCCGTGGCCGCGGCGCTTCGGGCGAGCGACCACGCCCGGGCCGCGGCCCATGCGGCGGCGCGTCCGAACATCGACGGCGCGGCGATCGAAGCCGAAGTCGAGCGCGCGGTCGCCGAGGCGATGCGCTCCGTGGACATCGGCGCCGAGGCGAGCCGGGCCGCCGGGGAGGCGGCCGCGGCGGTCGTGGCCGGAATGAAGCACGGCGCCGTCGGCATGGAAGCCGGCGCGCGCAGCATGGAAGCGGGCGCCGATCGGATGCGCTCGGAGGCCGCCAGGCTCAAGAGCAGCAAGGCCTATCGCGACGACGTGATCCGCCGCAACGCCGCCCGCGGCGAGCGGGTCACGCACGAGCAGCTGCTCGAGGCCGCCGAGGAAATGGAGGACGGCGCCAAGGAGATGCGGGACGGCGCCCGCGAGATGCGCGAAGCCGCCGTCGACATGCGCAACGGCAAGCACGACTGATTTGCCTCCCCATGCGCAGCATGGGGAGGGGGACCAGGCGAAGCCTGGTGGAGGGGTGACCTGGCCGAGTAGCTGACGGTTCGTGCTCGAACCATCATCCTCGGCTCCCGGTCACCCCTCCACCACCTTCGGTGGTCCCCCTCCCCATCGCGTTGCGATGGGGAGGCAGCATCGCTAGCGTGGGCCAATGCACTTGCGCGTCCTCGCCGCCCTTCTCCTGACGCTCCCGAGCTGCGCGTCCGCCCGAACCGCCCCCGCTTACGACACGATCATTCGCGGCGGCACGATCTACGACGGCAGCGGCGGCGCACCCTACACCGGGGATGTCGCGCTCAAAGGCGACCGAATCGCCGCGATCGCCCCGCGCATCGCGGGCCGCGGCCGGGCCGAGATCGATGCGCGCGGCCTCGCCGTCGCGCCGGGCTTCATCAACATGCTGAGCTGGGCGGCCGAGCCGCTGATCCGGGACGGCAGGGCGCAGAGCGACATCCGCCAGGGAGTCACGCTCGAAGTGATGGGCGAGGGCTGGTCGATGGGGCCGTTCAGCCCGACCCAGAAAGCCGAGGCCCAGGCCGAGCAAATTGGGGGCGGCTTTCCGATTAGCTGGACGACGCTCGGCGAGTTCCTCGACTTCCTCGAGAAGAAGGGGGTGAGCGTCAACGTCGCGTCGATGGTCGGCGCGTCCACCGTCCGGGTCAATGCGCTCGGCCGCAACGACGTCGATCCGACGCCCGAGCAGTTGGCGCGGATGCGTGCGCTGGTGCGCCAGGCGATGGACGAAGGGGCGATGGGCGTGGGCTCGTCGCTCATCTACGTCCCCGCCGCCTATGCGGAGACGGACGAGCTGGTCGCCCTGGCGAGCGAGGCGGGCCGCTGCGGCGGACTATATATCAGCCACATGCGCAGCGAGAGCAGCCGTCTCCTGGAGGCGATCGACGAGCTGGTCGAGATCAGCCGCCGCTCGGGCGCTCGGGCCGAAATCTACCATCTGAAGGCCGCGGGCCGCTCCAACTGGCCGCTGATGGACATGGCCCTCGCCCGGATCGAGGCGGCGCGCGCGGCCGGCCTGCCCATCTCCGCCGACATGTATCTCTACAGCGCGTCGGGCACCGGGCTCGATTCCACGCTTCCCTTCTGGGTCCGCGAGGGCGGTCCCCAGGCCATGCTCGGCCGGCTGAAGGATCCGGCGGTGCGCGCCCGGGTGGTCGCCGACATGCAGGGTGGAACGCGCGACTGGACGACGGTGCAACCCGTCGGCTTCGCCAACCCGGCGCTGCGCCTCTATGCCGGCAAGCGCCTGCCGGAGATCGCGGCCTTGCGCGGCAAGGGCGTCGAGGAGACGGCGGTCGACCTGATCGCCGAGGACCAAAGCTCGGTCGGCACCATCTTCCATTCCATCTCCGAGGACAATCTGCGCAAGGTGCTGGCGCGTCCCTGGGTCAGCTTCGGCTCCGACGCGGCGGCGATCGCGACCGAGCCGCCGTTCACCGACAAGGAGGTGCATCCCCGCGCCTATGGCAATTTCGCCCGGCTGCTCGGCCGCTACGTGCGCGAGCAAAAGGCCTTGAGCCTGGCCGAGGCGGTGCGGCGGCTGACCGCGCTGCCCGCCGACACCCTGCGCCTCACCGACCGAGGCCGGCTGCGCACCGGCTTCCATGCCGATCTAGCGCTCTTCGACCCGGCCCGGATCGCCGACCGCGCCACCTACGAGCGCCCGCACCAATATGCCGTCGGAATGCGCCACGTCTTCGTCAACGGGGTCCAGGTGCTTCGCGACGGCGAGCATACGGGAGCCAAGCCGGGACGCTTCGTCCGCGGTCCAGGCTGGAGGAAATGCAAATGAAGCGAATGAGCCGCGACCCAAAATCCCTCTCCCGTCCTTACGGGAGAGGAGGGGCCCATCGCGCAGCGATGGGAGGTGAGGGTCTGTACCGCGGACTCGGTAAGACCCTCACCCCCCAAGCCTCCGGCTTGGGTCCCCCCTCTCCCGCCAAAAGCGGGAGAGGAGTTCTGGGTGCCGCCCTCGCGCTGCTCCTCGCCGCCTGCGCGACCGCTCCGTCCGCCCCGACCTACGACGTCGTCATCCGCGGCGGCACGATCTACGACGGCGGCGGTGGCGCGCCCTACACGGGCGATGTCGGCCTTCGCGGCGACCGAATCGCCTATGTCGGCCCGCGCCTCGACGGCGGCGCCCGGACCGAGATCGACGCGACCAGGCTCGCCGTCGCGCCCGGCTTCATCAACATGCTGAGCTGGGCGAACGAAACCCTCATCGCCGATCCGAAGGGACAGAGCGACATCCGCCAGGGCGTGACCCTGGAAGTGATGGGCGAGGGCGAATCGATGGGCCCGCTGTCCCGCGAGATGATATTGAACGAGACCAAGCGGCAGGGCGACATTCGCTACATCGTCGATTGGACCACGCTGGGCGGCTATCTTTCGCAGATGGAGAAGAAGGGCGTTTCGCCCAACATCGCCAGCTTCGTCGGGGCGACGACGGTTCGGGTGCACGAGCTCGGCGAAGGCGACGTCGATCCGACGCCCGCCCAGCTCGACCGGATGCGGGCGCTGGTGCGCGAGGCGATGAACGAAGGGGCGATGGGGCTCGGCTCGTCGCTCATCTATGCTCCGGCCTTCTTCGCCGAGACTCCGGAGCTGATCGCGCTCGCCAAAGAGGCGGGCAAATGCGGCGGCATGTATATCAGCCACATACGCGACGAAGGTCCCAAATTGCTCGAAGCGATCGACGAGCTGGTGGCGATCTCGGAGGCCTCGGGGGCGCCGGCGGAGATCTACCATTTCAAGCAGTCCGGCCGTCCGAACTGGGGCAAGATCGACGCGGCCATCGCCCGGGTCGAGTCGGCCCGCGCGCGCGGGCTGAGGATCACCGCCGACATGTACACCTACCCGGCGAGCTCGACCGGCCTCGACGCTTCGATGCCGCTCTGGGTGCAGGAAGGCGGGATCGAGGCGTGGGTCGCCCGGCTCAAGGATCCGGCGCAACGCGCCCGGGTCCTCGCCGAGATGCGCTCGGGCGAATCGGAGGACAGCGCCCTGGTGGTGAAGGAGCCGTCGAAGGTGCTTCTCCTCGGCTTCAAGAATCCGGCGCTCAAGCCGCTGACCGGCAAGACCCTGGAGGAGGTGGCGCGGGAGCGCGGCAAGACCGCCGAGGAGACCGCGGCCGACCTCATCGTCGAGGACAACAGCCGGATCCAGGTCGCCTATTTCTCGATGAGCGAGGACAATGTCCGCCGCGAGGTGGCGCTGCCGTGGATGAGCTTCGGCTCGGACGCCTCGGCGCAGGCGCCCGAAGGCGTGTTCCTGAAATCGAGCACCCATCCCCGCGCCTACGGCAATTTCGCGCGAGTCCTCGGCAAGTTCGCCCGGGACGAGAAGGTGGTCACGCTTCAGGACGCGGTGCGGCGGATGACATCGTACCCCGCCGGCAATCTCGGCCTGAAGGACCGCGGCGCGCTCAAACCCGGCCATTTCGCCGATCTCGCCATCTTCGACCCGGCGACGATCCGCGACAACGCCACTTTCCCCCGGCCGCAGCAATATGCGACCGGAATGCGCCACGTCTTCGTCAACGGCGTTCAGGTGCTGAAGGACGGCGACCATACCGGTGCGACGCCGGGGCGGTTCGTGAAGGGGCCGGGCGCCGGCAAATGCCCTTCCTAGGCAGGAGAATATAGATGCGCAGGATAATCGGGGCGGTGTTCGTTTCGCTCGACGGAGTGATGCAGGCGCCCGGCGGCCCGGACGAAGACAGGACCGGCGGTTTCGAGCTGGGCGGCTGGCTGGCCGGCTTCTTCGACGATGAAGTCGGCGAGCAGGTCGACAAGCTGTTCACCCCGCCGTTCGACCTTCTGCTCGGCCGGCGGACCTACGACATTTTCGCCGCTTTCTGGCCCTACAATGCGAGCGAGCCGGACGGGATCGGACAGCGTTTCGACCGCGCCTCTAAATATGTGGTGACCGGGAGCGGCCGGAGTCTCGACTGGCAGAACAGCCACCGAGTCGACAGCCTCGAGGCGCTGGCCGACCTGAAGCGGGGCGAGGGGCCCGACCTGATCATCCAGGGCAGCGGGACGCTCTATCCGCAATTGCTGGGCGCCGGACTGATCGATCGGCTCACGCTGATGACTTTTCCGGTCGTCCTCGGCTCAGGGAAACGCCTGTTCGGCGACGGTACAGCCCCCGGGGCGATGCGGATGGTCGAGCATCAAGTGACTGCGCGCGGCAACGTCATCGCAACCTATGAACCCGAGGGCCCGGTCGAGCCCGGCAGCTTCGCGACCGGCGAGCCAAGCGCCGCCGAGCTCGAGCGCCGCCGAAAGATCGAGGACGGCAATTGGTGAGCGACGACGCGTGGGGTTAAAAATCCTCCCCGAGATTTCTCGGGGAGGGGGACCATGCGAAGCATGGTGGAGGGGTTCTTCGGACTCGGTAAGGCCCCTCCACCGCTTCGCGCGGTCCCCCTCCCCTGCCAAGGCAGGGGAGGAATTGTGCGACGGCAACCGAACCTCTCACAAACGGTTGGGCGATCGACATCGGGAGCCTCCGCATGAGATTGTCCGCCCTCTTCGCCCTGCTCCTCCTCGCCGCCTGCGCCTCGACGCCGGCCGAGCGGAGCGCCGCTCCGCGGATCGACCCCGTCCGGATGTCGAACATGATCCGCACCCTCGCCTCGGACGCGTTCGAAGGACGGGCGCCGGGAACGGCGGGGGAGGGGAAGACCATCGCCTATATCGCCGAGCAGTTCCGGCTCGCCGGGCTCGAGCCGGCCGGGGAGAATGGCGGCTGGATGCAGAAGGTGCCTTTGGTCCGCACCCAGCTCGCCAAAAGCGGCTCGGTGAGGATCGCGGCGAAGGGCGGAGCGATGCCGCTGCGAGTTCCGGAGGACGTCTATCTCTCGACGGTGCGGGAGACCGAGCGGGCCCGGATCGAGGGCGCGCCGATGGTGTTCGTCGGCTATGGAGTCGCCGCGCCGGAGCGGTCGTGGGACGATTTCAAGGGCGTCGACCTGAAGGGCAAGGTGGCGGTCTTCCTCGTCAACGATCCCGACTTCGAGGTGGCACCCGGCGATCCGGTCGCCGGCCGGTTCGGCGGCCAGGCGATGACCTATTACGGCCGCTGGTCGTACAAGTTCGAGGAAGCGGCGCGGCGCGGAGCGATCGCCGCGCTCGTCGTCCACGAGACGGCGGGCGCCGGCTACGGCTGGAATACCGTCCAGGCGCCGGCCGGCGAGAATTACAACATCGTCCTGAAGCCCGGAGCGCCTCAGCCGGTGCTTCTCCAGGGCTGGATCCAGCGCAGCGTGACCGAGGATCTGTTCGGCCGCGCCGGCCTCGATTTCGAATCTGTGAAACGGCTGGCGCGGACCGCCGGCTTCCATCCGGTCGATCTCGGCGCCCGCCTCTCGGCCGATTTCGGGGTCGAAGCGACCCGGGTGGAGAGCCATAACGTGCTCGGCAAGATCAGCGGTTCGGAACGGCCGGACGAGACGATCTGGTTCGCGAGCCATTGGGACGCCTATGGCGTCGGCGCGCCCGACGCGAGGGGCAGGAGGGTTCGGCCGGGCGCCCTCGACAGCGCTTCGGGGATCGCCGGGATCGTCGAGCTCGCCCGGGCCTTCAAGGCCGGCCCGAGGCCGGAGCGTACGCTGGTCTTCGCCGCCTGGACGGCGGAGGAGAGGGGCCTGCTCGGTGCCGAGCATTATGCGACCAACCCGCTCTTCGCGATGGACAAAGCGGTCGCCAACCTCACCCTCGACACGCTTCAGCCCAACGGCCTGGCCCGCGACGTCGTCCTGATCGGCAAGGGCCAGAGCGATCTCGAGGACAGGCTCGCCGCTTCGGCGGCGCGGCAGGGGCGGACGATCACGCCCGACGCCCGGCCCGAGCGCGGCCTCTTCTACCGAGCCGACCATTTCGCCTTCGCCAAGCGCGGAGTGCCGGTGCTCCTTCTGATGGCGCTGGGCGGCGGAGTCGATTTGGTGAAGGGCGGCCGCGAGGCGGGCGACCGCTGGGTCACCGAGTTCACCGCCAATTGCTACCACCAGACCTGCGACGAATGGCGCCCCGACCTCGATCTCGGCGGCGCGGCCCAGGACATCGCCTTATTCTACGATATCGGCCGGGCGCTGGCCTTCGGGCGGGACTGGCCGGACTGGAAGGCGGAGTCCGAGTTTCGGGCGATCAGGGCGCGGACGGCGGACTCGCGTCGGTAATCGTCATTGCGAGCGGAGCGAAGCAATCCGGTGCGGCCTCCGGGCCCGCTGGATTGCCGCGTCGCTGCCGCGAAGCGGCCGTTAGAGCCGCATTCGCTAAATCCGCATCACCCGTCATGCCGGGCTTGACCCGGTATCCACCTTCTTCTTGCAGCGACGGTCGGAAAGAAGGTGGACCCCGGGTCAAGCCCGGGGTGACGGTGCAGGTTCAGCGCACGGTGCTCGAGCCG
>Ga0190275_10000395_pt1 | contig 39647 bp, 34 predicted proteins | sample Popmic550T_FD_133745 | JGI IMG/M metagenome (GOLD analysis project Ga0190275, IMG submission 133745) | Populus adjacent soil microbial communities from riparian zone of Yellowstone River, Montana, USA - 550 T | ecosystem: Environmental > Terrestrial > Soil > Riparian zone > Trees stand | place... | reverse complement strand
GTGGGCGGCGGCGGCGGCGGCGGCGCGGGCGGGGAGGGTGGCGGCGGTGGAGGCGGCGAAGGCGGCGGAGGCGCGGGCGGCGGAGGCGGAGGCGGCGCGGGAGGCGGCGGTGTCCCGGTCAGGCCGACGGTGACGTTGGTCCGGTTGTCGGCCGAATCGTAGCTGTAAGTGGAATTGACCCCCGCATTGACCGTTCCGCTGCGCTCGACCCGGGCAAGCCTTCCAAGGCTGTCGTAACCGTAAGTAACCGTTTCGCCGGCCTCGGCCGCTCCGGCCCAGGCGAGAGTAGACGTCGCCAGCAGCAAGCCGGCCCGATGACCACGACAGCGCATCTTAACCCCTTTTGCTGATGCGGGGCCAAACAGGCATGAAAAACTATGGGAGTCAAATCCAACAGATTCCGAGTCTTTATTTCCAATGAATTGTAAACCTTAACTAAAATTGAATTTCTGTATTTAAGGAGACGGCCTCGAGCGACTCGGGCCGGCCGGGGGCCTGCCCACTTCCGGCACGCTTGACTCCGTCGCCGTCGCGCGCCCACCTCCGAACGGTGACCCGCATCGCCCTCTTCCAGGCCCGAACCGGAATCGACCCCGAGGCCAATGCCCGAGCGCTCGTCGCGGCGGTGGGCGAAGCGGCCGCGGGCGGCGCGGCGATGCTCTTCACGCCGGAAATGTCGGGCCTGCTCGACCGCGACCGCGGACGGGCGGCGGCGAACCTTCGGACCGAGGCGGACGATCCGGTGCTCGCGGCGGTCCGGGCGGCGGCGGCGGAGTCGGGTCTATGGGTCCATCTCGGTTCGCTCGCCATTCGCGGCAACGCCATTTGCGGGGAGGGGGGCTCGAAGCTCTACAATCGCGCCTATCTGATCGACGGCGGCGGCGGCGTCCGGGCCCGCTACGACAAGCTCCATCTGTTCGACGTCGATCTTCCGACGGGCGAGAGCTGGCGCGAATCGGCCTCCTATGCGCCGGGCGGGCGGGCGGTGGTCGCCGACAGCCCGGTTGGACCGCTCGGCCTGTCCATCTGCTACGACCTGCGCTTCCCCGACCTCTACCGCGCACTGAGCGACTCAGGGGCGCAGGTGCTTGCGATCCCCGCCGCTTTCACGGTGCCGACCGGCTTGGCCCATTGGCATGTGCTGATGCGCGCGCGGGCGATCGAAGCGGGCGCCTTCGTCGTCGCGGCCGCCCAGTCGGGCCGCCACGAGGATGGCCGCGAGACTTACGGCCACAGCCTCGTCGTCGGCCCCTGGGGCGAGATCCTGCTCGACATGGGAGAAACAGCGGGCGTCGGCTTCGCGGAGATCGACCTGGCCGAGGTCGATTCGGTCCGTTCCCGCCTGCCGGCGCTTCGCCACCGCCGCGAGATCCCGACGGTAGAGCGGATTTCATGATTATCTTCGACCTGAGATGCGCCCCTCAGGGCCATGTCTTCGAAGCCTGGTTCGCGTCCTCGTCCGCCTTCCAGGAGCAGCAGGGAAGGGGCCTCGTCGCCTGCCCCTTGTGCGGTTCGGCGGACGTCGCCAAGGCGCCGATGGCGCCGGCGGTGGGCGCCAAGGGCAATAAGGCCCCGGCCTCCGCTCCGCCGGGAAGCCTGTTCGCCGGCGCTCCGGGGGAGGTGAAGGAGATGCTCGCCGCCGCCGCGGCGTTCCAGAAGACCCTTCTCGCCGGCTCCGAGGGAGTCGGGCCGCGCTTTGCCGCCGAAGCCCGCGCCATCCATCTCGGCGAGGCCGACAACCGCGCCATCCACGGCGAGGCCACCCGCGCCGAGGCCGAGAGCCTGATCGACGAAGGGGTGGCCATCGCCCCTCTGCCGTTCCCGATGGTGCCGCCGGGCGAGGAGAATTGACCGGAAGCCCCGCTCGCCCTAGTCCCACGCACAGGGCGGTGCGGCCTCGTAGCTCAGCAGGATAGAGCATCAGATTCCTAATCTGAGGGCCACAGGTTCGAATCCTGTCGAGGTCACCACCGCCCGTATGCCGAAGGCGACGAATGCCGTCGGAAGCGGGAGCGCAAATGACCAGTCCAGGCGAACCGAGCGACGGCGACCTCGTCCGCCGCCCCGCCAAGATCGAAGTTCCCGTCGAGGTTCAGGACGCGGTTCGAACGCTCATTCGCTGGGCGGGCGACGATCCCGACCGCGAAGGCCTGGCCGACACCCCCGCCCGGGTCGGCCGCGCCTGGAAGGAATATGCCCAGGGCTATACCGAGGATCCGTCCCACCATCTCAGCCGGACCTTCGAGGAGGTGGGCGGCTATGACGAGATCGTGCTGCTCAAGGACATTCCCTTCCAGTCGCATTGCGAGCACCATCTCGCGCCGATCATCGGCAAGGCCTCGATCGCCTATCTGCCGGCCGAGCGGGTCGTCGGGATCTCGAAGCTCGCCCGGGTCCTCCACGGCTTCGCGCGGCGGCTTCAGGTCCAGGAGCGGCTCACCGCCCAGGTCGCCGACTGCGTCTGGGAGCATCTGAGGCCGCAGGGGGTCGCCGTCGTCATCGAGGCGAGCCACGCCTGCATGACCGCCCGCGGCGTTCGGACGCCCGGAGTGATGATGACGACGAGCCGGATGATGGGCGTGTTCCGCGAGGACCAGCGGAGCCGGCGCGAGGTGCTGGCGCTGATGGGCTATTGAAAATCTATCGTCACCCCAGCGAAGGCTGGGGTCCCGACGGGTGAAAGGCATCTGCGCTCTTTACCCACTGGGGCCCCAGCCTTCGCTGGGGCGACGTGATGCCTAAATCACCGATTCCAGCACCGCGGTCCTGAGCCGCTCGATCCCCATGCCCTTTTCCGCCGAGGTGACGATGATCTCGGGATGGGCGGCCGCATGCTTTCGGCCCTCCTCCGCGGTGGCGGCCTCGACCTCCGCCAGGTCCGAGGCCTTGATCTTGTCGGCCTTGGTCAGGACGAGGTGGTAGCTCACCGCCGCATCGTCGAGCATCTTCATCACGTCGAGGTCGATCTCCTTGAGCCCGTGGCGGGAATCGACGAGGACGAGCGCCCGCTTCAGCACCTGGCGTCCGCGCAGGTAGGAATTGATCAGCTGGCGCCATTTCGCGACGACGTCCTTGGGCGCCTTGGCGAACCCGTAGCCCGGCATGTCGACGAGGCGGAAGCGAAGCGGCTCGCCGACGTCGAAGAAGTTGAGCTCCTGGGTCCGCCCCGGGGTGTTCGAGGTCCGGGCGAGCCCGTTGCGGTTGGTGAGGGCGTTGAGAAGCGACGATTTGCCGACGTTGGAGCGGCCCGCGAAGGCCACTTCCGGAGCGGCGGGATCGGGCAGGAACCTGAGCCCCGGCGCCGACTTCAGGAACGTGATCGGGCCCGCGAAGAGCTTGCGCGCCGTCTCGTCCAGCTCCGCTTTGTCCTCGCTCACTTCGCGGGCGCCGGAGCTTCCGCCGCCGCCTTCATTCCCGGATAGCGGCTGTACAGCCACTTCTGCTGGAGGATGGTGAGGCAGTTGTTGACGACCCAGTAAAGCTGAAGCCCGGCCGCGAACGGCGCCATCACGAACATCAGCACCCACGGCATGATCGCGAACATCTGCTTCTGCACCGGATCGGTGGCCGGCGGGTTGAGCTTGAACTGGGCCCACATGGATATCCCGAGCAGGATCGGTAACACGCCCAGCGCCAGGAAAGAAGGCGGGGTGAACGGCAGGTAGCCGAACAGATTCACCGGGGTGAGCGGGTCGGGTGCGGACAGGTCCTTGATCCACAGGACGAACGGCTTGTGGCGCATCTCCACCGACACCATCAGCACCTTGTAGAGGGCGTAGAAGATCGGAATCTGGATGAGGATCGGCAGGCACCCGGCCATCGGGTTGACCTTCTCCTCCTGGTAGAGCTTCAGCATCTCCTGCTGGAGCCGCGGCTTGTCTTCCTTGTGGCGCTCCTGAAGCGCCTTCATCTTCGGCTGCAGGACCCGCATCGCCGCCATCGACTTGAACTGCTTCTGGGCGATCGGGAACATCAGGGTGCGAACGATGAGGGTCAGGCAGATGATCGCCAGTCCGAAATTGCCGAGCACGGCGTAGAGCCAGTTCAGAAGCGAGAAGATCGGCTGCATGAACCAGCGGAACCAGCCCCAGTCGATGGCGCGCTCGATCGGAGTCCCGAGCTGGGTGGTATAACGGTCGAGAAGCTGGATCTCCTTGGCGCCGGCGAAGACGTGCGAGACGTAGCGGGACTGGGCGCCCCGCGGCGTGATGATCGGCTCGGCGATCGCGTCGGCCTGGTAGCTGTCGTCCGTTTTCTTGTGGCGGAAGGTGGCTTCGACGGCCTTGCCCTGGTCGGGGACGAGGGCGGCCAGCCAGAAAGTGTCGGTGAAGCCGATCCAGCCGCCGCGGCCGTTGAAGCGACGTTCGCCCAGTTCGGCGATCTTGCTGTAATCGTTGTCGTAATCGGCGGCGCCGTTGAAGACGCCCATCGGTCCGGCATGGGCGGTCCAGGGATCGGGATCCTTCGAGGCGCCCTTCCGCTTGAGCACGGAGAAGGGCCGGGCCGCGAAGTCGCCGGCGCCGCGATTGACGACTCTTTGGTCCACGGAGAACAGATAGGAATCGTCCACCGAGAGGACGATCCGGAACAGCTGGCCCTGGCCATTGTCCCAGACGAGGGTCACCGGGCTGCCCGGCGCGAGACGGGTCGAGGTCGACGACCACAAGGTCTCCGGCCCCGGCACGAGTCCGGGCTGACCGATCCAGCCCAGGCTGGCGAAGTAGCCGCCGGGGCTGCCTTCGGGCGAGAGCAGTCGGATGGCGGGCGAGTCCTTCGCGATCCCTTCGCGATGGGTGGTCAGGACGAGATCGTCGATCCGGGCGCCCTTGAGGTTGACCGAGCCGGCGAGGTGCGGGGTCTCGATCCGGATCCGCGGCGTCTCCCGCATAACCGTGTTGCGGTCGCGGATCGCGATCGGGCCGTCGGCCGCGGGGTCCGCCTTGGGCTGGGGGAGCGGTACCGACTTGCCGTCGACGACCCGGGTCGCGGGCGGCTTGGCGGTCGGGAAGAATTGATCGCTGAGGAAGCTCCAGCCGATCAGGACGATCGCCGAAAGGACGATCGCCAGGATCATGTTACGGTGGTCGTTCACCAAATTCCCCCTCAAGGTACCGGATCGGGGCCCGAGCCGCCCCAAGGGTGGCATCTGAGCAGACGTCTGGCGGCCATCCAGCCGCCGCGAAGCGCCCCATAGCGCTGGAGCGCGGTGATTGCATAGGCCGAGCAGCTGGGCTGGAAGCGGCAGCTCGGCGGAAGCACCCGCGACGGGCCCTTTTGCCAACCGCGGGCAATCAGGATGAACATCTTCGCGATCATTCGGAGCTTCGCGTCATCCCGGCGGAAGCCGGGACCTCGGGAAGACCCGCCGAGGCCTTTCGACCTGAAGTCCGGGCTTTCGCCGGGATGAAGGATTGCCTCGAAAGCTTGGCCAAGGCTTTCTCGAGCTCCACCTTCAGCAAGCCGAAATCCCGCTCGATCCCGCCCTGACGGCCGATCAGGACATGGTCGGCGCCGGCGATCCCGTTCACCGGCAGCAGGTCGCGCGTCAGGCTTCGGAATCGCCGCTTCATCCGATTGCGAACGACCGCATTGCCGATCTTCTTGGTCACCGTGATCCCGAGCCGAATTCGGCTGTCGCCGTCCTCGCGCGGCCGTACCAGCAGGACGAAACCGGGCATGGGCGCGCGTTGGCCGCGATTGGCGGCGAGGAAATCGGCTCGGCGGGTGAGGGAGCTCAGGCGGAGAGGGTCTTGCGGCCCCGCGCCCGGCGCGCGGCCAGAATTTTGCGGCCGCCGACGGTGGCCGTCCGGGCCCGGAAGCCGTGCCGGCGCTTGCGCACGAGATTGCTCGGCTGGAAGGTGCGCTTCATCGCTCGATCCCTGAAAACTGGAGTTGAAAAAGTTGGAATTAAAAGGGCCGCCCTTCAGGGAGCGGCCTTCGTTGCCGGTTCCGTTAGGCAAATCGGCCTCCGAAGTCAATTCCTGCTGTGTCTTGGCCAAGGCCTGCCGCCGCTTCGCGCTCGCCCGCCTGAGCCCCCAGTCCGCCCAGTCGCCTTTCTTCGGGTGGCGCCGCTTGAAGCGGACGTAATAGCGTTTGGCCCAGGCGCTGTATCTCAGGACCAGGGTGAGCCCGGCGACGAAGACGACCACTCCGCCCGGTCCCGGGATCGGGCCGACCAGTGGAGTGATCCCGATCAGGATGAACCCGGCCGCGACCAGCGCGCTCCGCACCGCCGGATGTTTCGTCAGGTGGCGCCGGTCGATCTTGCCCATGGCCCCCATGTGGGAAAGCTGTGTTAGCCGCGCAAGACGGCAACGGCGCACGCTCTCCGGCTAAGGCCGGGCCCCGTTCCGCCGGGAAACCGGACGCTCTTCGACGGAAAGCGTTGACTGGGACCGCCTCGCTCACCGAAAAGGCGCGCGCTGCAAGGGGAAGACGAATGGTCGCGCATGTCGCCACGGTGGCGTTTCTCGGGCTCGAGGCTCGCGCCGTGGAGGTGCAGGTGCAGATCTCCGCCGGCCTCCCCAAATTCCTCGTCGTGGGACTGCCCGACAAGGCGGTGGCCGAGAGCCGCGAGCGGGTCCACGCCGCCCTCGCCGCGATCGGCCTGTCGCTTCCTCCCAAGCGAATCACGGTCAACCTGTCGCCGGCCGACCTGCCCAAGGAGGGCTCGCATTACGACCTTCCGATCGCGCTCGGAATGCTCGCCGCACTGGGCGCGATCGATAGCGAGACGCTGGCCGGCTATGTCGCCGTCGGCGAGCTCGGTCTCGACGGTCGGATCGCGCCGTCGCCCGGAGTGCTCCTGGCGGCGATGAACGCCTCGGCGCGAAGCCTCGGCCTCGTCTGCCCGGCCGCGCAGGGGGCCGAAGCCGCCTGGGCCGGGGATGTCGAGATCGTCGCGGCGCCCGATCTGATCGCGCTCCTCAACCATTTCCGCGGCAGCGCAATCCTGTCGCCGCCCGCGCCGGGCGAGGCCGAGCGGCGGGCATCCGGGCCCGACCTCGCCCAGGTGAAGGGCCAGGAGACGGCCAAGCGAGCGCTCGAAATCTCGGCGGCCGGCGGCCACAACCTGCTGATGGTCGGGCCGCCGGGCGCGGGCAAGTCGCTGCTTGCGGCCTGCCTGCCCGGAATCCTGCCCGAGCTGACTCCGGCCGAGGCGCTCGAAGTGTCGATGATCGCAAGCGTCGCCGGTACCCTCTCCGGCGGCCGGCTGATCCGTACCCGGCCCTATCGTGCGCCTCATCACAGCGCGTCGATGGTGGCGCTGGTCGGCGGCGGCCTTCGAGTCCGGCCGGGGGAGGTCAGCCTCGCCCATCTGGGGATATTGTTCCTCGACGAGCTGCCCGAATTCCAGCGCTCCGCCCTCGATTCGCTTCGCCAGCCGCTCGAGACCGGCAATGTCAGCGTCGCCCGGGCCAATGCCCATGTCACCTTCCCGGCCCGGGTCCAGCTGGTCGCGGCGATGAATCCGTGCCGCTGCGGCCACCTCGGCGATCCCGCGCTCGCCTGCTCGAGGGCGCCGCGCTGCGCCGCCGACTATCAGGCGCGCGTCTCGGGGCCTCTGCTCGACCGGATCGACCTCCATGTCGACGTCCAGGCGGTGGCCGCCGCCGATCTCGTTCTTCCGCCTCCGTCCGAAGGCTCGGCCGAGGTCGCCCGACGGGTCGCCGCGGCCCGGGCCGTCCAGACCGCCCGCTACGAAGGGGAGGGCATCCGCACCAACGCGGAGGTGGACGGCGAGCGGCTGGAAGCGGTCGCCAGGCCCGACGAGCCCGGCCGCCGGCTGCTCGCCCAGGCCGCGGAGGCGATGCGCCTCTCGGCGCGCGGCTTCCACCGGGTGATGCGGGTGGCGCGAACCGTGGCGGATCTGGCGGGGAGCGACGAAGTGCGGCGAATCCACGTCGCCGAGGCGCTTAGCTATCGCCGGCAGGCCCCGCGCAATTAATGCGGCCGGTCCCGACGGAAGGCATTTGTATCGTGCGTCATGGTATTTGCGACGAGTGTCCCATAACCAGCTGGTCGAGAAGCTTGCGGCTATTGGAGTTATGGAGACGGACCGAATATCCCGCAACAAGCTTGCACGGGGCAAGTTTACCGCTCTATTCCTCGTCCAATGTCTGAGAGCAATCGGGGTTACTACATTGTCGCTGCAGTAGGAGCGCTATTTTCTACCCTCATTTTAGGGTCGGCGGAATCACGCTGCCAAAAACAGCAAAATACCTATCAGCGACTCGCTTCCGAAAAGCCAAGCGATAACGGAATGTATCAGGTCGCGGCTCAGCGATCCGGGATGCCGTGCCTTATCGAGAGCCTGATAGCCAACCCCCCCAGCCAGGACGGCACCGATAAGGATCAGCGCGATCTCATAGCCCAGGAATCCGCCGCGCTTTGGGGCTTCTGGATCGCGGTATTCGCGCTGCTGCAACTGGCGGCAACGATCGTCGGCTTGATCTTCATCAAGCGGACGCTGGATGCCACGTGGAAGGCGGTCGAGGACACCGGCAAAGCTACGCACGAAATGCAAGAGGCCAATAGCATAGCGCGGAAGATCAGTGCGGCTGAGTTACGGCCCTATCTCTTTGTCGAAAAGCTCGAGATCGCAGATTTAGTAATCGCCGAGCCTGAGATAGACCCGGATACTCAGGAACCCCGGCCCTATGGCCCGCCAATGACGGGCAGACTGGCGATCTACCTCAAAAACTTCGGGAAAGTACCCGCCAGAAACATCAAGGTTTATTGCAAAACCTATTTTGGCAGTATGCTTGACGGCAGATTTTGGCGTTATAATTTTAAGGTAATCAACACTTGGGTTTGTGCCCCGGGCCACCAGCGCCGGGCGTTCGGACCCTTCCTGGTGAAAGGGATTGAAAGGACGAACTTCGACCTGGGCTTTACGATGTTCATTGTGCGCCTCCGAATCACATTCGAGGACGAGGCTGGCACGGTTTATCAGGAGCACGCCGCCTTCAACCTTACTGGCAGAGACCTGAAGACGTTCTATCTCTTGAGCGATTTTAATTTTATTCGCGCCACCCGCGAGCGCGCGCGAAGACGTCGGCAGCAGCTCGAATTGGATATGCCAAAACCCAAAAAGCGCCGCCCCCGCCGCAGAAAACGCCAGCCAAAGACTCCGCCGCCAAGTGAGCCGGAGGCCTAGCGCCCGCGCTTGGCGGCGCTGCGGCCTGGCGCATTCGCTACATGATACCGGAGGCGCTCGAAGTATCGATGTTGCAAGAGACTCCGGCAGCCCTTTCGGGCGGCCGGCTGATCCGTACCCCGCCCTATCGCGCGCCTCATCACGGCGCGTCGATGGTGTCGCGGGGGGGCGGCGGCCTGCGCGTCCGGCCGAAGGAGGTGGGCCTGCCCCACCGGGTGATGCGGGTCGCCCGCACCGTCGCGGACCTTGCGGCAGCGACGAAGTGCGCCGGATCCACCGCGCCGAGACGCTCAGCTACAGGAGGCGGGCGCCCCGAAGCTGAGGGGTCAGATTCACGGTTGAAACTCTCTGCTTAAATTCGGAAGATGTTTCTGGACCGCAATGATGCGGCAAAAGGGGGGGCCATGCATCCGAGTGAGGAAGCGACGCCAGGACGTTAGCCTGATCCTAATGGAGCGGGAAAGTCGGGCCCAGTTTCGGTCCGGTCCCGCAATTCGATGCTGAAAACAGGGGGAAATAGCGATGAGACAATTCAATCTTGGCGGCGCGTGGTCCAAGGGCACCGCGTTTATCTCGCAACAGGCGGCCAATCACGCCATCATCCTGATCGTCATGGGCATCGTCGTTCCGGCGATCCTGCAATTCGCGATCATCGGCGCGGCTACCGGCATTAATCCGATGGCGATGGGCCCGAACGGTTTCGACCCGAGCAGCACGATGCAGGCGCTGGCCGGTACGGCGGCTCTCGTCATGATCGTCAGCTGGGTTCTCCAGACGGGAAGCTATTTCGGCTCCTGGCGGATCGGCCTCGGCCGGGATGAGACGCTCGGCGGCGCGATCGTATACGGCATCATCTGCGCCGTGCTGGCCCTCGTCGCCTTCCTTCTGCTCGTCCTGGCGATGGTGTTTATCGTCGGCGCGGCGATGCAGGGTGGCGGCGCAATGATGATCCTGCTGCTGGTGGTCGCCATACCGATGCTGATCCTCGTGGCCGCCTTATACTCGGTGATCATGGCGGCAATGGCCGTGGGCATGTTTCTCATGTTCCTGATCGTCATGGCATTCGGAGCTTCGATGGGCGGTGCCAACCCGGCCCTGGCGATGGCCGGACAAGGGGTCGTCGGAATTCTGATCGCCCTGGTCATCGTGGCGTTGCTGTTCTGGCTGACCGCTCGGTTGAGCTGCACGACCTCGGTGATGGCCGATCGCAAGAGCTTCAACCTGTTCGCCGGAATTGCCGAATCGTGGCGTCTGACCGGGCCGAACCAATTGCGCATCATGGCCTATCTGGGTCTGCTGGGCATCATCTTTTGCGTCGTTCTGCTCGTTCTCGTGATGATATTGGGAGCCAGCATGATGGGAAGCATGTCCGGCGGCCAGGTGCCGGCCGTCGGAATCGGGACCCAGATCATGGTGCTCATCGTCGGCATTCCCTTCGCCTATCTGACGGTGCTCGTGCCCGCCGGTATCTACCGCGAGCTTTTCGAGGACACGGCGGTCGCCGAGGTCTTCGCCTGACCGCCGAAAATCGCCGCGCCCCCGTCGGTTGCGGGGGCGCGCGCTCGGCGCTAGAGAGCCGCTCGTGCCCCCGTGGCGGAATTGGTAGACGCGCTCGACTCAAAATCGAGTTCCGCAAGGAGTGCCGGTTCGACTCCGGCCGGGGGCACCAAATACCTATTTGACGAGGTAGCCGAAATTGAGCGTGAAGCTCGATCCGGCCGCCATATTTCCCTTGGGCCTGATCCGCATGTGGGTGACCGCCGGATCGACCCCGGCGACGTTCGCCGTCGGCACGTAGGTCCAGGTCGTGCCCCCGTTGTTCGAGAATTCGAGATCGTCGGTGGTGCTCGCCAGGCTCGTGAAGGTGTAGGTCGCGCCGCTCGAGCCGGCGCCGAACAGGATCGGGCCGCTGACGCTTGGAAGGTTCATCACGTAGAGGCTGAGCGCGGCGGGCGTCGGATCGGTGATGATGATGCTCCCGCTGGTGACCGCCGCCCCGCCCGGATTGGCGACCGTGACGGTGTAATAGACATAGCTCCCGGGAATGAGCTTGGGGTTGGTCATGTTGTTGAACGGGTCCATGTAGACGGCGCTCGACTTGACGATCGTCAGCGGGGCGGACACTTGGATCGTCGCCGAAGCCGCTTCGAGCGACGCGACCGCCACGCTGGAGTAGCTCCCGGTGAGCGCGCCCGCGGGAATCGTGTTCACCTTGTTTCCCTGCGAGGTGACGGTGGTCGTCACGCTATAGGTGCAGGTGCTCGCCGCCGGAACGGTGGCGGCCGAGACCGCGAAGCTGCCGCCGCCCGCCGCCGCGCTCAAGGTTGCGGTCGTGCAACTCTTGGTCGGGTTCGGCGCGGCGGCGTTGACGAGCCCGCTGGGATAGCTGTCGGCAAACCCCATCGCGGTCAGCGCGAGATCGGGATTGTTGTTGGTGACGGCGACGCTCATCACGCTGGGCGAACCCGGGCCGATCGGCGAGGTCCCGAAGCTCTTCACGATCGTCGGCGTGCATTCGCAGCCGGAAGAGACCCCGACGACCGTGTTCGCGGCGATGGTGGCGGTCGTCCCGCTCGAACCGGCCAGGGCGCCGTAATTGAGTCCCCCCGAAAAGCCGCCGCTCGCCGTCGTTCCGGCCGACCCGCCCCAGACGGAGGCGGAGAGAGGCGCGACCGCGTTCGAGGCGACATAGCCGCCGCCGCCGCCGCCGCCGGGTCCGTGGGGGGCGCCGCCGCCGGTGTTGCTTCCGCCGTCGCCGCCTTCGGCCTGGACCGACAGGCTGCCCCCGCCGACGTTGCGGAGCACGGTGACCAGCACGGTGCCGCCGGCGCCGCCGCCGCCGGTGCCGTCGTTGCTGACGGTGGAATTGGCGTTCGCGCCGTTGGCCGAAATCGAGCCGCTGCCGGCGATCTCGCCGGCGCGAAGGATGACGATTCCGCCGCCCGCGGCGCCGCTCGAGGCGAAGCCGGCCGGGCTTCCGGTATTGTTGTTGTTGGTTCCAGAGCCGCCGCCGCCGCCCATCAGCAAGCGGGTGCTGCCGTTGGGAGCGGTCGCGCCCGGGTGCCCGCCGCTCTGGGGGCAGGAGCTCGCATAGGTGCCGCACCAGGCGTGGCCGCCCCGGCCGCCCTGGCCGGCATTGCCGCCCCCGCCGCCGCCTGTATTCTGGTCGTTCGCCTCCGGATTGCCGTCGGTGCCGCCGCCGCCGGCATTGCCCGGGGCGCCGCGCCCGTTCGAGCCGTTGGGATAGCCTTCCACGCCGGTGTCGAGCAGGGCGCCGCCATTGTTGACGTAGGTCGGGGTGCCGGCAATGCCTTCGCCCTTGGCCGCATGGGCCTCGCGCGTCGCCAAATTGCGATAGTCGGTGTTGGCGGTATTGTTGGATCCCGCCTGGGCGAGGGCGCCGCCGCCGCGAAAGCCCAGGCCGGACGCGTTCAGGCTCCCGCCCGAAAAGGTCAGGCGGTCGGCGACGTCGAGTGCGACCACGCCTCCCGTCGCGCCGTTCCAGGCCAGCGCGTTGACGGCGCCCGAGACCGTGGCGTTGGTATATTGCGGGACCCGGATCACCTGGAAGGTGCGTTGGCCGGCCGAGCCCGACGCCGCGGCACTGGCGTACGAGTTGACGAGGCCGCCGCCGGAGCCGCCGACGATGGTCACCGTTCCGCCGGCCGTCGAGACGGCGCTCGCGGCCCGGACGAATTCGTAGAGGCCGGTCTGGCCGATGGCGCTGTAGCCGTTGGCATAGGTCGTCGTCGTGCTTCCGCTGCCGTAGCTGTTGTTGTTGCTCGTGCTGATCGTGGCGCCCTGCATCTGGATGACGAGAAGCATGTCGCCGACCGCGATCGGGGTGGAGGCGCCGCTCGCCGCGCCGAGCGAGATCGAGGTCGCTCCGGAATTGGCGCTCGAAGCGCCTCGGAAGTAGGTGTTGACCACGCCGGCCGGAGTGCCGCTGCCGCTTGCCCCAGGCCGGGCGCATTGCTCGGCCACGGCGGCGGTCGCGAACATCGAAACCAGCAAGGCGATCAGAAGGATGAGGCGCTGCTTCACCGGCGGCGTCCGATCCCCAGGCCTTCGAGGCTCAGCTGGTCGAATTTGAGGCGCATCGTCACATAGGGGCCGTTTCGCGTGTAGCGGGCCTCTTCGAAGTCGCGGTCGTGGAAGCCGGCGAAATTCCAGCCGATCGACACCCAGCCGTTCTCGAAGGGGGTGAAGCCGACGTTCGGCCCGGCCGACCAGGCGAAGCTGTCGCCGCCGAGGCCGGCGCGGACGGTGCCCGCGAAGCCGACGTCGATCGTATCGGAAAGGTCGAAGCGAAAATCCGCTCCCACTACGTTGCTCCACCCGCCAATGTCTTCGTTCCCCAACTTCTCCGAGACGTAGCGCGAACCCCAGAAGAGGGAGATTTCGGAACGGCCCGAGGACGATCCGCCTTGTGCCGAATAATTGATTGAAAGGGCGTTAACCAAGCGCCGCGAGCGCGCGTCGCCGCTGATCGTCAGCGGGATCCCGATCGGCCCGGGCGCTCCGGCGACGGCGCCGGTGACCCGGTCCTCGCGAAGCTCGAATTTCTCGAGCCACGACCAGCGGCTTCCGGCGGGCCGGTGGGCCCAGCTGAGCTGGAGGTTCGTCGTCCGGGTCTCGGCGCCGTCCGAACCCTTGGCGACGAACCAATTGAGCGCCCCGCCGACGGCTTCGCCCTCGCCCATTTGGCGAAGCGCGGCCGCGGTGACCCCGTAGCGGTCGCCCTGGTCGCCGGCGCGATATTCGGCGCGGCCGGTAACGCTCCAACGGTCGGCGCGATAGGTGGCGCCGGCGGTCAGAGCGGTGAAATCCTCGGCGATCGTTCCCGATCCGCCGCCGACGAAGCCGCCGCTGGCGACCGGGTGCAGCGGATTGAGCACTCGGGCCGGGTCGATCCCGCCGAGGCTCTTGTTGGCGTCGACAGAGGCGTCGACCGACCAATGCTCGTCGAGCACCAGCGACTGGGACAGGCCGAAGGCGGCGAAGCTGCGCGGGCCGTATTCGGCGATGTCCTGAACGTTGCCGCTGAGCGCGATCCGGGCCCCGGCCCAGGGCTGGACGTCGACTCCGAGGCGGGCGGTGCGGGCGTCGACCTTCTCGCCGTCGGCGATCTCGTAGGCGCCGACGAGCTGGATACCGCTGGTGACGGCATAACGGGCGCTAAGCCGGTGGCGGGCCGGGAAGTCGATGCTTTCCGAATTGCCGAGCGGGATCTCGGTCTGTCCGTCCAGCTCCAGCTTGTTGTCGAAGAGGCGCTTGGTGGCGCCGAAGGTGAGCAGGGTCGAGCGGGCGCTCCGGCCGTCGGCGAGACGATCGTCGGCGAAGGTCAGGCCGGCGCGGGCGGCGAAGTCGGGAGTGCGATATTCGACGAGGGCCTTGGCGGCGATCCGGCGGGCGTCGCTTCCGAGATATTCCTCGTGCCAGGCGCTCCCGATCAGCGACCAGGTGTCGCCGAAGCGGACCCGGGCATCGAGCCCGACCTTGCGGGTGCCGTTCTCGGCGGCGCCGGTCTGGCCGAGGCCGAAGCCTGAGTCGCGCTGGCGCACGTAGGCGAGAAGGTCGAGGCTGGAGCCGTGATGTTCGGCTTCGACCTGCCAGGCGGTCGCGGTTCCTGTCGAGGCCTTCTCCGAGCCGGCATCGGCCCGGTTGTCGCTGACGGCGATTTCGGCCCTGACCTCGGTCGAAAGATTGGGGCGGTAGCGGACGTCGGCGCCGGCGAGGTTGGTCCGGGCCGTACCGTCGGAATCGCTGATCGCGGTGGCGCCGACCTGGACCTTCTGGTTCTTGCTGCGCCAGGTCGCCCTTCCGCCGGCATTGACCGTCCGGTTGGCGATTCCGTCGATCTCATAGTCGGCGATGATGAATTGCGGGTCCAACGCCGAACTCCGGCTCAGGATCGGCTCCTTGAAGCGCAACGTGCCGACCGAATAGTCGATGTCGTAGTCGACATGGCGGGTAAGCAGCCGGCGCTCGACGATCTTGTCCGAACGGAGCCGGTCGCGGATCTCGATCGACACCCGCTCCGAATTGGCGAGGATGTTGCGGGCGCCGAGCGCGTAGGGGCCGCTGAGGCCGTTGCCCTGGATCTCGTCATGGCGGTGCCGGTTCGGGCTGTCGGCGGCGAAGGCGGTCGCCGACACCCGGTCGGAGCGATATTCGGCTTTGACTCCGTTGAAGGCGCGCACGTAGCGGGCGAGCTCCGGCTCGTCGATTCCGGTCTCGTAATCGCCGAACAGGGCGTAGAATTGCGGCCGCTCCAGCTTCAGATAGAGCTTGCGGACCGAGGCCGCGTCGTAGCGGCGTTCGCTTCGGTCGGCATAGACGGTGTAATAAGCGTCGGGATCGATGATTCCCCCGAAGCGGGTCTCATCCTCTTTCTTGTCGCTGTCGTAAGCCAGCGTCATCAGCCACTTGCCGCGGATCCGGCCCTTTGCGTAGAGCGCGACCCGAGCGTCGGTGAGGAGCTTCTCGTCGGCCTCGTCGAGATCCTCGACCTTGCCCTGAAGTCGGTTGTAGCCGACCGTCCCCTCGGCGAGGCCGACGATCGTCCACGGCCGCTGGCCGGGATCGAGCCAGGCTTCGACTCTCTGCTCGCGCTCGGCCTCGCCGTCGCGGAAGTTGAAGCGCAGGCTGATCGTTCCCGACGCCGTCGTCGGCTCGAGCTCGATATAGGCGACGCCCGCTTCGCCCGACACACGCCAGAAGGGCCGGGCGCGCTCGAGGCCGGCGAGCTGGCGGGCCTGCTGCGCATCGGCCTCGACGGCCGGGTAATAAGGGGCCGGGACCTCGAAATCGCCGGTGAGTCCGTGGCGGACCGGCCGGCCGTCGCGATCGGTCAGCCGGACGGCGAGCACCGGGCGGCTGACTCCGTCCGCCACCAGCACCGATTGCTCGCGGAGCAATTCGGCGCGCATCGGGCTGGCGCCGTAGCGGACGGTCCGGCGAAGCGTCTCCGCCAGGCTTCCGTCGGCGTTCCGGATCTCGGCGCTGAGCTCGGTCTGCCGTCCTTCGACGGGAATGCCGCGCCAGAGGCTGACGGCGGCGCTGCCCTCCGCATTCTTGCGGCTTCCTTCGAAGGCGATCGGATCGACCGCGCGACCGTCGGCGAGGAGCTTCACGCTCTGTCCGGGCAGATGCTTGATCGCCGCCCGAACCATCGGCGCTCGCGGATTATGCTCGGGCTCGGGGAACAGCCAGGCGATGCCCGGCGCCTGGCCGGCGAGCCAATCGCGCTCGGCGCCGGCGGCGACGGGGTCGGTCGCGGCGACCGGCCTGGGCCTGGCGGCCGCGATCAGGCTCGCCCGCGGCGAGACCGCGACCAGCTTGAAATCGACCCGCTTCAGGGCGCCGCCGCGGCCGTCGACGAAGCGGGAGAAGGCGCGGCCGGCGGAGCGGCTGTTGCGGGCGCAATCGGCGGCGGCGCGATCCGCCGGAAGGGTCATGTCGTCGAGCTGGACGACATGGGTGCCCGGAAGGACGCCTTCGAAATGGTAGCGGCCGTCGAGGTCGGTGACGGCGTAGCTTCCGTCCTCGAGCATCACTCGAACGCCGGCCACGCCCGCCGCCTTGGCCGGATCGGCGCCGCAGCCGCCGTCGGTCACCCGCCCCAGGATCGTCATCCGCCCGGATATGCCGTCGCGCCGGATCCGGACGATCGCGTCGGAGACATTGCTGGTGAGCCCTCCGGCGCCGACGGCCCCGACCCGGTTGATCGCGTCTCCCTCGGCGGCCCCCGGCTTGACTTCGGCGGCGTAGCTGATCCGGCGGCTGGCACCGGCCGCGAGGCTCGGCAAGGTGACGGTAAAGCTCGATCCGTCCGCGGCGATCTGCGCCGTTGCGGCCTGGCCGTCGACCCGGAGGCTCCGCGGCCGAAGGCGCAGCGCCGGCGGAAGGACGTCGGTCACCCGGACGTCCGTGGCCGCGAGATGCGCGTCCGAATTGCGGACGTCGACCGTGAAGACGATCGCCTCGCCGGGAGCGGCGTCGGCGCGCGAGGCCTGCTTGGCGAGGTGGATAGGGGCGCGCGGGCCGTCGAGCGGGATGCTGACCCGAACCGGTTCCGGCCCGGCGATGGTGAAGGTCCCGCCGTAGGACGCGTCGACGATGGTGAAGGGCCGCCCCCTGGGCGTTCGAAGATCCGCCATCTCGGCGGGCGTCCGGACCGACGGGGCGGTATAGCCCTGCGGAGGCTCGACCCGGAGCCGGTAGACTCCCGGCCGGATCAGCGGGAAGCGGAAGAGGCCCGGCGAGAAGCTGTAGACGGTGCCGCCGCTGTCGGTGACGCTTTCTCCCGTCACGACGCTGCTCGGATAGTCCGAATCGCCGTCGTCCCCGAACACCTTGGCCGGCTGGCCGGTCGAATCGTCGATCAGGGTGACCCGGGCGCCGGAAAGGACCTTGCCGTCGGCGCTGTCGAAGACGAAGCCGAAAGGATCGGCGAGCACTTCGAGAGTGGCCGTCGCCGCGATGGAGCGATTGTCGGCGGCCAGGCTCTCGACGATGAGGTGATCGCCCGCCTCGACGCTGAGTCGGCAATCGTCGCCGGCCGGCACTGGCGGGATCTGGATCGTCTGGATGAAGCCGGCGAATTTCCCCGAATCGGCAGCGGTCTCGAAGACGGTGAGGCTTTCGCTGTCGCCGCTCTGCGCCCGGACGACCAGGTCGATCGTCTCGATCCGCCCGGGATCGCGGTTGCGCTCTGAATCCTCGATCAGGAACAGGAAGGGCTCGCCCGGCAGGATTTCGGAAGCCGCGATCACGGCGGCCGGGTCGAGCCGCTGACCGTTCCAGGCCGTGGCCAGCCGGACTCCGGGGCCGTCCGGCCCGCATCTGGGCGCCGATACCGGCATCGACAGGAGCGCGGAATTGCCGGCGAAGCGATAAAGGGAGAGAGAAAGCGGGAACGAGGCCGTTCCGACATCGATGTCGATCCGGTTGGACTGCTGGCCGACCTTGCCGCCGGCCGATTCCCACTCGATCGTCGCGACGTTCGAGATCGTGCGATGGCTGAGCGCGCCCGCGGCATGCGCGGGCCCGGCGACGGCGAGCCAGAGCGCCGTCATCAGGGCGAGCAATATCGCCCCCGGAAGAGGAAGGGTGCGTCCCATGTCGAGAGAGGGGAGGAGGGCGAGACGTGTCGGCGACACGCTGCCGCTCCTCCCCTCGATCCGCCTTAGTTCACGCTCACTCGGAACACGAGCGTACGGGTCAGTCCGGGGGCGACGACTCCGAGAGTGCCGCTGACGATTCCCGAAGCGTAGGCGCCGCCGGCGACGCCGTCGGCGTTGCAGGTGCTTCCGGTGACCGTTCCGTTGAGCTTGATCCCGAAGGCCGCGTCGTAGGTGGTCGTCACCGGAAGCGTATCGGAGAGATTGACTCCGGACGCCGAGGCGCTGCCCGTCGCGTTGGCGACGGCGATGCAATATTCGACCACGGCTCCGGGGATCATCTTCGGATTGGTGGTTCCGTTGAACGGATCGCTGATCACCCGGCTGGACTTGGTCGCGGTGAGCAACGCGGCCAGGACGGTGTAATCGTCTTCGGCAAAGTGGATGCCGTCGCGGGCGGTGTTGCCGTTGGCGTTGGTGTCGGCGAACACGGTGTCGACTCCCGCCGTATTGGCGCCGCTCGTCTCGGTGATCGTCGCGCCGAGCGTCCCGATGGCCGTCGATTCCGCCGCCGTAGCGGTCAGTCGGACTCCGGCGACGTCGTTGGTCGCGCGGCCGAGCGGCACGTTGGCGACGACGAAGACCGTCCGGCTGGAATCCGCGGGGACCTGGTCGAGAAAGGTGATCGCCGTGTCGACGCCGACATCGTAATTGCCGTTGGTGTTGGTGTCGACGAACAGGCTGACGGCGGCCATATTGAAATTGTCGGTGCCGCCATGCGCCGCGGTTCCGCCGCTCAGCTGAGTCGCCGCCAAGGCGAAATCGAGCGCCGCGTTGGAGGAGTTGGTGACGCTGAACGTCGTGACCGCCGCCTGCTGCCCCGGCGACACGGTCGTCGTCGAGGTGCCGACTTCGGCGACCACCAGGCTGACCTTGCGGTCGACGACGAAGGTGTCGCTGGCACTCACCTGATTCTGGTCGATCCCGCCGACCTTATAGTCGAGGGTGACGTTGTTGGTGACACTGGTACCCGCGGTCGTCCCGGCCGCGAATGCGGGGGACGCCGCGACGGTCGCCGCAGCCAGCACGCTGGCGGAGGCGAGCAATCGCATGTTTCTGGTCATCTCTGGTCCAATCGTGTTTGCTCAGGCGCCGGAATCCCCCCGCAGGCGCCGGGATGCGGGTTACGAAAATTATTCGACGACGCCCCGGAAGCTGAGCTCCCCGCCGCTGCCCGCGGCGATCGGCTGGCCGAACGACCAGCGAATGTGGGTGACGTCGGCCGCGACCGCCGGGCGGCTGGTGCCGTCCGCCGCCACGACCTTGAGAGACGCGAGCGCCCCCCAAGTCTTGCCGCCGTCAACGGAGACGGAAGCGCTCGAATCGTCGGTGCCGGTAAAGGCGACCGACGGCGGGATCGGGTTGGTGAGGGTGAATCCGGTCGCCGGCTGGGTGCCGCCGTTGCGGTAGCTGAGGATGACGACGAGCTTTTCTCCGGGAGTCACTACGCCCGGCGCCTCGCGGACCGTGACGGGCTTGCCGTCGGGGCCGGGCTTGACCCGCTCGACCAGCACCTTGCTGGACAGCGAGACCGTGTCGGCGGCCGAAGCGGCGGCGGGAGCGAGAAGCGCGAAGAGCGCGAGCCAGATCTTCATTCGAGTCATCCTTCTCAGTCGATCTTCACTTGGAACGTGATGGTCTTGGTGGCGCCGGCGGCGACGGTGCCGAGGCCGACGGTGATGGCGGTGCCGGTGAAGCTCCCCGAATCGGCGTCGGCCGCATCGGTGAGCGGTGCGCCCTCGAGAGTCAGGGAGCCGGGCTTGTAGGTGGTCCCGGCCGGCACCGGGTCGCTTACCCTGAGGTTGGCGAGGTTTCCGGTGCCGCTCACCGTGGCGGCGAGCGTATAGGTGATCGTCGAGCCGGGAGCGGCGGCGGTGCCTCCGAAGGCGTCGGCGACGGCCGCGCTCTTGACGAAGGCGACGCTGGCCCTGGCGACCCGGTAATAGCCGTCGTCCTCCGAATCCGCGCCGGTCGCTCCGACGACGGCGTCGCCGCCGCCCTGGCCCTGGCCGGCGAAGCTGGTTCCCGGCGCGCCCGATCCGGTCTTGGCGACCGCGGTAAGGTCGACCCGGCCGCGCTGGCCGTCGCCGGCGCCGGCGGGGATGCTCGAAAGGACGAAGACGGTGATCGACTGGTCCGGATCCAGCTGAGGATCGTTGCCGCCGCTCGCGTAGACGGTGTCGATTCCGGCGTCGTAGGCGCCGTTGCCGTTGCTATCGAGGACGATCGAGGTGACCGAGGGGTCGAAATCGTCGCCGCCGCCATTGGCCAATGTGGCGAGCGTGAAGGCCTCGCCGCCGTTGCCGCCGTTGGTGACGGTGAACTTGAGAAGCTGGCCGGTGGCGCTGGCCGAGGCCGCGACGTCGGACGGATCGCTCCAGGCGACGCTGACGTCGAGCAGCTCGTCCACCATCAAGGTGACGATATTCGAATCGACGGTGGCCTCGTCGCCGTTGGGCAGTTCGTAGGTCGCGGTGGCGACGTTGGTGATGTTGGTGCCCGCCGGGGTCCCGGCCGAATGCGCCGGCGTCGCGAAAACGCACGCGGAGATCGCGGTCAGGGCGGCCAGGGCCGCATTTTTTTGCGACGCCGATGATTTGGCGACATTAGCCTGATAACGCATTGGTGCTCCCCACGAGCATTGATCCGATATGGAGCTAATGCGGGGTGAGGCGCTAAGAATGCGTTAACGGTCGATTAGCTGTTGGGCTTAAGCCACGTTCGAAGGGCTGGGGTAGGACGATATGAACAGGCTCCGGGGGAAGGAAGTCATTGAGGGAACGGCGCAAGTCGAGCCGGTCGATTCCAATCGGGAGTCGGGGGAGGTCGCCTACCGGCGCGATCGGCTGCTGGCCGCGTTAACCCTGATCGCGGGCGCGGGGTTCGCCATCGCGCTTCCCTTCGCGCTTCGCGCCGGCGCGGAATTCTTCCTTCCGGTCACCTCCGCTCTGGTCATCGCCATCGCCCTGGTGCCGATGCTCGAGTGGCTGGAGCGGCGGCGGGTGCCGTCGCCGCTCGCCGCCTTCACCTGCGTCCTCGTGCTCATCACCATGGCCAATGTCGCGGTCGCCTCGATCGTCCTGCCGGCGGCGGAGTGGGTCCGGTTGCTTCCGGAGCGGATCGGCCGGGTGCGCGACACGCTCGCCCCGCTGATGGAGGTCTATTCGGATCTCGAGCGCTTCATCAACGACATCGTCGAGCAGTTCGGCTCGCATTCCAGCGTCCAGCGCACGGTGGCGCTGGAGACGCCCAATTCTCTCCTCGACATCATCGCCACCTCGGCGCCGTTCGCCGCGATCCAGATGTTCTTCGCCCTCCTGGTGATCTTCTTCTTCCTCGCCGGCTGGACCGCCATGCGCCGGCGGACGATCACCGCCCGCTCGAGCTTCGACGGTGCGATGACCACCGCGCGCGCCATCCAGGAGGTGGTCGACGCCACCTCGACCTATCTCGGCACGATCACCATCGTGAACATCATCATGGGCTTGTCCGTGTCCCTGATCCTCTATTTGCTCGACATGCCGACCCCGCTGATGTGGGGCGGGATCGTCGCGGTGCTCAACTTCATACCCTATCTCGGGCCGATCGCCTCGGTCCTGCTCCTCGCCCTGGGCGGGCTGATGGCCTTCGCCGACCCCTGGTACGCCTTCCTTCCGGCGCTCTGCTTCATCGGCATCCACCTCGTCGAGGCGAACCTCATCACCCCGTATTTCGTCGGCCGCCGGCTGACCATCAATCCCCTGCTGATCCTCGTCGCCCTGAGCTTCTGGGCCTGGGTGTGGGGGACGACCGGGGCCTTGCTGGCGGTGCCCCTGCTGATCATCATGAAGACGGTGCTCGACGCCGCCGGCAAGCCCGACATCGCCGGCTTCCTGTTCGAGGAAGGAACCCTCACCGGCCCCCATCACGAGGAGCATGGCGAGGCGGAACGGGCGGCGGGGGCGAAGCCCTAGAGGAAGGCCGGCGCTTCCCGCGCTCTACTTTCCGACGGCGGGGCAAGTCGATTCTTCGACGCAAAGCCGCAAAGAGCGCGGAGCGCTCCAAATCGGCCTGCGGAAGAACGTCGCCGTCGGCAAGCGGTAGAGGGTGGTCCGCTTCGCGGGATCTTTGCGTCTTTGCGTCTTTGCGTTCGAAAATGGGTTCGCACCGCGAATCCGAACTTTCACCCGATGCCAAGGCCCACCGCCGGTTGACAGGGAAGGGGCCAGCGCATAGTTCGCCCCCTCCCAAGCGGGTGTAGCTCAGTTGGTTAGAGCGCCGGCCTGTCACGCCGGAGGTCGCGGGTTCGAGCCCCGTCACTCGCGCCATTTCCCGTCAGATATCGGCTGGACGGGTCTCGCGCATCGTCAGGAACACCGGAGCGACCGCGAGGGCGACGACCGCGATCATGAAGCCGGGAATTTCGGGCCGGCCGGTCGCCTCGACCGATATCTGGGCGAGCCAGGGGGTGAGGCTGCCGAAGATCGCCGTCGCGACCGTGGCTCCCAGGGCCAGTCCGCTGATCCGCGCCTCGCCGGTGAATTGCTCGGCCGTCGCCACCGCGCCGACCGCGCTCACGCCCCCGGCGACGAGCGCCAGGACGACCGCCCCGAGCAAGGCCTGGCCGGTCGATCCGCTCGCCATGTGGGAGAACATGAGCGCCGGCAAAAGGGCGCTCAGCCCGGCGAGGGCGAGCAGGACCGGCTTCCGCCCGACCCGGTCGGAGAGCAAGCCGACGACGGGGGTGACGAGGATGACGGCGACGGCGGCAAGGGTGGAAAGCCACAGCGATTCCGATTCCGTCGCCGAGCCGGCCGAGGTCAAAAAGGCGGGGACGTAGGTGATTCCGACATAATAAGTGATCGATCCGAGCGCGGAGATGGCGAAGCCCCGGTAAATGCCCGAGCGCTGCCGGGAGAGCGCCTGGAGGACCGGATAGCGCGGGACGGTCCCCTCGGCCCGCTGCCGCTCGAAATCCGGCGATTCGTTCATGGTGGACCGCGCCAGCCACACCGTTCCCGCCAGCGCCGCGCCGACCAGGAAGGGGATCCGCCAGCCCCAGGACTCCAGGTCCGAGTTGGACATCGAGCTCACGGTGATCGCCGACACCGCAACCGCGAGCAGCGCTCCGATCTCGCTCGAGGCGGCCGCCAGCGAGGCGACGAGCCCCCGGCGGGCCTTGGGAGCGCTTTCGAGCAGATAGGCGACGACCCCGGTATATTCCCCGCCGACCGAAAAGCCCATCACGCAGCGCAGAGAGACGAGCAGCCATGCGGCGGCCGGTCCGATCTGGGCCTCGGTGGGGAGCAGGGCCGTCAGCAGCATCGCCGCCGACATCACCGCCATCGAAAGCAGGAGCATCGGCCGCCGTCCCCGCCGGTCGCCGATATGGCCGAAGACGACGGCGCCGACCGGCCTCATCAGATAGGCGACGGCGAATCCCCCGAGGGCGGCGGCCAGGGATTCGGCGCCGGGGCCGAAGAAGACGCGCGCCAGGACGGTCGAGAAATAGAGGTACAAGGTGAAGTCGTACCATTCGACCATCGTCGACAGCGCCGCCACCGCGATCGAGCGCCGGTGAAGCTTCGGATCGGGGGCGGTGCCGGCCATCCTTTTTACCCCGCCATGCCGGCGTCCCGCTGGCCGCGCCGTCTGGCGGCATAAGGCAGGAAGAACATGTACAGCCCGGTCAGGGTCATCAGGGCCAACGGGAGGAGCGGCAGGAAATAGATCCACGGCGCGGGCTCGATCCCGGTCCCCAACGCGATGAAGATGGCGGCGGCGATCGCCGTGAACAGGATCGACAGCCAGCGATGGCTCTGTCTCATCCACTTGTTCCAATTCATCATTCTCTCCTTTCATCGAAAGTCGTGGTGGGTTCATTCGTCTCGATCGAGCAATTGCTCCAGCTTGCCGAGGAATTTCTCCCAGCCGACTCGGGCGCCTCCGAAAGCCTGCCTCTGCTCCGGCCGGAACCCCGTCTGCTCCACCCGAAGGCGCGTTCCGTCGCCGGCCGGGGCGAGGCTGAAGGTCACCACGCTCCTCAGGTCGAAGGCGGGGTCGTTATGGGCGAAGTTCCAGGTGTAGGAGAGGGTCTCTTCGGGCTCGATCTCGAGGACCTCGCAGTCCAGAACGCCGCCCCAGTCGCCGGTCAGGTTGAAGCGGTGGCCGACGACCGGAGCGAAGTCGTTCTTCATCAGCCATTCCCCGATCAGATGGGGCTGGGTCAGCGCCCTCCACAGCTTCGCCGGGGGATGCGGGAACTCGCGTTCGACGACCATCTTGCGGATTTCGGCTTCGGCTGCGGTCATTGATCCATCCTTTTCAGCAGATTTTCGAGGTCGTCGAAGCGGGCTTCCCAAAAGCCCGCCATCCGGCCCGTCCAGTCGATCAGCGGGGCGAGGGCCGCGCATTGCGCGCTATAATGGGTCCGGCGGCCCTGGGGGCGGTCCTGGACCAGCCCGGCCGTCTTCAGGGCCCTAAGATGTTTCGAGACCGCCGGCTGCGACACGCCCGCCCCGGCCGTAAGCGCCCCCACCGTCTGCTCACCGTCACGGCACAGCCGCTCGAACAGGGCCCGCCGGGTGGGATCGGCGAGAGTCGCGAAAAGCAGGTCCGGGGTGATGGTCATCGCAACACATAGCTCGCTGGTTATCGATCACATCCATAACCACGGGGATATACGTGAGTCAAGCCGGCGATCGAAAATGCCGTTTCGCCGGTCGGCGCACGGAGCCATAAGAGGCCGATGACGCGCCGCTACGACCGCATCGGAGTGAATTATTCGGACTTGAGGAGACCCGATCCCCGGATCGCGGCCATGATCGAGGCCGCGCTCGGAGCTTCGCGGAGTCTCCTCAACGTCGGCGCCGGCACGGGCTCCTACGAGCCCGCCGGCCGCGAGGTCGTTGCGCTCGAACCCTCGATCGAGATGATCCGCCAGCGCGCCTCCAGGGCGGCCGCGATCGTCCAGGGCCGGGCCGAACAGCTCCCCTTCGCCGACAAGAGCTTCGACGCCTCGATGGCGATCCTCACCGTCCACCATTGGTCCGACCCGGCGCAAGGCCTCGCGGAGATGCGCCGGGTGACGAGCGGTCCGATCGTCATCCTCACCTACGATCCTTGCTTCCGGGGCTTCTGGCTCGCCGATTACCTCCCCGGGCTCGTCGCACTGGACGAGGCCCAGATGCCGGCCATGGCCGAGTACGAACGCCGGCTCGGCCCGGTCGCCGTCGCTTCGGTCCCGATCCCGAACGATTGCTCGGATGGCTTCCTCTGCGCCTATTGGCGCCGCCCGGCGGCCTATCTCGATCCGAGGGTGAGGGCCGCCATGTCGTCTTTCTGGGCCCTCGGGGATGTCTCCGGCGCGCTTGCCCGGCTCGAGGCGGATATCGAAAGCGGCGCCTGGGCCCGGCGCCATGGCGGGTTACTCGCCCTTGACTCGCTGGATTGCGGCTACCGCCTGGTCGTGACCGACTAGGTTAAACAGTGACGTTTACCGGGCCTGTTTGCCGTCTTGGCGCGGGCCGGGAAGCGGCGGAAGCCCCGGCATCGCGACGAGCCGAGGAACGGTGCCGATCCTGCTCGGTTCAAGCGCGGGGCCGAGAGCCCCGACCTGTACCAAGGAGCGTTTGATGAACCATAACCTCGTATCTGCCGTCTTCGACAGCCATAGCGAAGCCGAGCGCGCCATCACCGAGCTGCGCAGCGCCGGAGTCCGCGACAGCGCCTTGTCCGTCGTCCACCAGCAGGACGGGAAGAACACCACGTCCGACGGCAGCGGCACCATGACCGACGACGGCGGCAACAAGAGCGGGCTGGTGAAGGGCCTTCTGGGCGGCGGCGCCGTCGGCGTCGCCCTCGGCGTGGCGGCGCTCGCCATTCCCGGCGTCGGCCCCCTCGCGGCCGCCGGCGCGATCGCGGCCTCGGCCGTTCCGGAAGCCGCCGCGGTCGGAGCGGCGCTCGGCGCGGCGACCGGCGGCCTCAGCGGCTACCTCTCCAAGCACGGCGTCGACGACGACAACGCCCGTTATTACGAGGAGCGGATCAACACCGGCGGCGTGTTCGTCTCGGTCGACACCGGCGATTCCGGGATCGATTCCGAGACGGCCCGCGAGATCCTCTACAGCGCCGGCGGCCACAGCGCCTCGCGGGCGAGAGCGATCGCGTAGACTGCGGCTCGACGACTAGGGAAGAGGCGCTTCGGGCGAGGGTCCGGAGCGCCTTTTTCGTTCCTCCGCGGCCTTGCACGAGCCCCCCCGGCCGAACCGCCGATAAACGGTGACAATATACATTTAAGACGAGGTCGCGGCGGAGCGGGCGGCGGCGGTAAATCCATGCTGTCACTGTCTACCGTCCGGGTCGGACCTTCATCATTCCTGGACAGTCTGGTTACGGTCGCCCGACCGCCCGGCTTCGGCGCGAATGCGCCAACAGGAACGCGCTGCTCTCGTCCAGGACCGGGAGGCGGCTCCGGAACGGGCGGGAGACGGCCATGATCGGGTCGTTGTGGCTGGAGCCGGGATATTCGCGAAGCGTCACCGGCGCGCCGGCCTTGCTGAGCGCGGCGGCCAGGTTGCGGCTGTTGCGGATCCGGACATTGGTGTCGGCGGTGCCATGGCCGAGCCAGAGCGGCGGCGCGTCGCGGCGGACGAAGCGGATCGGCTGGGTTTCGAGGGGCCGGGGATGGCGGCCCATCGCCTCGATCGAATTGGGCTTGTCGAACGGGTAGAAATCGTAGGGACCGGCCAGGCCGGCGGCGGCCTTGACGACATCGTCGGGCAGCCCTTCCGCGGCCAGCCACCGGCGGTCGAGCGCCGGCATGACGGCGTTGTAGGCGCCCGCCGAATGGCCGGCGGTCACGATCCGGTTCGGATCCCCGCCGAAGCGCCCGGCGTTGCGCCAGGTCCAGGCGATCGCGGCGGCGCTGTCCTGGACGAAGGCCGGGAAGCGAACGTCCGGAACCAGGCGGTAGTCCGGCAATATGACGAGGAAGCCCTTGGCCGCATAGGCCCTTGCGGCGAAGCCGTAATGGTCCTTGTCGCCGCCATGCCACCCGCCTCCGTAGAAGAAGACCAGCACCGGCTTGGGGCGACCGCCGGCCTGCCCATTGTCGTAGACGTCGAGCTTCTGGCGCGGTGAGTCGCCATAAGCGAGGTCGTGCGCCACCCGCCGGCTGCCGGAATCCCCGGGCCAGAGCCGATCGAGCAGATCGAGCTGCCTGGGCGGGGCGACGAGCGCGTAGAAGCCGCCGAGCGCGGCGGCGAGAATGAGGAGGATGCCCAGGAACCACTTCATCCCCCGGCAATGGGAGCGGCCGGCCCGGGCGGCAAGCGTTTTCAAGGCCCCCGGGCGTCGCGTCGCCGCCGCTTGCCGCACAGGTGGGGCGGGCGAAGGGGCGGGCGAAGGGACGGGCGAAGGGGCGGGCGAAGGGAATTGGGTCCCGACCTCCGTGCTGAAGCCCCTCGCCCGTGAGGACGGGAGAGGGGACAGGCCGCAAATTGCGGGGACACAATACCTATTCAGGACGGCAATAGGTATTGTGTCCCCGAATTTCCCCAGGCTCAAATTGCGGGGACACAATACCTAATTCGGGACGGCAATAGGTATTGTGTCCCCGAATTTCCCGGACCTCTAAATCCTTCCCGGCCTTCGCCGGGGAGGGGGGACTATTCGAAGCATGGTGGAGGAATTCACCGACTTCGAGGACCCCCTCCACCGCGCGGCACGCGGCCCCGTCCCCCGGAAATCCGGGGGAGGACTCAACCGGGACCAGCCTCACTTCGCTCCGCGATCCCCGGTCAGCCGCCGAAGAGGGCGCCGATCACGCCCTTTTCCTCGGCCGGGCCGCCCGCGGCTTGCGCAAGGATTCCGAGCTGCTTCATCATGCCCAGCTCGTCCGTCGAGCCCCAGCGTTCGACGCAGCGGCCGTTCTCGAAGCGCGCCAGCTGCAACGCCGAGACCTCGAAGCGCCTGCCCGTCGGAGCGACGCCCTGGAATTCGCCCTCATGCGTGCCGCTGAGGGTGTAGCGCATCGCCACATGATCGTCGGTCGCGGCGATCTCGACCGCTTCGGCTTTCAAGTCCGGAAAGGCGGCGCGCATCGTCCGGAAAAATCCCTTCAAGCCGTCGATGCCCGGCCCCTGGTCGGGGGCGGGATCGTGATCGACGAAGCCGGGAGCCAATATCTCGTCCAGGACATCGTAAGAACCGGCGCTGGCGACTTCGGCGCCCCACCTTTCGGTGGCGGCGAGATTGGCTTCCTTGGTCATTGGGGCTCCTGGGGGGTTCTTCGGTCAACGTGGGGCGACCCGCTGCGTTCCGACGGCATTCCCGAAATTGCGGGGACACAATACCTAATTCGGGACTTCAAATAGGTATTGTGTCCCGGAATTTCCCCCGCTGCAAATTGCGGGGACACAATACCTAATTCGGGACGGTAAATAGGTATTGTGTCCCCGAATTTTCTGGACGGTAAATAGGTATTGTGTCCCCGAATTTTCGGGACCGTAAATAGGTATTGTGTCCCCGAATTTTCCGGGAGGTTGCGGGCGCCTGGCGGGTGGGAGATCCATGCCGTGCCGGTTTCTCCTTCAGGGCAGCGTCTCCTTCAGGGCGGCGTCTCCTTCAGGGCAGCGCGTCCTTCAGGGCAGCGCGAGCATGCTCTTGAGGCGGCAGGTGCCCGGCTCGAGCGCGACGATCAGCGCGGAGAGCATCCCGCCGAAAAGGGCGACATACCAGCCGGTCACCGGGGCGAGGTAGAAAATCGCCATCGCCGCGCCCAGGACGATGGCCCATTTGAAGGCCCAGCCGACCGCGTTGACGATCCGGCACCAGTCCATCCGGCACAGGAAGCGGACCATCGGGAAGGTGATCAGGAGGACCGAGACGGCGATCGGGATGTTCGGCGCGGCGGCGGCGGCGATCTGCGGAGCGCCCTGAGCCGCGATCGAGAGCAGCAGAGTCAGAAGCGCGAGCGCGCCCATCAGCAGCAGGATCGGGCACAACGCCTCGACGAAGCAGATCACGAACAAAATGATCCACTTGAGCAACTGGATCAGCATCATCACGATGGTTCTGACGATGACCGTGATCAGGTCGCAAATGACCTTGACCAGCCATTCGCCGACGATCCTGACCACCCATTCGGTAACCAGTACCGCCACCCACGCCATCCAGCAGAGCCACTTGTTGCAGCAGGCGCAAAACCAGTTGCAGGCCTGCTCCTCGCAAACCTTCTGCAGCTGGTCCTGCCATTTTTGGACGGGTTCGAGCACCTCGCGCTCCACCCATTCCCGAACGTCGTTGCAGACTTCCTGCAGCTGCTCGAAGAATTGCTCGACGGGCTGGATTACATTTTCTTCGATCCACTCGCCGACCTCCTGGCATATCGACATAGGATATCACTCCCCCGGTGGATCGGCTTGCGCGGCGAGGCGCCGCCTCAGGCGCCCGATCTCGAGAACGAGCATGGCGCGCGCCAGCGCCAACGCCGCGATCTTGGCGGCGATTCCGAGCAGCAGGACCGTCGCCATGGCGGCGGCCAGGGCGGCCGGGCCCGGGGCCGGCGCTCGCGCCAGGGCGATCGCCTTCCAGACCGTTGCGGCCAGTACCGCCAGTCCGCCGGGAAGGCAGCCGCACACCTGGTTCCAGAAATTGAGCCGCGCTTGCGCCTTGTCCCGCTCGGCAGGATCGAGGGCCGGCAGCCGAAGCACGATCTCTCCGGGCCTCCCGAACCAGCGCCGCCGCCCGATGAAAAGGCCGAGATCCTCCGCGGATCGAAGCATCAGAACGGTTTTGTCGCGCCGGCCCTCGAGTCCGGGGCGCGCCCGCGCCTCCGCCCTGCCGGACGCGGCGCCCGTGCCCGTGCCCCGCGCCTTCAGAACCATAGCGGGAGCGCGTAGTCGTCGTCGACCGGGCCGGGCATGGCCTGGGAATGACCCTCCGCCATCAGCTCGCCGTAGGCGAGGTTGGCTCGAGCCGGCCAGATGTTCTCGTCGACGGCGTTTATCCAGAGCACGATTCCGCCCATCAGGCCGGTGTTCAGCGAATGCCCCGTTTCGTGCGACGGGACCCCCGGTTCCGTAAAGGCGTCGGGACCCGGCGCCGCGTGGAGAAACACGAAATTGCCGAGCGAGAAGCCGTCCGCCGCGGGGAAGATGTTGTTGTTGACGAAGGCGAGGATTCCGTCGGCGCTGGTAATCACCCCCGTCGTCCAGTCGACCCTGAAGGCGTTCGGTCCGAGCGCTCCGAACGAGAAGGGCAGGTTCACCACGAACAGCAGAAGGCCGACCGCGGTCGCCACGTAGGAGATCGGGAACAGCCAGGCCGACCACCCGAGGAAACCCTGGTAGAAGCGGTTGCGGGCGACCGCGACGAACGCGCCCAGTGAAATCAGCCCGAAGGCCCAGCCGCCCAGCCAGGTCCCCGAAATCGGGATCACGCCGAGCACGAGGAGGTTGAGGACGGCGGTCAGGCCGATCGCCAGGCCGCGGCCGAAATGTTCGCCGGCGGTCTGCGGGACGGTGACGGTGACTCCGCTCGGCGTGGGCTTGAGGGAGCTTTGCGGATAGACGACCGGACCGCCGGTAAGCCCGGGGAGCAGCGGCGCGATCGCGGCGGTGGCGATGCCGTAGGCGGCAATATAGGCGAGGATCAGGACGATCGTCGCGACAATCGCCACCGCGATAGCCGGAAAGGAAGCCAGGACGCCGGCAATCATTCCAGTCGTGGCCGCAAACATGGGGTGGACGGGCAGTCCGAATGCCAAAAGAATTGCCACGCCGGACAAGGATGCGACGGCGATGCCCAACAGCCATCCCAGGAAGATCGATGTCGGCATCCGTTCACCCCTATTTCGAACACTCGAACCGGGTAAGACAGGCCACCCGAACAGGGAATAACAACGGCGAAGTCACGTTATCATATTTCGGGCCCGTTACAAGTTACGATTTTTCGTGGGCGGCCGGTCGCGGCTTACCTGGAGGATTTCGTCTCCCCATCTTTCGATCTTTCCGGACTCAGCTTTCCAAGCTCCATCCAGCGGAGCAGCGGCTTCAGCGGAAGGATCCACACGATCCCCGCCACGATGAAGAACAGCGCCTTCAGCGGCCACGGCATCTCCGGAAGCGCTTCCGACAACGTCACCACCACGAAACCCCACGCCGCGATAAGCAGCAAGAGCAGGAGCATTCCCGCGGGCTTGCGCCAGCTCGGCCTGGGGGCGTTCACCGGCAGTCGATCCATTCGCGAGGGGTGGCGAGGGCGTCCAGGGGGACGTCCCAGGGGTCGGCGGGGATCGGGTCGGCCAGGATCTGGGGCTCCCAGGCGAGGCCGATGGTGAAGATCCGGCCGCCTTCGCGCAGGTGGGAAAGGGCTCGGTCGTAATGGCCCTTGCCATGGCCGATGCGGGTGCCGGCGCGGTCCGCGGCGACGAGCGGGACCAGGACGATGTCGGGCGCCAGCGCCTCCGCCTCGGCCGAGGGCTGGAGGACGCCCCACGGGCTGGGCTCCACCGCCGGCGCCTCGCGGAACAGCATCCGCGAGTCGCGGCCCTGGAACCAGGGCAAAGCGGCGCGCTGGCCCTCGCCGAGGCGCTCCAGGACGGAATAAGGGCTGATCTCGTCCTTTAGCGGATGATAGGCCGCCACGATCCGGGCGCCGATGAGCCGGGGGAGGACGATCTCGGCCAGCTTGCGCTCGAGCGCCTCCCGGACCCCGGGTCCCAGCGACGTCGCATAGGCGCGGCGCCGCGCCAGCGCCTCGCGGCGCAGCCCGGGCTTGTCGGAAGGGGAAAGTGACGGGACCACCATGGCCGTTTGCTTGAATATCCTCTGACGCGTCAACGTCAGGTGGGGGCCATATGTGCCGAACCAGGGCCCGACCAGGGATAGCCCCCTAGGATGCTTATCGCCCAGGGATGTTCTAAAGCGCGCACCGGGCAGTACCCGTCGGTGCCTATCTAGGGAGGGCGGGCGCTACTGGCAACGGCGTCTCGCCCCATCGCTTCGCCGCGGCCGACGGCCGGAATTTGTTCGCACACAGGCACGAAGGCACGAAGGGTCCGCGAAGCGGATTAACAAGGGGCCAATCGGAAAGGCCTCGGTCGAGGCGCCGATCGGGCTCCTTGGTGCCTTGGTGCCTTTGTTCGAACAAATCTTTTTTGGCCGACGCGCGGATTCAGGGAGCGTCCGAGTTACGCTCGAATTGTTCCGCAAGGCTCTCGACCCGGCCGGCGAGGCGCTCCAGCGCTTCGGCGATGGCGGGATCGATCGGCGCGGGCCCGGTCGGGCTTTGGGCCGGGGCCTGGCCCGAGCGATGCTCCTTGAGCTCGTCGGCGAGGAGCAGCGAGGCGAAGAGCAATTGGCGGGCCTCGCTGAGGTTGCCCAGGGCCGCGGCGGCATCCTGCGCCTTGGAATCGACGATCGCGGCGACCGAGCGCAGATGGGCTTCCTCGCCGTCGCGGCAGGCGACCGAATATCTGCGGGCGGCGATCTCGACCTCGACCGACGCCATCAGCGCGCCTCCACCGTTTCGATCAGCCCGTCGAGCTGGCTCAGCGCCTCGCGGACCCGGCCGCGAAGAGCTTCATGGGCGTCGCGAAGGGCGCCGTCGGCGGAGGCGGCCGAGGCCGAGCTTGCGCCCGCGGCGGCCTCGATCCGCGCCAGCGCGCGTTCGATGCGGCCGATCGCCTGTTCCACCCTGTCCTGCCCCATCGCGGCTGCATAGCAAGCCCCGCCGGCTTTGAAAACCGCCGCCTGCGGTTGACGGGCGCGCCGCCGCCGATAAAGGAGCGCTCTTGCCGGAGGGTCGTTCCGACTCTCCTCGCGCCCCGCTTGGGCGCCGCCTCTTGGGAAAGTGCATGGCCGCCGATCCGAGACTGCTCGCCAACGCCATTCGCGCGCTGTCGATGGACGCCGTTCAGGCCGCCAATTCGGGCCATCCCGGAATGCCGATGGGGATGGCCGACGTCGCGACGATCCTGTTCACCGAATATCTGAAGCACGACCCCGCCGACCCGGCCTGGCTCGACCGCGACCGCTTCGTCCTTTCGGCGGGCCACGGCTCGATGCTGATCTATTCGCTCCTGTACCTGACCGGCTACGCCAACCCGGCGATCGAGGAGATCGCGAACTTCCGCAAGCTCGGAAGCCCCTGCGCCGGGCATCCGGAGAATTTCATGCTGGACGGGGTCGAGGCGACCACCGGGCCGCTCGGCCAGGGCCTCGCCATGGCGGTCGGGATGGGGATTGCGGAGCGGCACCTCAACGCCGTCTTCGGCGACGATCTGGTCGACCACCGGACCTGGGTGATCGCCGGCGACGGCTGCCTGATGGAGGGCGTCAACCACGAGGCGGCGGGGCTGGCCGGGCATCTCGGCCTCGGGCGCCTCAACGTCTTCTGGGACGACAATCAGATCACCATCGACGGCGGCACCGGCCTCTCCCGCTCGGAGGATACGATCGGACGGTACGAAGCGAGCGGCTGGCACACGGTGTCGTGCGACGGCCACGATTTCGCCGACATCCGCCGGGCGATCGACGAGGCGCTGGCGGATCCCAGGCCTTCGCTGATCGCCTGCCGGACGATCATCGGATGGGGCGCGCCCAACAAGCAGGGCACCGCCGCCACCCACGGCGCCGCGCTCGGCGACGAGGAGGTCGCGGCGGCGAGGAAGCAGCTGCTTTGGAATTCAAAGCCCTTTGAAATTCCAAGTGAGATCCTGGGCGCCTGGCGGGAGGCGGGGGGCCGGTCCCGGCAGGCGCACGAGGCGTATCGCGCGCGCCTCGCGGCCTCGCCCGAGCGCGACGAGCTGGTCCGGCGGATGGAAGGGCGGTTGCCGGAGGGATTCGACATCTCTCCGCATTTGGAGCGATTACTGGCGGATCCTCAACCTGTCGCCACCCGCAAGGCGTCGGAGCTGGCGCTGGAGGCGATCAACGCCGGCCTGCCCGACACGATCGGCGGTTCCGCCGATTTGACGGGTTCGAACAACACCAAAACAAAGGCCCAGAAGCCTCTGACGAAAGAGGATTATTCCGGCCGCTATATCTATTACGGGATCCGCGAGTTCGGAATGGCCGCGGCGATGAACGGAATGGCGCTCCATGGCGGAGTGATCCCCTACGGCGGCACCTTCCTGGTCTTCTCCGATTATTGCCGCCCCGCCATCCGCCTCTCGGCGCTGCAGGGGGTGCGGGTCGTCTACGTGATGACCCACGACAGCATCGGCTTGGGCGAGGACGGCCCGACCCATCAGCCGGTCGAGCATGTCACGAGCTTGAGACTGATTCCGAACCTTGCCGTCTATCGTCCTGCGGACGCTGTCGAAACGGCGGAATGCTGGGCGCTTGCGCTGGAGCGGCGCGACGGGCCGTCGGTGCTCGCCCTGACCCGCCAGAACCTCCCGCAGCTGCGTTCCGAACGGTCGGAAAATCTGTGCGCCCGCGGCGCCTACCGCCTTCGCGGCGCCGGCGCCGGCGCCGGCCGGCGAGTCGTTCTGATCGCCACCGGATCCGAGGTCGAATTGGCCGTGGCCGTCGCCGACGCTCTGGAAGGGCAGGGCATCGGCGCGGACGTCGTCTCCATGCCCTGCTGGTCGCTGTTCGATGCTCAGGACCAGGCCTATCGGGCCGAGCTGCTTCCGGACGAGGCCCTCAAGGTCTCGATCGAGGCCGGAACCACGCTTGGCTGGGAACGCTATGTCGGCCCTCGCGGCCTCGCGGTCGGCCTCGACCGGTTCGGCGCTTCGGCCCCGGCGGAAGATTTGTTCAAGCGTTTCGGCTTCACCGCCGAGGCGATCGTGCCGCGAATCGTCGCGGCTCTCAATTCCCAAGGAGATCAATGACATGGCGACGAGAGTTGCGATCAACGGTTTCGGTCGGATCGGCCGACTGGTGGCCCGGGCCCTGCTCCAGAAGGCGGACAGCGGGCTCGAACTGGTCTCGATCAACGACCTTGCCGACGCCGAATCCAACGCTTTGCTGTTCAAGCGCGATTCGGTCCACGGCGCCTGGCCCGGCGAGGTCGGCGCCGACGGCAACGACCTGATCATCGACGGCCGCCGGATCAAGGTCACCGCCGAGCGGGAGCCGGGCAAGCTTCCCCATGGCGACAATGGCGTCGATCTCGTCCTCGAATGCACCGGCTTCTTCACGGATCGCGACAAGGCCGGCGCGCATCTCACTGCGGGCGCTAAGAAAGTCCTGATCTCCGCGCCGGCCAAGGGCGTCGATCTCACCATCGTCTACGGGGTCAATCACGACAAGCTCGAGGCCGGCCACACGATCGTCTCCAACGCGTCCTGCACGACCAACTGCCTGGCGCCCGTCGCCAAGGTGATGAACGACATCATCGGGATCGAGCGCGGCCTGATGACGACCGTCCACGCTTATACGAACGACCAGAAGATCCTCGACCAGATCCACTCCGACAAGCGCCGCGCCAGGGCCGCGGCGATGTCGATGATCCCGACCACGACCGGCGCCGCCCGCGCCGTCGGCGAGGTGCTGCCCGAGCTCAAGGGCAAGCTCGACGGATCGGCGATCCGGGTGCCGACGCCCAACGTCAGCCTGGTCGACCTCACCTTCACGCCGAAGCGCGATACCAGCCTCGAGGAGGTCAACGGCGCCCTGAAGGCCGCTTCCGAGAGCGGACCGCTGGCCGGAATCCTCGACTATAGCGAGGAGCCCCTGGTCTCGATCGACTACAATCATTGTCCCGCCAGCTCGACCGTCGACAGCCTCGAGACCGCCGTCCTCGAGGGCAAGCTCGTCCGGGTCCTCTCCTGGTACGACAATGAATGGGGCTTCTCGAACCGGATGGTCGACACCGCCGCCGCGATGGCTCGGCTGTGACCGTCATCCCGGCGAAAGCCGGTACCTCGGGCCGAAGAGGCTCGGCGGGTCTCCCCGAGGCCCCGGCTTTCGCCGGGATGACGAGGACGTCATGACGTCATTCAAGGCCCTCGACGACCTCGGCGACGTCCAGGGCAAGCGCGCGCTCGTCCGGGTCGACCTCAACGTGCCCATGGCGGATCTCGTGGTGACCGACGACACCCGCTTTCGCGCCACCCTTCCAACCGTGACCGAGCTCGCCGACAAGGGCGCGATCGTCCTTCTCCTCGCCCATTTCGGCCGGCCGAAAGCGCCGAGCCCGGAATATTCGCTTTCGCTCGTCACCCGGGCCTACAGCCAAGTGCTCGGGCGGCCGGTGCGCTTCGTCGACTGGGAAGTGGCCGAAGAGAATGTGGCGATGCTCCAGCCGGGCGACGTCGCGATCCTCGAGAACACCCGCTTCTTCGGCGGCGAGGAGACCAACGATCCCGCCGTGGCCCGTCGCTTCGCGGCGCTCGGCGATCTCTACGTCAACGACGCCTTCTCGGCCGCCCATCGCGCCCACGCCTCGACCGAGGGGCTGGCGCATTTGCTTCCCGCTTATGCCGGGCGGGCGATGGAGGCCGAGCTGAAAGCGCTGCGAACGGCGCTCGGAGAGCCGGACCGGCCGGTGGCGGCGGTGGTCGGCGGCGCCAAGGTCTCGTCCAAGCTGGAGGTGCTGCGTCACCTGGTGACGAAGGTCGACCATCTCATCATCGGCGGCGGAATGGCCAACACCTTCCTCGCGGCGCGCGGAATCCATGTCGGCAAGTCGCTGTGCGAGCATGAGCTGGCGCCGACCGCCCTCGAGATACTCGAAGCGGCGGAGCGGGCCGATTGCACGGTCCACCTGCCCTACGACGTGGTCGTCGCGACCCAGTTCGCGGCCAATCCCCCCAGCCTCAGGACCTGCAACGTTCACGAGGTCGCCGCCGACGAGATGATCCTCGACGTCGGGCCCGCCGCCGTCGAGGCCCTGGCGGACGTCCTCAAGACCTGCCGCACCGTCGTCTGGAACGGACCGCTCGGCGCCTTCGAGACCCCGCCTTTCGACCGCTCCACGGTCCAGCTGGCGCAGACCGCCGCGGCCCTGACCCAGGCCGGGCAGCTCGTTTCCGTCGCCGGTGGCGGCGACACGGTGGCCGCTCTCAACCATGCCGGGGCCGCCGGCGGCTTCACCTTCGTCTCGACCGCGGGGGGAGCCTTCCTGGAATGGATGGAAGGAAAGGACTTGCCGGGGGTGAAAGCTCTCGAGACGGAGTGATCGCCTGTTGTCATGCTGAACTGGTTTCAGCATCCAGGTTCGGGCGAGGCGTTCACAGTCGCGGCTATTGGCAGACTTCGGGCCGCATCCACCCTGGACCCTGAAACGAGTTCAGGGTGACGGGAGGGGGACGAGGCTCCCCCGCTCCCAACCCTCTCGACAAGCTCTGCGCCTTCCCCTAGGTGCGCCGGGCTTTTCGCCATTTCGCTCGGGCTCTCGGGACCCGGCGGGCGCGGGCGGCCCTGCCGTTTCGTGTTCCATGGCTCGAAGCTTTCGAGGACGTAGCTCAGCGGCAGAGCGTCCGGCCCAAGGGGTCGGAAGGTCGCCGGTTCAACTCCGGTCGTCTTCTCCAATGGTAGCTCAATGGTAGAGCAATAGACTGATACTCTATGGGTCGCGGGTTCGAATCCCGCCCAAACGCCCTCTAAAGGCACTTCGAAACGGGGAGGCCGGAAGGGTGACCAGGCTCGAAAGACGGGCGTGACGGCTTCGGCCGGAGCGAACGATCCGAAGGCCACCGCTGTCCCGGCTTTGCGCCGGCGAGGATACCGGCGCCGGGAATGGGCGTGCGGCGCGGCTCCCAGGACGAGGCTTCGCTTCGCCGCTGCGGCCGCCGCCAAGCGCCCGGACCGACGCCTCAATCGCCGGACCGCCGGGTCATCGGGGTTCACCCTCCGGCCGACCTTCCTTCAGAATCCGTCGGTCCGCCCTTCCCGCGAAGCGGAAAATCCCTTTTTTCTACGTTGTGCCTTCGCGCCTTCGTGCCTTCTCTCAAAAAACAATTGGGCACATCGTTCGAAGACAATTCACCGGAGGCATCGACATTGGCTTTCCGCGTTGCACTCGGACCTGCGCTCTCGCTTGCACTTCGACCGCCGGGGCATCCAGCTTTGAGAGAAGGCACAAAGGCGCGAAGGCACAACGTAGGAAAAGATTTGGAGCCGTTTCGCGGCGAGAGATCGTTGCCTTCCCGCAACAGTCGCCGCGGCAAAGACGCTACGGCCGAGCCGTGCTCTTTACCTCTTCCGCCCGAGCCCCTACCCGCGCCGGCCCTTCTCCGGCAATCGGGCCGGCGAAGCTGAATGAGAGGAGGACCGGCGATGCTCCGCAAGGAATATGTTGTTGCCGAAAACCAGCGCGGCCTCCTCACCCGGGACGGCCGCGTCATCCAGATACTCGAGCCCGGACGCCATGCGTTCTGGGATTTTCGAGGTCGCCTCAACGTCGAGACCTTCGTCGCCAAGGGCCTGTTCGTCAGCCCCTGGGCCGAAATCCTCGAGAAGAGGCATCCGGCGCTGGCCGAAAACATCATGGTTCCGGTGCGTCCGGCCGAGGGCCAGGCGGCCGTGGTCTGGATCGACGGTCGGGCCGCCTATGTCGTTCGGCCGGGACAGACGATCTACGTCTGGAAGGCGCTGAACGAAGTGGCGGTCACGGCCTACGACGTCCTTGCCCGCCCGCGCCTCGACAAGGCCGAGCTGGTCGCGTTCGAGAAGGCCGATGCCGCCCTCACCGGCAGCAAGGCGCCGATCGCGATCGTCGCGGTCGACGCGGCCCATGCGGGGCTCGTCTTCTTCGACGGCGAGCTCGTCGAGACGCTCGGCCCGGGCCGCTACGGCTATTGGCAGATCGGCCGGACGGTCACCTCGAAGACGCTGGACACGCGTCCGCTTCCGCTCGAGGTGACGGCGCAGGAGATTTTGACGAGGGACCGGGTGTCGCTTCGAGTCACCCTGACGGCCTTCGTCCAGGTCTCCGACGTCGAGAAGGCGGCGCTTGGGACTCCGGACTATGTCCAGCACGTCTACAAGCTCGTCCAGTTCGCGGTCCGCGAGGCGGTCGGCGGTCGGACGCTCGACGAGCTGCTCAACGACCGGGAGACGGTGGACGACCAGATCGTGGCGCATGTGCGCGGCAATCTGGGCGACATCGGGGTCGTCGTCACCGAGCTCGGGGTCAAGGACGTGATCCTCCCGGGCGAGATGCGCGAGCTGATCAACCGCGTGGTCGAGGCGGAGAAGGTCGCCCAGGCGAACCTCATCCGCCGCCGCGAGGAGACGGCCGCGACCCGGTCGCTGCTCAACACGGCCAAGCTGATGGAGGACAATCCGACCCTCCTGAGGCTGAAGGAGCTGGAGGCGCTCGAGCGCGTGACCGAGAAGATCGGCCGGATCGACGTCCACGCC
>Ga0190275_10000394_pt1 | contig 39697 bp, 31 predicted proteins | sample Popmic550T_FD_133745 | JGI IMG/M metagenome (GOLD analysis project Ga0190275, IMG submission 133745) | Populus adjacent soil microbial communities from riparian zone of Yellowstone River, Montana, USA - 550 T | ecosystem: Environmental > Terrestrial > Soil > Riparian zone > Trees stand | place... | reverse complement strand
CCGCCACCTCCCTGCACCCCCTCGACGCCCTGTACATCTGGACATCTGCCAGAACCTTCCCTATCCTCTCCCCCTCCTGTATTCTCCGCCGTATCTCCTCTGGGACCTCCACCCCGCACATCCGAGCCACGGCCTCCGCTCTCCGCCCCACTCTTTGCGCGTCCGAATAGCACCTGATCACCGCGACTCTTTCGTCCTCCAGCACCTTTTTTGGCGCCTCTTCCGCTACTACCACGCAAGGAATTACCGTGGACTTTCTCTCGATTATTTTCCAAAAGGTTTCCGTATCTATTTCCCGAAAGATACCGACGACTTTCCGCCCCTCGATTGTCCTCGCCCTCTGCGCGCTGCCTATCTCCTCCACGACCCCCAGGATCTCCTCTTTTCTCTCGCACCCGTCCACCGTCTTCTCCTTGTAGTTCATCATCCTGTTCACAACGCGCAGCATCGTTTCTCTCCCGATCCCGCTCTTCCCGATCACCACCGCCGTCCTCTTTCCGCTCTCCTGCCTAAGCCACTCCTTGTACTGCACCCACGCCCCCTCCCCCAAAACCAGCTCACTTGGAACCACTGGGATGAACTTAGCCATGGTATTAAAAATCATTTCAATTTTAGCTAAACAAACAATGGCAGAAGAAGAGTCCCACGAGACATCCTACAGCACTTCTATCGAAAGCGCAGGCGAAGAAAGAAGAGAAGAAGAGCCAGCGCCGCCAACAGATAAGAAGCCGAAAACTCTTGCGTTCTGGAGAAAGGCGACAAAGAGGATCAAGCAGTTTTCTCTCCTTTACTTCGTGTTCTTCAGCATTTCCGGGCTCCTTATTGGCGCCATGTACCTTATCAAAACGCTCAAAATAGACACTGAAATAACCCTTTACACCGGCTCCACAGAAGATGAAATAGTGACCCCGCATCTCTCTAGCGTGATTGGAGTGTTCGGGATGCTTCTTTTCGGGTTTTCCCTTTTGGACTGCGTTATTTACTACACAAGCGGGTACCTGCTTGATAAGGTAGATGTGCTGACCCTTGTTCTGTTCTACGTTAACAGCGTCTCTTCTCTGATCTCTGCGTCTGTTTTCACGCTTGGCACGCTTGTCTACCTGAGAGTCAAGGAGGTGCTGTACAAGCTGCATCCTGCGCACGAAATAGGGCTAGACCAGATGCTATCTGTGTGTCTTGTGGCGCTGCTTGTGATCACCATGAAGAACGTGTGGGTGCGAAGGGTCAAGATAGGGTTCAACCACACGAACTATCTTCTGAGAATCCAAAGATGCCTTGTAGAAAACCAGTTCGTGAAGATCCTGGACATGGTGAGAAGAAAGATCAAACAGCAGAAGGGAGGCAAGAGAAAGACCTACTGGATGTTTTCTAACCCGGCGCACGAGAGACAGAGCGAAGAAGAGACGCCGGAAACCACGCCACACAACGAGCCAAACGACCAAGATGCAGAAAACGAAAGCTACATCAAGCCAAAAGAGATAGATCTATCCGACGCAGCAAACATCGGGATAAAACAGAAGATGATAGTGTTCAAAGAGTTCGAGAAAATAATGAACAGAAGACTCTACCACATGGAAAAGGGGCTGAGGTTCTCCACAGACACGAAGCAAGACATCCAGAAAAAAGCAGAGAAGATAGCGCAGTGGCTTGGATCTGACGGAAAGAGCTTCCAGGTGAAAGACCTGAAAAAGTACGTGGATAGAGATTACGTGGATAAAGTGTCCGAATTTCTGGGGCTATCTCAGAACCAGGTGCTGAACCAGAAAGAGATAGCGTCGATGATAGAAAAGACCAGAAGAGAGAAGTACGCCGTCCGGAAAAGTCTTGTGCAGATGGACAAGGCGCTGATAAAGGTGAGCCAGTTCATCACGATGTCGATTCTCCTCTTCGCGGTGGGAAATCTTCTGTCGCTTCTGATAAACGACACTGTTCTCAAAACGGCGGTGGGAGCGCTTGTTGGAATAGGGTTCATCTTCCAGCCAAGCGTTAAAAACGCTATTGACAGCTTGATCTTCCTCTTCATTGTGCACCCGTACGATATTGGGGACAGGATCCGGGTGGAGGTGGAGAAGGAAGAGCTGAACATGGTGGTTTCCGAACTGAACGTTTTTTCAACGGTTTTCTACCAGTGGGACGGAGCGAAGATCTACATTCCGAACCACGTGCTGCTTCAGAAGACAATCATCAACGTGAGAAGAAGCGGGCTGATGGCGGAGAACATCGTGTTCCAGATAGCGTTTGAGACGCCTCCCGAAAAGATCCAGCAGCTGAAGACCGAAGTGGCGAAGTTTATCAAGAAGCATCCAAAGGAGTACGCCGGGTACTTTATGTTCAACTACCACGAGATAGAAAACACCAACAAGCTGCACCTGAAGATATATCTGCAGCACGCGATGAACTGGCAGAACTACGAGGCGTATCTCCAGAGAAAGGCAAAGTTTGTGATGTTTTTGAAACAGGCGATAACAGAGCAGAAAATAGAGTACTATCTGCCGGTGCAAAGGGTGGAGATACTATCAGATAGAGCACAGGTGCGGAGGGCACAGCAGAGCGTTGAAAATGGCTCTGTTGATGCGCCCGCAGCGGCGGCGTAGTTGTGCGCTAGGTCGGGAAACTGTAAGCCGCTAGTGCAAAAGTTCGTCTTAGTTGTAGGTTGATCGAGAGGTGCAATAAATAGAATGTTATATTGGCGTTAGAGCTGTGCAGATGCAGTGATATGGTAAGCTCGGGATATTATTGGTCGGTATCGCTGGCTGCCTAGTAATTTATTGGAATGCCTCGGAGCAGCGGATATCGTAATGGGATATTCCCATTTCTTCACCAAAACTATCTGCACTTCGCATCCTCTCCGTAATACGGCGCTGAGGAGTAAATGTGCGATAGACTTGGGGGTGTGCTAAAAGATGCGAGCACTGCGGCTTATTAGGTGCATCCTCGCCTTCACTTACACTCCTTGTTAGCACACGCCTTGCACCGCGTACAGCAGATTTTCTTTGTTTAAACTGCAAAAACGACACAGATGGGATTCGAACCCACGCACCCATAGGGTAATGGCTTAGCAAGCCACCGCATTAACCACTTTGCTACTGTGCCTCCCTTGAAAACGTAAAACATAGTTATAACCCATAGTTCACAGTCCGAAGTAGTGAACGCGCACGGTGCCGATGGGACTGGTCGCTGAAGGTTGCTTTGGGTTAGTGAGAAGAATAGATATAGACTAGTGAGAGGGACAGCTGTGGACCGATTGGAGGGGCGGCGGTACCAAAACCAAACGCTTTTCGGTCATTACCAGTAGTCTGCGCTGCCACCCCTCCACCACCCAACACCCATACTAACGAACACCAAAAGATACTAACCATAAATACCCCGCGGCCACATAGATAACAGCGCAACTGCTTCCGACTCGATACCGCACGTGCGTCCTCTGCACAGCTTTTTGAAAGTGCGCGGTACTTTTTCGAAAAAAAATAGCGAAGACTTTCGGATCGAAATGGACGCGTGCCCAAAAACATGCCAGCTGCGAAAACCTCGAGCCGCTGCAATTCTTCTTCAAGAGCAGAGTTGTTGGCGGAGCTGTGGCAGCGGAGTAGTTGAGATATGCAAGGAAAGGGAAGCGAATTTTGGCATGTGAACAGAGTATAAATAGTACTGACATGTTGCACTAGCTGTTAGGCTTATGCTCAGAACTAGAAGATACTTATTGCTGGTGCGATCAACCCATCACAAGTACATCATGAATTTATCACATGGGTTCAATTACATCCGCCTGGTTACATCGACTCTATCACCTTCAACCCATTACATCGACTACATCGCCACACCCACCACCACACGAACACCACAACCATCCTAACCCAACAATCCTAACCCATCACCATATCACATATCTAGTTTAACAGCATGTTTTTTTTCTTCTGCCATGGAAGGATTCGAGCCTCTGCTCTCTGTCATCTCCAGACACATCGCGCCCAGGGGCCCTGTCTGCCTGAAAAAGCTTGCGGAGTGTCCCATCTTCGCCAGGCAAATAGACCCCGAGGAAAAGGTCCCGCTTCTCGAGCTAGACGAAGAAAGCATTGCGCTGCTGAACAAAGACATAATCCAGTGCGTCATAGAATACTTCATAACACACCGGCAGAGCAGCCTCCAAGAGTACCTCAAGGGCCCGAACAAGAAAGACAAGGCGCAGAAGATAGCCCAGAGCAACACGATGTATGCGAGGTTCTGGGTACATCCCTGGTGCACTGTTTCCGAGGTGATCCGGAAGGAAGGCATCATTTGGCTCTTCAAGCATTTCGAAGTCATAGAGAACGTCGGCGAACGCGTCCCCTCCTACATAGGGTACTTCTATGAGCTGTACGACTCTGTCCATTTCAGAAGAAAAGCACGCATCTACACCCCAAAACACAAAGAAGCACACAGAGACACAATATACAACGTGTCGCGCCTGACAGTAGAAGACGTGTTTTGCAGAATACACCCCCTCAGCGACGAAATGCGCCTGCAGATGCAAAGCAAAATGGAAGCAGCGCTAAAAAAGCTCAAAAGCATAAAGATGCAGGGCATAGTTGTGGCGATTGGAGCGATAGGCAAGAAAAAAGGCGCCAAAAGACACGCAGACCTCCCAGCACCAGCAGATGCACAAGACGCAGCGGAACAGATAGACAGAAAAACGCACTTCCAAAAAAACCTCTCCGCCGCGCACTGCACAGCGCCCTCGTACGGAGAAGCGCTTAAAGAGATAAAGATACCCTACATAAAAGGTGTTCTCGCCATCCAAACCATCGTGAAAAAGGTGTTCCAAGGCGTGCTTCCCAAAAGATCCCTGTACGTTCTGCACGAAAAGATAGACATGTACTTCAGAAAGCCGGATCTAACTCTGAACGAGCTCGTTTCAAACGTGTCGATTCGCACTAAAGAGAAGATAGGCCCCAACGAGCACAGAGAAACGCAGAAACTTGTCAACAACGTGTTTGACTTTATATTCAACCCGTACATTCTCTACATCCAGTCGACGTGTTTGAAATACGTCCAAAACGGGAAAGAGCGGTTTTTCTTCTACAAGCCCGAGTACAAGAGCATAAAAAACAGGTTCGCAGACTTCTATGTAAAAGAGTACTTTAGGCCTGCGGACTCCTGCACAAAAGAGGGCCCCAAAGAGGACAGAAACCACCCAGACACGAAATACAGCGGCGGAATAGCGGAAGACAGCAGCGCAAACGAGTTTAAGATGCGGGTCTTCCCAAAGGGCGACAAAGGCTTCCGCGTGGTGTTTTCCGACACAGCCGAAACGTACTTGAAAAAGGCGCTCAAGAAGTCCAGGTCCAGTGTCACCGTTATGACGAAAGAGATCAGAAGAAGAAGCAAAAAAGAGATCGCGTCCACAACGCCCGTCGGGTCCCGGATCTTCAGCTCCGTGATCACCCAGAGCGACATGGTGGAAAGAATCGAAGAGTTCAAAAAAAGGCACGCCGAGGAGTTCCTGCAGAACAAACCGCTGTACATTTTGAAAGTCGACGTGAAAAACTGCTTCGATAGCATCCGGTACGACAAGCTCGAAGAGCTCGCGATCATAGATAACGTTCTCAGCAAAAAAGAGTTCGAAGTGGAGGTGCTGCGGGACTACACGGCAGAGGGCAGAAGAAAAATCGTTAAAAACGTAACTTACACGAACAAAAAGATCTCCCCGCACGAGCAGATCGCAAAAGCGCAGGGAAAATACCATCTGCGAACGTTTGTTTCGAGAACCACCATCACAGAAGAAGATATCAAAAGCGCGCTCAGAGAGGAGGTGTACGACACGCACATAGTCCACAACAACAGCAAGTACCGCAAGATAAAAGGGCTAACGCAGGGGTGCAGACACTCGACCCATCTGTGCTCGTACTATCTCGGAGAACTCGACAGAAGAATCATGAAAGATACGGAAAAAACCTTCGCGGTGCGGTACGTCGACGACACGCTTCTTCTCTCGCACTCGATTGGAGAGCTGGAGCAGGTGGTGCGGAGAATGGAAAAGGTCTACAGAGAACACGGCGTATTTCTCAACACAGAAAAGTGCAGGATGTATTTGCCGGTGGGCGCCGACGAGAGAAGCATACAGATGGAGGGAGGCGTTCTGGTCAGCACGCACAAGGAGTTTTTTCAATGGTGCGGGCTGCTTCTCAACGTCCGCACGCTTCATCCAAAAATCACCTGGAACCCTGCAATTATCAGGACAAAAAAGGATGCAAAGTGGAGCGGAGAAACGTCCATCGAGCGCGACGTGTACACGATTGAGAACTCTATCGCAAGAATGCAGAAGAGCTTCTATTTCAAAAAGGGGAACGAGCACAGGGTGCAAAACGCCTTTCTGTATGTGAGATACGCTGCGGAGAAGACCGGACGGTATCTGAAAAAAAGTATGCCAAAAAGAGTAAGAGAAGAGATATCGGAAAAAGTTCTCGAAATCATCCTCAGAAACAAGATGATCTGCAGTCTACTTAGTGAGAAAAAGATTATAACCCAGTTCGCAAGGTACAATCGTATTTCGGACTGAGTTGGTGGTGGGGGTGGTAGGGGAGATATGATTGTAGGGAGATATGATTGTAGGATGGTATTGTCATTTTGAACAGTGCACTCTCATCTGCCCCCTCATCTGCAACCTCATCTGCACCCCCGTCAACCACCCCCACATCACCACCCCCATCACCATCCAACTTCTAGTAATGCTCTCAGTGCTAGCGAATTGTCCATGTTTGAACACTCAAAGCGCCCCTCATTCGCAACAATAAACAAGCTGAACTAGATAGCTTCCGAATATCCGTTTGAAAATATGCCAGCGAATTTAACCGAATAATTTTTGCTAGCTCGATGAAGAACATTGCAGTGCTGGACGCGTCTTCCATAATCAAAGGAGCCCTAAAAGAAGTGGACTACACCATAGGGTACATCCCAGAAAAGGTGCTGAACGAAGTGAAAAGCGAACACGCCAGAGAGAAGTACATGCACCACTCGTACAAAATCGAAGTGAGAAATGCAAGCGACAAGTACGTCGAAATAGCAAGAGCGAAAGCAAAAGAGCTCGGGTACTCCCAGCTAAGTGTACCGGACATCGAGCTGGCTGCGCTGGCTCTGGAGCTGACAGAAGAGATCCCTTCCGTTTTTTCGTCGTGGATCGGCAGCGAAGCCCTTCCCAGCCAAAGAGTCATTTGCATAACCCAGGACATGGCTTTGAAAAACCTCCTTTCCAAGCTCGGAGTTGACATGCACGAGGACTATTTCGAAGAGGGCAGGAGATATCTGCAGCGGTGCCACACATGCGAAAAGATCTACAAAGGCGACAAGCAGGTCGACTTCTGCAAGCATTGCGGGTACGCAACGGTCACCAAAGTCTCGTACTTTGAAGATAACGACAAGTTCCACCTGTTTTTGAGCAAAAATTTCCCATATAAGGAAAACAAGATAACGTTCAGGGGGAAAAACATCAAAAGCGAGGACCAGAAAGAATACAAGTGGTACTGCGCATCCAAACGCAAACAGGAGAGGCTCGATGAGAAGAAAAACAAGCTTCTCTTTGAAGAAAAGAACTGGTTTATATAGTTATGGGTGGGTGTGGTATGTGGGTGGTATATGCGTGATATATGAGTGGTGCATGAGTGGTGCAAATGTAATCTATTGGAACATCTGCACCAAATCAAGCATCACCCCAATAAGGAAGCTCGCAGAGTATCAATATTCGACAAAGAGTGAAGGATTGGAACGGCAAATAACTCCTAGCACCCCATCGGCATGCCAAATAACTCTTAACACACCATACATCTATCACCCCATGGATATAGCAAATACCTCTTCCCAACCACAGTACCAATCCACAATAAATACCCGCATGCCAATCAATTAAATTTTCATAAGTTTGTGAAAAAAGCGCCTTCCACTTCAGCCATGTTTTGACCTCGCATACAGCCGCTGCGCAAACACGCCAGCACTATCTACGCGCACGCCTGCACGCACATTCAGAGCAGAAGTCAAAAAATAAAACTAACGGAAAATAGAATTTAGAAAGAGTTCGCAGGAATCGGCTACAAATAAACAAACAGGCAAATACATTGTTTAGATGTACTTCAGCAACAGAACATCAGCAGACAAGCTTGGGCTGTGTTTTTCGTCGCTTCTCATACTCTACTTCGGCCCGGTCGCCCCGCCCATGCTGCTATCCGAAATAATTAGAGACAGCATCTACGTCCGGTGCTTATCGGTTCTGTTCAATGTGCTTCTCTGTCTCAACGTGCTTCTGTTCCTCTACGTCAGCAGCGCCCGCGGATACTTGAAAGAAGAAGAGTACACCAGAGGAGGGAAGTTCTGCTACGAGTGCAAGCACGCGAAGGCGGAAAGAGCGCACCACTGCAGCAGGTGCAAAAAATGCATCACCAGAATGGACCACCACTGCCCCTGGATCGGCGCGTGCGTTAACGGAGAAAACACCGGAAACTTCATAAAGCTTCTGTTTCTGTCGCTTATTTGCGCCTCCATCAGCATTTTCCTCCACGGGTGCGCCATCCAGAAGAAGATCCGCGTGAAAATGGGAAACCAGTGGTACGAGCCTTCTTTTTTCGTGCTTATTGTAAACGTGCTGGTTCTTTTGTGCCTCCTTTTCGCTCTTAACGTGCTTTTTATCCGGCAGATAAGAATGGCCCTGAAAAACACAACTTACTTGGAAAGCCTGCAGCTGGAAAAGCTCGACGACCTGGGCATAGCCTACCCAAAAAACCCGTACGACAGAGGAAAGCTCGAAAACATAAAGGAGGTCTTCGGAACAGCAGCGGACTTCCTTCTGTGCAGAACGCCGGAGAGGATGAGATACACAAGATACAGCAACTACTGGCCTCCGCTTCGCATAACAAAAAGCGGAAGCATCCAAAGCAGCATCAGCAACGCGAACACCAGCATGAGCTCCAGCTGGAACAGGTGACCCAGATGCCCAGAGCTGGCCGCACTCCAGCACGTTCTCTCACAGGCCAACAAGACACCCATACCCTGTGTCTCTGTTTGCCACTTCTGTACATACTCGATTCATCCCACCCTTCTTTGAAATTTTCAAAAAAAAGGAACCCGTATCTTTTGGAAATAATTTACGGAACGTTTTTTATTACTGGTGGTGCCTTATTAAAAATAAATTAGACAGTCAAACGTTCGCTGAGTCTAAAGTTTGGTGGTTATAGAGATATAGGGGTGTCAGCTATGGGGGTGTGGATCATGAGCCATATGGGTGTGTTATGGGTTTTCGATGGCACCTTGGCTATTTTCGCTCTCACCATCGGATGTCAAATAGGCGTTCTCTTCAACACCATCGTCAGATTGCACGTCATCGTTCAGATCTATCTCATCATCTAGACCATCTACCTCATCATCTAGACCATCTACTTCATCATCTAAAACACAATCTACACCACCATCTACCTCATCATCTAGACCATCATCAACACTCTCACCTACCCAAACAACTCCCTCACCTACCGCATTCTTCTCCTCTGCCTGCTTCTTCAGCACCTCTTTGAGCGGTGCGGTGCTCTCGAAGTTCAGGACCACTCTGCACATCCTGCATATGTTTCTTGCGCCTCCGCACGGCTCGCACACGATGTTGTACGCCAAGGCTATGTTTTTCTGCAGACACAGCGTGCATCTCGCCAAGTGCTCCTGTATTTTGTACTTCCTGTACTGCTTCTTCCACTCGATTTTCTCGGTGCATCTTCTGCAAAGCCCCGTAATTGGAATAGCCGCGATTTTCTTGGTCAGCTTCGAATTCGGGTTGTGTCTGAATGCAAACGTGTTCTGGTGCGCCTGTTTCCGCTGCGGCTTCTTTTTCTTGGGCTCTTCCATGAAAATTTTGTTGGATGAGCAACCCGTTTTCCACCCCGCAGCAGCACGAAGAGTCTGTCGAGCAAAGGATGCGCAGAGCCATTGGCAGCGCCCCAAAAGCGGAAAAGAAAAGGCGAAAAGCCGAGCATCCCCCCGCCCGCCCAGAGCCGCAAACAATCGAAGAAAATCTCGTTCTGGGGTTCCTAACTGCGCATCCAAAGGACAAAGCAGCCGAGCCCCCTATGAAGCTCTTCTCCATATGCAACAAAATCAGATCCAGCGTAACGGAAACATCAAAACAACAGATCGAAGCATACTTCGAAAAGACCGTCTACTACCAGACGCCGGAGACCCACACAGTAAAAAAAGAGGCTTCTTCTGCATACGCCCTCATATTCTCGAACTGGAGAAAGGGGCTCTCGGAGATCTTCTCTAACTACAGGAGACACAGCACGCAAAATGAGGAGTTTTCGTTTTTTGTCTATCTCGAAGGCGCTTTGTGCTTCTTCCACACCCCGCGGTACAAAAACTGCGCGTTCTCGTGCTGTAAAACGCCCCAGGTATACTCGCTTCTTGTCACGGACGCCGACGAGAGCTTTTCGATCCTCTCTGAAAATGAGTTTAAAAGAGAAGGCGCCGCGTTTAGCCTGTCCGGTAAAAGCGTTCTTTTTGTTCTGGACACCATCATCAACATGCAGGTATCTTCCATCCGAGCTCTCCCGTTTGTTTTATCGAAGTACTTTTTTCTTAACGGAATACCATCGAAACCGTCCGTTACCTTCAGGGCCGAAAACAGCCAAGGCAAAAAAACCTTCCGAATGGAGATCAGGGGATGGACCATCTCTTCAGACATCCCCTCCCTCGAAGAAAACCCCTCCACCGTAATGCAGGTAGTAGAAGACCACGCCACGAGCTGACCCATTAGGTGCGGCGCGGAGTGAGATGGGTCTTGGGATGTGTATAGGGTATAGTAAAATAGTATCACCATGGCAGTAGTAACGTAGATGTAGTGACGTAGATGTAGTATCGTATCCAACTGTCCACACCATCCTACACCTATCCAACTGTCCACCCCCATCCTACTCCGCCACCCCCTTGTTATCTTTTCAAAATCTCGTCTATATCTGTGACATCTTCTGGATCGTGGAAATAGTGGAATAAACGGCACAGATCCACCTTCTCAAACAGCTTCTTAGCCTCTGCTCCCTTCAGAATCCCCTTTGCAATGTCCTTCTTTATCTCCTGCGTTATTTTCATCGAGTCTTCCACCGTGCCCTTGCACAACAGCCTGTACGTTTCCACTTTCTGTCTCTGTCCTATCCTGTGCGCTCTTCCCTTCGCCTGCTCTTCGTTAAAAGGGTTCCAGTCCATGTCAAATAGCACAACGGTGTTGGCTTTCTGTATGTTCACTCCTACTCCTCCCACCCTCATCGTGAGCAGCATCACCTCTGCAAGATCGCTCTTTCCAAATTCGGAAATTGTCTCGATTCTTTTTCCAATCGGAGTATCCCCGTCTATTCTTCTTATCTGCTCCTTTCCTACGCACTTCCCCAATACCTCTTCGAGAATATCCAGCATCTCCTTATACTGACTGAATACCAGCACTTTCCTGCTCTCCTCCTTCCATCTTTCCATTAGCCTCAGCAGAACCTGCACTTTTCCGCTATCTTTCAGATCTCCCGCTCTAGACAGCCTCCTTTTCCCTGCTCGCTCTCTTCCGCTCTGTTCAGACTTCCCGCCTGCCCCTCTCCTCCCCCTCTCTTCGCTCTTCTCCAGCTTCTCGTTCAGCATCGGGTGGCTGCATATCCTTCGCAAGTGCATGATTGTCTTAAGCGGGTTGTTCTTTCCCTGAATTGTTGTGCGCACCATGTCGTCCTGCAGAGCGTCCTGGTACGTTCTCTGCTGATTTTCCGTTAGCGGGCAGTATATTTCGAACTCTTCCTTCTCTGGGATCTCCAATCCGACCTCTTCCTTCGTTCTTCTCAGAAGTATCTCCTCAACGGTTTTTTTCAGATGTTTTGTGATCGCGTCTCCTTTTCTTATCTCCGCTTCTTCCGCTCTTTTCATCTTGCTTCTTCTCAACGGCTCTTCCATCTCTGTTTTGAACGTGCTGTAGTCTCCGAGATACTTAGGACGCACCATGTCCACAATCGACCATAGCTCCATCAGGTTGTTCTGGATCGGCGTGCCTGTAATACACACCTTCGTTCTTGCGTCTATCTCTCTGCAGACCCGCGATATCCTCGTATCTTTGTTCTTGACTCTCTGCGCCTCGTCTATCACCATCATGTCAAAGTACATTCTTCTCATCAGCTTTTCTCTCTTCAGCATCGCCTCGTACCCGATTACCAGTATCTTCCTTCCCTCTGCAGACGTTATCTTCCTTTTCGCGTCCTCCGTTCCAGATCTCACCACCTCGCACTCTATTCCGATCCGAAACTTCTCCGCCTCTTTTTCCCACCCCTCCAGCACCGTGTTCGGCGCCACCACCACCACAGACTTCCCCACTCTCTCCCATACCCTCTTTATCAGCCACAGCGCCTGCGCGGTCTTCCCCATCCCCATGTCGTCTCCCAAGATCACGCCCAGTCTCTCCTCTGTTTTCCTCCACATCCACTCCACCCCCTCCATCTGGTACCTCTCCAGCCCGCTTCCCTCCATCTCCTCCATAAAAATTTGATCATGTCTTCATTTTTATTACCCAATTAAGCAGCTGCAGCAGACTTGATTTTGTGAACCAGATGCAAATCCTTCGCCATCAGAGTCACCCTCTTGGCGTGAATTGCGCACCTGTTGCTGTCCTCGAACAGTCCTGTCAGATAGTTCTCCAGGCTCTCCTGAATCGCAAGAATCGAAGATGACTGGAATCTCACGTCAGATTTGAACTCAGACGCAACTTCTCTAACTAGTCTCTGAAACGGAAGCTTCCTAATTAAAAGGTCTGTGGTTTTCTGGTACTTTCTGATCTCCCTCATCGCGACCGCCCCTGCTTTGAACCTGTGGGACTTTTTCGCCACTGCTCCGCCAGCGCCGGCCTGCGCAGCTGTGCTCTTTCTCGCAGCCTTTGTTGTCAGCTGCTTTCTTGGAGCCTTTCCTCCCGTTGACTTCCTTGCGACCTGCTTAGTTCGTGCCATTTCTTCTCTATTTTTGCTCTTTAAATAGGCAAAAAGGCGGGAAACTTCACCCGCGCAAAATTAGGCGGGAAAACCCCTATAAATACGCCGTGTTTTGAAAAACAAAATGACAGCAATTGGAAGAGGAAAAGGAGGAAAGGGTCTTGGGAAAGGATCTGCAAAGAGGCACAGGAGAACCACCCAACAGACAATGGGAATCTCGAAACCAGCAATCAGAAGGCTTGCCAGAAGAGGAGGAGTTAAGAGGGTCAGCGCCGGGGTGTACAGCGAAATTAACACAATGGCGAAAACGTATCTTGAAGGAGTTATTGGATGCGCAGTAACCTACTGCAGCCACGGTAAGAGGCAAACGGTCTCTTGCCAGGACGTTCTGTACGCTTTGAAGAAGCAGGGAGTAACACTTATAGGGTTCGGATCGACCAGGTAGAGTGTGAATAAATGAAGCGGAAAAAAGTTTTACGTGTTTGAGGTTTACCGTATTGGGAAGTGGTGATCATTAGGGGGCTGGTGATTATTAGTGGATGGTGATTAGGGGGTGCTGATGATTAGGAGGGGCTGGTAATCATTAGGAGGTGATGCTGATTATTAGTAGATGCTAATGACCATCTAGAATTAATCATTGCTAGATGCTGTGATGACCATCGGCACACGCTGATTATTAACGCACAGCTATCACAGCATCCATTGGGACACGAGACTATTGGATTTTTCTGATCGGCTGGAGAGTGAAGATCCAGACCGCCTTCATCTCTCCGATGGCTTTTGGGCGGGGTGCGTGCTGTTCTGGGGTGCTTTGGGCCCTAATGGAGCGCCTATTTAGCTGTGCTGGAGGATTATTTTTGGGATCTGTGGGGGGCACTTTTGATGTATTTTTAATTTGTTAAGGTTGTTGATAAGGTAGATAAGATGGAAAGATGAAAAAGTTTTAGAATGAAGGTTAAAAGAGAAAGGGCTAAGCTGTCTCCGCTGCAGGTGAGGTTTCTTTCTTTCGTGTACGAGCATAACAAAACGCCTGGATCATCGCTAAGGATGCAGATAGCGAAGGATTTCAACATTCTTCCAAGAAGCGTCCAAATCTGGTTCCAAAACAGAAGGGCAAAAGACAGAAAAGACCAAATAATCAGCAGCGCGTTCAGAGAGCCTAAGAAGAAAAAAGGCGCCGAAGATGCCAAGGAGGGCGCCATCCCGTTTCTTAACTCGGACGCGTGCACGTACGACGAATATTTTGAAAAATTTTCAAAACCAAAAACCGAAAGCCTCTGATCTGCAGGGGCACGCTCCCCCTCACTATTTGTTTCTCTACGATACGGATCCCCTTTTACTCGGAACAAACATCCGCAAAACAATGAAAAACAGAAGCATGGAGTACCTCAGCAAAAGAAACGCAGTCTTCATCAGAGAAAAAACCAGAGAACAAAACGAGATAGAAGAGTTTTTTATCAGAATAGCAAAAGAGCTGCAGAAGCTGAACGAGCTGGTCGAAAAGGTCGAAAAAGAGTGTAAGCTCTACTGCGTGCCCAGTTTCCTAAGTAAAACAGAGATAGTGAAAAGAATAGACCTGCTCAGGTACGAAATAGCTCTGAACCTCACGAAGTCAAAGGGCGTCATGGAAATGTTCTCCCAAAAATACTCAAGATCAATCAACAACTCGCTAACGGACTCTGTAGCGTCGCACTTCCACTACAAGCTAGACTCGCTTGTCAGCCGAATGAACGAGTCACTCCAGAAAATAGAGCAGAAAAAAACCGAGCTATCAGAAAAGTCCTCTTTTTTCACCCAGAACGAAAAAAACTCCATCGAAGGCGTTTATAAAAGCGTGTATTTTATATCCAGCGTAATAAGAGAGCTAAAATCAGTAATTATCTCGCAGTCAGAAAAAATAGAGCGATTAGATAGTGTAATGGACGCCATTTCGCACAGCTCAGAAAAGTCCAAAAAAGAGATCGTCTCTATCTCAGCATTTGGCTCCCAAGTCAAAAACAGAATCATCACCGTTCTCTTCTGCTCAATATTTATCTTAGTCGTCCTATCTTCAATCAAAGTGTACACTCACCAGAAGTGACAAGCGCATCTTCCACACGGCAGATAACTCGTGCTGGACTGTGTTGCCGCAAGTACCACTAACCTCACAAATGAATAGCCAATAAAGCTTTTACATCTTAACTATGTTCAGGTACACCTGCCATCATTATCCATGCACCCATCCATCCTTACCACTATCCATCATACCATTATTCATCCTATCATCTGCCTACCATCCTTATCACCCATCCCTACCACTATCCATCCTTATCACCCCTAACTGCTCTACTCTCTTAATCTTTCTCTTGGCTTGTGTCGAATGATTCCATCGCAGCGAAGAAGCATCTCTGCTGTTTCTGATGCCTTTGTCCAAATTATTTCCTTCAGCCTCAGGGACTCTCTGACGTTTTTTTCTCTCATGCAGGACGCTTCGTCTATTCCCACTCCGTAAGTGTGTTGCCCCTCCCTGTGTCGCCGCATTATTTCATCCAAGATGCCGTCTGGGCTGTGTCCTGCGTTCTCCGCCAGCGTTCTCGTGACTTCCAGAAGTGCTCTCCCGTACGCCCTCTCCCCTTCTGTTTCTCCTTTCAGCCTGAGCGCCACCGCTGCCTCTGCGCTTCCTCCTCCGTACACGTACTCCTCCGACGTGTTCATCAGGACCTTCACCGCTCCCACGAGGGACCTTGCAGCCTCCTCCAGGATCTCCTTCGACGGGCCCTTCACCACCACGGTGCACGCCCCTTTGTTCGGCACCCCGAGAAACCTCGAAAAAACCCTGTTCGATATTTTCACTCTTTCGAACCTTCCGCACTCTCCGACATCTTCTTTCTGTACGTTGTCAAAGGTGCTTAGTACTTTCGCGTTCAGAACCTTCGAAACCATCTCTATCCCGGAGAAGTCTGCGCGCTCTATCGATATTTTTCCTCTTTTTGTGAACTCTTGCGTTGGATAGTCGTATATGATCTGTCTGTTGATAATAATGTCCGCGTGTGCTGCTATCTCTTCCACTTTCTTTGCCATTTTCTTTCTCTCCGCGTTCTCTAACTCCTCTAGCTCTTTGGGAGACGTAACCGACGCCTTTGCTCCGAATATTTTCACCTTGTCTGTGTCCATCGCTGTGTTGACCACCAGCACCCTTGGGCTGTCCATTTCCGTCTTCTGTCCTGGGCCTATGTCGCACTCCAGCAGAATCCCCTCCTCCACGTACGACGAAGAGACCTCCCCCTCTGCGATCTTCACAAAATTCACCATCTCGATGTCCGTTGCTTTTTCCGACACCGCCACCGCGAGCTTCGCAAGCGACTCCAGCTCAACCGGTGAAAACTTCGAAGACAGCGTGCTTTTTGCAAGCGAAAGCTTCTCTTCCTCTGTTCTGCACTTTTCTCCTATCTCTCTTAAGATCCTCATCGCTTCTTCGTGCGCTTTTCTGTACGACCTGATTATCTTGCTCGGATGCGCGCCTTTGAATATCAGCCTGTCTGCTTCCTGCAGCAGCTCTCCCGTGAGCACCGTTAGTGTCGTTGTTCCGTCTCCTTCCTTCTCTCCGTGCTCCTTTGCTGAGTCTATCAGAATCTTCGCGGAGGGCCCGTTTGGCGCTATATGCTTCAAAATTGTTGCTCCATCGTTGCTTAGAATCGGCTCTCCTGTTTCCGTGTACAGAAGCTTTAGCATCCCTCTTGGTCCCAATGTAGACTTTATCATGTTCGATACCGCAACTGCCCCGACAAGGAAGGACGTTCTTGCCTCGTCCGACTTCTCCTCCGATACGCCAACCTTCAATAGCTCCGACATGGCGAAAAGAAAAAAACCAAATTTATAACTGTGAAATGGTAGGGATGGTGTGTGGGTGGTTTAGGGTGAGGTAGGATGGTGTGTGGGTAGTGTAGGGTGATATAGGGTGAGGTAGGATGGTGTAGAGTGAGGTGCTCTAGTCTAGTGTACGTATTGGCTATTATAATTGTGCCATCTATTGGATCACTACAATACCATCGCTGCACCGTGTATCCATTTGAGGTGCAAAATAACTTATACTTGTACTACCACGATATCCTGCCAGATAATACCTGCCAGATAATACTTACCACGATATCCTGACATACGATATCCTACCAGATAAACCCCACCACGACACTCTATCACATAATCCCCACCGCATAATACCCACCACAATACCCACCACGACACTCTACCCTACACCACCCCACCATGACCCACTCGACCTGCGCTTTCCAGCCCTGCTACAACTCGCAATTGGATCTTTCTTAATTGAGTAGTGATTGGAAATAACAATTTATGGCTAAGTCAATATTATTTATTTGGGTTAATGACAAGGAAAAGCTTTCTTTTGGCCTTTGTAGGAGCTGTCCTGTCGAAGGTGTACAAAGAACGCGCGGTGACAAGCGACCTCGCCGTCTCTTCCAAAATAGGAAATAAGATACTGGAAAAGGGAGGAAATAGCGTCGATGCTGCAATTGCCACCGCGGTCGCTGTCGGGGCTATTAATGCGTTCGCCTCTGGGATCGGAGGAGGCGGATTTATGCTCGTGAGGCAGCCCGACGGAGCGATGCGCGGGTACAACTTCCGAGAGACCGCGCCCGCGCTTGCCGAACCGGGGCGCTACAGGGTGCGCGGCGACTCGCTCAGAGGCCGGCGCTCTGTGGCAGTGCCCGGAGAGATCAGGGGCCTCTATATGGCGCACAAAGAGCACGGAAAGATGAAATGGGCCGAGCTATTTCACGACACTATCGAGATGCTAGAGTCCGGGTTTGAGGTTCCTCCGGTTCTCGGGGACAAGCTGCGCGAGTTCGAAGATGTTATTTTGAAAGATAAGGGGCTTTTTGACACATATACCAAAAAAGGAAAAGTCGTTAGGGCCGGAGATGTGATAACAAGGAAAAATTTTGCGAAGACTTTATCTGTGCTCGCTAGGGATCCCGAGAGCTTCTACACCGGAGAGATCGCAAAGTCCCTTCTCTCGTTTATCAACCAAAACGGAGAGTGCATCACTGCGTCAGATTTTTCCGGGTACGCCGCGGTGGAGACCTCTCCGCTTATTTTCCAGCACGATAACCTGACGATCAGCACCCTGGGCATTCCAACGTGCGGGTACATGGGAATTGTTGCGCTCCTGTCGATGAAGCTGGTCTCGTCCGAGCACCCCGTCCTCTCTGAGAAGGAGTTTCAAAATCTTCTTATAGTGCTGTACTCGCATCTTTACCACATAAGGAAAGGGCTTGAAGATACCAGAGACGAGCACCTGAACAGAAAAGACCTGAACGCTAAGGTGTTCAATACCGCGTATATTTCGAAGCTTCTGATGCTGCTAAAATCCTCTGTGGACTCGGATGTAGGTCTTTTTGCCGAAAGTGCGCAGGAACTGCTTGTGGACCACGGCACTACGCACGTGAACGTTGTGGATAAGGACGGGATGATGGTTTCGCTCACAAGCACAATCAACAACTACTGGGGCTCTGGGCTGATGGACCCTTCGACCGGGGTGATTCTGAACGACCAAATCGACGACTTTCTGTTCCAGTACACGAATATGAACGGGCTTTCGGGGGATAGAGAAGATGTTGCATCGCACGTTCTTAAAAACACTATTTTAGCGCATAGGCGGCCGCTTTCTTCCTCTATGCCTATTATTGTACAGGACGGGAAGAATTTCTACATAACCGGCGGGTCTGGCGGCATAAGAATACCAACAACGGTTATCTCTGTGCTGTCTCGGATTATGTTCAGAAACACGCCGATTGGCGAGGCGGTGGACTTTCCGCGGGTCCACATGCAAGGCGGAAACAAAGTTTACGTAGAACGCGCCTATCCTAGGAAGCATCTTTCAAGAGGGCTGGAAGTGGTTCTGGATAACCCCATGAAGATCCACAGCTGCCTTCACATCATATCGGCGAACTACTCCAGCGCAAAAGGGTGCCGCATAGAAACAGCGACAGACGGTAGGAAGAAGGGAGGGTGTGCGGGGGTGTAATTAGGGGTGGAGGGGTGATGTGGGATGGGATGGATGTGGGGTGGTTGATAGATGTGGGGTGATAGATGTGATGTGCACATGGTAACTCGAATAAATAGAATAATTGCAAAGGCAGAGCAGTCTTCGCAGCTTCACCTCTATCCTGGCTGTGTTCTTTATGTTATTCCCACTTGATCTTCTTTCTCCTCCCTAAACAAAGAAAGCATTTAACCTGCTAGAGCTTTCTAATTAGGAAAGTTCCGTAAGAAGGTTGGCTGCGGCTGCAAGGGCTCGAAAAAAATGTGTCCTGTACTTTTTTAAAAATATGTACGGAACATTTTCGGACTTCGGATTTGTCTTTTCAGCTGGGCGCCTACTACGGACAAATAGAGAACGCGGACTATCCTGTACTAGGCTGCAGATGCACAAATGCTGGTGTTGAATTTGCAGAAATGCCAACCGCAGAGTACTTAAGTGAGCAAGTTTTGATATGTAAGAGCAGGCGCACCTTCTCTAGTATGAATCATGGCCGGTACTCGCATTTATTAAAACTCTGATACCGCCCGGATACCCTTGTGGAAAACTATTCCCAGCTGCTCCACGATCACCAACTCCCTACTGCACCTCTAACACGCTCTCATCTACGTGATTCCAAAATTACCTATCATACATAGCATACACCCAACCATCTACCCAACCATACATAACATACATATCACCCACTCCACCTAATCAGACATCCCCAACTCGTACGCACCCATCTACTGCCCACTGCACCCCGTGCACTTGCAGTTTGCGCACTCAATCCCCTCAACTCTCCGGCATATGCACCGCCTGCCCTTTCTTATGCACAGCATGCAGCATATTTTGTGCCCTCTTTTCCACTCTCTTACCAGGTTAAAATCGGCCTCCCCGTCTCGGATGCGTTTTCCCAGCTCTTTTTCTGTTATCTTGTTTTCTCTCCATCTTTCGTAGACGCATCTCGTTCTTTCTCTCGACACCCTCAGTATCTCAGCCTGTCTGGCCTCTCTTTTTCCCGCCCGCGCAGCCAGCGCTTTTTCCATTTTTCTTCCGAACTCTTGCATTTTTTATGACAAGGGCTGGCGAGAAACTCGCGACCGGAGGAATACTCGAAAGACTCAGCACGCGGCTGCCCATCTACACAACGGTTTCTGCGCTGACGTTTTTATCGTACGAGCCAAGATCTTTCCTCAATTCGTACAAGCCCCTATTTGGAGACCTTCTCAAGTCTTCTGCTGTGCTCCTGAATCTTCCGTTCTCGGTGGGCGACACCGTCAGCATCAGCTCAAACTCCGGCAAAGTCTCCAGCATCTCCCTCAACTACGTCACACTCGACAGCAAAGAGTGCACGACATACGTGCCAACACACTCGATATACAGCAGCACCATCAAGAAGTACAAATGAGGGCTCGCATCGAAGGGTTTAATCTGATGTGCTGAAATGCGATTATTTGGCGTATATTTATCCTTATTTGAATGAGATGCGATTCGCTAGCACTCTTATAGTTATTGAAGCATAGTATTAATAACCACTAATACAGATCTCAATTGCAGATCATTGAAACGGATAACTGGACTTCCCAACCCTACGAAAATCGACTCATTCTCTACAGCACCAGAACAGAATAAGAGCCTGCACTTTCTGCGAGAGCTGCGGCAGCCAACTGAAACCAACCCCAGTAAAGATACCTGTCGGGAACCTATAACTTTTTATTCGATGACTTTTTTTTAATTATGACAGCGCTTCTCAATCTGCACTCGATGGTAAGGCTGCTAGCTCTCTCGGTCTGCACCATTACCTACGTCAAGCCAATGCTTCCAAAACAAATAGCTTCAAATATCTCCGTTAAAGAAAACACGCATGGCTTCACGCGAGTGGTGTACACAGCGTCTGTGATAGGAGAAAGGCTCTCTCCCTTCATTTCTCTGCTCTGTCTCTATTATGCAGCAGAGTCCCTCTTTGGAGTCTTCAGCTAGACCTCCAAAAGCCTCTGAATATAGCGCGAAGACGGTCAAGTCTGCCTCTTTCTCGTTTTGTGTAGCAGTTTTTCAGCAACTTAATCTGTTCAAGACACTTTCCTAAGTCGTTTTTATTCTCTAAGTAGCACTGGTACGCTTCGATGTACTTTTCTTTGCACTCGTCATCCTCCACGCATCCGCAATCGCTTTCGGCCTGCGCTCTACCGCTCTTGACGCCCATGGAATAGAAAAATTACTTCCAAATAGCAGGGGTGGTATTAGGTAGGATAGGGTAGGATAGGGTAGGATAGGATAGGATAGGAAGGGTAGGGTGGATATAAGAGGGTGGTGTTAGGTAGAGTAGGTAGGATGGGTATAATGGGTAGGTAGCATGGATGTAAGAGGGTAGGTACGATGGCTATAACAGGATCGGTGCAACAGGATCGATACAATAAGATGAATGCTTAAGTCAAAGCATCACAGTTAATATAATCGGCACATCTCACTCTGCACCAAGGCCGCACCAACGCCCATAATCTATCTAGACAATAAATCATCAGAAGGATAGAAAATGGCAGTTATCAGACCCTCTGAAATCTAGCACATTAAAAAGCACTTCCTATGGCATTTAGAACATTCAGGGTTTTAAGGTTCGGTTATTCACCAGGATCACCCACCAAGATAACCTACCAAGATCACCCCCTGATATTCAGGCTGCTTGGGCATATGGGCTGCATTGTGAAAAATTAATTATGCAGCCGTGCACGCACGTGGACATAGAGAACGCAGCAGATAGGAGCGGCAGAGTAATTACAAAGCTAGAAGAGATAGAAAACTCCAGAAAAACGGTTGCGTGTTCAATTTGCTCGAGTACAGCCTGTTTGGAGATCTGTCTTGAATGCTTTGCCGTTGTATGTAGGTTTAATTCGCACGTTCAAGAGCATTGGAAAAGCACGTGGCACAAAAGCTACTTTGTTCCGCACTACGGAGCTGTTTCCTGCGAAGAGTGCGGAGAATATCTGATAATCGAAGAGATAGAGCAGTTGGCAGCTCCTGAAAAAAGCGAAAGAAGAGCGCCCAGCGGGTTTGAGCAAATGAGCACCTCTTGGGTGAAAGGGTTTCTGAACCTGAAAAAGACGTGCTATCTAAGCAGCTTGCTCCAGTCTATCCTGTCGATCAGACACTTCATAAACAGCGCCCTAGACGGCACGCACACGCTTAAGAAATGCAAGAGAGAAGAGTGCGTTATGTGCATAATTAACAAAATACTGTACCAGATGTACAACGACGTCGACGGGTACATCGATGTCTCGGCGCTGATAACGGCACTTTGGAAAAGCTCGAGGACTTTTGCTCTGAACGAGTACCAGGACGTGCAGGAGTGTTTTATCCAACTGACAGAGTTAGTGCACGCGCAGCACGAAAAGCCGTTGAACGAGGCGAAGGAGGGGTGCGACTGTCCTGCGCACAGCAGCTTTGGGGGCGCGATGGTGTCTTCGGTGTGCTGCTGCGTTTGCGGCGAAGAAGAGCGCTCCGAAGAGCCGTTTACCGCAATCAGCATGGACCTGATTGGAGAAGACTTACCAGACGCGATGGATAAGTTTTTTGGGGAGGAGAGGGTCTGTCTAGAAAGAGCGTGCAGAGCGTGCGGCGGAAAAGAGTACAGAAAAAGACTTAAAATGGTAAAGAGCCCAAAGATTCTAACGGTAAACTTGAAAAGATACCAGGTAAAAAACAAAATAATCACAAAAATAGAGAAAATTTTGACGTATCCCGAAGACCTGAAAATACTAGATAAAGAGTACGAGCTTTCTTCTGTGATACTGCACATAGGAGAGATCGACTCTGGGCACTATATAACATACACAAAAAGAAACACACAGTGGTACCTGACAAACGACGAAGAAATAACAAGAGTTTCAAAAACAGACGTACTAGATAAGCCAGCGTATCTTCTTTTCTATTCAGAAAGACAGTAAAGTGGGGTAGCAGGGATAGGTCAGGTAGGTGTAGTAGTATAGGGGGAGTAGATTAGGTAGGTGGGATGGCTGATGTAGACTCGGTATGTGGAATGGCTGTGAGTATAACAAATATACCGATCATATTATCTGTTGGCCATGGGTATTTAAGTGAATAATTTTTAATAACTATCTTTTAGTCTTTGATATGTAGTCTAAATTATCGATCATACTGCCAGATCTACCCCACCCAACCTATCCAACCTACTCAACCTACCTCACCTTATATAGCATAAAAAATTAAAAAAGTAAATGCTAAGGCTGAAAAGAGGCGTCAAAATATTTGTGCTGAACATAATAGATGGAATTCTGCAAAGCAGTTTTCTGAACTCCTTACACGAGAAGTTGCTTCTGCACTTTCCAGCTCTTTCAAAAGCGTCTGTTATAACGGAGAATCCTTTGAAAATGGCACTTAGGAGGCTAGTAGCGAACAGAATCAGCATAGGCTTTGTAATGGACGGGAACAGAAGACACGCAAAGTCGTTCGGAAAGCGGACGAAGGAGGGGCATTTAAAAGGAGCAGAGAAGCTGATGGACGTGATGAAGATTTTCAAAGAGATAAGATGCCCAAGAGCTGCGTTTTTCGCGTTTTCGAAGAAAAACTACCGCAGAACGCCCGAAGAGGTAAGCGACCTGATCGAGATATTCGAAAAAAACCTAGACAGCATGAAAAACTCGCTAGACACAAAAGATATCACGCAAATAGACGTAAAACAGGTGAAAATTTTTGGAGATATTCTAACGCTACCGGAAAAGCTCCACTCGAACATCGGGCACATCAACCAAGCGGGCACGGAAGGTAAATCGGCGTTTATTCTCGTTGCCTACTCGTCTCTTGAGGAGTATGTTAAAACAGGAAGCGACGGGGTGCCAAAGATAGACATAATTATCAGAACGGGAGGAGAGAAGAGACTGAGCGACTTTCTTTTGTGCAACGCATCAAACGGATCGATGGTTGCGTTTCTTGCTGTGAAATGGCCCCTGTTCACTCTTTGGCACCTGGTTCTGGTAGTGCTGAAGTACCGCCTCGAAGAGTCCCTAATAGAAGACAAGAGCAGGAGTTAGCGAAAGTGCGATAGATGCAGCAGTTATGAACATCTAGCAGAGTTATCATAGAGTGGAGTGATTGTAGGGTGGAGTGATTGTAGAGTGGAATGATTGTAGAGTGGAGTGATTGTAGAGTGGTGTTATTATCTAGCAGAATTACCATCGACTACTACATCTACTATCCATCTACCCATCCAACCACTCACTCATCTACCCAACCCAACCTACTATACCACACTACTTTTTCCACGCCCCCACCGGCTGTTCCTAATAAATACACATATTTTTATTTTTTATGGATGGGTTCTTTTCGCTTGCTGAGGTGCTGAGGAGGTGCAAACTTTCTAACGGGGTTGTGCTATGCGGTGGGAACAGAGGCCAGGTGCAGATCAGGAACAACCGCGCGCTGGAGCGGCTGAGGGGAATGATCGGGCAAGAAAAGAACAGCAGCGTGCTAGACGCGATGAAAATAGAGATGCTATTTCTGAAGGTGCGCAAAGTGTACTTAGAAAAAAACAAGACAAAGAAGCCTTGGTTGAACAGAGCAGTGCACATCGCAAGAGAAAAGTTTGGCGGAGAGTTCGAAGAGTATATCAGGTGCAGAAAAGACCTGTGGATCAGCAAGTCGCTAAAGACGGAAGATAGAAAAACAGAAGAGAGGCTCAACGAGATCGTCACAAAACAAAAACAGCCAGAAAAACAGCAGAAAAAAACAGTTGAATTACTGAAAATAGAAAAAACAGGAGAAGACAAGCACGAAACAGCCTTCGAGGGGATAGACCTCGTCTTCTACAGCGAAGAGCTGCTGGAGATGTTCAAGAACAGAAGATACGCAGAGGTTCTCCAGAAGACGCGAGGTGCAAGCGATAGTCCGAACGGCAAGCTCGACTTTGAAATAGAGCTCGTCAGAACAATATCGAAGATAGAGAAATTCCGAGACGGGCTGGAGAAGCACAGAGGAGCCGGCGAAAAGGCCAGGAGAAATCTAAAAAAGTACGTCTCGCAGTGGAGCGCCATGTTCCAGAGCGCGAAGGAGCTATTTGCAAGTAACTTCATAAGAGACGAGTATCTCGAAAAAGTCAACTCGGAAATCAGCGAGATTCAGGTAAAAGACGCGAGGTTCATACCTCTGCACCCCGTTACGTACGACATCTCTTCGGTGTACGTGCAACTTGAGAAGAGCGCGACAGGAGTGGCAGGGCTGTTAAAAGGCATCAACATATTCAAAAGATAGAGACTGTGCACCGGTGCTAGATGGGTGCCGGCGGAGGTGCAGTCGGCTGGCGGGTCTTGAGGTCTTGATAAAGTGAGATATGAGGATGATTAGGATGGCAAAGAAGAGAGGAAGAGGAAGAAGGAGAAGGAGAAGAAGAGATATTAACTAGCTACTTATCAAGCGAGTAATTACCACTGATTACTCACCAGCTAACTATTTATCAGCCAAACAACTACCAACTAACTATTTATCAAGCGACTACATATCAACTAACTAATTACCAGCCATATGCCTACCAGCCAAACACCCGCCAGCTAACATAAGTATAAGTTATCTCGCAGCTTAAATGGATAGATGGTGCAGCGATGATACTGTAGTGATGCAATAGATGGGGCAATTTCTCTAAGTAACAAATCTCTATATAGCTATTTTTATTTTACTTTTCTATGTTTATACCAACATCTAAGAACAAGCTTTCAAATTCAACGGTTAAGAAGATCAAACAGCAGTACGAGATAGATCTTGGATCGGTGCTGGGAAAAGAGGAAAAGATGGAGTCGATCAAAACGACAGAAAGAGAAACGTACATCCTTCGAAACGGCACGGCAGTATTTCTGGAGTCTGAAAAAGCGTACTTTCCGACTGTTAAAATGGTGCATCTATTACCCGATATAGTAAAAAGAGCCGTTGTGGACGAAGGAGCGATCAAACACCTCGTCAACGGAGCAGATGTTATGGCGCCGGGGCTTCTTCATAAGACCTCCGAGTACCTGAACGTGCAGGAGGGCGACGTTGTAGCGGTCTACGGGTACGAGAAAAAACACGCGCTTGGGGTCGGAGTCGCCACAATGAGCAGCGAGCGTGTGGAAGAGGAAAGAAACGGAGTTGCAATCAAAATGTTCAGCAAACTTGGCGACAGAGCGTACGAATATCCAAAAGTATAAAGATAATGAGATATGTGGTAGAGGTATTTGGTGGTAAGTGTGTGTGGATAGGTGTGCGTGTGGTAAGTGCTATGGTAAGAGTATGTGTCCGTGTGGTAAGCGTTCCTTGCCATACCAATAAGTATATCACACTTATTGCGATAATTGTCAAATCAGCTAAATATACCAATAGATTAGATCACCACCTAACATCACCACCTAACATCACCACCTAACACCACAACCTAACACCACCACCCAACCTCGCCACTCTACATAAAGAACAAACACGGCTACGATCTTTATTTTACTCAGTCGGCACTGGTTAACGTCGAAAGGTACTCGTGTATTTCTAGTTTATCCAGAAAAGAGACGTCTTTTTCTAAACACACCATTATTTCGCAGTTGTTTTCGGTTATTGGATCTTTCATAACGGACTTTAGAAGAGATAGCGACGTTCTAATCGCTTCATCTATTGTGCTATTTTCTCTGTACTGGTTTACAAGCGAAGTCGTGACCGCCTCGGCAGCCGATCCTATTGCCTTCGCACTGTACTCCATGTAGGTTCCAGAAGGGTCGAGCGAGAACAGCCTCGACTTTGTGTCGTACCCTGCGACAAGAACGGAGATTCCGAACGGCCTGCTGAAGATTTTCATCGCTTCTTCTTTTTCTCCAAAATTCAGCGATATTTCAGCCAGGCCCTTAACTATACCTTCCACCGGTATTTTTTCGTTGTAGACGAAGTGGTGGTGCAGAGCGCTATCTCTTGCCTTCTTTATTATCGTTCTGGCGTCACCGCTCAGGCCGGAAAACGCAAATCCGCAGTGCTTGTACAGCTTGTGGTGTTTTTTAACGCTGTCCGGCACCTGAAGCGAAGTGACGAGTTTTTTCTCGGATACAACCACGACTCCTTCTTTTACCTTTATACCAATTGTAGTTGTGCCAAGCGAAGCGGCTTTCATCGCGTATTCTAGCTGGTAGATCCTTCCGTCACTGCTGTACGCATTTATGTCTCTCTCCTTCTTCATGAAAATATTTCACACACTCGCTTTAATTAAATTTGAACGGGAAGGTGCGGGTGATAGGGGAGGTGCCGCAGGGATAGGTAAGTGCCGCAAGGAGGCAGTGTAGGGTACTACATCGTGGAGATTTTCAACAAAGGAATGACGAGCAGATGGTGGTTGGAAGTAGGTGGTAGTTGAGCGTAGGTGGTAGTTGAGCGTAGGTGGTAGTTGAGAGTAGGTGATGGTTGAATGTAGATTGTAGTTGGATCGGTACACATAATACTATCCCATACTACCACATATCCGCCACATATCTACCCCACCTACGCTCAACCTACACCAAATCTACACCCCACCTACACCCCTCTCTTTCTAATTCTCTTTATTTGATTAGATACCCGACTCTGGATGCAATGGAGGGGTGATCTTCCAGATAATGTGTGTAAATAGGAGAGTGGAACATCATCGTTTTACTTCCTGCACTTAGTTTGTACAGGCCAACGCCAAGAGCAGTTCCAAATCCGAGAGTTTTTGCGTAGATATCAGCGTTAACTTCCACGTGTATTCCAATGTTATTTTGAAACATGTCCGTTATAAGCGAGAAAATGTATGTGTTTGCAAGCACAACGAACGCGAGGACAGAAAACCTGGAGACGCCTCGCGATGTGTATTTCGGGGTGAGAAAATAAACGGTCGACAGAATTCCCGCGCAGGTGATGCCGATGGTGAAGATCGAGTAGAAGAGCTTTTTTTCCGTGCTCAGGTCGTCTGCGTGCCCCACTTCGTGCGCAATAAACCCCAGAAACTCTTTTTCGCCGTACTTGATCAGATCGCCGACTACAACGATGTATCTGCTCGCCCCTGTTTTGACAAGAGCTGCGTTTTCAAAATTTGCAGATCTGTCCCAGAAAATTTTGTTTTTCAGGTTCAGCCTGACTATCTCGTCTCCAAGCCTTTTCCCGAACACCTTGTGCGGGATTATCTCGTAGCTGTCGTGGTTGTCCACCGCTATATCGGTGAAGTTCGCGAGGTACATGAGAACCACCACCGCAACGTACGCGCACAGAACCAGCCCCCATCTCGCCTTGTTGTAGACAGAGCTGAACAGCCAGATCATGACCGGCGCAATCACAAAACACCTGAAGACAAGGATCAGGAAGTTAAGCATCAAGTCAGACGGCCTGAGTATGCTGGAAAACGCCCACGCCAGAACGATGTTTTTCAAGCCGATCAGAAAGAAAACGAGGATCATGAAGTTTATGTCCGCCTCTCTTATGTGGCTGCAGTTGATTCTGATAACGTTTTTTTTCGTTCTGATATTTTCCATCACCTTGTTTCTGATCCTGTGGGAAAAAAACGACATCACAACAAAGAAGTCGAAAATTTTGCTGCATATCCCCACCATTTTGAGCTTTATGGACCTGCTGGCGAGCATTTTCTGTTTTCTGAACACTCCGTTGTCGTTTCTCATCATCTCCAAAAGAGGCTTGTTCTCTCCCGGGATATTTTCTCTGCCTAGTCTGTGCTGGGCAAACCGCAAATAGCAAATTTCGCAGGTCAGAACACCCACGTGGAAAAGAACCGTTGCCAACATAAGCGAAACTATTTTGCTTCGGAAATACTTTCTGTACAGCATAGCTGTTGGCCCCTCGGATCTTTTTTCGTTTTCAGGTTGCATAAACACAAACAAGCGCCGTATTTATACAAAAGTTTCAAAATGCGTCCAATAAAATATTTGGATGCAGGAGCCACAGTGCGGAGTAAGAATGCTTGAAGAGTATCTAGACCAGCACGTGTTTGTTCTGCTTAGAGAAAACAGCTGTATCTACGGGATTCTGAGGTCTTTCGACCAGTACCACAACATGCTGCTGGAAAATGCAACCGAAATTTCGATATTCGAAGACGAGTACAGCGAAGTGCAGAGCGAAGTGACGATGCTGAGAGGCGAAAACGTCGCTATTATTGGATACGCCGAAGATAAACCAGAAATCGCGCTCAGAAAAGTAGACCCAAAAACGATATCAAAAAAATCAAAACATACGTCTGACGAAGATCTAAACTTCATAGATCTCTAGTAAAACAGCGCAAATGGCAGAGGAGTAGCAGATGCGTAGATGAGAGGTGCTAGGCATGCCAATGAGGTACTGGAGAGATGAAACCTCGTTACTGTTATTAGCCACGGTTTATTGCTCGTACTGGACATGGTTACTAAGATCCCCTCGAGTGCACCCTGCAGTTCCAACAATGGTTCGCTTAAATATCCTACGCCACAATAAATAAGAAGCGGAAACATTCGAATATTTTGGTAATTTTCCGCAGGTGTTTATTTACTTCTCGTTTTGCTGCCTCTCCTCCACTTCTTTCATAGTCTGCAGCTCTGATTTTAGGGAGGCGAAGTTTCCTTCGATGTCGGTGTCCCAGCAGACTGTCCAGTCTTTGAACGTTGCGTTTATTTCCTTATCTGTTCTATCTTCGGAAAACATCTTGTCGAACAGAAATAGCTTGGAGAAAGTCTCTTTATCCATAAAAATATTTGAGAATTCGAATTTATACCAGATGGTTAATTTGGTGAAGATATTCACGGGCAAAGGCGCTCGCTACACAGGCGTGGAACGACAGGCAGGGTGGATGGTAAAAGATGGGGTGGATAGTTGCAATGGTACAGGATGTAGCGTTGAGAGTGAATAGGATGGATGGATAGTCGAGAGCACTTCGTTACCACTATCTGTAGATTATCAAGTACGAATCATTTAGCAACACTGCTGAACTGTTGCACCTGTTGTTTATACGGATCGTTCTTATGTACGCTTAATAATCGAGCACCTCAGTACCTATATGAACAAATAAATTATTAGTTTTAGGGGATGCCAGGTGGAGAGAGCGAAGAAGCTGAGAGGGTCGAAGAGCTGAAGAGGAAATATTCGATCAGCTATGAACATGCAGGCAAAACAATCAGCACGGGTACAACGGTGTATCCCAGCGTGTACAGAAGAGAGCAGATAGAAGAGCTTGAAAAGGCGCAGCTGAAGATAAACAGGATGATATGGAGGATTTCGAACGACAGAGAGCTGCTGGAGAAGATGGGAATAGGAGAGCTCGTAATAGAGGGGGAAAAGATAGAGATAAAATCAGAGTCAGACAGGATGTACCAGACACTTGAAAAGATAAGAAGAAACAGAAAAGACAAGAGAAAGATAACAGCTGTGTTTGTGAGATCGGATTACATAGAGAATTTACAGGAGGAGCTGAAGCAGGTCGAGATGAACACGATTTCCTGCTCGTTTGTTCTCACGGGCGCAAACGTCAACAGGATGCACAGCGAGCTGCTCGAAGACAGAGAGTACAGAAAAAGAGCAGAGGAGGTGGTTGGTGAAAAAATAGGAAAACTGCTGATTTCAAAATCAACAGAAAAATTTTTTAATTTCATCAGGATAACCCATGCGGAGTACGAAAAAACAGAGAGAACAAAAGACTCCGTAGTCGTTATACTTGACTGCGATACCACCCCGGAGTCAAAAAACTACCTTGAAAAAGCTGAGATTGCAGACGCGATAGAAAAATCTGGCATCAAATCAAGATATCTATCGGTATCGGAGTTTCTAAAAGGCTACTCGATAAGAAACGGCTCTGTCCTGTACTACAAAGACGAAGAAGTAGCGGTTGTCTACTACAGATGGCTGTACAACGCCGACCAATACACAGAAGAGATCATAAAAATGCGCACAGACATCGAAAGCACCTGCGCTGTCTCTATTCCGAACGTGGAGGTTCAAATAGCAGGTCTGAAAATATTCCAGAAGTTTTTATGCAGGGGCTCTTTTCTCGAGAAATACGCAGGCGACAAAGACCTGCTTAAGTACTTCGTCCAGTTTCTCTCTGTTAGCGAATACAGTGAGACCAAGCCTGCAAAAGAGTACGTGCTGAAGACGCTGAAGGAGGGAGGAGGAAATAACTTCTTCGGAAAAGACGTCGAGCGCAAACTAAGCGAGATGCCAGCAGAAGAAGAGCAGGAGTATTTCCTAATGGAGAAGATAGAGGGAAAAACCAGGAGAAACAGAGCGTTTAACAGAGAGCCCGGAGATACGATTGGAGAAGTGGGTATTTTCGGATACTGCGTTATGAGTAGATCAGATAACGGAACAGATCGAGAATCAGAAGAGATAGAGAACGCAGAAGCAGGATACATCCTGCGCACTAAGTACAGAGACTCAAACGAAGTGGGAGTCTCTGCTGGATTTGGATACCTCGACTCGATTGCGTATAGGTGCGATGCGATGGGTGGTACAAGCGGGGTGGAGTAGGCGGAATGAGCGGTAATGGTAATGCGGCAGTAACACAACAGAGATAGTGTCAGTAGGATAGCTCGAATAACTGACATATGATAGATCATATGTTCAACTTATCTACCTACCTGCGACCCACCCTTACCTATAACCCATCCTTACCTACCTCAGTAAATAGGGATCTTTCACTTCGATCTCTGGGAACCCTTCTTTTAACGCCTCTTCTATTTCTTTTCTGCGCAATCCCTTTCCTTTATCTGCTAGAAAAACCGATAGGTTGTATTTCTTCACGCTTTCTCTAAACATCGGGTGGGATTTCGGGTCTATTTTGGCGATTTTTGCGAACTCTGCGGACTCTAAGTTAACGCACATCTGCAGCCCTGTATATCTTATCTTGTCTATTTTTTCGAACAGGTCTATCAAGATCCTGAAAATGTACCTCGTGCACCAGTACATCTCGTCTTTGTACATTCTTTCTCCTATAGCCTCTAGTAGATAGATGTCTTCGGATCTTTTCATAAATCTGATCGCTTTCTCTGCTGTGTTTTTATCTTCGTCTTTGATATGGTCTCCGCTATCTCTGGCGTACTCTTCAAATAGGCCAGCGTAGTCTCCTTCTTCTATTTGTCTCCCGTACCTGCTGCCTGCCTCCTCTGCTCTGACTTCTATCTCTTTTGCACCTCCTACGTCTATGCTGTTTAGTACCAAAAAATCTTTGAATCTGTTTTTTGTTTCAACGGTTATCTTTCCAAATGCGGAAATCTCCATCTTGCACTGTTTTCTGTTAACAAGAAACTCGATCTTCTCCTCGATCCTCCTCGCCTCCTCCCTTATCTCCAAACAGCTGCCCTCCGCTGTCCTGCACACAAGCCAGAGCAGAACGATGTTGTACTTGTTGTAGAACCGGTAGAACAGGCTCTTTGCTAGTTTCAGCGCCTCTGAAAACCTCCTTGCGTGCACGTACAAAATAACCGTTTTTCGAACTATCTTCTCTCTGTCTTCCTCAACATCGCACAGTCTTAGCGCCTTTTCGTAGTACGCAACGCCGTCCTCTATTTCCTTCTCATCGACGAGGTACTCTGCGTAGCACATATTCGGTACGTGCGAGCTTCCGTACCTGCTCAACACCTCCAGCATCTCCTGCGGTCTGTTCTCGTACGCTGAAATCAACGCTGCATACGTATCGATGTAGACCGCTGCGCACTCTCTCCTATCTATTTCTCCCAGCCTCTTTTTAGCCTCTTCAAATCTCTTGTCTTTAATGAGGCTCTCGACCTCAGCTCTACCTCTCATAAAAAAATCCCCATCGCTAATAAATAGCCTCTGCCAAGCCCACCCGCGGTACGCCAACAGCTGCGGTAACACCTGCCCGTGCAAAACTCCGGCAAATAAAAGACCGATTCTCCCGATTAGGAAATAATTACCAAAAATACCCGAACATCACTAACTGATACAGGGGCCATCCCACATGCCCTCTATGCTACCCTGCATATCCTTATCCTACCACCTATACTACATATCGTCCTACATATTATCCTATCCTACATATCATCTTATCTTACCACGTATACCACTGTATACTACATACCATCCTACCATACCATCCTATCCTACATACCATCTTATCTTACCACCTATACCACTCTATACTACATACCATCCTACCATACCATCCTATCCTACCATACCACCCTACATACCCCACATATACCACCTAATTTATTACCGCTCCCTGTTTTTCGCCAGCTCAAGATATCTTTGTATCTCTCTCTGCGACATCTCTTTCATCACGTGCCTCTTGCTCTCTTCTCTCGTATACATCAGCATGCCCGTAATCGACTGCGTGTTCTTCAGCGCGCCTTCCGACGTCGCAGACAGCGCCCTGAACGCCAGAACAATCGCGTCCTCCATTTCGCAGTTTTCTGGAAGCGTGTCGAGGACCGCGCTGATGTTCTTTTCGCCCTCCCCGAACAGACACGCTCTCCACTCTGTCATTGTGCCGCTCGGGTTCGTAACGTACATCTTCCACCTTTTATCGTCGTCGCAGCCCGCAATGATAAAAGAGACCCCAAACGGCCGCATCCCGCCTCCCTGCGTGAACTTCTGTTTTATCTTGCATATTGTCTTCGCAATCAGGTGCGCCGGCATTTCCTGGCTGTACTTTCTAAGATAGTCCTGCGCCTTCACCCTTACGTAGTTCACCAGCAAGTTGCTATCAGCGTACAGCCCGCCCACCACTGCCGCTGTTCTACTGTTTATAACGTATATTTTCTCGTCCTGCACCAGCGAAACTGCGTCATCTGTGTTCTTCCCCAGCAAAAAGACTCCGTTTCTGAAAAGCACGCCTATCGCAGGCCCCGCATTGTGCACTCCTTTTATCGCGTACTCCACCTGGTGTATTCTTCCCTCTTCCGAAAATGTATTAGTAAGCTTGTCTGTCTCTTCCATTAAATTACCAAATATTTCAAAAACTATTATTAAGTAGGAATTAGCAAATGGGATGGGGTAGGTAAGGTGGAGTAGGTAGGATAGGTAAGATGGAGTAGGTAAGGTAGTGTTATGGATGGGGAAATGGTGATGGCCCGGTACCATTGGAAATACACGTAATACAGATAAAGGCGGCATTACTTCTGATTTGCGCTCAGTGTTAGCTGGTTGATGTGAATCGAATGGCCATACAACCTATCACCTAATCCATACCATCTACCTATACCATCCACATACCATCCTACCATCTAGACCACATGTCACCCTACCCCACCTATACCACCCCACATACCATCCTACACCACACCATTTGATTTCGAATTTGCTTTGGCGCGCTGAGTTCCCGCCTTTTTCATTTTAAATAGAAAAGTATAAAATCTGCATGGAGTACCACGTCTTCAAGTACCCGTACATTTTGATAGAAGACGAGACGGGAAAGCACCGGCCATTCTTCAAAGAGTACAGCGGCGACAGCAAAGACACCACCGTTCCGAAATTTTCGTACGCCCACGTGGATTTTCACAAGCAGAGCGCTCCGAAAGACAAGTGCGACAAGAAGCCCGGGGTGTGCGAGATGTGCGTTCTAAGATACTCCAACTACGAGAGCCACATTTCCGATAAGAAACACGTTGCGGCTGCGAGGGGCGCCGCGAGCTACGAAGAAGTCGACAGGTTGATCTTAGCGCTCAAAAAGGAAAAAACCGTTAGAAGCCCAAGAGGAGCGAAAAAACGGCTGTTTGAGCAGATAAACTAATAAATTGGATAAAATCTCGCCTATCTCAGGAGAAGGCTGCCCGCAAACAGCGTGACCGCGGAGTCTTTTCCCGCCTTGTTCGTCCACACGAGGGGTGTTTGGTCCTCGGACACGGCGTATCCTGCTCCGTTGATTGTCTCCTGCTCTTCTGGCTTTGTTTTATCCGGGGCGACCCACGGGCTGCTCCAGTAGACCACGCCCCGGGAGACGGGTATGCTGATTTTCTGCTTCTTTTTAACGAGAAACTTTCCCTCCATATGGAAAAAACCGTTAAATTCCGAATTTGGCAGCGTGCACACGCTCAACGGTTTTTTCTTGTTGTTTGATTTCAAAAAGATCTTCAGGGGCACGTCCTGCGACCCGAGCGATATGACGAGCGGCTTGTCCAGAAGAGCGTCGCCAACGAAGGAGTAGTCGCCTTTTTCCACCTTGAAGCTGCAGAGCGTCCCTGGGCACGGAAGAACCGCGACGCCTGCTGTGTTGCTCGAAGTGGAGAGGAAGACTCTTGGCACCTCGTAGGGGACCCCCTTTAAACACCTTGTTTTTGTCACAAACGAGTGTACCAGCGACTCAAATTCGATTCTGTTAACGGAAAATCTCCCGTACACGAACATCTCCACTTTCTGCTCGCACGCTTTTATGGCGACGGTTATTCCGTAGAGCTCCTTCGAGAGAAGCACCTGCTCGATCACGAACTCCGAGTCCTGGCTGCAGTAGCTCAGCAGCTGCACGTACTGCCCCGTCGTAGAGACCATCGAGGTGTTTCTGAGGGTCTCTGTCAGCTCGATGTCGTCCATTATCGCGAAGTGCCCGAGAATGCACGCGCGGACAATCGAGCTTCCCATGGCTTCTTTGATCAGCTCTTTACTAAAGGGGAAAGAGATTTCCAAATCGGGAAGGCTGTTCTCTCTCACGAGCTTTGTCTCTATCGAGCGGAGGTGCGACTCCATAATGCTCACTTCGGACACGTTCGTCTGCGCCATTGTCGAAGAGTCCAGGGCGTGCCCGTTTGTCACGTACTGCATCTTCGAAAAGTCTTTCGTTGCAGACTCCCTCGCTCTTTCTCTGTCTTTTGTCTTTTTGAAGATCTTCGCTATCTTCTCTATCTGCTTTGCAGACGTGTCAAAGATCCTGAAAAGCGACGTAGATCCAAGCATCTTCATCTCCTGCTCTTCTAGCTTCTTCGCGAGCTTCGTGATCCGGAACCTTCCAAGCCGGAACGCGCTGTCCTCCACCGTGTACTGCAGCACAACCACAAACCGCCCCTCTCTTTTGATAGCGATAAACTGCGGCTCCGTTGGATCCGTGTGCTGGTACAGCACGAGGTCCTCAGAAACAATCCTCAAAAACTCGTACACCTCCCCTGCAATCAGCAAGTGCATCCTTGTTACGTTATCCGAGTACTTTTCGACCGTTTTGCTCCCCTCGTAGTTGCTGATCACCTCTTCAAACGGATCAAATTTTTCCGAAGATCTCATCACCTCCGAGATTCTCTGCAGATGCTCCGGCTTTATCTCTATCTCAGCCCGTTCCAGCGGCGTATCGCTCGAATTTACCGTGCTCTTTGTCTTTCTGAAGATGATGTTTTCCTTCTTCGTTATGATGTTGTAGTCCAGGCTCAGAAGGTTCTGCACCTCGTGCATTTGCAGCTTAGCCCCGTCCGTGCTGTTTTCGCTAATCGGGAAGTACGGATACACGATAACCTTCGACTTAGACACAACCACAGGCAGGTAGTAGTAGTACCAGTTAGGATATATGTACATCTTCGTAATGTACTTAAATACTCTTTTCAGCACCAGGCTCACAGAGCTTGAGAAAAACACCGAGTCATTTTTCGAAAAAGCTGCCTCCACCGAAAAGTCAAAGCCGGGGTTGTTTGCAAAGCATATCTCAAACCGCGTGGAATAGTTGTTTGCAGGCATCCGCACCACCACCTGTCCTCTAAACGGCTGCATCTTCACCATAATTGGGATAGAGTACCCCTTGATCAGGTCTGCGTCCACGTAGAAGCAGTTATCAGAGGTCGTGTACTCGATGTCGATAAGCAGATAGACCTGCTTGTACATTGCAGGCCTGTCCTGCCCCCCTGTTATCTCTGTCTGCTCTTTTTTTTCCAAAAACTCTTTTACTTCGTTCTCTGACATTGCGCGGATCTTTTTAACGTACGGCGCCTCGCTTCCAAAACAAAAATCTTTGAAGGTGACGCGTTTTAGTATTCCGCTTGAGAACGCAATTGAGAGCTTGTTGACCAGCGTCTCTTTGATCTTTTCCGAAAACATGCTGGATTTTGATATTTCGCAAAATAGCCTCTGGATAGTTATGTTCAGCCACGCTAAGTCAGCGCACTCTTTTGTTGCAACCGCAAGTATCTTAACAACGGCTTCGGGCGGGTCTTCCAAAATATCCCGGTGGTACGTGTCGGGATGCGACTTTTTCTCCACAATTTTTCTAAGACCCAGAAGCACCGTGCTAATCTGTAAAAATAGAACAGTTAGAACCCCTGCCACCACACCTGCAAAGAACTCATTGTGTTTCTCCATTCAAAATTAAAAATGAACTATTAAATAGAGGAGGACAATTAGTGTGGTAGGATGGGGTGGGTATGTGGGGTAGGATATAGAGTGTTCTAACAGAATGTGCATAACTATAAGTACCTGGTTTATTTTCTTAGTTACAATATAGGATGGGGTGGGATATATATGAGTAGTACCATAGATAATATGTATATGTGTGGTAGATGGGATGGGTATGTGTGGTGGTGTATATAATATGTATGTTGGTATTACCATAGATAATATGCATGTGGTTGTTACCATAGATATAACACCACCCATCCTACCTATTCCATCCCACCTATTCCATCCTACATATCCTACCCACCTACCCCACCCACCCTACCTACCTGCCTACGCCTCTTCCATTGCTCTGTCTATCTCGTTCCCTATTTCTCCTTTCATCACGATCTCTTTGTACTTCTTCTGTATGTATCCTGGCTGCCTGCTCAGATACTCTTCGGTCTTTTTTTTCAGAACCGGCGACGTCTTCATCAGAGACGCCAAAACCTCCTCGCTAAACGACAGAAGCAGCTCTGGCGCGCTTCCTTCAAGCCTCTCGAGCAGTTTCGAAAAGTCCTTCTTTTGCTTCGCGTACATCCTCGCCCATTCCGACTTGATAAAAGATACCAAAAAAGGCTTCATATTAGGAAAGACCTGCAGGCTGTTCGTAAGCGTGTAAGACAGCAGCGGGGGAAGCTCCGGACCCTCCTCCATCCTCGCGACAGAAAAGGAAATAATCCGATCAGTAAAAATTTCAGGTTTTGAAAGGCACAGCTGCACGATTTTTTTGCCGTACTCTTCTTCGAGCTTGTGTACGTGCACGAAAATATCCTCGGGTTTTAAAACGCGCAGGAACAGAACCAGCGATAACTCGTCCACAAGATACTTTCCGATAAGACCCGTTCTCAGCTCCTCTTTGATGTAGGGAAGAGCCGTGAACACAAAGCTCGAAGAGGTCTCTCCCTTGATCAGCACAGAAAGCGCCTCTCTGGTCTGCTCCTCCGGCTGTTTTGTTCGGAAAAGGGTGGAGCAGATTTTTGCCAGCAGGTCTGGGTCTTTTTTGTGCGACTCTTCCACGAAGTCTAAAAGTTCCTTTTCTAGAAAATTTCCTAATTGGGTAGAGATAACCGTCACAAGCGAGCCGAGTCTTTTCTCTTTCTTGCTGTAGTTCTGCTGTCTTTTCTCCTTCAGGTCGGAGCGCAGCTGGCCCATCTGCGCAAACGCCACGTGCAGCAGACTCGCGTCTTTTTCTGCCAGCTGCAGCACCTCTTCGCATCCGAGCTCCAGCTTCTCTATTTTCCTGACGAAGTGCGGGAGGTTCTCCTTCACGAACTGTATGGACTTTGTCCTGGACCCTTTTTTCATGTACGCGATCACCTCCTCCACGATTCTCTCCGAGTGTATCGGTCTTTTTTTCAGTATCTGCCCAAGCGGCTTGAAAACCGCGCTGTTTTTCTGCAGCCCTCTGATGATATTTTCTATTTCTATTTTAGGAAAATACTCCAACAGATCAAAATTTTCCAAAGATGTCGCTCTGAACAGCTCCCTCTCCACTGCGTCGTACATCTCTCTTCTGTGCACGTACAGGGCAAGCGGCAGCACCTTTTTCAGCGCACCCTTCACGTATCTCACAACTAGCGGCAGGTGCGCCTCTTCCAGCATCTTCACAACCTTCCCCACCCAGTGCCTGCTCTCCTCTTCGCTCAGATGCTGCAGCCCCTCTAGCGCCTCCTCCACAGCCTCTGCGTCGATATTTGATCTGCTGTACCCCCCCTCTCTTCTCTCCTCTCCCAGCACCTCATCTACCTTCTGCTCAATCTCCGCTGTGCTTGTTTTAATCAGCACCTCCAGGACTAGCGCTACCATTCTATCGATGTTTCTCTCCTCTCTCACGTCTTCTCTATCTAAAACCGTGTACTCTGCCTCCTCTATTAGCAGCCTCCACTCTTCTCCCGATATTTTTAACGCGTGTTTCTTGAGTCTTCTGAGCAGCGCCTCTAATCGCTCTTTTTCTCCAGGCCCTGCCCTGACGCTTTGTTCTCTTACCACGAGCAGATACGCAATGCACTCTTCGCAGTTATTCTTGCTCGTTCCTCTCACGACGTTCTCAACGGCTGCCTCTACGTCCTCCACGCCCACAACTCCCCTGCACGCCGCCCTCATCTTCTCTTCCATTAAATTTTCTTCTCTGTTTTTTATTTATGTCGTCTTCGACGCCCGGTCCATGTGCGCCTTCCAGGTATTCTGCTGCTCGCGCGCACGTCCCTGTTTTTAGGGTCTTTTTCAACACTGCAGGGCTTCTAGCCTCTCTTTTCGTCCTAAAAACGGGCCTTTTTTCGCTTCTCACGTCTGAAAAATACTCCCTGCACGCCGTAAAAGCAATTCAAATGGGATATTCCTTGGAAGTGGCGAGCTCTCTTGTAAATATAACGAAGCAGTCTTTTCTTGCGTCGCTTCTGCAGACCGGCTCGAGGAT
>Ga0190275_10000393_pt1 | contig 39720 bp, 43 predicted proteins | sample Popmic550T_FD_133745 | JGI IMG/M metagenome (GOLD analysis project Ga0190275, IMG submission 133745) | Populus adjacent soil microbial communities from riparian zone of Yellowstone River, Montana, USA - 550 T | ecosystem: Environmental > Terrestrial > Soil > Riparian zone > Trees stand | place... | reverse complement strand
GCGCCCATGTCGGTGGCGAGCGTCGGCTGGTAGCCGACCGCCGAGGGGATGCGGCCGAGCAGCGCCGACACTTCCGAGCCCGCCTGGGTGAAGCGGAAGATGTTGTCGACGAAGAAGAGCACGTCCTGGCCCTCCTGGTCGCGGAAATATTCGGCGATCGTCAGCCCTGAGAGCGCCACCCGCGCACGCGCGCCCGGCGGCTCGTTCATCTGGCCGAAGACGAGCGCCACTTTGGAGCCCTCGGGCGTCGGGTTGCCGTCGGCATCCTTGGCGATGACGCCCGCGTCGAGGAATTCGTGATAGAGATCGTTGCCCTCGCGGGTGCGCTCGCCGACGCCGGCGAACACCGAGGTGCCGCCATGGCCCTTGGCGATATTGTTGATCAGCTCCTGGATCAGCACCGTCTTGCCGACGCCGGCGCCGCCGAACAGACCGATCTTGCCGCCCTTGGCGTAAGGCGCGAGCAGGTCGATCACCTTGATGCCGGTGACCAGGATCGAGCTCTCGGTCGATTGCTCGGTGAAGAGCGGCGCCTCGGCGTGGATCGGGGCGGTCTCGCTATGCCCGATGGGCCCGCGCTCGTCGATCGGCTCGCCGATGACGTTCATGATCCTGCCCAGCGTCATCGGCCCGACCGGCATCCGGATCTGCGAGCCGGTGTCGGTCACCTCCTGGCCGCGGGTCAGACCCTCGGTCGCGTCCATCGCGATCGTGCGCACGGTCGATTCGCCGAGATGCTGCGCGACCTCGAGGACGAGGCGGTTGCCGCCGTTGGTCGTCTCGAGCGCAGACAGGATCGCAGGCAGTTCGCCGTCGAACGTCACGTCGACGACGGCGCCGATCACCTGGCTGATTCGGCCGACATTGTTGGTAATAGTGGTGGCGGTTGCCATATTCTCTTTCCTTCTTGTTCCCCGGCGAAGGCCGGGGTCCAGTCTGACTTCGTCCTGGGCCCCGGCCTTTGCCGGGGAACGGGTGGGTTAAAGCGCCTCGGCTCCGGAAATAATCTCGATCAATTCCTTGGTGATCGCGGCCTGCCTCGTGCGGTTGTACTGGATCGTCAGGCGGTTGATCATGTCGCCGGCGTTGCGGGTTGCGCTGTCCATCGCGGTCATCCGGCTGCCTTGCTCCGACGCCGCGTTTTCGAGAAGCGCGCGGAAAATCTGGACGGTGATGTTGCGCGGCAGCAAGGCGGCGAGGATCTCCTCCTGGTCGGGCTCATATTCGACCGCGGCGAGCGAGGCGCTCGTGGCGGCGGCCTCGGCATCGACCGGCGGCACCGGGATGATCTGCTGGCCGACCGGCTCCTGGACCAAAGCCGAGCGAAAGCGGGCGTAGAACAGGTGAACGACGTCGATTCCGTCGGTCAGATAGCGTTCGATCACGTCCCTTGCGATCTCCTGCGCGTCGGCGAAGGCGAGCTGCTTGATCGCGCTGGTGTCGTGCTGGTGGACGATCTGCTTCGGGTAGAGCCGGCCGATCACGGCCCGGCCCTTGCGGCCGACGAGATAGAAATAGACCTGGCGTCCGTCGGCGAGCAGCGCCTCGGCCTTGCGGCGGGCGGCGCGGACGATGTTCGAGTTGAAGCCGCCGGCGAGGCCGCGGTCCGAAGTGCACACGATCAGCATGTGGCAATTGTCGGCGCCGGTGCCGGCGAGCAATTTGGGGCTCTCCGGGCCGACCGCGACCCTGGAGACGACGCTGGTCACCACCGCCGCCATCCGCTCGGCATAGGGGCGCGCGGCCTCGGCGGCCATCTGAGCGCGGCGCAGCTTGGCCGCGGCGACCATCTTCATCGCCTTGGTGATCTTCTGGGTCGACTTGACCGAGGAGATCCGCATCTTGAGCGCCTTGAGGGTGGCCATTTGCGCGAATCCTTACGCGAAGGTCTTCACGAAATCGCCGATCGCCGTCTTCAGCGCTGCGGCGGTATCGTCGTCGAGCGTCTTGGTGTCGCGGAGCTTCTTGATCAGCTTCTTATGATCGCTGCGCATGTGGCTCAGCAGCGCGCTTTCGAAGCGGGTGACCGCCTCGACCGGCACAGTGTCGATGAAGCCGTTGACGCCGGCGAAGATCGAGACGACCTGCTCCTCGACCGGCATCGGGCTGAATTGCGGCTGCTTGAGCAGCTCGGTCAGCCGGGCGCCGCGGGCGAGCAGGCGCTGGGTCGAGGCGTCGAGGTCCGAGCCGAACTGGGCGAAGGCGGCCATCTCGCGATATTGGGCGAGCTCCAGCTTGATCGAGCCGGCGACCTTCTTCATCGCCTTGGTCTGGGCGGCCGAGCCGACCCGGCTGACCGAGAGTCCGACGTTGATTGCCGGGCGAATGCCCTGGAAGAAGAGCTCGGTTTCCAGGAAGATCTGGCCGTCGGTGATCGAGATGACGTTGGTCGGGATATAGGCCGAAACGTCGCCGGCCTGGGTCTCGATGATCGGGAGCGCGGTCAGCGAACCGGCGCCATTGTCCTCGTTCATCTTGGCGGCGCGCTCGAGCAGGCGGCTGTGGAGATAGAAGACGTCGCCCGGATAGGCCTCGCGGCCCGGCGGGCGGCGCAGAAGCAGCGACATCTGGCGGTAGGCGACGGCCTGCTTCGAAAGGTCGTCATAGACGATTACCGCGTGCATCCCGTTGTCGCGGAAATATTCGCCCATCGTGCAGCCGGTATAAGGCGCGAGGAACTGCAGGGGGGCCGGCTCGGACGCGGTCGCGGCGACCACGATCGTATATTCCATCGCGCCATTTTCCTCGAGCGCGCGGACGATCTGGGCGACGGTCGAGCGCTTCTGGCCGATGGCGACGTAGATGCAATAGAGCTTCTGCGATTCGTCGTCGCCCTGATTGGCGGCGCGCTGGTTGATGAAGGTGTCGAGCGCGACCGCGGTCTTGCCGGTCTGGCGGTCGCCGATGATCAGCTCGCGCTGGCCGCGGCCGATAGGAAGGATCGCGTCGAGGGCCTTCAAGCCGGTCTGGACCGGCTCGTGGACCGACTTGCGCGGGATGACGCCAGGCGCCTTCACTTCGACGCGCATGCGCTTCTCGGCCTCGATCGGGCCCTTGCCGTCGATCGGGTTGCCGAGGCCGTCGACGACGCGGCCCAAAAGGCCCTTCCCGACCGGAACGTCGACGATCGTCTCGGTGCGGCGGACCGTATCGCCCTCGCTGATCGTCGAATCCGAGCCGAAGATGACGACGCCGACATTGTCGGCCTCGAGGTTCAGCGCCATCCCCTTGATGCCGCCGTCGAACTCGACCATCTCGCCCGCCTGGACGTTGTCGAGGCCGTGGATTCGGGCGATGCCGTCGCCGACGCTGAGAACGGTGCCGACTTCGCTGACCTGCGCGTCGGTGCCGAAGCCCGCGATCTGCTCCTTGATGACCTTCGAGATTTCAGCGGCGCGGATATCCATATTCTAGCCTTTCATCGCCTGAGCGAGAGCGTTCAATTTGGTGCGGATGGAGCCGTCGATCATGCGGCTGCCGATTTTGACGACGAGCCCGCCCAATATCGCCGGGTCGACCTGCGGATCGACTGCGATTTCGGTTCCGAAGCGGGTGCGCAGATTGCCGCGGATTGCGTCCATCTGGCCTTCGTCGAGCGGGTGGGCGGAGGTGACCTCCGCGGTGATTTCGCCCCGGTGGCGGGCGGCCAGAGTGGTGAAGGCGCGGATCACGGCGCCGAGCTGGGTGAGGCGGCGGTTCTTCGCCAGCACGCCGAGGAAGCTGGTCGTGATCGGGTCGAGCTCCATCGCCCCGGCGGTGGCGGCGACGGCCCGCATCGCCGCGTCCCGGCCGATCAGCGGGCTGGTGGTCAGATCGCGGAAATCGTCCGATTCGGCAAGCGCCCGCTTCACCGCGGCGAGGCTCGCGCCCACCGCGTCGAGCTGCTTTTGCTCCCGCGCGAGCTCGAACAGGGCGATCGCGTAGCGCCCCGATAGGCTTGCCTGAATGCCGCCGGAAATATCCACGCGCCTTTGAACTCCTGATCGGATATTTTGGAGCCATGCGAGGGGCGCAAGAGAGCGCGCCCATTGGCTTCGCGGGCGCCGTAGCAAAGGCAATGCTGCGATGCAAGGTGGCGGGCAGGGGGGCGGCGCAACGAGGAAGCTTTGAAAGCAAGGTTCGGGACGCGGCGATTGTCGGGATCGGTCAAAACGACCCTCGAAAGGGAGTTTGACCATGACCTACAGAATCGAAGGACTGGCGCCGGAAGCGTTCGAAAGCCTGTTCGGGATGATGGATGGCGAGCTGGCCGCCCGCAAGGCGGTGCGGGTCACCGCCGACGGGCCGGGCTATCCGTGCCGGGTCAGCCTCGCCGAGGCCGAGCCGGGCGAGGAGCTGATCCTCGTCAACCATGTCTCGAACGACGTCGACGGCCCGTTCAGGACCAGCCACGCAATCTACGTCCGCAAGGGCGTGGCCGCCGCCGCCTTCGCCGACGAGACGCCGACCTGCCTCGACCGCCGCACGATCAGCCTGCGCGGCTTCGATAAGGCCGGCATGCTGCGCGACGGCAAGCTTGCCCTGCCGGGCGAGGCCGACGCCGGGGTCCGCGCATTGTTCGCCGCCCCCGAAATCGCCACCATCCACGCGCACACGGCCACCTTTGGCTGCTTCCTCGCGCGCATCGAGCGGAGCTGAGCTCATGGCAAGCCTTGCAACCCATCCCGCGTGCGATACATCCACCGCGATGAACGACGCGCTCCCGATTTCCGACGACGAGGCCTGGGCCGCGTTCGAGCGGCGCGACCGGATCTGGGACGGGCGCGTCATCGGCGGAGTCAGGACCACCGGCATCTATTGCCGGCCGAGCTGCCCGGCGCGGCGGCCGAAGCGGGAGAATGTCGAATTCTTCGCCGACGGCGCCGCCGCCCGCGCCGCGGGCTACCGCGCCTGCCTCAGGTGCCTGCCCGACGAGGTGAACCGCGAGGAGACCGCGCTCGGCAAGGTCTTCGCCCTGCTCGAAGCGGCGGAGGAGGCGCCCTCGCTCGACGCGCTGGCGGGCGCCGTCGGCTATTCGCCGCACCATTTCCACCGATTGTTCAAGCGCGCCACCGGCGTCACGCCCGCGGCCTATTACCGCAGCCTCCGGGCGAAACGGGCGAAGACCGCGCTCGGCGCGAACGAGCGGATCACCGACGCGATCTACGACGCGGGCTATTCCGGCCCGGCGCGCTTCTACGCCGATGCTAAAGGGCGGCTGGGGATGACGCCGTCGGCCTGGCGCGACGGCGGCCGCGGCGAGACGATCCGCTGGGCAAGCGCGCAGACCGATCTCGGCACGATGCTGGTGGCGGCCACCGGCAAGGGCATCTGCAGGCTGTCGTTCGACGAGGACGAAGGCGAGCTCGCCCGGCGCTTCCCCAATGCGTCGATCGCGCATGGCGGCGCGCAAATGGCCGATCTCGTCCGGCGGACGGTGGCCGCGGTCAACGCGCCCGAAAAGCCGCACGACCTTCCGCTCGACGTCCAGGGCACCGCCTTTCAGGAGGCGGTCTGGCGCGAGCTGCAGCGGATTCCGGCCGGCGAGACCCGCACTTATGCCCAGATCGCCGCCGCGGTCGGCCGGCCCGCCGCGGTCCGCGCCGCGGGCTCGGCCAACGGGGCGAACAATGTCGCGGTGCTGATCCCCTGCCACCGAGTCATCCGCACCGACGGCACGCCGGGCGGCTACGCTTACGGGCTCGAACGCAAGGAAAAGCTGCTGGCGCGCGAGCGACAGGGCTAGTTGGTCCGCGCGGGCGGCGTGCGTGGCTGCGGCGCCGGCCTTCCGTCGCGGCGGGCTTCCAACCGGGCAAGCATCTCGCGCGGCGTTTCGTGCCGCTCCCGGCCGGCCTCGCGATAGCGCTCCTCATTTCGTTCGCGCTCACGGCGGGCGCGCTCGGTTTCATTGTGCGGCATTGCGAGCGCCTCGGGGCGAATGATCACGATCGCCTCGTTGATCATGTTGCGTTGCTCGAAATCGTGGGCGAGCTTGTAGCGAAGCTCGCCGTCGCTCGGCGCGCGCTCCATCGCCGTGTAAAGCGCATTTTGCGCGTCCGACGGCGGCAAGACGCCCTGCAGGGCATAGCTGTCGTAAAAGGCGGCGAGCACGACCGGGTCGTTCGGCGCGATGCCGGCGGCGCGGGCGAGCAACTGCTGCACCGGGCGCCAGGCGTTGCGGTCGGTTGTGCGGGAGGCGCGAAGCGCCGCCGCTTGGGCCAGGCCCTTCGTCGCCATGGCGCGGGCATGGTTGGGCTCGCGGGCGAGCAGCTGGTCGGCGGCGGCGATCGCGGCGGCGTGATTGCCGGTCAGCCGCTCGGCCTCCATCAACACGGAAAGCGCGAAGGGATCATCGGGATAGCGGCCGGCAATCTCGCGCACCTCGCGGACGAAGACCGCCGAATCGCGCTGGCGCAGGCCCTGGCTCAGCTTGATATCGTGCTCGATCAGCGCATTCTCCGCCGCTGAAAGCTCGCGCACGGCGATCTGGCCGACATTGATCGTGCGGAACGGCAGTCGAACGGCCGAGAAGCGGCGGCCGCCGGCATAATTGAACAGCTCGGAATTGAAGGCTTCCAGGTCCGGGAAGGCCTGGCGCATCGCTTCCTCGTAGGTGGAGCCGCGGTTGATCAGCGCCAGATAAGCGTCGAGCTGGCGTTTGCGGGCCGGATGATCGAACGCATAGCGCATCATCAGCCAGCCCTGGGCGTAAAGCAGGCCGATATTCTCGCCGGGCGCCTCGCCATAATGATGGATGGTCAGCATCCGCTGGAGCGGCATCCAGGTCAGGAAATCGAAGGTGGCGACCCGGTCTTCGGCGGGGTAGCCGACCTCGACCACGTCATTCTCGAGCAGCCGTGTGGTGCCCCAGAATTCGGCGAAGCCCTCGCTGTACCAGGTCGGGTAGGTGGCCGGGAAATATTGAAACATGAAGTGGTGGGCATATTCGTGGAGCAGGGTGCTTTCGTTGTTCGTTCGAAACGCGCGGTTGGCCGAGCGCGGGTCGCCGGTGCTGAGCCCGCCTCGCCCGCGGGAGCCGACGAACATCAGCCCGCGCGCGTCCGACACGTAATAGCCGGCGACGCCGGCGCCGCCGGCCATCTCGCGAACGTCGCCGGCAGAATCGAACAGGTAGACGCGCAGCGGATTCGAAACGCGCTCCTCGCGGATCCGGTGGAAGGTGCGCAGCACGTAATGGTAGCGTTCGAGCTTGGCGGCATAGGCCTCGGCGTCCTGCTCGCTGCCCTCGCTGTAGACGATGAAGTTGGTCGAGCGCGCCTCGTACCAGGCGGCGTTGGCGACGGCCGGCGCCAGCAGCAGCGCCAATGCGAAAAATATGCGGTGGATCACGTCTCTATTCCTTGCCCCAAACAGGAATGGTCGATTTGAAGTCAGCGCGCCGGTGCACCGCTCCCACGATTTTCGCAAGCATAAACAAGCCGCTCGTTGGGAAGGCGGGGCAGGATCGCGCCGATGTCGCGCTGCTGGTCGGCGAGGATGGTGCGTGCTTCGGGATCGGCGGTGCAGGCCTTGACGTCGACACCGCGGCGCAGCGCCCGGGCGCGGGACATGGCGGCGGAATCGAGCAGGTAGCGGGTGACGACATATTCTCCGGTTCCCGGCCGGAATTCGAGCACCGACACCGCCGGCTGGTCGGTGGGCACGAGAATCCGCGTCCAGGTCTCGCCGTTGCGGGCATATTGGGTGCGCGCATTCATGCAGCCGTCCTGGGTCCAGTCGAGCGGGACGTCGCTGGTCGGCGAGACGGTGACGCGGCTGCGGTCGGCCACCAGCCGGCAGATGTTGCGCCCGGCGAAGCGGCTCGGAGCGACGGCCTGTGCGCTGTTGCCCGGCGCCTCCGGCTCGGCCTGCGCGCCGGCCAGGCTCGGGCGGGCGAGGAAGGCGAGGATCGCGAGCAGCAGCAGGCCCGCCCCGGCGCCGCCCATGATCTTCGCGGGCCTGAGCCGGTCCTTCTGGAGCATGATCCCGGCGCCGCCGAAGGCGATCAGCGAGAAGACCAGCAGCAGCACCGCGAGCGCGAGGCGGGTCTCGCGGCTCTCCTGTACTTCGGCGAGGCTGCGCTCACGCACGGCGCGCGCTTTCTCGGCCTCGGCCGCGGCCGCGGCGGCGCGGACGCGCGCCTCCTCGGCACCCAGCTCGCGGTCCTGGCGGAGGCGATCGGTCATGCTGATGCACTCGGTCGCGACCGACTGGAAGGGCTGGCGCGCGGTGCGCAGGAAGGCGGCCAGCTCGTTATTGGCGACGGCGAAGGCGAACGGGGCGTCGCCATTCTGGTTGCGGGTGATCAGCGTGTTGACCCCGAGCACGCGGCCGCACTGGTCGAGCAGGGGCCCGCCCGAATGGCCGCGGGCGATGTTGGCGGTATGGAGCAAGGTGGTGATTCCGTTAATCGTCCGCACGTTGGAGAAGATGCCGACCGAGCGGGTCGGCGGCAGCGGATTGATATAATCGTCGGCCGAGCGGGCGGTGGCGAGATCGACATTGCCGGGATAGCCCAAAGCGGCGATCGGCGCGCCGTCCTCGAGCGGGCCGGTATAGAGCGGGATCGCAATCAGCCGGCCCTGGACGAGCTCGAGCAAGGCGAGGTCGCGGGCGGGATCGACGGCGACGATCCGCGCCTCGGCCGTCTGCGCGCCCTCGGAGGGGACGATCCCGATCCGGACCTCCTTGCCCTGCTGGGCCTGGGCGACGACATGGGCGTTGGTGACGATCCGGTTGGGCGCGACGACGAAGCCGCTGCCATGGCCGAAGCCCACCACCTCGCCATCCTCGAGCGCGACGACGACGACGCGCACGACGCTGCGCCCCGCCACCGAAATATCGTCGGCGCGCGCCGGCGCGGCAAGCGCCAGAATCGCCAGGAAGAGGAGGAGGAGATTGCGCGCCATCGGTCGCGCCTTTCTATGGGCGTCGGCGCCCGGCTGGCAAGCGGCGCGGGGGGGGGGAGCGTAATTACGCGTTGGCGCCGAATGGTTGTATGTAGGCAGGGAGTCCGTAGTTGAGGATGCGAGTGATCTCCGAGACGACGCCATTGAGCCTGTTGGGGCCTTTTCTGCTGCTGGCGGCCGGCAGCCTTGCCTCGGCGCAGCCCGGCGCCCGCAGCGATTGCCGCGACGATCAGCTGGTTGACCGCTGCGCCGAGGATCAGCAAAGCCGCGTGCGCGCACTGTTCGGAGTCGGTTCGATCGAGGAGCATCGGAGCGCCGGCGATCAGGTCCGCCGCGTCTTCTATGTCGATGGATACGGCCGCGACTTGGTGGCGATTTCCTTCGTGCGGGCCCGCGGGCGGGATCCTGTGGTCTGGGTTCACTATCCCCGGCAAGAAGGGCAGCCCCGGCCCGAGCCTCTGCAGGCGCCGGTGCCGCAGGCGGTCTGGGACGATATCTTCCGCCGCTCGCGGAACTTCGACCGCAGTTTCGCGCCGCGGCCGGACGACGACCCGAGTGTCATCCGCATGTGTATTCACCCTTGGGTCTACACGATCGAAGGGACCGACCCGGCGATCGGCAACCAGCCCGGGACTTCGAGGCGCAAGACCGAGAGTGCCTGCGAAGGCGGGCCCGGCGCCTTCTATGCGCACGAGGTCGAGCGTGCCGCGCTCTCGCTGCTGCCGCATTGCGCCGCGCTCGATCGCAGCCAGCACCGGCGCGAGGCATCGATGCTGGACGCCTGCCGGATGCTGCGCGGCGACCGGCTGGCGGCGGCGGAGGTGCTCAACCTGGCGGGAGCCTTTGGGCGCGCGAGCACGCCCGAGGAGGCGGGGCTGATCTATGGCCGGTTCGGCTACCGGGCGATCGTCGATTGGAACGGGTCGAGCAACGAGGGGCCCGGATCCGCGCTGGGCTTCTGGATCAGGAAGCGAGTCGAGGAGGGCCGCGCCTCGTTCTTCGTCCAGTCGGTCGACGGCGAAAGCGCGGATCGGGTGCGCCTCCTCGCCATGCTCAGCCGCTCGATCGAGGTGCCCGAAGGTCAGGAGCGGCGCTATGAGAGCGCGCGGGTCGAGCAGATCTGGGTCCGCGGCCAAGGCGTGGATTTCACCATCGAGAGCGCCACCGTCGGCCCGTGGGAGCCGGCCAGGCCGAACTAGGCTGTATCGACATTCAAAGCGCTCGGTGAGGGGCTCGGCCGTCGGCGAACCATCCCAAACGTCCGACACCCCCACTTTCCCTCCGCTCGAGGAGGACGGATTTGAAGCCTGAATGTCGCCCGGTCCATCCCCCTTGCGGCGCGGACCGGACCTGAAATGCCGCGACCGCGATGCGGCGACCGCTCAGCATGTCGACGCCGAGTGGGCGGGTCCTAACGCGCGCTTCCACCGCGCTCCGCCTCGGCCGGCCGGCACAGGAGCGACGGCGGCGGGGCGTCGCGGGCGGAACGTTCGGGCGTGGGGCACGCCGGCAACGGCGGCGGCGCGGCGCCTTCCGGCAGCGTCCGGATCGCGTCGATCACGCGAGCGGCGGCCTCGCTGGCGGGGTTGGAATGGGCAGAATAAGCGACCGGACCGAGTATGCTGACGGCCTCGCGGAAGCGGCCGTGCTGGATCAGCGCCGCGGCATAGCGCGTCCTCAGGCGGAAATCCTGGGGCACCAGCTCGTAGGCGCGCGCCAGCCCCTCGAGAGCGTTGCGCGGCGGTCGGCCCGCGCGCTGGCGCTCGAAGGCGCGGTAGTTTTCGAGCAGGATCAGGGCGTCGTCGGGGGCGGCGCGGTTGGCGCGGCGGATCCAGGCACGGGCTTCGGCCCAGCGCGCGGGATCCGTGACGCTGGCCTCCTCGAGCAGTTGGATCTCGATCAGCCCCTTGCGCAGCAGAGCGCGCGGCGATTCAGGCTGCAATGCGAGCAGAGAGTCGATTGCGCGCGTCGCCGCGGCATAGTCCTTGGCGAGGAACTCTGCATCGGCGAGAAGCTGGAGCGCGGCGGGATCGGTCGGCGACTCGGCGGCGCTGGCGCGAACGCGCCGGACGAAGCCCGCTATATCATCCCGGTCGACGCCGCGTCCAAGCCGGGCCTGCTGCCAGACCAGCGCCTCGGCGCCCGGGCTCAGCGTCTCGATCCTGATCGGTCCGACGGCCGGCGCCTGATCGAAGCGAATGGTGACCGTCGGGATCGAGCGGGCGCGCCGGTAGCGCAGGAAATCGCGCTGAAGTGCCTCGATCCCGCCGAACGCCTGCTCGGCCGCTTGCCGTGGGGCGCGGCCCTCGCCGAGCGCGGCGATGTAGCGGCCGAGCTGGCCCGGGCGCGCGTCGGAAAGGATGAGATAGTGGGTCAGGAACCAGGCATTGGCGTAATAGCCGATGAGATTGGTGCCGCGCAGGTTGCGGCGGTTCTCGAACATGAGCGTGGCGAGGGGCGGGGGGTCCAGCGCCAGTTCGCGGGCCCGGTGGTCGGCGAAGGAGCCGATGGTGATCGAGCCGTCGCGATTGAAACGCACGTTCGACAGCAGCTCGGCATAGCCCTCGACGAACCAGGGCGGATAGACCGTCGCGAAATTTTGCAGCATGAAATGATGGATATATTCGTGGAACAGCACGACATCGGCGTCAAAGCTCAGGCTGAGATCCTGCCGCGGGGCCACCATGAACGGACCGGCGGCGGTGGGCACGTAAAAGCCGGCGGCGCGGTTGACGCCGATCAGCGCACTGATCGCGTCGATGGTTCGCGGCATGTAAACGGTGAGGCGGATCGGCGATTCCCGGGGCGGAACCGGCGAAAGCCGGCGCAGCAGGCCGTCGAACCGCTCGAGCTTTTCGACGGCGGCGCGGATCTGCTCGGGCGAGCCTTCCGAATAGATGACAAAATGAGTCGAGACCGCGCGCCGCCATTCGGCGTGGGCCGGGAACGCGGCCAAACCAGTGTAAAAAAATAGCGCGCACGCAGCGATGAAATGCCGCATCGATCACACCTCCGGAAAAGCGAACGGTCCCCTAACCTAAAGTAAACTCAAAGGAAAGAGTAAGGATCGACATCGACAGACACGCGCACGGAGCGCGGCCAGTGAACGTCGGCCAGCCAGTCGCGGATGATGTCCTGGACCGGCACCGCCCGGCTGGCGTGGACCAGCAGCCGCAGGCGGTGGCGGCCGCGCAGCATGGCGAGCGGGGCGGGGGCGGGGCCGAACACGGCCATATTTTCGCGGCGCGGCGCGCCGCGGCCGATGGCGCGCGCGGTGGCGGTCGCTTCCGCCTGATCCTCCGACGAGATGATGATCGCGGCGAGGCGGCCGAAAGGCGGCATGGCGGCTTCGCGCCGCGCGTCGGTCTCGGCGGCGTAGAAGCCCTCGGCGTCGCCGCTGACCAGCGCCTGGATCACGCGCGCCGAAGGATCGTGGGTCTGGACCAGGACTCGGCCGTGGCGTTCGCCGCGGCCGGCGCGGCCCGAGACCTGGCGGATCTGCTGGAAGCTTCGCTCGGCGGCGCGCAGATCGCCGCCGGCGAGGCCCAGATCGGCGTCGACCACGCCGACCAGAGTCAGATTGGGGAAATGATAGCCCTTGGTGACGAGCTGGGTGCCGATCACGATGTCGATCTCGCCGCCTTCCATCCGCGCGACGAACTCGGCCGCCTTGGCCGGCGACCAGATTGTGTCCGAGGTGACGATCGCGGTCCGCGCCTCCGGGAACAGCGCTTTCACTTCGTCCGCGATCCGCTCGACGCCCGGTCCGCAGGCGACCAGCGCGTCCTCCTCCTTGCATTCGGGGCAGGCATTCGGAACCGGCATCATATGGCCGCAATGGTGGCAGGCGAGCCGGCGGGTGAAGCGGTGCTCGACCATCCAGGCGGTGCAATTGGGGCATTGGAAGCGGTAGCCGCAATGGCGGCACAGCGTCAGCGGCGCATAGCCGCGGCGGTTGAGGAACAGGAGGCTCTGCTCGCCCGCCGCGAGATTGTCCTCGAGCGCGCGGACCAATTCGGGCGCGAGCCAGCGGCCGCGCGGCGGCGGGTCCTGCAGCATGTCCAATGCCGCCATGTCGGGCAGGCGCGCGCCGCCATAGCGGTCGGGGAGCCTGAGCTCCTTATAGGTTCCGATCTCGACCATGTGGCGGCTCTCGATCGCGGGCGTGGCCGAAGCCAGGATGATCGGCACCTCTTCGAGCTTGGCGCGCATCACGGCCACGTCGCGGGCATGGTATTGGACGCCTTCCTCCTGCTTGAAGCTCGGCTCGTGCGCCTCGTCGACGACGATCAGGCCGAGCTTCGGATAAGGCAGGAACAAAGCCGAGCGGGCGCCGACGACGACCCGCGCCTCGCCGCTCGCGATCGCGCGCCAGGCGCGGCGGCGCTGCGATTGCCGGAGGCCCGAATGCCAGGGCACCGGATCGCAGCCGAAGCGTGCAGCGAAGCGCTTGAGGAACGGCTCGGTCAGCGCGATTTCGGGGAGCAGGACCAGCGCCTGGCGCCCAAGCCGGACGGCCTGCGCGATCGCCTCGAAATAGACCTCGGTCTTGCCCGAGCCGGTGACTCCGTCGAGCAGATAGGGGGCGAACGTGCGGGCATCGACCGCATCGCGCAGCTCGGCGGCGGCTTGGCCTTGCGCGGGCTCGAGCGCGGGCGGATCGTGGTCCGGGGCGGGCAAAGGGAAAGGGTCGTCGATCGTCACTTCGATCGCCTCGATCGCGCCCGTTTTGACGAGGCCCCGGATCACGCCGTCGGAAACGCCGCCGACGATTCCCAGCTCGCGAATCAGCCCCTGCCGGTCGCCGATCCGCTCCAGCGCCTGCGCGCGCTGCGGGGTCAGGCGCTCGGGGATTTGACCGGTGGCGCGATATTCGGTGATCGAACGCGCGCCTTCCAGCGCTCCGGAGGAGGGCAGCGCCATGCGCAGCACCGAAGCCAATGGCGCCAGATAATAATCGGCGGTCCATTCGACCAGGCGGCGCAGGGGCGCGGAGAGCGGCGGCAGATCGTAGGCCTGTATCAGCGGCCTGAGGCGATTGTCGCCGACCTCCTCGGTCTTCAGCCGCTCGGGCTCCCAGACCACCCCGATCAGCTGGCGCGGCCCCAAAGGCGCGACCACGATCGAGCCCGGCTCCACCGTCATGCCGTGCGGCACCCGATAGTCGAGCGGGCCGAGGGCCGAGTTGAGGACGATGAGGCGGGCGCGGGTCACCGAGCCTAAATCAAGTCTCGCAGGCCTAAACGCAATGGTGCCGCGCCGGCCCAAAGCCCGACCTTCCGTTTCGCGCCGCCATCGGCTAGTCGCTTCGGCATGAAATTCTTCGTCGACACCGCCGACACCGCCGAGATTCGCGACCTGGCCGAAACCGGGCTGCTCGACGGCGTCACCACCAATCCCTCGCTGATCCACAAAGCGGGGCGCGATTTCCTCGAAGTGGTGAGGGAGATTTGCGGGATCGTGAAAGGCCCGGTCTCGGCCGAAGTGGTCGCGCTCGACCATGAGGGGATGATGCGCGAGGCCGAGATATTGCGGAAGATCGCCGACAATATCGCGGTCAAGGTGCCGCTCACCGTCGACGGGCTCAAGACCTGCAGGAAGCTGACCAGCGACGGGACGATGGTCAACGTCACGCTCTGCTTCTCCGCCAACCAGGCGCTGCTCGCGGCCAAGGCCGGCGCGACCTTCGTCTCGCCCTTCGTCGGGCGGCACGACGATGTCGGCTATCCCGGCATGGAGCTGATCGCCGACATCCGCCTGATTTACGACAATTACGATTTCCGGACCGAGATATTGGTCGCCAGCGTGCGAAGCCCGATCCACGTCCACGACGCCGCTAAAATGGGCGCCGACGTGATGACCGCCCCGCCCGCCGTGATTCGCCAGCTCTTCAAGCACCCGCTGACCGACAACGGCATCAAGGCGTTTCTCGCCGACTGGGAAAAGACCGGGCAGAGCATTTCGTAAGAAACCCGGCCGGCGGCCCGCCCCCCTCGGGCCGGCCGGCGAGGACCGACCGGCCCTGACCACCAGGCCAATGGTGGCTTTTCCGATAGTCCCGGTAGAGCGCGGCCGATGTCGCCGCGCGAGCGCGTCTCGCCGCGAAAACGCGTCAGTCCGCCTCTGCGCGCGGCAGGGTTTCGAGCAGGCCGAGCCTGCGGAAGCTCGACCAGCCCGAGCGCGAGATGACGATATGATCGTGCAGGCATATGCCCATGATCAAAGCCGCCTGCGCGATCCGCCTTGTGGCGTCGATATCGCCCCGGCTCGGCTGGTGGCTTCCGGACGGATGGTTGTGGACGAGGATGATCCCGGTCGCGCCCACTTCGAGCGCTCGCTTCACGACTTCCCGCGGGTAAGCAGGCGCCTCGCCGACCGTGCCCTCCCAGACGAGATCGTCGACCATCAGCTCGTTCTGCGAGGTCAGGAAGAGCACGCGGAAGCGCTCGTTGATCAGGTTGGACATGTCCGCCTGCAAATATTCGAGCAGCTGCTTGGAGGTGGAGACGACCGGCCGCTGCGCGATCGGCAGGCGCAGGCAGTGGAGCAACGCCGTCTGGATGGCCGCGAGGAAGCCGGCCGCTTCGGTGCCGACGCTTCGGGCGCGGTCGGTGGTGCCGACCGCGAGCGCCGCCGGCAGCGAGCCGAACTCGGCGATCAGGGTTTCGGACCAGGCGGCGGCGTCCGCGGGCCAGGCGGGGCGGAGGAGCGCGTCCAGCAGCGATCGGCACCGCTCCCGTTCAGCCGCCGTCGGGGCGCGAACGTCCCCGCCCGCGCCATCATCGGCAGCGGCATCGGATGGCTCCAGATCGAAAGGACGACCGCACAGGCCCACGGAGTCGCGCGCGGGCGTGGCCGGATCGCCGCGCGAACGGCTGCGCCGGGGCCGAGGCGAGTGCTCAGCCATGGGGGCTACTCCTTCTCATTTTCCCCAGAGCGGCCGGGACGGCGGCGCCGCCGCCTGCCGGCGAACCGGATTCGGCGCCTAGTCCGTGGGTCCCGCCGACGCCGAACGGATGGGCGGGCTCGACCAGGATGGGTCGGCGCCGGCCTTGGCCAGCCTGCGGCGATGATTGAAGGTGCCCAACGCGATGATCGCAAGAATCGGATAGCTCCAGAGAGACATCATCACTTGGTAGGGCCACCGCAGCGTGTCGGGGACGGCCCACCGTGCCAGATGTGCAAGCACGCCGAGTCCAAGGAGCGCGGTCACCCATATCGGCCAGAACCGATTGGCGCGCAGCGCGAGGAGGGCAAAGGCGGCGAAAACGAAAACATCGACGACGAGAACTCCAATTTCAACCGATCGAAATTTGATCGGCGGGGCCGAGTAGACGAAATGGCTGGTTATGCATGCGAGCGCATAAGCTGCAGCTCCTAGACGCTCGGGGCCGCCACCCGCCACGAAGGCGTAGAGGCAGCAGACGAGAAGAAGCGCGTTGAAATAATAGTTCACCGCTTGACCGGACCATGCTTGCGCGGCCCGGTCAAGCGACCCCCGGCTCTATGCGACTGCCCGGATGTGGACGACGTCGGCCCCTTCGGTAAAGGTGCCGGGCGGCACCTTCGGTTCCGTGTCGCCGGCATCGACCTCGCGCAGTCCGATCTGTTCGCGCGCCTGATCGAGATGCGCGTGCGTCTCGACGATCCGGCGGCGGGCTTCTACCAGCGCCGAGAAGGCTTCCGCCGCGCGGTCGAGCGCGCTCTGGCCGACCATCGCCGGCAACCGGGCCTCGGCCCGCGCCTGAGGCATGGCGGCGGTGAGTTCGGCAGCGCGGGTCAGCGCGATGTCGATGGCATTCTCTGCGGCGAAGAGCCGATCGGCCACCTTCTGGGCCACGGCCTGACGAAGTCTTGGCATAAGTTTCTCCCCTCGCGCCGACATGCCGTCAACGCGTTCCCGTTGATGAAATTCAAAAAATGCTAGGACGCGATCATTCGACCGAGTCTGGAGAGGGCTTCAAGTCCGGCAAGAAACACGCCGAACATGAAGGCGATCATCAGCATCAACCCGAAGATCCACCCCAATCTGTGCCATTTGCCCAGGTCACTTGGTCTTACTCCCCAGTATGGGAGCGGTACGCGGGGGCCTTGGGGCCGGGGCGGTGTGGCAATGAATGCAGCCTGATATTCGTGCACCGCCCGGTCCGAAGTTGCGCCTTCCAAATACCGCTCGCCTTCAGCCGATGAGCCCATTTTCGCCGGTTCCGGCGACGGCGCAATGTCCCATGACGGGTGTACCAGTGGCGGGTAGGTTCCGAGTCCTTCGGCTTCGGCGAGCAATTGCGCCGCCTCGCGCCGCCGGCTGACGCCCAGCGCGTTCATTGCCGTCTTGATGCGCTGGTTGATGCCGTCCGGGCTGAGCCCGAGAATCCGCGCGATTTCCTTGGTTTCCTTGTGCGCGTAGACGAGGCGCAGGCAGGCACGCTGCTTGTCAGTCAACCGGTCAAGGCGTTCACGGTTCATCCGCGACCACTTATTGCGCCGATTCGCTCATTTACCAAGAGTTGGGCGCAAGTTCCCCGGCAATGGCCGGAATCGGCACGAAACGCGGATTTCACTTCGCCATCGCTTCTTAACCATATCCGGGTTAGTTTCGCCCCATGGGACGGGTGATCAGCTTCGAAAATCATGCGCTCGCGAACCTGCGGGCGCGCGTCGCCGCGGCGGAGGAGGCCAATCAGGACCTCATCGCCTTCGCGCGCGGCCACTCGGGCGCGGTCGCCTCGATCCACGGAGCCGTGCTCGCCGCGATCGAGGCCGAGGGGCTCGATCATCTGCTCCACGTCGTCACCCAGGAATGGCCGCAGCTATTGGGCCTCGACGCCGTTGCCGTCGCCTTGTTCGCCGGCGAGATGGGGGTGCGCGCCGACGCCTCGGGGGTTCAGTTCGTCGATCCGCGGCTGATCGAGAAATCGGTCGGCGAGTTCGAGGGCGTGCTGCTGCGCGGCGTCGAGCGCGGCCATCCTTTGTTCGGCCCCGCCTGCGAGCTGATCCGCGCCGAGGCTTTGATCCGCCTGACCAGCGAGCCGCCGCTGCCGAGCGGGCTGCTCGCTTTGGGCCAGCGCAACACCCAAAGCTTCGACACCCGCCACGGCTCGGAACTGCTCATCTTCCTCGGCCGGGTGCTGACCCGCTGCATGAGCCGGTGGCTGATTCCCTGAGCGACCACAAGGCGGCGCTGATCGCGCGGCGCTGGCACGACCATCTGTCCCGCGAGCGGCGCCGCTCGGGCCATAGTGTCCGCGCCTATGTCGCCACCGCTCACCGGTTGATCTCCTTCCTCGCGGGCCATCTCGGCCAGAGCGTCGACGATGAAGCGCTGGCCGCGCTCCAGCCTGCGGATCTGCGCGCCTTCCTCACCGTCCGCCGCGCCGAGGCGCTGGGCAATGCATCGGCGGCGCGCGAGCTTTCGGCGGTGCGCGGCTTCCTGGCCTTCGCCGCCGCCGAAGCGGGCCGCCCCGTCTCGCTGCCGCGGCTCAAGGGGCCGAAGATCCCGCGCGGCGTGCCGCGGCCGATCTCGCCCGACGAGGCGGTGTCGCTCGCGCAGGAGGCGGGCGACGATGCCGGCGAGCCGTGGATCGCCGCGCGCGACTTCGCGGTGCTGATCCTGCTCTATGGATCGGGGCTTCGGGTCGCCGAGGCGCTGGGCCTGACCGGCGCGGCTCTGCCGCTGGGCGAGGCGCTTGCCGTGACCGGCAAGCGCAACAAGACGCGGATCGTGCCTTTGCTCGTTCCGGTCCGGGAAGCGATCGAGCAGTATCTCGCGCTCTGCCCCTGGCCGGCGGCGAAGGACCGGCCTTTGTTTCGGGGTGCGCGGGGCGGGCCGTTGCGCGGCGAGATCGTGCGGCGCGCGGTGGTCAAGGCGCGGCGCGTTCTCGGCCTTTCCGAGCGGACCACGCCGCACGCCTTGCGGCACAGCTTCGCCACCCATTTGCTGGGGCGCGGCGCGGACCTTCGCTCGCTGCAGGAGCTGCTCGGCCATGCCAGCCTCTCCTCGACGCAGATCTACACTGCGGTCGACGCGGCGCACCTCATGGACATCTACCGCAACGCCCATCCGCGGGCTTAGGCCCTGGGATGCCGCCGGTGCCAGGTGAGCTGGCGCCAGACGTACCAAATGAGGATCGCGGCGACGACCGCCGACGAGACCGGCCCTGCGATTCGGTCGATCTGCTCGAACTGCCTGCCCAGCAGATAGCCGCCAACGGCGAGCGCGCCGCTCCAGACCGCGGTGCCGATCGTCGACCAGAGCAGGAATTTGGCGAGGTTCATGTCGACCAGCCCGGCCGGCACCGAGATGAAGGTGCGAATCGTCGGAAGCATACGGCCGACCAGCACGATGCCCGATCCGAACCGGCCGAACAGGCGCTGGACCTTCTCGACGTCGTACCAGTCGAGCGTCAGCCAGCGGCCGTAACGTTCGATGAACAAGCGGAAGCGTTCGAGGCCGATCGCGCGGGCGACGAAATACCAGATAAGATTGCCGGTCATCGCCCCGGCGGTCGCGCTGGCGATCACCCCGCCCAGACCGAGCGGTCCTTGCGCCGCGCGCATCCCGGCGACCGGGAGGATCACTTCAGACGGGAGGGGCGGAAAGATCGTCTCGAACAGCATCAGCGCGAACACGCCGGCATAGCCGCCCCAATCGATCAGCCGGATCACCCAGTCGGTCATCTCATTCCTTCGTCATTCCAGCGAAAGCTGGAATCTCCTTGTTCTTTCCAGCGGCGGGCGTGAAGAAAAGGGGGATTCCAGCTTTCGCTGGAATGACGCAATGGGGTCATGGCTAGCCGAGCTTCGACTCGATCGCGTCCCAGATGCGCGCCGGCGTGTCGGTGCCGTTGAAGGCGTCGATCGCGACGATGCCGGTCGGCGAGGTGACGTTGATCTCGGTCAGCCATTCGCCGCCGATCACGTCGATCCCGACGAACAGCAGGCCGCGGCGCTTGAGCTCGGGGCCGAGCGCGGCGCAGATTTCCTCCTCGCGCGCGGTGAGCCCGGTCTTCGCCGCCTTGCCGCCCACGGCGAGGTTGGAACGGATCTCGCCTTCGCCGGGGATTCGGTTGACCGCGCCGGCGACTTCGCCGTCGACGAAGACGATGCGCTTGTCGCCCTGCGCGACGCCGGGCAGGAACGCCTGGACGACGTGCGGCTCGCGCCAGGCGGTGTTGAAGACTTCGATCAATGAGGCGAGGTTGGCCCCATCGCGCCCCACCTTGAACACCGCCTTGCCGCCATTGCCGTGGAGCGGCTTGACGACGATCTCCTCATGCTCGGCGAGGAACTCGCGGGCCGCCGAGAGCGAGCGGGTGATGAGCGTCGGCGGCATGAAGCGGGCATGATCGAGCACCCACACTTTCTCGGGCGCGTTGCGGACCGCGGCCGGATCGTTGACGACCAAAGTCTCGCTTTGGATCCGCTCGAGCAAATGGGTGGCGGTGATATAGCCGAGGTCGAACGGCGGGTCCTGGCGCATCAGCACCACGTCGGCGTCGCGGCCGAGGTCGAGGATTTCGGGTTCGCCGAACTTGTAATGATCGCCGGCGATCCGCTGGACCGTCACCGGGTGCGCCCTGGCCCACAGCCGGCCGTCGGCATAGCTCAAAGCCTCGGGCGAATAATGGTAGAGCCTGTGCCCGCGCGCCTGGGCGCCGAGCATGATCGCGAAGGTCGAATCCCCCTCGATGCTGATCGATTCCAGCGGGTCCATCTGGACGGCGACGTTGAGGCTCATGGCCTCCGCTTAAGCGAGCGGCCGCGCGCTGTCACCCGTGCCAGACGTTGGTCATGTGGCGCGGCCAGCGGCGCGGGACGATGAAGATCGCGTCGACCCGGATCGCGTCGCCGTCGCGCATGTAGCGCGGCATCAGCGCTTCGGCGGCGGCGGCGACGCGCCGAAGCCGATAGTCGTCAAGCGCCCAGGCGGCATCGGCCTCGCTGGCGCGCGCCTTGACCTCGATGAAGGCCAGGGTCCGGCCGCGCCGGGCGATGAGGTCGACCTCGCCGACCGGCGTGCGGGCGCGGATTGCGAGAATGCGCCAGCCCTTCAGCCGCAGCCACCACGCCGCGAGCCGCTCCGCGCGCCGGCCTCCGCGTTCGGCCCGCCGGCGGTTCACGGCAGGGCGTGGCAGCGGCGCCAGATCTCGCGCGTGCCGTGAGTCATGGTCCAGGCCATCGCGGTTTCGCCCAGTTCCTCGAATCGATCGATCCGGCGCATGCGCATCGGCGTGGCGCGCGTGAGCCGGACAGACCGGTCGCGGTACCGCCAGCGGCCGCTATCCTCGAATGTCGCATAGGTGCCGTCGGCGTAGAAGCGTATCGGCCGGAGCCCGACCTCGACGCCCGCATATTTGGTGGTGCGATTGTCGGGGCACCAGGTGCCGATGAGCCAGCCGCCATCGTCGCCAGTCATGGTGGCGATGGCGGTGGCGCAGCCCGCGAGCATAGGGGCGAGAAGCAGAGCGGCAGCGATTCTCATTTGTTCTCCTTCAGCTGTTGAGCGCGCTCATAGGCCTGGCGCCTGGGCAAGCCGAGCTGCTCGGCGACATCGGCGGCGGCGCGGGAGGGGGAGAGGGTAGCCATCGCCGCGCGCAATGCCTCATCTATCTGTTCGTCGCTCACCGGTTCGGCGGCGCCGGGCGGGGCGACGATTATCACGATCTCGCCCTTGGGCGGCGCATCGGCATAGCGCTCGGCGAGGCCGGCCAGGGTGCCGGTGACCGTCTCCTCGAATCGCTTGCTGATCTCGCGCGCCACCGCGGCGTCGCGGTCGCCGAGGCCTTCGCGCAAGGCGGCGAGGGTGGCGGTGAGGCGGGGGCCGCTTTCGTAGAAGGCGAGCGTGCCCCTGAAGCCTGCCGCTTCGGCGATCGCGGCGGCCTTGGCGCCGGCCTTGGCGGGCAGGAAGCCGAAAAAGGCGAAGCGGTCGGTGGGAAGGCCGGCGAGGGTCAAGGCGGCGATGACCGCGCTGGGTCCGGGGATGGTCGTCACCGCGATGCCGGCGGCCCGCGCGTCGCGGACGAGCTTGTAGCCGGGATCGGAGATGAGCGGCGTGCCGGCGTCGGAGACCAAAGCCACCGCCGCGCCGCGCATCCGCGCGATCAGGCCGGGGCGGACCCTGTCGGCATTGTGATCGTGATAGGGAATCATCTGCCGCTTGGCGCCGATATGATGGAGCAGCCTGGCGGTGACTCGGCTGTCCTCGACCGCGATCAGGTCGGCGCGCGCCAGGATATCGGCCGCGCGCGGGCTCAAATCGGAGAGATTGCCGATCGGGGTGGCGACGATATAGAGGCCGGGCTTTAGCGCATCGTCCATCGGAGCAATGTCATGGCATCTGCAGCCCTTCGCCCGCAAGCGGCTCGCTCGCTCAAATCCCTGGCGCTGTTCACGATGATCATGGCCGCTCTCTCGGGCTGCGTTCCGCGCTCGCGCCCGCTTCCGCCCCAGCCCAAACAGGAGGAAGTCCGCGAAGAGGCGCGCCCGGCCCAGCCGACCCGCCTCCCCGCCGACGAGACCCGCAACCGGATCGCCGTCCTCGTGCCGCTCACCGGCAGGGACGCCGCATTGGGCCAATCGATCCTCAACGCCGCCAACCTTGCGTTGCTCGACACCGGCGGCCAGCGCATCCGGATCACCGCCTACGACACGGCGGCGGGCGCCGTCCCCGCGGTCAACGACGCGCTGGCGGAAGGAAACGGCCTGATATTGGGACCGCTGCTCGCCGAGGATGTGCGCGCGATCGCGCCTCTCGCGCGCGGCGCCAGCGTTCCGGTGGTCGCTTTCTCGAACGACGCCAGCGTCGCGGGCGACGGCGTCTATCTGATGGGCTTCACGCCGGCCCAGTCGATCCAGCGGGTGGTTTCCTACGCGCGTGCGCAGGGCGCCAGCCGTTTCGGCGCGCTCGTTCCGGCCAATGTCTATGGCGAGCGCTCCGCGCGCGCGATGACTCAGGCAGTCGAGGGCGCGGGCGGACGCCTGGTCGGCCTCCAGACCTTCGATGCAAGCGCAACAACCGGAGCTCGCGCGGCAGCGGCGCGGCTGGCTGGCCAGGGCGCGGTCGATGCGGTGCTGATCGCCGATTTGCCGCGCGTCGCCGGGCTCGCCGCGCCGGTGCTGCGCCAGGCCTCCCCGGCGCCGAGGCTGCTCGCCACCGAGCGCTGGGCGACCGAGAGCAATATCGGTGCCAATGTCCAGTTGCGCGGCGCTTGGTTCGCGGCGCCTTCCGACGGCAATTTCGCCAATTTCCGCGCCCGATACCGCGCCCGCTACAATGCCGCGCCCTTCCGGCTCGCAAGCCTCGGCTACGATTCGGTGCTGCTGGTCGTTCGGGTCGCCGCGGACTGGCCGATCGGCCGGCCCTTCCCGACTCGGGCGCTCCGGGACCCGGGCGGCTTTGCAGGCGTCGACGGCGCCTTCCGCTTCGGCCGGGACGGCATCGCCGAGCGCGCGCTCGAAATACGCGAGGTCAACGCGACCGGGACGACCATCGTGTCGCCGGCGCCGCGCGGGTTCTGACGGTCAGTCCACGATTTCGGCCAATATCGCGTCGAGCAGGAGCATGCCGCGCGGCGTTGCGCGCAGGCGCCCGCCGCCGCGCTCCAGCAGGCCCTGATCCGTGAGCCGTTCGACGGCGGCCATGTCCAGTCCGTCCGGTTCGTCCGTCATCCCCTCGGCCAGACGCAGGCCCATCAATAGCGCCTCGACCCGTTGCTCCTTTGGGCTGAGCCGGGTCTCCTCGACGATGCCATGGCCGTTGCGGGTGAGGGCGGCGAGCCAGTTCTCCGGCTTTTTGTGGCGTCGGGTGGCATGTCCGTTGCGCCGACCGTGGGCGCCGGGGCCGACGCCCGCATAGCCCTGGTAGCGCCAGTAAGCGAGATTGTGCCGGCTCTCCTCGCCGGGGCGGGCGTGGTTGGAGATTTCGTAAGCGGGCAGGCCGGCGGCTGCGCTCATCTCCCGGGTCAGCTCGTAGAGCGAAGCGCTTTCGTTGGGATCGGCGGGGACGAGAGCGCCCTTCGCCGCCATCGCCGCGAAGCGCGTGCCGGGCTCGATCGTGAGCTGGTAGAGCGAGAGGTGGCCGGTGCCGAACGAGAGCGCCCGGCGAAGCTGCGCCTCCCACGCCGCCGCTGTCTGGCCCGGGAGCGCATAGATCAGGTCGAAGCTGACCCGCGAAAAGACCGACTGCGCCGCGCAGAGCGCCATCAGCCCTTCGTCGGCGTCGTGCGCGCGGCCGAGAAAATGCAGCGCCTCGTCGTCGAGCGACTGAAGGCCGAGCGACACGCGGTTGACGCCGGCCCGGGCGAGGTCGGCGAATCGGGCCGCTTCGACCGAGGAGGGATTGGCCTCGAGCGTGATCTCGATGCCGGGCGCGAAGCCCCAATGCCGCTCGGCTGCGTCGATCAGGGCGGCGACCGTGGCGGGCGGCATCAGGGAGGGCGTGCCGCCGCCGAAAAAGATCGAGGAGAGTCGCCGACCGGTCGTCTCGCCCGCCTCATAGGCGATGTCGGCGAGCAGCGCGTCGCGCCACCGATCCTGGTCGACCGATTCGCGGACATGGGAATTGAAGTCGCAATAGGGGCATTTGGAGACGCAGAACGGCCAGTGGATATAGAGCGCAAGCTCCGGCGTTTCGGACGGGTTCATCGTCCGGTGCCTATGGCCCCGCCTTACCCTGGAGGGAAGATGCGTCTCGCCGTCCTGCTGCTGCTCGCCGCCTGCTCGGCCGCGCCGGAGGGCGAGGCCGCGCCCGAGCGCGTGGTCGAGCCGCGGACCTCGGGCGCGCCGGCGTCGCGCGGCGAGTCGCTGCTGCGCCAGGCCATGCTCGCCGGCCACAATGCGGCGCGCAGGGACCTGGATCTCCCGCTTTTGCGCTGGAGCGCCGCCCTCGCCGCGGACGCGCGCGCCTATGCCGAGACGCTGGCGCGGTCGGGCCGGTTCGAACATTCGCCGCAGCCGCGCGGATCGCCGTCACAGGGCGAGAATCTGTGGACCGGCACACGCAGCGCTTATGCCTATCGCGAGATGATCGGCCATTGGGTGGCCGAACGGCGCTTCTACCAGCCGCGCCCCGTGCCGGAATCGAGCAATAGCGGCCGCTTCGGCGACGTCGCCCACTTTACCCAGATCGTCTGGCGGGAGACGCAGGAGGTCGGCTGCGCCGAGGCCAGTTCGCGAACCGACGATTATCTGGTGTGCCGCTATCTGCCGGCGGGAAATATCGTGGGGCAGCTCGCCTACTAGAAGAGCGCTGCAACCAGCTTCCGGAAGGCATCCGCCCTGTGGCTGATCGCGTGCTTTTCGGCCGGGTCGATCTCGCCGAACGTCTCGTTCCGGCCGGCGGGGACGAAGATCGGGTCGTAGCCGAAGCCGTTGCCGCCGCGTGGGGGCCATACCAGAGTCCCGTCGACGCGCCCTTCGAACCATTCGCTGTGCCCGTCGGGCCAGCACAGGGCCAGCGCGCAGACGAAATGGGCGTTTCGGCTGGTGTCGGGGCCGAGCGCCTCGAGCTCGTCATGGACGCGTTTCATGGCGAGGTCGAAATCGCGCGCGCCGCTGATCTCGCCGGGACCGGCATCGGGCGCCACGCTGAGATCGGCGAGGGCCCAGCGCGCCGAGAAGATGCCGGGCCGGTCGCCCAAAGCCTCGACGCACAGGCCGCTGTCGTCGGCGAGCGCGGGGAGGCCCGAAAGATCGGCGGCCGCCCGCGCCTTCAGATCGGCATTGTCGATGAAGGTCGTGCCGATCTCGTCGGGCTCGGGCAGATCGAGCTCGGCCGCCGAAACGGGCTCGATCCCGTAGGGGCCGAGCAATTCGCGAATCTCGCGCACCTTGCCTTCATTGTGGCTGGCGATGACGAGCCTGCCGGCTTCGAGCTTCCTCACCGGCCGGTTGCCTTGTCCTGCGCGGCGAAAATCTCGGCGCAGCCGATCCGGGCGAGGCGCAGCAGGCGGAGCAGCCCCTCCTCGTCGAAACATTCGCCTTCGGCCGCGATCTGCGCCTCGACCAATTTGCCGTCGTCGGTCAGCACGAAATTGCCGTCGCATCCGGCCGCGCTGTCCTCGGCATAATCGAGATCGAGCACCGCATTGCCGTCGTGAATGCCGCTGCTCACCGCCGCGACCTTCTGGCGGATCGGGTCGGTTTCCAGCAGCTTCTTGGCGATGAGGCCGTCCACCGCGAGCCGGAGCGCGACCCAGGCGCCGGAGATGGCGGCGGTGCGGGTGCCGCCGTCTGCCTGGATCACGTCGCAATCGAGCGTGACCTGGCGCTCGCCGAGCTTTTCGAGGTCGACGACCGCGCGCAAGCTCCGTCCGATCAGCCGCTGGATCTCCTGCGTCCGCCCGCTCTGCTTGCCGCCGGCGGCCTCGCGGCGCCCCCGCGTGTGGGTCGCGCGCGGCAGCATGCCATATTCGGCCGTGACCCAGCCGCGCCCCTTGCCGCGCAGCCAGCCCGGCAGGCTGGTCTCGACCGAGGCGGTGCAGAGCACGCGGGTATCGCCGAAGCTCACCAGGCAGCTCCCCTCGGCATGGCGGGTGAAGCCGGGTTCCATGATGATGGCGCGCATCTGGTCTGGCGCGCGGCCTGAAGGACGCATAGTAACTCCCAATTGAAGCGGCGGGCTTTAGCCCGGAGGTGAGGAGAAGGAAATGGCGATCGTGAGGCTGCTGATGCTGGTGATCGGCGTGCTCGCATTGCTGATGGGCCTGCTCTGGATCGGGCAGGGGACCGGCTACGTCCGCTGGCCGGAGACGAGCTTCATGGTCGGCGTCTCGGATTGGGCGATCAGGGGAGCGGTCCTCGCCGTCGGCGGCGCACTGATGATCATTTTCGGGCGCCGCATCGGCCGCTGAGGCCACGCAATCGAACGCCTGCCTCCATTTCCGGCTTTCGCTGGAATGACGGATCACTACATGTCCTTCCATGGCGACCAGCATCGGCGAGATGAGCGACCGCGCGCGCGACGTGTTCCGGATGGTGGTCGAGGCCTATCTGGAGAGCGGGCATCCGGTCGGATCGCGGACGATCGCGCGCACCTCCAGCCTGAACCTCTCGCCCGCCTCCATCCGCAACGTCATGCAGGATCTCGAGGAATCGGGCCTGCTCGCGGCGCCCCACACCTCCGCCGGGCGGATTCCGACCGAGAGCGGTCTCAGATTATTCGTCGATGGCATCATGCAGGTCGCCGAGCCGCGGGCCGAGGATCGCGCCGCGATCGAGGCGCTGATCGACCGCGGCGGGCCGATCGAGGAGGCGATCTCCAACACCACCGCGGCGCTTTCGGGCCTTTCCGCCTGTGCCGGCATCGTTCTGGTGCCCAAGGAGGAGCCGGTGCTGCGCCAGCTCGCCTTCGTGCCCCTCTCGTCCCGTCAGGCGGTGGCCGTGGTCGTCGGCAGCGACGGCAGCGTCGAGAACCGGGTCGTCGACCTGCCGCCGGGCGTGACCGGCGCGACGCTCGTCGAGGCGGGCAATTATGTCAGTGCGCGCCTCTCCGGCCTCACCTTCAGCGAAGCGCTGGCGCGGCTCGGCGTCGAGATCGGCGACGGCCGGGCGGCGCTCGATACGGCGGCGCGCGTCCTGGTCGAGCGCGGCCTGGCAATGTGGTCGCAGGACGGCGCGCGCCGGCCGGTGATGATCGTGCGCGGCCAGGCCAATCTGATCGACGAGCATGTCGCCGCCGATCTCGACCGCGTCCGCCGGCTGCTTGACGAGCTCGAGGGCAAGGAGGAGATCGCCCGCCTGCTCGATCAGGCGCGGGCCGGCGCGGGCATCAAGATTTTCATCGGCTCGGAGAATGAATTGTTCGCTTTGTCGGGCTCCTCCGTTATTGCCGCGCCCTATCGCGGCCAGGACGGCAAATTGGTCGGCGTCGTCGGCGTGATCGGCCCGACCCGGTTGAACTATGCGCGGGTGGTTCCCATGGTGGATTTCACCGCGAAAGCCTTATCGAGATTGCTCAGATGAACGACGAAAAAGAAGAGATGAAGATCGAGGACGGCGAGATCGACTTCGGCGGCGAGATGAACCTCGACCGGCTCGGCGAGCTCGAGAAGGAATTGGAGGAGGTGCGCCAGCACGTCCTTTACGCCCAGGCCGAAACCCAGAATGTCCGCCGCCGGCTCGAGCAGGAGAAGGTCAGCGCCGCCGCTTATGCCGCCACCGCCTTCGCCCGCGACCTTCTAAGCGTGAAGGACAATCTGGAGCGCGCGCTCGCCGCCATCCCCGAGGATCTGCGCGAGGACGACAGGATGAAGGGCCTGATCGCCGGCATCGAGGCGACGGGGCGCGAGCTCGACAGCGCTTTCCAGCGCCACGGCATCGTCCGCATCGACGCGATGGGCGAAAAGCTCGACCCCCACCTCCACCAGGCGATGCTCGAAGTCCCCAGCGATACGGTCGAGCCCGGCACCATCGTCCAGGAGATGCAGCCCGGCTACACGATCAAGAACCGCCTGCTCAGGCCGGCTTTGGTGGGGGTGGCGAAGAAGGGCTAGTCCGGCGTAAGCATCCCATATGCGCGCCGCTCTCTTCTTGCTGCTGACGCTCGCGGGTTGCGCGACCGTAACACCGCGCGAGACCGCGCCGCCGGCATACGCCTGGGCGACGTTCGGCCGCTCGGCGATCATCGCGAGCGGCGCTTCCGGCCTTGCCGACCGCGCGCGGGGGCGTTCCCTGACGATCGACGATCCGGTGCGGATCGCGTCCATCTCCAAGCTGGTGGTGGCGCTCGGCGTGATGCGGATGGTCGAGGCGGGGACGCTCGATCTCGATCGCGATGTCTCCGACTATCTCGGCTGGCGGCTGCGCAACCCGGCCTTCGCCGAGCAGCCGATCACCCTCCGGCTCCTCTTGTCCCACCGCTCCTCGCTGCGCGACGGCGTCGATTATGCGGTGCCGTTCGGCGTACGGCTCGAAGAAAGGCTCGCGTCGGTCGAAGCGTTCGACGTCGTCAACCCGCCGGGTACCTACTTCCGCTATTCCAACCTCAATTTCCCCGTCATCGCCTCGGTCATGGAGCGCGCGTCGGGCGAGCGGTTCGACCGGCTCATGGCGCGGCTGGTGCTTCAGCCCCTGCGCCTCGACGCCTGCTTCAACTGGACCACCTGCGGCGATTCGGCGATCGCGCGCGCGGCCGTGCTCTACGCCGGCGACGGGAGCGTGCTCCGCGACGATCTTGGCGGGCGGCGGCCCGATTGCCCTGTCCTCGCCCCTTCCGGCTGCGATCTTTCGGTCTATGCCCTCGGCAGCAACGGGGCGTTGTTCTCGCCGCAGGGCGGCCTACGCGCCTCGGTGCGCGACCTGGCCACGATCGGCCGGCTTCTGCTGAGCGGCGGGCGGCACGAGGGCGCGCGCTTCCTGAGCGAGGCGAGCATCGGCACGCTGACCGCGTCCGCCTGGACCTTCGACGGCAGCAACGGCGACACCGAAGGCGGCTTCTACTGCGCCTACGGCCTCGCGGTGCAGGGCCTGCCGGTACAAATGGAGGGCTGCAACGACGATTTGTTCGGCGAGGGCCGCGCGATGATCGGCCATGCGGGCGACGCTTATGGCGTTCGCTCGGGCCTTTGGGTCGACCGCGCGCGCGGCACCGGCATCGCCTATTTCTCGACCGGCAATGGCGACGAGCCGCCGCGCGGGCGATCCGCCTATCGGGCCATCGAGGAAAGGCTGGCATCCCACCTGCGCTGAAGACGGTATGTCCGCTTTCGACCCCTTGCGGACGTTCCCGAGATGTCTTGGATCAACCGACTACTGCACCCGAACCTTGAACCGGGCGACTACGACAGTCTGATCGGCCGAGCCCTGCATTATGACAAACCTGCGTCGAGCGGGGGGCACCCGATCAAAGCGTATCCTTACGGCTCCGGCGTTTCGGGTCGCTTGAGGATCGAACTCCCATTCACCACTTAGCGGTAAAGTAGGTGTGCTTATCTCGCATATTGCGTGGTTTCCGTTGTCCACGAACAGAGTGCCGGCCGCCGCCGGGTGGTTCACATTGAATTGGATCCAGTCGCTCTCGAAGACCTTGTCATCTTCGGGACTCTGAAAAAGTTCGACGTTCAACGCGGGGTTCACGCAACTCAAGCCCGCAGCGATCGCAGCACCGCTCGAGAGAAACCCGCCCGTTACAGTGAAGCTCGCCCAAGCTATCTTGCTGAAATATCCCATTGTCGCCTCCCTTTGCCGACGTCGACTTAGGAACAGGGGCCGCTCGCGCTACTTTGCAACGGGCCCAGCCAATAGCCAATTTGCGCACATTCCGGACCATTTGTCGATTCCGCCGAAGAACCGCAGTCGCTCAGTCATAAATCGCGGTATGCGCCCAATCCGCCTGATAATTCCCGAAGTCTCCGTCTAGGAGATCGTTCCAATCGATTCAAAACCCCATGTGTCCGACGTGAACGACCGCACCACGTTCTGCAGCGATTCCGCTGCGTTCTCGGACTCTTGTGTGCGAGGCGTATCATTTCCATGATCGATGTCCGCTTTCCACCCTTGTGGGAGATTCGCGCAGCGGGAAGAATTGCCGCCTAGATCCCCGCATACCATTCGTAGTCGTTCGAATCCTCCCAATAGCCGCCGCGCCCGCGATAGACCGAGGCGAGGTCCGCGACCGCCTCGATCCGCATCAGATATTTGGCGTGCTTGTAGCCGAGCTGGCGTTCGACCCTGAGGCGCAGCGGCGCTCCGTGCGGAATTTGGAGGATTCGATCGTTCATCGCCCAGGCGAGGATGGTCTGCGGGTGGAAGGCGTCGATCAGGTCGATGCTCTCATAATAAGGGTGCGGCCCGAACCGGTCGGCGCAGTGGAAGACGATGTATCGCGCCTCCTGTCTGAGGCCGGCGGCGTCCAGGACGGTCTGGAGCGGCACGCCGGTCCATTTGCCGATCGCCGACCAGCCTTCAACGCAATCGTGGCGGGTGATCTGGGTGCGTCGCGGCATCTGCCGGATCTGGCCGAGCGCGAGGGAAAGGGGGCGAGCGACAAGGCCGTCGACGGCAAGGCGCCAGTCGGCGAAGGCGCCGGCGGCGAGCCGCTGATAATCGGGCGTCGCGGGCATGCGCGTGCCGTTGGCGCGGAAGATCGGCGACATGTCGGCCGCGTCATATTCGCGGGCCAAAGCGTTTCGGTCGGTGATCAGCCGCTGCGCCCGCATCGTCAGCCCCTCGGCCGAGCGCAGCACGCCGCGGAAGGTTTCGCTCCGGTCGAGCCGGTCGCAGCCGGTGAGCAGCGCGCCCGTGCTTCCGATCAGGAGCGTGCGGCGCGAGATCATGGCGCTTCCTCCTTGGCTTTGGGCAGCCTGTAGCGGCCGGTGACCATCGATCGGATCTCGTTCAGCGGGCCGGCGAGGATTACCATGACAAGGTGAACCAGGATGAACGCCACCATCGCGAAGGCGCAAATGAAGTGGATCGAGCGCGCCGACTGGCGCCCGCCGAAAATGTCGGTGAGCCAGGGCCAGGCGGCGTCCATCGCCGGCGACATGGCGAGGCCGGTGAGCACGATAAGCGGCAGGATGAGGAAGATGATTCCGGAATAGCTCAGCTTCTGCAGCGTGTTGTAGCGGAGCGCCGCGGCGCCCGTGGGAAAGCGAAGGCGGGCATGGTCCTTGATCTCCTGCCACAAATGCCTGGGCGCCAACTCCGCCGGGCGGGGCGTCAGATCGCGGGCGTGGCGGTTGACGAGGATCGTGATCCAATAAGCGATCAGGCCGAGCGCGAGCGGCCAGGCGAAGGCCAGGTGCCAGCGTCGCCCCGCCGCCAGGCTGTAACCCGAAGGGATGGTCGCCCAGCCGGGAAAGGCGCGGCGGTTGACCGCGCCGTTCGCCTCGATCCGGTGGCCGAGCACGCCCGTGGTCGGGACTCGCAGCGAGCCCAGCTTGAGATAGCCGGCATCGCCGCTCGATCCGATCTCGAGCCAGGCATGGTCGAAATTCGCGCCATATTGGCCCCAATAGAGGCGCGGATGGGCGTTAAAGATCATCAGCCCGCTCATCAGCATGACGATGACGACGAGTGCGTTGACCCAGTGCCAGATGCGGGTCGAAAGCCGGTGACGCGTCACGACCTCGGGGGTGTCACTTTCCATCGCACTTTACGCATAGCAGGTCGCGCAGACCTTGACAGCGCACCCCGTTCGGGGCGACCTTCCCCGGCGATGCGCAGGATGATCGCCACCGTCCCTTATTATCGGCTCGCCCGGGCGGGACCGATCTGACGCGCGCTTAACAAGCCGATATTCAGAATCGCACCCCGTCCGGACCTCCGGGCGGGGTTTTTCATTGTTAGGAATGACCCATGCTGACGCAGACCGTCATCGAATCCAAGAATGCGGATTGGACCATCCCGCAGAATTGGGACCATTTCACGCCGGCGGAGCATGGCGTGTGGGACACGCTCTTCGCCCGCCAGTCCGCCGCGCTGGAGGGGCGGGCGGTCGGCGATTTTTTCGAGGGGCTCGACGTGCTGCGCCTGTCCCGGCCCGGCATCCCCGATTTCGACGAGCTGAACGAGCGCCTGTTCGCCCGCACCGGCTGGACCGTGGTCTCGGTTCCCGGCCTCGTGCCCGACGAAATCTTCTTCGCCCATTTGAGCAGGCGCTGCTTCCCGGCCGGCAATTTCATCCGCGCCGCCGACAGCCTCGATTATATCGAGCAGCCCGACGTCTTTCACGACGTGTTCGGTCACGTGCCGCTGCTCGCCCAGCCGGCGGTGGCGGATTTCATGCAGGCGATGGGCGCCGAGGGGCTGGCGGCGCTGGAGGCGGGCGCGCTGCACCGGCTGGCGCGGCTTTACTGGTACAGCGTCGAATTCGGCCTCGCGCGGGAGGAGGGCGCGATCCGCATCTATGGCGCCGGCCTGCTGTCGAGCTTCGGCGAGAGCCGGTTCGCGCTGGAGAGCCCCAAGCCGCGCCGCGCGCCGTTCGTGCTCAAGCAGGTGCTCCAGACCCGCTACCGCTCCGACGCCTTCCAGGAGGGCTATTTCGTGATCGACAGCTTCGATGCGCTGCTACGGCTGCTGACCGACGCCGACCTCGCTGCGCTCTATGAGGAGTTGGATGGCACAAAGGACCTCGACCCGGCCGGCTAGCCGAGGACGCGCCGGACGGTGTCGGGAGAAATCCGCCAGATGCGGCCGCGCGTGTATCGCTGGAGCAGGATCGGATAGAGGTTGACGAGGATGTTGCCCAGCCCGAGCCAGGCCGCCCAAGCTGTCCAACCGGCCGCGATTGCGAAGCCGGAGGTGCCGATTCCGAAGAGCATGAAGAACAGGTGGGCACGCTCGGATTTGAGCCCTTCGACCGCTGCCGTGTCCAGCCGGGAACCCTTAGAATGCACGACATAGGCGCTGTGGCGCCGCCGAACCAAGCGGTTGATGATGTCGCCATTCGCCATGACCGCGCGAAAGCGACGGATGCCGAGCACTTCATAGACGCGGCCGCCAAGGTCGAATCGCGCGGGCAGATAATAAGCTCGCGGGAGCAGCAGGACGCAAGCGGCCAGCGCCGCGCTTCCGGCGAGCCAGGGCCAGGGCGCCGTTTCGGGCGGTGCCGTTCCGAACGAACGCAGGGGGCCGAACGCTTTCAGCCAGAAAAGCAACAAGCTGGACAACCAAATTGCGAATAGGGCGAAGGGGACGTTGTTGAGGCGCCCGGCGAGCCTGCCGGCCGGCGACCCGCCTTCGATCACGGCCCGCTTATCCTCGGATGTCTTCGTGGACCATGTCGATTTCGCGCACCTGGCGCTTCTGGCGGGCGGTGTCGACCAGGCGGCGGAGCGTCTCGCGCCGCTCCTGCGCGCGCTCGATGCTGCCAAGGACGAGGTCGCCGGCGCGGGTCGTCTCGTCCGATGAGGAGATCGTGATCCAGCCGATGCCGGCGAGCTGGTTGATGATGCTGAAATCGATCCGAACGTCCTTGATCCGGTAGAGCTCGATCTCGTCGATGCTCTTCGAGATGATGCCGCGGCGGATGACCAGCCGTTCCTCGGTGACCTCATATTTGGACGCCATGTTCTCGAGCCATATCCAGGCGATGATGCCGAGCGCGAGCGCGGTGAGGCCGATCCAGTAGATGCCGTAGCCCATCAAGGTGAGGACGATGCCCACGATGGCGATCGCGATCGTCCCCCATCCCGCGAGCGTTCCCCTGAGCCAGCCGAGCGTCGAAGGCCGGAATGTGTCGAGCGCCGCGTCCATCATGCTTCCCCTCTCAGTCGTTGCGATTGGCTAGCACGGACGCGGCGTAGGCGAAACCGCTTGGCCCGATTAGGATGGCCGAATGAATCAGCGGCCTTTGTGGACCTGCCCCGAATGCGGCCAGAGCTTCGTCGCCCGCAACATGTCGCATTCCTGCTGCCGGTTCAGCGAGGACGAATTCTTCGGCGACCGCGACGCGCAGCGCGCGCTCTATCGCGCATTGCGCGGTTTCGTCGAACGCTGCGGGCCGGTGACGGTGAACATCAACAAGACGCGGATTAGCCTGCAGGCGCGCGCGCGCTTCGCCTGCGTCGACCGGGTAACCAAAGACGGGCTGGTCTGCCATCTTTGGCTGAAGCGCCGGCTCGAAAGCCCGCGCTTCACCCGCATCGAGGCGCTGCCGCCCGGCAACTTCGTCCACTATTTCAAGCTGACCGACGCGGCCCAGCTGGACGATGACGCCGCCGCCTGGATCGCCGAGGCCTATGAAGTCGGCATGCAGCGCTGGCGGTCGCCCGTTCGAGCCTAGTGCGGGGGTCCGTCGCCGGCCGCCCGGACCCGGGCCGCCAGAGTCCGGGGATTTCCCCGCTCGAAATGGAAGGTAAGGATGATCTCGCTGCCCGGCCGAAGCGCGGGATCGAGATCGTAGAGCATCAAATGCCGGCCGCCCGGCGAAAAGCTGAGGCGCTCGCCGTCGCGGACCGGGATTCGTTCAAGCGGACGCATCGAGGTCATTTTCCCCGACGACATCGTCTCGTGCATCTCGATCCGCCGCGCCTGCGGGGCGGCAACGGAGAGGAGCGCGCCCCGATCCCCGTCGATCTGGAGGTCGAAATAGCCCGCCGCAGGTCGGCCCGGAACCGCGGGCAGACGGATCGTGGGGGACGGCGGGGTCGTTGGAAGAGTGTCGCCGCCGCCGCATGCCGGGAGCGCCAGCAGAGCGGCCATGATCGGGACAAGTCGTTTCATGCCGGGCGCTTAGGGCGGGCGCCTTCTTGTCGCAACAAAAACGCCTCCTATATCGCCTGCAACATGCTTTCGCAGGCCTGGAAAAAAGGCTGCGCGGGCAGCAGCTTATTTTTTAGAGGGGCCAAGAGGTAGCAATATGGCAAGAGTGATCGGCATCGATCTCGGCACCACCAACAGCGCGGTCGCCGTGATGGAGGGCGGGAAGCCCAAGGTCATCGAGAATGCGGAAGGCGCGCGCACGACGCCGTCGATCGTCGCCTTCACCAAGGAGGCAGAGCGGCTGATCGGCCAGCCGGCCAAGCGCCAGGCGGTGACCAATCCCGACAATACGGTGTTCGCGGTCAAGCGGCTGATCGGGCGGCGCTTCGACGACCCGATCACCAAGAAGGACACCGAGCTCGTCCCCTATCATATCGTCAAGGGCGCCAATGGCGACGCCTGGGTGAAGGCCGGCGGCAAGGAATATTCGCCCTCGCAAATCTCGGCCTTCATCCTCCAGAAGATGAAGGAAACCGCCGAGGCCTATCTCGGCGAGACCGTGACTCAGGCGGTGATCACCGTCCCGGCTTATTTCAACGACGCCCAGCGCCAGGCGACCAAGGATGCAGGCCAGATCGCCGGCCTCGAAGTGCTCCGCATCATCAACGAGCCGACCGCGGCGGCGCTCGCCTACGGCATGGAGAAGCAGGACGGCAAGACGATCGCGGTCTACGATCTGGGCGGCGGCACGTTCGACATTTCGATCCTCGAAATCGGCGACGGCGTGTTCGAGGTGAAATCCACCAACGGCGATACCTTTTTGGGCGGCGAGGATTTCGACGCCAAGATCGTCGACTTCCTCGCCGACGAGTTCAAGAAGCAGGAAGGGATCGACCTGCGCGGCGACCGGCTCGCTCTGCAGCGCCTCAAGGAGGGCGCCGAGCGCGCCAAGATCGAGCTCTCCTCGGCCCAGACCACCGAGGTCAATCTGCCCTTCATCACCGCCGACGCCAACGGGCCCAAGCACCTCGTCAAGGCGATCACGCGCGCCGACCTCGAGAAACTGGTCGAAAGCCTGATCAAGCGGACGCTCGACCCGTGCAAGAAGGCGATGGCCGACGCTGGCGTCAAGGCCGCCGACATCGACGAGGTCGTCCTGGTCGGCGGCATGACCCGCATGCCGCGCGTGCGCGAGGTCGTGAAGGACTTCTTCAAAAAGGAGCCGCACACCGGCGTCAACCCGGACGAGGTCGTCGCGATGGGCGCCGCGATCCAGGCGGGCGTGCTCCAGGGCGAGGTCAAGGACGTTCTCCTGCTCGACGTCACCCCGCTTTCGCTCGGCATCGAGACTTTGGGCGGCGTCTTCACCCGGATGATCGATCGCAACACGACCATCCCGACCAAGAAGACCCAGACCTATTCGACCGCCGAGGACAATCAGAACGCGGTCACGATCCGAGTCTTCCAGGGCGAGCGGGAAATGGCGGCGGACAATAAATTGCTCGGCCAGTTCGATCTGGTCGGCATCCCGCCGGCGCCGCGCGGCGTGCCGCAGGTCGAGGTCACGTTCGACATCGACGCCAACGGCATCGTCAACGTCCAGGCCAAGGACAAGGGCACCGGCAAGGAGCAGCAGATCCGCATCCAGGCCTCGGGCGGACTTTCCGACGCCGATATCGACAAGATGGTCCAGGAAGCCGAGCAGTTCGCCGAGGACGACAAGGTCCGCCGCGAGGCGGCCGAGTCGAAGAACCAGGCCGAGAGCCTGATCCACTCGACCGAACAGCAGCTGAAGGAGCATGGCGACAAGGTCGACGAGGCGCTCAAATCCGAGATCGAAGCCGCGGTCGGCGAAGCCAGGACCGCCCTCGAAGGCGGCGACACGGCCGAGATCAAGGCCAAGGCGGAAGCGCTCGCCCAGATCGCGATGAAATTGGGCCAGGCGATCTACGAGAAGGACCAGGCCGCCGCTGCGTCGCCGGGCGCCGACGGTCCGCAAGGGGAGGAAGCCGCCGCCGCCGAAGAGGAGGTCGTCGACGCTGAATATTCCGAGGTCGACGAAGATAATAAGGGCTGATCCGGGATGTGGGGGCGCATCCTCTTAGCCGTCATTCCGGCGAAGGCCGGAATCTCAGAGAGTTGGGTCACGGCCTTTCTCCACGAGACCCCGGTCTTCACCTGGGTGACGGCTTGTTGGAGCCGTCATGACTGAAACCGATTATTACGAGCGGCTCCAGGTCGAGCGCACGGCGGACAGCGGCGCGATCAGGGCCGCCTATCGCAAGCTGGCGATGGAATGCCATCCGGACCGCAACGGCGGCTGCACCGACGCCGAGGCCAAGTTCAAGGCGCTCTCCGAAGCCTATGAGTGCCTGAAGGACCCGCAAAAGCGCGCCGCCTACGACCGGTTCGGCCATGCCGCGTTCCGGGGCCAGAACGGCTTCGGCGGCAATGGCGCGGCGCAGGATTTCGGCTCCTTCGCCGACATTTTCGACAATATTTTCGGCGAGTTCATGGGCGGCGCCCAGCAAGGCCGGGCGCGCGGCAACGTCCGGCGCGGCTCCGATTTGCGCTACGATCTCGAAATCAAGCTCGAGGACGCCTTCCACGGCCGCCAGGTAGAGCTCCAGGTCGATACCAATGCGCCGTGCGAGCCCTGTGCCGGTTCGGGCGCCAAGGCAGGCACCGGCGCCAAATCCTGCGCGATGTGCGGCGGTCGCGGCCAGGTCCGCGCGCGCCAGGGCTTTTTCGTCGTCGAGCAGACCTGCCCGCAATGCCGCGGCGTCGGCGAGACGATCGCCGATCCCTGCCCGTCCTGCCGGGGCGAGGGCCGCGTCGACAAGCGCAAATCGCTGTCGGTCAACATCCCCGCCGGGGTCGACGAGGGCACGCGGATCCGCCTCTCCGGCGAGGGCGAAGCGGGCGTGCGCGGCGGCCCGCCGGGCGATCTCTACATCTTTGTCCACCTCGCCCGGCATCCGATCTTCAGCCGCGAAGGCACCAACCTGTTCGCGCGCTGCCCAGTCAGCTTTACCACGGCGGCGCTCGGCGGCTCGATCGAGGTCCCCGGTCTCGACAAGCGCAAGCATGAGATCAGGATCCCCGCCGGAATCCAGTCGGGCAAGCAGATCCGCCAGCGCGGCGCGGGCATGGCGGCGATGGGCGGCCGCGGCTATGGCGACATGGTGATCGAAGTCGAGGTCGAAACCCCGACCAAGCTGACCGCCAGGCAGCGCGAGATCCTCGAACAGTTCCGCGACACCGAAACGGGCGAGGAATGCCCGAATTCGAAGGGCTTCTTCCAGAAGCTGAAAACCGCGATCGGCGGCTAGCGCCGACGATTTAAATCAGGGCCGCGCGGCAATCTCCAGCCCTCGCTGCACCGCCAGCAGCTCTAAACCGCGCTGCAGCCAGGCGGGGACGTTGGCCAGATTGTCATGGTCGAATTGCAGACTCGGCCATGCTGGTCTCCCTCGACAGGCGACCGAGATAGGGCTTTATCGGGGCCGAAAAAGGGGAACGCCATGCACCGCGCCATCGCCGCTTCGCTCCTGCTCGCCGCCGCGCCCGCGGTGGCGCATCAGCCGCCGCCCGCACCCGATATTCGCGTCGAGCGGATCGCGCCCGGAATCGCTGTGCTGTTCGGCCGGGGCGGCAATATCGGCGTCTCGTACGGCGCCGACGGCAACATCCTGATCGACGACCAATATGCGCCGGCGACCGAGCGGGTCGTGGCGGCGGTGCGCATTCTCGATCCCGATCCGATCCGCTACGTGATCAACACCCATTGGCACGGCGACCATACGGGCGGGAATGAGAATCTCGGGCGCTCCGGCACGGTGATCGTCGCCCACGACAATGTCCGCCGCCGAATGTCGATGGAGCAATTGGTGCGGGGCGCGCGGGTGCCGCCCTCGCCGGGCGGCGCGCTGCCGGTCATCACCTTCGGCGAGAATTTGACCTTCCACCTCAACGGCGACGAAATCCGCGTCGTCCATGTCGAGAACGCCCATACCGACGGCGACGCTCTGGTCTACTGGACGCGCGCCAACGTCCTCCACATGGGCGATACCTATTTCAACGGCCTGCTGCCCTTCATCGACCTGGATTCGGGCGGGTCGATCGACGGCGCGATCGTCGCGGTCGAAGCGGGTCTCGCGCTCGCCAATGAAGGGACCGCGATCATCCCCGGGCATGGGCCGATGGCGCGCCGCGCCGATCTCGCCCGCTACCGCGACATGCTGGTCGACCTGCGTGCCCGCGTCGGGCAGGGCATCGCCGCCGGGCGCACGCTCGACCAGATCAAGGCCGAGCGCCACGCCGACGGCTATGGCCCGCCGAACGGCTTCATCTCGCCCGACGCCCTGATCGAAACGATCTACCGCAGCCTGAGCCGTCCGCTCGCCGGAACCTCCCATTAGAAAATAGCGACTGTCCCTATTTTTCGCCGAACACCCGCGCGAAAATCGTGTCGACATGCTTGAGATGGTGTTCGAGGTCGAACTGCGCCTCGATCTCGGCAACTGACAGCAAGGCGGTCACTTCCGGGTCGGCCTTGAGCAGATCGAGCAGGCTCAGCGCGCCGTCCGATTCCCAGACCTTCATCGCTGCTCGCTGGACGAGGGCGTAGGAATCCTCGCGGCTCACGCCCGCCTGGGTGAGGGCGAGTAGCACGCGCTGCGAATGGATC
>Ga0190275_10000392_pt1 | contig 39805 bp, 29 predicted proteins | sample Popmic550T_FD_133745 | JGI IMG/M metagenome (GOLD analysis project Ga0190275, IMG submission 133745) | Populus adjacent soil microbial communities from riparian zone of Yellowstone River, Montana, USA - 550 T | ecosystem: Environmental > Terrestrial > Soil > Riparian zone > Trees stand | place... | reverse complement strand
CGCGCCCCCTCCACGCGGAAGGGCAGCAGCACGCCGTCGAAGCGGACTGGATCCGGGTTGATGCCCACCAGCGGCTGGCCGCTCACATACTTGGCCACGTTGGCCACCAGCCCGTCCTGGCCGATGGCCACCACCAGCTCCCTGCCACTGAAGAGGAAGGTGGGCACCAGCGAGCGATCCACCTGCTGCACGGGCAGCCCCACCGCAAGTGCGCCATGCAGCCCATCCAGCGCCCGGCGGTAGGTGTCGTCCTCGCGCGCGTAGTCCTCGAAGTCCTGCCCGGCGTGCTCCAGGTAGAAGCGCGCCTGCGCGCGGGTGTTCAGCCGCTCCACCAGCTCTTCCAACCGTGTCTTCCGGGTGACGAGGACGATCTTCTCGAACATGGCGCCCTCACCTGTTGCCGCGCGTGCGCGGCTCGGAATGTGGCTCGGAGCGCGGCTCCCTCTGTGCCGGCCCCATCAACCCGCTCAGCAGCTCCGGTGACATGTTCAGCTCGCCGATCTTGTGCGCGTTCTCCGCCATCTCCCGGAAGGCCAGGGCGATGTTCAGCTTGGGATCGCTCCCGCCGCCGTTGGCCGCCAGCAGCGTCTTCCAGTCCATGCTGCGCACGGGCGCCAGCACCTTCTCCAGGGCGTAGGCGCGCGCATCCGCGGCCTGGCGCTCGTTCTGGCTCCAGCGCTCCATGAGCGCCCCGCGCTGCTCCTCCACGGCGATGTCCGCCGCCATCTGCGCCTCACGGATCTGCCGCCGCTTCTCCTCCACCGCCAGCTCCGTGGACAGCTCGCTCTCCTTGATGCGGCGCTCTTGCTCCACGGCGGCGTTGCGGCGATCGTAGACGGCCTCGTCCGCGCGGCGCTGCAGCCCCTCGCGCGCCTCGGCCTCCAGCGCCCGCGACATCTCCGGCGTGGGCCGCACTGACAGCAGCGAGAAGCCCATCACCTCCACGCCCAACATGCGGATGGCCTCCGAGGCCCCCAGCGCCGCCAGCACCTGCCCCTCGACCACCTCCGAGTGCCCCAGCACCTCGCGCAGGCCCATGCCCTGCACCACCGTGCGGGCGCGCACCTGCGCCACCTGCACCAGCCGCTCCTCCAGCTTCTCCGGATCGTTGGAGAGGTGCTTCCCCGACGGCGCGATGGAGTAGTCCAGCAGCGACGCCAGCCGCTTCGGATCCGCCACCCGGTACGTGAGCTGCCCCTGCAGCGTCACCGCCTGGAAGTCCTGCGTCACCTCGTTGAACGCGAAGGGCACGTCCGCGCTGGCCAGCGGCACCGCCACCATCGTCGTCGTGGGCACCCAGTACAGGAACGACAGCCCAGGCCCCTCCCGCCTCACCTTCCCGTCCTGGAACTGGATGACATACGTCGTCGGCGCCGCCTTGATGTACCGGATGGGCATGGCCCACTTCCTTTCGTGTATTTTCGACACTAACTTAGTGTACGAAAAACACGTTAGCAATGTGGGCTTGAGGCCTACTCGAAGAGCACCTCGCGGCGCTCCCAGGCGGTGCCGCCGCGGCCATCGCGGAAGACGACCCAGAGGGTGGCCCGCTCGGTCCTGGTGGGAGGCTCCCGCCAGAAGGCCTTGGGGCCGACGTTGTCGGGCGAGGGATCTCTCTCGTCGAACTGGAGGGTGGTGCCGCGGCGGAAGGAGCCCGCGTCGGTGAACCACGCGAACCGGAGCCGCTCGCGCTCCAGCTCCTTCTCCCCGCTGAAGCCCCGCGCCTCGTAGAACTGGGACTCGGCCTCGTCGAAGAGCGGCTCGATGTCGTGCTCGCAGACCCTCACGAGGCTCCCATCTTCCGCCTCGACTTCCTTCTTCTTCTCGTCCGGACACTCGCCGTACTTGAGGGTCCGCGGCGCGTCCGGGAGCCAGTCGGCTCCGTCCAGGGTGAGCTTCTGGAGCGCCGGGTTCCGGTTGGGCTCCTGCCCCTCCGGCAGCTTCCCGGTCACCGTCACCTGCTTCACGGAGACCAGCGGCCCCCGCTCGGAGTCGATCTCGAGCTGCACATGGATCTGCGGCGAGGGGAGGTCGCTCCCGGTGGCAAGGAAGCCCGCCAGCTCCGGGGGGAGCGGGACGTTCAGGGAGACCGCGTCGAGGGCCGCACTGCTGCTCGCGAGGAGGGTGGTGCCCTCACCCTCAGGGCAGCGCGTGTTCTCGGCCGTGCCGACGCCGTCGGCCGCACGCGGTGGGCGCAGGCAAGACCACCAGCGCACCTCCGTGACGGCGAGCGGATCCGAGGGGTCCACGACCAGGGCGCGGGCCTGCACGGAGTCAGGAGCCGGGGCTCCGCCGGCCAGCTCCGGCGGATCGACCTGGATGGCGAGGATCCGGCGGTCGAGGATCTCGCTCGAGCGCTCGAAGTCGTAGGAGCAGGCCGTCAGCGCCAGGAGCGCCGTCAGGGTCAGGATCAGGCGGGCAGGCATCAGAACTCTCCCTTGACGCCAAAGGTGGGAATGAACGGGAGCCCCCGGAGCGGAGCGTTCTCGCGATACCGGTAGTCCCAGAGGGTCGCCTCTGGATTGGCGGCGTTGTAGACGTTCTGGAGATCCGCATAGACGGACAGCTTCCAGCGCTCGAACGTCCAGAGCTTCTCGGCGCGGAAGTCCAGCTGGTGGAAGGTGGCCCCACGGGCGGAGCCGGGTGCGCCCTCCACGGGGAAGTACCCCCCGGTGTCCGAGTTGAAGGTGCCTCCGCTGATCGGCGTCTCCGGGCGGCCTGTCGTGAGGCGGAACCTCATCCCCAGCTCCCAGCCCCCATCGAACTTGTAGGAGCCCACCAGCGTGAGGATGTGGGACTGATCGAACTCGACGGGGACGTAGGCCTTCGCGTCATCGTCGAACTGCACGGAGCGAGAGAGCGTATAGGCCACCCACCCATAGAACCGCTCGGTCAGATCGTGCTTGAGCAGCAGCTCGATGCCGTAGGCCCTTCCCCGTCCATCGTTGTCGTAGAGCTCGGGGACCTGCTCGCCCTCCCGCTCCACGAAGTCCTGGGAGGAGACGACGAGCCGATCCCTCCAGTTGTAGAAGCCCTGCAGGTCCAACAGCAGCGAGTCGGTGAGCTTCCACTCGATGCCGCCCGCCGTCTGCCGGCTCCGCAGCAGCCCCAGCTCCGGATTGCCGAACCGGGGCGCCACCTCGGCCGGCTGCGGCGCCTGCCGGTAGACGCCAAACGCGGCCTTCGTGGTGAGCCAGTCGTTCAGCGCGTAGCGCGCCGCGATTCGAGGCTCGAGCGAGGGGCGCCACCCGCCCGGGAGATCGTACGCCTCGAACCGGATCCCCGGGACGATCTTCAGCTGCTCGAAGGGTGACCAGACCGTCTCGGCATAGGCCGCGTAAGAGGCCACGTCCACGTACTGCTTGATGACCTGGGGGGGTGGCGGTTCCTCCCCCGGCCTGGCGACCTGCGGGAACTCGAACTGCACCTTGTAGAAAGCGGCGTTGAGGTCGATGCCCGTCTCGAAGGTGAGCCCCTTCCAGAGCTCCTTCTCGGCGGCCCCTCTGAGGTTCACGTCCTGCGAGGTGATGCTCCCCTTGAACAGATCTCCGATCCGGAACCGGAAGGGGGTGAACCCCAGGGTGGGCGCCAGGGAAAGCTTCCACCCGGAGTCCGTCGGGCGGCTCCACGACATGCGCAGCCGGTGGAAGCCCTGGGACGTGTCCAGGGAGAAGGGCTGGGTCTCCTCCGAGCCGCTCTGGGAGATCTCCAGCAAGTCGCTCGAGCCGAACACGACGAGCCCCAACCGGTCCTTGCCAAGCGTCAAGTCATAGCGGGCCTGGTAGTCCCAGTAGTACGGCGAGGCCACCGTCGAAGCGGCCCCGGGCTCGCGGAAGGCCTCCAGGATGGGGGGCAGGAGCACGTCGATGTAGCTGCGCCGCGCCGCCACCGCGACCGCCCCGTAGTTCTTCTCCGAGCTGAGGGGCGCCTCCAGGTAGAAGCCCGAGTCGAGCAGGTCGATGTCGACGAGGCCGTGCAGGCGCTTCGGCTCGGGGGGCCGTGTCCCGACGTCCACGATGCCCGCAAGCGCCCGCCCGTACTTCGCGCCATAGGCGCCGGGGTAGAAGTCGATCCGATCGATGAAGGAGGCGTTGACGACCGAGGGGCCACCCGCGAAGTGGTAGAGCAGCGGGATGGGGACGCCGTCGATCATCACCTGCGTGTCCTGCGGCTGGGAGCCTCGCACGAGCAGGGCCCCAGAGATGTAGGGTGCCCGCGCCATCCCGGGCATGTTCTGCAGCACGCGGAGCGGATCCCCAAATGTGCCAGGGACGCTCTGGAGCTCCTGCTTCTGGAGCGTGCGCCGGGCGACCTCCTTCTTCTCCCGGGCGCCCGTCACCACCGTCTCGAAGCCGCCCTCGACCTTCTGCCAGAGGTACGCGGTGAGCTCGGTCACCTCGCCCTCCTTCAGCTCCTCGACGGTGTAGAACTTCTTGTGCTTCGGCTCGGAGATCTCCACCTTGAGCCGGCCGGGCGTCACACCGCGCAGCTCGAAGCGGCCGTCCGCGTCGGTCTCCGTGGCGAGCCCCTGCTCGGGCAGGTACACCGAGGCGTTCGCGATGGGATCCCGCGTCCCGCGCTGGACGACCCGGCCCTTGAAGTTCACGGGCTTCTCGACGACGGCGGTGGGCTCGGGCTCCGGCGGCGGCTTCGGGACGAAGTGGTAGACGTACTCGATGCGGACGGGCGCCGGCTGCCCATCCACCTCGGCAGGAGAGAAGCGGAGCTTCAGCACGGCCTCGTGGGCGGCCGCGTCGAACTCCGGGCCGGCAGAGCGCGTCACCTCGGCCTGCGCCACCTTGCCGGTCTCGTCGATGTCGATGAAGAAGGCCACCTCCGCCCCTTCACCGCGAGCGAGCGCCTCGGGCGGATAGGCCGCCTCCACGAACTCGAGGAGCTCTGGCGCCTTCGTGAGCTGGGGTGGAGGCGGGACTCCGCCGTCCGTGACCTGCCGCTGGATGCCTGCCCCTTCGTAGGCACCTGCGCTGGCCGCGAGCAGCACTCCGGCCACGACAAGGAGCCGAGCAGCGCTCGCCCTTGCCTGGACCCCGAGACGACGCGAGTGAACGAACATGTTGTGCAAGGGTGCTCTCGATACCCCGGTGAGCAGCCGCCGGCCCCGACGTCCCCATGCTCGTCTGGGGGCCTCATGCCGTCAAGCGCGGACTCAGGCGCGGTAGCGCGTCACCACATCCGTCAGCTTGCGGGAGACGTCGTCGAGCATCACCGACGCGTTCTTCGTGGAGTCGAGCTCCTTCTCCGTGTCCGCCATCATCCGGGAGAGCTCGCTCACGGCGAGGAAGATCTGGGTAATCCCCAGGTCCTGCTGGCTGACGGCGGCGACGATCTCCCTCACCGCGAAGGCATTGTCGCGGATGAGAGAGGACAGCTCCCGCAGGCTCTCACCCGTGGCGCTCACCTGCTCCAGCCCGCCCTGCATCTGCTCGGCGTTGCGCTGGGTGATGCTCACCGTCTCCGCCACGGCGCGCCCCACCGCGTCCAGGATCTCCCTCACCCGGACCGTGGCCTCGATGGACTGGTCCGCCAGGGAGCGGATCTCCCGCGCCACCACGCCAAAGCCCTTGCCGTGCTCGCCGCTGCGCACGGCCTCGATGGCGGCGTTGAGCGCCAGCATGTTGGAGCGGTCCGCCAGCTCCTTCACCGTCATGGTGATGGCGCCGATCTGCTGGGTGCTCTCCCCCAGGTTGCGGATGCGCTGGGCGATCTCCTGCACCTGGGCCCCCAGGTCCGCCAGGCCGGAGACGCTCAGCGCGATGGAGGCCTCGCCCTCGCGGCCCAGCATGTCCGCGCGCTCGGCCACCCTGAGCACGGAGTCGGCCCGCTGGGCGGCCAGCGAGGAGGTCTCCCGCAGCGCCTCCGCGGTGACGCGCGTCTGGTGGAGCGCGGCCGCCTGGCTGCTGACCGTCTCCTGCTGCTGCTCCGCGGAGCGGCGCACGTTCGCCACGGACTCGGCCAGCGTGCCCCCCGAGGCGCGCAGCTCGTGGTGGATCGTCCGCAGGCGCTCCACCATCTCCCGGAAGGCGCCCGCCAGCTGCCCCACCTCATCCCCGGAGCGCACGGGCACGCGGAGCGTCAGGTCCCCGTTCTCGCTGATCTCCCGTGCCACCCCCGTGAGCGCCCGCAGCGGGTGGACCAGCGAGCGCCGCAGCCCGAAGGCCAGCAGCAGCGCCACGGCGATGCAGCCCAGCACGCCGCAGGCGAAGATCCACGCGCCCCGCCGGAAGTTCAGCCGCAGCTCCTGGAAGGAGGCGCGCACCGTGCTCGCCTCGTCCTTCGCCATGGAGTCCAGGAGCTGCTCCAGCACCCGCGTCTGATCGTGGAAGCGCTCGGACAGGGCCTGGAGCTCCGCCTCCGCAGAGGCCGTGAGGAGCTGGCGGCCCAGGCGCAAGGCCTCGGTAAAGCGCCCCTGCACGTCGGCGAGCCGGGCCGGCGGATAGCCCTTCTCCCGCAGCGCGGCGATCCGGCTGGCAAAGCCCTTCTCCAGCACGGCGAGCTCGTCCTGCTGCCAGGTCCGAGCCCCTTGTCCATTCGAGGAGAGCAGGACCGTGGTCTGCTGGTGGATCATCCTCAGCTCGAAGAGCGAAGTCGCCATGGTGAAGGAGCGCTCCAGCGAGGACTCCACCCCACGGGCAAGGCGGTAGGAAGAGACGATGTGCGCCCCTCCGAGCACGGCGAACGCCACCACGAGCAAGCCGAAGGACACATACAGCCTCCGGCCGATACTGGCCCTCATCATCCCTCCCAGGTCCAAACGTCCTGCTGAAAGGTCAGCCAATGCGCCAGGTAGGCCCAACCTCTGCCTGTAAGAGCACTCCCTACCTCCCGCTGAGACCCCCTATCTCCATGTATCCAGGACCCGACGTCCTGGCAGACCCAACTTAGTGCGTAGTGTTGGCCATGGCAATCTGGCTATACAGGAAGTGCTAGTTCTTCCCTCTTATCCGTGAGTTCTTTCCGATTAAGGTGCGGGCCGCCATGGCGCCCCCCAGGAACGAGGACCACGTCCGTCAGGTGTACGGAGAGATCGCTCCCGCATACGAGGTGCTGTTCCCCTCGTTGCACCGGTACGAAGACCGGGTAGCGCGCTTCCTGGACGACGCGGTGAGGCCCGGCAGCCGAGTGTTGGACGTGGGGTGCGGCACGGGCCTGCTCACGCGCGACATTGACGGGTCCGCGGAGGTGGTGGGGCTGGACCTGTCACCGGAGATGCTGGAGGTGGCGAGGAAGGGGCGGCCCACAGGCACCTGGCGCGTGCACAGCTACCACCAGCCCATCCCCGAGGAGTTGGGGCGCTTTGACGTGGTGCTGGCCGTGGGGTGCCTGGACTTCTGCGACGACCTGCGGCTGGTGCTGAACCACTTTGGCGCCGTGCTGAAGCCGGAGGGGCGGATGCTCTTCACCGTGCTCGAGCGCCGCAGGGGGCTGGACGGGCACGAGGTGCCGCGGCGTCAGGTGAAGACGGCGGGGCCGGCGGTGTGGGTCTCCTTCCCTTCCTTCGAGGAGACGGCCGCGGCGCTCACCACCGCGGGGCTGCTGCCGTACCGCTACAACCACGCGCCGGGCTGGGTGCACCTCATGGAGCAGCGGACGATGTACTTCGGCTGGTGGGAGGTAGAGCGGCGCTGAGGGGCTCCGGGGCCGCGCGACGCCTTCTCGGCTACTCCTTCTCGATGTCGCGGTCCCAGAGCTGGATGCGGGGGATCTCCTCCTGGAGCTGCCGCGTCAGCTCGGCGGCGATCGCCACCGAGCGGTGCTTGCCGCCCGTGCAGCCCAGCGCCACCGTGAGGTACGCCTTGCCCTCCTTCTGGTAGCGGGGGAACAGGAACCGGCAGAGGTCCACCACCTTGGCGAGGAACTGCTGCGTCTCCTCCCGGTCCAGCACGTACGCCGCCACCTTGGCGTTCTTCCCCGTCAGCCCCTTCAGCTCCGGAACAAAGTAGGGGTTGGGCAGGAAGCGCACGTCCAGCACCAGGTCCGCCTGTGGCGGTACCCCGTGCCGGTAGCCGAAGGACATCACCGACAGCGAGGGCCCCGTCGCCGGCTCCGGGCTGAAGCGCGCCTGCACCATCCGCTTCAGGTCATGCACGTTCAGCGCGGACGAGTCGATGACCTGGTCGGCCAGCTCGCGCAAGTCTCTCAGCTCCTCGCGCTCGGCCCTGATGCCCTCGGCCACGGTGCCCGTGGGTGCCAGCGGGTGGCGGCGCCGCGTCTCGCTGAAGCGGCGGATGAGGCTGTCGTCGCTGGAGTCCAGGAAGAGCACCTCCACCTGGTGCCCCGCGCGGCGGACCTCGTCCAGCACCCGCGGCGCCTCCTTGAGGAAGATGCCCTCGCGCACATCCACCACCAGCGCCATGCGCTCGATCTGTCCACTGCCGGCCAGCTCCGTCAGCTTGGGCAGCAAGAGCACCGGCAGGTTGTCGATGCAGAAGAAGCCCGCATCCTCCAGCGCCCGGATGGCCGTGGACTTACCGGAACCCGACATCCCGGTGATGATGACGATGTGCTTGGCGGGGGCGCTCACTCGACCTCTTCTCCCAGCGTACGACGCATCGCTCCCTCGGCGATAGCGCGGTTGAGCCGCTCGGCGAACTCCCGCGCGGAGTGGTGGCCCTGAAGCTTGAGCAAGTGGTTGCGCGCCGCCACCTCGATGATGGTGGCCATGTTGCGGCCTGGACGCACCGGCACCACCGACAGCGGCACGTTCACCCCGATGATGTCCAGGAAGCGATCTTCCACCCCCAGCCGGTCATACTCCTGGCTCGGGTCCCACTCCTGCAGCTCGATGACGAGCTCGATCTTCTTCTGCTCGCGCACCGCCGACACGCCGAACAGATCCTTGATGTTGATGATGCCCAGGCCCCGGATCTCCATGTGGTGCTTGATGACCGGGTTGCCCGCGCCGTAGACGGCGCCCGGCTTGCGACGCGCCACGTCGACGATGTCGTCGGCCACCAGCCGGTGCCCGCGCATCACCAGGTCCAGGGCGATCTCGCTCTTGCCGATGCCGCTCTTGCCCAGCAGCAGGATGCCCACGCCGAAGACGTCCATCAGCACCCCGTGGATGCTGCTCGTCTCCGTCAGGGCCTCCTCCAGGAAGCCCTGCACCTGCTGGATGAAGGTGCTGGAGAGCAGCGGCGTCTTCATCAGCGCCAGCCCGGACGCCTCGCACGCCTCGACGAGCACCCGCGGCAGTTCCAGGCTCTTGGTCACCACCACGCAGGCCAGATCCTCCTTGAAGAGGCGCGCGAGGACCTCGCGCTGCTGCTCCTCCGAGAGCGTGCGCAGGTAGGAGATCTCCGTGTTGCCGAACACCTGGACCCGATGCGGGTGGAGGTGCTCGGTGAAGCCGGTCAGCGCCAGCCCGGGCTTCTGGATGCGCGGAGAGTTGAGGGTCCGGCTCAACCCCTTCTCACCGGCGACCAGGGTGAGCTGGAGGTCGTAGTCGCGATCCTCGAGGAGGGCGGAGATTCGAATGGAGCGAGTTGTGCTCATCGTCAGGAAGTGGATATCACCCGGCGGACCGTTTGCGATGATTGCTCGACGTGCCAGCCACCCTTCCCACCCCTGAACACCCTCCCGCCGAGCTTCGCCTGGCCCGGGTCCTGCTCGTCCTGACCCTCACCGCCGGGGGCCTCCTGCGGGTGTGGCTGGCCCTGATGGACGACGGGCTGTACTGGCCGGATGAGATCTACCAGAGCCTGGAGCCCGCGCACCGGCTCGTGTTCGGCCCTGGGTTCATCCCGTGGGAGTTCATCGAGGGGGCGCGCACCTGGGCCCTCCCTGGGCTGGTAGCGGGGCTCATGGGGCTGGCGCGGGTGCTTGGGCTGGACTCGCCAGCCGGCTACCTGGGCGTCGTGAAGGGGTTCTTCGCACTGCTGGGGACGGCCACCGCCTGGGGGAGCTACCGCCTCGCCCGAGTCGAGGGGGCTGGCCCGCTCGCCGCCGCGGCAGGCGCCTCCCTGATGGCCCTGGCCTCCGTGCCCCTCTACTTCGCCCCCCGGGCCATGAGCGAGAACGCCGCCGCTTTCCCGGTGGTGCTGGGGCTGGCGCTGGCCCTGGCTCCTGGTGCCTCGCGGCGGGCGCTCGCCGTGGGGGCCTCGCTGCTGGGACTGGCCGTGCTGCTGCGCCTGCAGAGCGGCATCTTCTGCGTGGGGCTGGTGGTCCTGCTCGCGGCGCGGCGGCAGTGGCGAGCGGCGGGGCTCACGCTTGGGGTGCTCGCCGTGTGGGCTGGCCTCTTCGGACTGCTGGACCGGCTCACCTGGGGCAGCTGGTTCCACTCGGCCTTCGTGTACCTGGACTTCAACTTCGTCAAAGAGGGAGGCAAGGCCTGGGGCGTGGCCCCTTTCAGCTACTACACCCGGGTGCTCCTCAAGGCGATGCCCGGCATCTCGCTGCTCGTTGGAGGGCTGGGCCTGCTCGCGCTGTGGCGCTCCCGCGGCCTCGCGGCGCTCGTCCTCGTCTTCTTCGTCCTTCACGCCTCTCAGCCGCACAAGGAGCTGCGCTTCCTCGTTCCCCTCCTCCCCCTGCTTGCCGCGCTCGCGGGGGTGGGACTGGAGCTGGGCATGGCCCGGCTGAAGGCCCTCCGCCTGCGCGCCGCGGTGGCCCTGGCCGTGGTGGCGGTGGGGGCTGTCTCCGCGGGGCTCTCGCGACGGCTCACCTTCGGGGAGATCGGCCAGTACGTGCACGAGCGGCCCCACATCAGCGCGTATGACGACTCGGGCCCCATCAACCGGCTGCTGATGGTGGCGAGCCAGCGCGAGGACGTGTGCGGGCTCAAGATCGAGGTCCCCGTGCACATCGCCTGGACGGGGGGCTACAGCTACTTCCACCACAACGTGCCCCTGTACTGGTCCGCGAGCCCGGACCGGCCCTCAGGCCTGTTCAACTACGTCATCACCCTCCCCCAGTGGGGCGTCGGGGGGGAGGTGGTGGCCCGGGACAAGGACTTCCTCCTGATGCGCCTGCCCCTCCAGGTCTGCGTGCCCGATAGAGGCTTCAGCTGGCGACTGCCCTGAGCCAACGCTTCCGGGCGCGAGGCCGTTCCCAGCCGAACCCAGGGTTGCTAAGCCGTCCCCATGTCCAACTGCCTCTTCTGCAAGATTCGCGACGGTCAGATCCCTGCCCGGGTCGTCCACCGGGACGACGTGTGCATGGCCTTCGAGGACATCAACCCCCAGGCGCCGACACACGTGGTCTTCATCCCGCTGAAGCACATCGCCACGGTGAATGACATTGGCCTGGAAGACCGGGAGGCGGTGGGGCACCTCTACACCGCGGCGGCGAAGGTGGCGAAGGAGCGCGGCCACGCCGAGCGGGGCTACCGCCTGGTGATGAACTGCAACGCGGACGCCGGCCAGACGGTGTTCCACATCCACCTGCACCTGGTCGCGGGCCGGCCCATGGAGTGGCCGCCAGGGTAGGCGCCGTGGACTGAAGGGCAGAGCGGCTCACCCCCGCCGCATCACTGGCCGCACCGGAGCTCCTTCGAGGGCGCCCGCTCGGCGCTCCTCGTGCGCACCCCAGCGCCTGGGGCCGGCAGGGCCAGCACCCGCGGCTCGGCCGAGGGCAGCCAGAGGGTCCACTCCACTGGCGAGGAGCTGCCGGGCGCGCGCCCTTGCACCGTGTAGAGCCCTGGCGCCAGCCCCTCGACGCGGAAGTGCCCCGTGGAGTCGCTCGTCACCGTGACCAGCTCCTCGGCCGGCGCATCCGCGTGCGCCTCGTTCTCCCAGGCGCTCACGTCCGGCGTCAGCGTCAGCTCGGCCCCCGACAGCGGCTTCCCCGTGCCCTGAAGCACCGTCGTTCCCCAGAAGGTGCTCGGCTCCTCCAGCCGCAGGCTCACCGGCGTCCGCGGCCCCCCCAGCGGATGCATCAGGTTGAGCCAGGCCGGCGCGAGCCCCTCCGCGCGCGCTACCACCAGGTAGGCGCCGGCGCGCGCGGGGATCAACAAGAGCCCGTCGTTCCCCGTGGCGCCCGCGGAGGCGACCCGCCAGTCCATCTTTCCCGTCTCCGGGCTCCGCCCCTCCCGCCGGTAGAGACGCACCTGGGCGCGCGGGACGGGACGGCCTCCCGCCATCACCCGCAGCTCCATCAGACCGTCCGCCTCACTGGCCGCCTCGGCCATGGGCAGCGTCCGCGTCTCTTCCCGGGGGAGCCAGGGAAGCTCTTCCGGCAGCTCGCTCGGCGCCGCCAGCACCGCGGGGACGCCCCGCACCTCCACCTGACGGACCGCTCGCTCTGCCGCTCGCCCATACAGCGCGAGCCCGATGGCCGCGGCTACCACCCCCCACACCCATACCTGGCCGAGCCTGCGCATCCTCCTGCCTCCGGGCCTTCCCTTGCTCGCTCGCCCGTACTCCACTCGAAGCCCCATGTTTTGACCAGCAACAACAGGCCTGGATCCAGGGTTCCCGCCATGACATGACACCCTGGCGCAGAGCCCCGTCTGTCCTCTCTCCGGGCAGCCAGGAAGGACTCGCTCCTGAACACCTGAGGAGCGGGTGTTAGCATCCGCGCTGCCTTTGAACGTTGCCCCATGCCCTTCACCAGTACCGAGACTTCCCCCGCAAGCCGACGCGCCTACTCTGTGCTGGTCCTGCTGCTCGCAGGCGTAGCTGGAGCCGTGAATGCGATCAGCTTCTTCGCGCTCGGTACGCACACTTCCCACATGACGGGCAACCTGGCCAACGTGGGCGAGTACCTCGCCAACGGGCGGTGGGCCATGGCCAGCACCGCGGGCCAGCTCGTCCTGTCCTTCCTGCTCGGGGCGATCACCGCGACCGTGCTGATTGACGTGTCTCGACGCCGGCGGCGGGGGCGGCACGCCACAGCGCTCCTGGTGGAAGCGCTGACGCTTGCGGCCGTGGGCCTCTGGTCCTCCAAGCACCCGGCGGCGAGCGAGCCCACGGTGCTGTGGGGCATGGCCTACGCCATGGGACTCCAGAACGCGCTCGTCACCCGCGTCTCCGGCGCCGTCGTGCGCACCACGCACATCACGGGCGTCATCACGGACATCGGCATCCAGCTGGTGAACATGATGACCTGGGTGCGCGACGGTGCCCGCGGCCATGGGCTGGGCGGCCTGCTGTGGATGATTCGCAAGCTGCCCACCGCCGAGCAGTTCTGGCGCACGCGGCTGCACCTCGGGCTCGCCATGGCCTTCCTCGCGGGGTGCACCGGGGGGCCGCTGCTCTATTTCCACTTCGGCCCGGCCGCCATGGCCCTGCCCTGCACTGTCCTGGCGTTGCTGGTGGTGCTCGACGTGAGCCCGGCCGGGGCCTACGCGCCCTTGACGCCTGGCGTCTGAGCCTGCTCAGCGCAGCTCGGTGGCGCCGAAGGGGAGCCCGTGCGGGTGGCCTCTGGAGCGACTGGCCTGGAGGAAGCGCTCCAGCCCGATGCGCGTCACCACCCCCACGCGATCCCCGCCGTCCACCGCGAGCACGTCCACGGCCTGCGCATCCATGGTCGCCAGCGCCTCGCTGATGGAGGCCTCCTGAGAGAGCGCCGGCACCGCGTCCAGCAGCGCCTCCACCGTGGCCTCCTCCCCCGCCAGCCGCCAACGCTCGCCCAGCGCGCCCGCGTGCACTACCCCTCGCAGCCGGCCATCCGCGCCGCGCACCGGCAGCGCCGCCGCTGCCGAGGAGAGCAACCGCTCGCGCAGCTCCACGGCTGGGAGCTCCGGCGCCACCGGCTGCTCCCAGACCACCAGCTCGCGCACCGGCGTGCGCCGCAGCGCGAGGCCGTCCTCTCCCGCGCGCGCCGCCTTCCGCTCCACGAGGACGTGGCAGAGCGCCGAGGCCAGCGTGCACGTCACCATCAGCGGCAGGATGATGGCGTAGTTGCCGCTCAGCTCGTACACCATCATCATCCCCGTCAGCGGCCCGCGCGTCATGGCAGCCACGGCCCCGCCCATGCCCACCATGGCGTAGGCACCGCTGGGCGCGGTGACGCCTGGCATCAGCGCGTGCAGCACCTCGCCGAAGGCCCCGCCCGCCATGGCGCCGATGACCGTCACCGGGAAGAACGTGCCGCCCGAGCCGCCCGAGCCCAGCGTCAGCGCGGTGCCCACCAGCTTGAGCACGCACCCCGAGGCCAGCAGCGCCAACGGAAGGCCTCGCACGAGCGCGTCGTTGGCGTACTCGTGACCCGTGCCCCACACCACCGGGTGTGCCAGCGCGAGCAGCCCCACCAGCAGGCCTCCGATTCCCGCCCGTACCGACAGCGGCTTCTGGCCGAGCCAGGCCGACAGCCGCCCGGGGCGTCGGCCCTGGAAGAACTCCTCCACGCCGTGCAGCGACTGGATGAAGGCGTAGGCCAGCCCTCCGCAGATCAGGCCGAGCACGGCGTAGAAGACGACCTCCCAGCCGCTCACCATCATGTACGCCACGCGCTCCAGCATGGCCGCGCTGCCCATGACGCCGCGGCTCACCATGGTGGCGGTGACGCTGGCCAGGATGATGGGCGAGAAGACGCGGAGCTGGAACTCGCGCAGGAGGATCTCCATGGCGAAGATGGCGCCGGCCACGGGAGCGTTGAAGGAGGCGGCGATGCCCGCGCCGGCCCCGCTGGCCATGAGGATGGACAGCTCGCGCCGGGTGAAGCCGAGGGTGCGCCCCACCTCGGAGCCGAAGGCCGCGCCGCCGTAGACGATGGGCCCCTCGCGCCCCGCCGAGCCGCCCGTGCCGATGGTGACGGCCGAGGCGACGAGCTTGAGCAGGCCATTGCGCGCGGGCAGCCTGCCTTCGCTCTCCACCGCCTTGACGACCTCGGGCACGCCGTGGCCGTGCGTCTCCGGCCTGTCGCGGAGCAGCCGCCCCACCACCGCGCCGCCCAACATGGGCACCAGCACCACGAGGAAGGGGGAGAGCTGCTCCACGTCACGGTGCGCGTGCCCCAGCACGCTGTTCACCGCCGCCAGCGCCACGAGCGGGTAGTAGAGGGACAGCGCGCCCATCACGAGCAGCGCCAGCACCTCGAGGCGGCGCTTCACCACGTCCCGGCCTTCGCCGGGCTCGATGAGGCGGACCAGCCCCAGGGCCCCGAGGGCCAGCGGGATCCCGACGATGATGAACTCGAAGTGCCAGCGTGCGGTCGTGAGCGCCTCGGCGAGCCGCAGGCGCGTCTCCGAGCCGGAGCGGAACGCATCCACCACCTGGGGGAGGCCGTAGCTCAGCCCGCTCACGAGCCCGATGAGGTTGGCGAAGATGCCCGCGACGAGGCCGCTGTAGACACCCACGACCGCGCCGGCCACGGGCAGGACCGAGGGGCCTGGCAGCCGGAGCCGTTGCACCGCCGCCAGCACCTGCTGCACCGCGTCCCGGAGCCACGCACGGAGCGTGAGGGAGGCCGCCATCAGCCACGCGCGGAGCTTGGGGGGGACCGCCATTGCTCGAAGCTTCCCACAAGTGCGTGGCTCAGTCCTGCCTCTATACCACTCCGGCCGGCAGGGCCAAGGTGCATCCGTTGGAAACTGGAGACAGGTGGCCGCGCGAGTCAGGGAGTGGCGGGCTGGGCCACGGGCGCGGCGGACGGTGGGCTGTCAATCGTTCGCGTCTCTACCAGCGCCCGGGAGCGCCGCAAAACGGGCAGCACGCTGCTGCGCTCGTCCGTCCAGGTGATCCTCGTCGGCTCCGCCAGCTCCAGGCGGCGAAGGGTGGCGCTCGCCTCCGAGAAGGTGCGGCCCCAGGAGAACTCCGCCTCTGGGCTGAGGATCATCCACGCGCTGCGGAGCGCATCGCCCTTCGTCTCGTTGATGACGAGCGTGGCGTACATCCCGAACACCCGCGCATGCGCGAGCGCGATGGGCACCAGATCGAGGTGCACGTTGCTGATGTGCAGCGCCAGCACCCCTCGGGGCGCCAGGTGCCGCCGGTACACCGCCACCGACTCCTGCGTGAGCAGGTGCATCGGAATGGAGTCCGAGCTGAACACGTCCAGCGCGAGCACATCGAAGGCCTGCGCCTCACCCCGCTCCAGCTCCTGCTCCAGTGAGATGCGCGCATCGCCCTCGACGACCTCCACCCGAGCCGGCGTGTCCGACAGGAAGCTGAAGTAACTGCCCTCACCCTGCGCCAGGGAGATGACCTTCGGGTTGATCTCGTAGAAGCGAACCGTGTCACCCGCCTGCGTGAGCGCCGCGCTCGTCCCTACGCCCAACCCCAGCACACCGATGCGCAAGCCCGGCTTCTGGCCCTCCGCCTCTCGCACGCGCCGGAACTCGGTGATGGTCAGTCCGAGCCCGCTCTCCGGAGTGAAGTACGCCGTGGCCTGCTTCCGCCGCTCGGGCGAGATGAACTGGACTCCGTGGGTGATGACGCCATGCTTGAGAGAGTACTGGTGCGAGTACGGATCGCGCTCGCCACTCTCCAACACCTGCACCACACCGAAGAAGTTGCGCGCCGTCAGCCGCACCTCCTTCCGGCTGTCCGCCACCGCCACGGCCAGCCCTCCCACCACCCCCGCGAGCACGAGCACCCGCAGGTTCCGTCCCAGCCGTGCCATCGGCCGCTCCTCGGCCGGGCGAGGCAGGAGCACCACCAGCGCCACCAGGGAGCACGCCGCCAGCGCCAGCGGATACTCCGCATAGGTGTCGAAGAAGCGCGGCGCCACGATGCCGACGATGATTCCGCCCGCCACGCCCCCCACCGAGACCCAGAGATAGAAGGCGCTCAAGTGCCGCGGCGCCGGGCGCAGGCGGTACAGCTCGCCATGGCACACCATGCAGCCCGCCAGCAGCGCCCCGCCGTGCGCCAGGAGCTGGAGCGACAGCGGGAAGTGAGGCCCCTCGAAGATGGAGCGGATCACACCGCACACACAGACGATGAGCAGCACGATGCACGCCGAGCGCGGGTAGAGCGCCTCGCGCTCGAACGTGACGATGAAGGTGAACAGGTAGAGCGCCAGCGGCAGCACCCACAGGAATGGACCGGCCGCCACGTCCTGCGAGAGCTGGTTCGTCGTGGCCAGCAGCAGCACTGAGGCGCAGGCGCTCAACCCCAGCCACGCCAGCGTGCGCCTCAGCCCCGGCCGCGCGCTCTCTTCCTCTGGCAAGGCCGCCTTCTCGGGCGCAGCTCCCTCCACGGGTACGGGCGCAGCTCCCAGCCTCCACAGGTCCCTCGCGCACACAGCGCATCCCACGAGGAAGACAACGAAGCCCGCGGCCCACCCCCAGCCCTGCACGTTGCGTGGCACATAGGGCTCGACGAGGAAGGGATAGCCCAGCAGCGCCAGCAGCGAGCCCGCGTTGGACAGCGCATAGAGCCGGTACGGCGAGGCTCCTGGCCGCGAGCGAGCAAACCAGCTCTGCAGCAGGGGCGCCGTGGTGGACAGCACGAAGAAGGGCAGTCCGATCGTCACCGTCAGCATCGCCAGCAGCCGGCCGGTGAGCCCCTCCACTCCGGTGGGCCGCCACTCCTCCCCAGGCGCCACGGGCGAGCCCACCCACAGGGCTCGCGCGGCCAGCACCAGCACCGTGAACCCCACCAACCCCAGGTGCAGCTTCACCTGGGAGCGCGGCGCCAGACGTGTGGCCACGACATGCGCATACGCGTAGCCCGCCAGCAGTGCCGCCTGGAAGAAGAGCATGCAGGCAGTCCACACCGCCGGCGTCCCACCGAACCACGGCAGCGCGAACTTCCCCACCAGCGGCTGGACTCCGAAGAGCAGGAAGGCGCTGGCAAAGAGTGTGAGGGCGTACCGACTCATGGAGCGTGCAGGCTACACCGCCGGAGCAGGTCTGGCCTCATCAAGGAAGCGCAGCACCCGTCCGCCCGCCATGAAGAGCGAGAGAGCAAGCGCCAGGAGCGCCCTCGTTACCCTCGTGGGGCAAAGAGCCGGGCCCCGGAGGGCGCCAACGCCATCTCCATGGGCAGGCCGTAGAGCGCCTCGAGCCGCTCTCGCTCCAGCACCGTGTCCACCGGCCCCTGGGCCAGCACGCGGCCGTCGCGCAGCAGCAGCACATGGGTGGCAAAGGCCGCGGCGAGGTTCACGTCATGCAGCACCGCCACCGCGCCCAGCCCCGCCCCCACCCGCGCTCGCACCCGCGCGAGCGCCCCCACCTGATGAGCCACATCGAGGAAGGCGGTGGGCTCGTCCAACAGCAGCAGCGAAGGCTCCTGGACCAGCCCGCGGGCGAGCAGCAGCATCCGGCGCTCGCCGCCCGACATGGCCTCCCCAGGCCGATCCGCCAGGTACGCCACGCCCAGCTCCTCCAGCGCTGAGCGCGCCAGCGTCGCATCCCGCTCGGAGGTGAGGCCCCACAGCCCCAGGTGCGGGCTGCGCCCCATCAGCACCAGCTCCAGCCCACTGAAGCCCTCCGCGGGCTCGAACAGCTGCGGCACCCACGCCACGCGCCGGGCCAGCTCTCGCGCCTCCCACTGCCGGCGCTCCTTCCCCAGCAGCCGCACCTCGCCCCGCGCCCACGGCAGCACGCCCAGCACCGCGCGCAGCAGCGTGCTCTTACCCGTGCCATTGGGCCCGAGCACCGCCCACAGCTCCCCCGGGCGCACCGTGAAGTCCACCCCCTGCAGCACGGGCGAGGGGCCATAGCCAGCAACGAGGCCCTGGGTCTCGAGGAGCAGTGTCACGGGCTACTGGTTGCGCACCAGGTTTCCCAGCTCGATGCGCAGCTTCTTCACCCGGTTGTAGACATCCTTGTCATACGCACCCTCGCCCAGATTGCTCATGTCCCCCTTCACGTCCTCGAAACGCTTGCACGCGAGGGCGAGCGTGGGGCTGTCGCACGACTGCTCCTGGGTGAGCTTGTTGTAGGAGTTGCGCGCCTGGGCCCACTCCTTCTGGAGCTCAGTGGCCTCCTTGCTGCGCGCCGACGACGACCCCCTCTTGCCGGAACGCGAGCCGGGCGCCTTCTTCGGCGGAGAGGCCAACACCGTGGGCACCGGGACCACGAGCTCCTCCTCCACGCTCTCGGGCGTGGCGGCGCTGTCCGCCGCAGCCGCCGCCGGCTGGGGTGTGCCGGCAGACTCAGGTGCGGAGGGAGGCGTGGCGACAGCTCCCGCGGGTGGGGGGGGCGTGGCGCTCGGAGCGGTGCCCGGCGGCCCACTGGGGGGAACCTGCGGCTGGATCGGCGTCAGCCCAAGCTCGGGCGGCTTCTCAATCCCGAGCTTCGACTTCAGCAGCTTCTCCATCTGCGGGAGCGTCACGTACACCGCGGCGCCGGCCCCCAGCAGCAGCACGAGGCTCACCGCGAACCAGGCCCATGAGCGCTTCCGGGCAGGGGCGGGCGTTGCTGGGCGCCGTGGCTCCTCGCGCTGCGCGCGGCGGCTGCCCTCGCCGGGTCGGGAGGGGATCGGCGTCCTCCGAGTCTCGTCGCGCGGATTCCGGGGCTCCACTCCTCCGTCATCAACATCGATGGACACGGGGATGGAGTCCTCGGCCTCCGAGCTCCCAGACTCCACGGGGCGCTGCGCACCTCGAGCGGGAGCAGCGCCGCCTCGGGGCACGGAGGGCATGCCCGCGGACGAGCTCCCGCGCACACGCCGGGTGCTCTTCGAGCGCCCCGGGGCCGAGATCGAATCTTCCGACGCGCTGCTGGCGCGCCCTGGGCTGGAGATCGACGACTCCTCCGGCACGCCGGTGATGATGATCTCCCCAGTGTCAGACTGGTTCTGAAGGGCCGCCTCATCCAGCACGACGCGCGGCTGCGTGTCCTCCGGAGGCTTCGCGGGGGCCATCTGGTAGCTCGGATGCGTGTCATCGAGGCCGCGGCGGCCTGCCTCCGTGCGCGCGGGCGCGCCATCCGGGACCAGCGCCAGGAGCGGCTCGGTGGGCCGCCCTGCGGCACCTCCGGACTCCCCCTGCGCCGCGCGGGAGGACGTGGAGCGGGGCAGCTCGCGCGGAGCCGTGACGATCTCCGCCTGAGCCTCGAGAAGCAGCGCCTCATCCGGCACGGGAGGCCAGGCTCCGCCCCCCACCGCGGGCATGGGCGCGGGCGTGGAGAATGGGAACGGCGGGGGCTGCTGGGCCGCCGTGGACGACGCCGGGCTCTCGGGAGGAGCCGCTGGCCCGGGGCCCTGCTGTCCGGAGGCGTGGGCGCGGCCCACCTCCAGTCCGCGAGGCTCGGTGGTGACGAGGCCTGGCGACGGCAGCGGCGGCAGCGACACCCGCTGCGTCTCCTGGAGCCTGGAGGCGGCGATCGGCGGCGGCGGCGGCGACATGGCCGCCCGCGGCAGCTCCCCCGCTCTGGGCGAGCCGACGCTGCCCGGGGGCGGCGGCGGCACGGTCGCACGCAGCGGCGGCTCCGGGGGCCTCAAGCCACCCGGGCTCGGCGGAGGCGGCGGCATGCTCACCCGCGGCGCCTCCAGGGTCCTGGCCGTGCCGGACATCTGCGGCTGGGGAGCGGCCCCCGGCGGGATGGCGGCCGCGGGCACGTACGGGATGGGCATCTCCACCGTCGGAGCGCTCCCACGCGAGGTAGTCGGCCCGGCCATGGACACCGACGAGCCCGGCCGTGTGTCGAAGTCCTCGGCGCCCAGCTCCACCGTGACGGTCTCGGTCGCGGACGAGGCGGCGGACAGCGGAGCCCGCACGCGGGCGCGCGCGGCCGCATCGAGCGCCTCGAAGGAGACGGCGGGGCGGGGAGACTCGCCGACCACGACCCCAGGCCGGGTCTCCTCCTCGTGCACGCTCGCCTGACTGCCAGGGCGGCTGCGAGGCGTGGGCTGGAAGGAGAGCGGCTGGCTCGGCGGGTCCAGCCGGATCGTCTTCGGAGGCAGGCTCGGCGGAGGGAACCGCGCGGCCGGATCCGTGTCCAGCTCGATGCCCATGCGTGGCGGGGGTGGCTCGCCACCGCGCTGCACCTCCTTGAGCTGGGCCAGCAGCTTGCGCTCGCCCACGTACTCGGAGGAGAACAGATCCCTCATGAAGCGGCTGACGTTCTCCGGACCGGCGTTCCGGTCGATGTCCATCAGCACGCCCATCAGCTTGCCGCGAAACTCCTCCGCCGTCTGGAAGCGCTGCAGAGGCTCCACCGCCAGCGCCTTCATCACCAGGTGCGCCACCGCGGGCGGCGTGAGCGGCTCCACCTCGTTCAGCGGCGCGATGCGCGGGCTGGCCACCGCGGACATCAGCTCGCCCGAGTGCACCGCGTCAAAGGGGTTCTTCCCGGAGAGCAGCTCGTAGAGGCACAGCCCCACCGCGTACAAGTCACTGCGGCGGTCCACCTGCTGGTGCTTCGCCTGCTCCGGGGACATGTAAAGGAACTTGCCCAGGATGATGCTCGGGTTGGTCTTCGCCGCCGACAGGCGGCTCTTGGCCAGCCCGAAGTCGATCACCTTCACCTCCCCCTCGTAGGAGATGAGGATGTTCTGCGGCGAGATGTCCCGGTGGACGAGGTTGATCTCCTTCTCGTCGTCGTCCCGCTTGCGGTGCGCGTACGCCAGCGCATCCAGCACCCGCCCCATCACGAAGAGCACGAAGGTGAGCGGCAGGGGCGTCTGCCGATCCCTCACCCGCCCGGCCACCTTGCGCAGATCCTTGCCGTCCACGTACTCGAGGGCCATGTACGCCTCGCCCTCGTGCAGCCCCATGTCCAGCACCTGCGCGATGGAGCCGTGGCTGAGCTTCACCAGCGTGCGGGCCTCGCCCACGAAGCGATCGACGAACTCCTTGTCCTCGGCCAGCTGCGGCAGGATCTTCTTGATGACGCACAGCTTCTCGAAGCCCTGCACGCCCTCCAGCCGCGCCAGGTAGATCTCCCCCATCCCGCCCGTGGCCAGGTGGGACAGGAGGGTGTACCGACCAAAGGCCTGCGGCCGGAAAGGCCGCAGGCGGGCTGAAGAAGGCGAGTTCATGCGGTGAGAGGACCCACGATCCTTGCATTCAAGCCCGTTCGGGGCCTTCTCTTCAACCGGTCAACCGGACGCGAGGCTTCCTGCCGGCCTGGCCCTTGGTTCTATCTGAGCCCGTTCACCCCGGGATTGGTGAGCGCGGGCACGTCCTCTTCGAGCACCTCGAAGGCGGCCACCTTGTCCTTGGGAGGGCGGACCAGGCGCTCTCCCAGAGGGAGGACGTCGAAGCGCGCCCCGATGGAGGCAAGGGTCTTCCCGGTAATCAAGACCTGTCCGGGAGAGGCCGTGGAGGCCAGCCAGCCGGCCACGGGCATGCCCTCACCCACGGCGGTGAGGTCCAGGCGGGTGTCGGGGCCGATCATCCCGACCAGCCCCTTGGTGGTATGGATGGCGATTCTCAGCTCGCAGCGCTCGTCCGCGGGCCTTCGGGACATGGTCCGTGTCCAGTCCGCGCGCAGCGCCAGCCCGGCCCGCACCGCGCGGACGGAGTCATCCTGCTTGCCGGAAGGGAAGCCGAAGAGGGCGCGGACGGACTCACCCACGAAGGCCTCGACGGCACCCTCGAAGCTGAAGATGAGGCCGCTCATCTTCGCGTGGAAGTCATTGAGCACGGCGGTGGCGCGGACCGGGCCGATGCGGGCGCTCAGCGCGCCGAAGCCCACCATCTCCACGTGGAGCACGGTGAGGGCCCGCTCCTCCAGCGCGGGCAGCCGGCCTCCGGTGCGCAGGGCCTCCACGGCGCGGCGCTCGGCCACCTCCGGGGGGTGGAAGCGCTCCAGCAGGCGGCGCAGGCTGGCACCGCTGCCGCCGCCGCCTCCTCCTCCTCCTCCCTCCTTGCTCTGCCCGGGAACGAACCGCTGCACGCCACTGGCCACGAGGTGGGCCACGGCGGTGCAGGCGTCGAGCATGAGCTCCAGGGTGGTCTCCGCCTCTGCGGGGGTGTTCACATAGAGCACGCCCGCGAAGGGCGGCTCGCGGCCGATGGGGATGCAGAGCACCCGGTCCACGCCATAGAGGATGACGCTCTCGCGGCCGGCAAAGCGCCGGTCGTCTCGCACGTCTCCCACGGCGATCGCCCGGCCCTGGCGCATGGACTCCTCGACGATGGCATCCGAGACGGGAACCTCGCCCTTGGCCAGCCTGCCGCGGTGGCGCACGGCGGCAGGCACCAGGACGCCGCTGGAGTGGCGCAGCAGCACCACGGCGGTGGTGGCCTCGGTGCGCTCGAGCACCCGGTCCATGGCGGACTCGAGGAACAAGGGCAGCGTGTCCGCGGTGGCCAGCGACTCCGCGATGCGGAAGAGCAGGACGAGGGTCTCGTAGGAGACGCGGGGGCTGGAGCCGCCAGCGCCGATGGGCGTGGCCCCTTTCGTTGAATTCTCGAAGGGAACGGGCTCGAAGTTGTCGAGCGCGCGCAGCACGTCCAGATCCTTCACGTTCTTGGCGAGGATGACCGCCGGAGAGACGTCCTCCCCGTGGCCGAAGCGGCGCACGCCTCCCGCGCCCAGGTCCACCATCTCCGTGGCGGCGCTCTCTACCGTGTGAGGTTGTCGGACGGAGAGTGTGTTCTCTCCCAGGATGACGATGTCACCAGGGGCCAGATCCCGGCTGCCCTGGAGGGGGAGTCCGTTGATGCGGCTGCCGTTGCGGCTGCCCAGGTCCTCGATGCGCAGCAGGTCCCCGTCCACGTGCAGACAGGCGTGCTTGCGGGAGACGAGGTCTCCTCCCAGGACGATGTCGTTCTCATCGGCTCGGCCAAGGCTGGTCGTGCCTTCCGGGAGATCGTAGGGGGTGTCGAAGTAGCCCGGCCCATTGATGATGATCTGCCACATCGGTTCCCGGAGATTACACGAGCCTCACGGCTTCAGTGCGGTTCTCGCTCCGCCGCAGGACGATTTCACAGTCGCCGCAAGAACCCAGCAGGAAGGGATTCTGCATCGCGTCAACCCGGCCCTTCACTCCGCAGGGAGTTCCAGAGCTGGAGGTCCCCATCACCGCTGAGCACGTACTGCAGGGCCGTGGGATCATCCCTGAACCGCTGGTAGGCCGCCTGGCGTGCGCGGAGGACGGCCTCGGCCATGGGGAAGCCCGTGGCGAGCGCCCGGTGCAGCGCGACCATGAACTCCGCGCTGGCGCTGGCGCCCGGCTTGTCGAAGGCCCCCACGAACGCGCCGACGCCCTGCCGGATCGCCAGGTCCATGAAGCCCTCGCGCCCCTCGAAGACGGCCGCCCGGGAGCTGGGAACGGGCAGCCGGTGGTAGTCCTCCTCGGCTGGGTAGACCCCGAAGCCGTAGGGGGCGAAGGCCGAGGAAGGAGCGTTCATCACCAGGAAGGGCAGGCGGCCCCGGCTGAGCACCGAGCGCAGGGCCCCCGCCGAGAGCTCCATGTCGCCGGGCAGCTTCAGATAGAGCTCGGCACCGATCTGGCCCACCTCGCCGGTGTAGTGGACGAGGTCGGGCAGCTCGTCATCCTTCTCCGCCATCAGCTCCGCCATGACTCGACCGAATGTCGCCTCCTGGCCCCGAAGCACCGTGCAGACGAAGCCCGAGGCGGGATAGAGCTTGGCGATGTCCTCGAGCTCGCGCGACCCGGCGCTGCCCGCCTTGCGCTCTCCCTCGATGAGGAGGAGACGGGGCCTGGCACGGAGCCTGGGAGCGCCGCGAGCCTGGGACGAGATGCCGACGGGCGCACGGACCAGCCTCCGCTTCAGGCACACCGGCTCTCCTTGGAAGGGAAGGAGCTCCCACGGGAAGCGCGCCACCTCGGGCGCAAGGCGCAGCACGAGCGGCGCCTGTGCCGAAGGCCCCTGCTCCCCGAGCGCCTCGAGCACCTCCTGCGGCAGGTGCTCCTTGAAGAGCCGCTCCGTGAAGTGGGGATAGAGCCATGCGTTGGACTTCTCGCCCCGCTCCACGGCTCGCTTCAGCGACAGCCACACATCCTCGTTCAGGCTGGTGGGTGCGGCCCCTTGCACTTCCGGCACTCCGTCTCCCCGGCTTAGCCGGAGCTGGACCCTCCCCCCCACCCACTCGATGAAGAGCTGGTGCGGCGCGGTGGAGCGCCGTGGGGCCTCCGAGGCCGGTGGCGAAGGCGAATCGAAAGACAAGGGCTGAGAACCCGCTGACGAGGAGGGCCCTTTCTCTTCGGCGTCCATCACCTGCGCGAGGTCCAGCCCCAGGTCCTCCCCCTCGGAGGCCGGTGGGGTGCTCGCCGGCCCGGCATTTGGGCCCCTCTCCTGAGCCATCAGCGACTCGAGGACGCTGTGTCTTGCGCTCGGGGGGCCCGACAGATTGTGCGAGAAGACCTGCGTGGCCTGCGGGGCCGCGGCCACCGGGGGGGGCGCAGCCGCTGGGGCAGGGACGATCGACCTCACCGCTCCGGGCCCCGAGATGGGCTTTGGCAGCACCTCCGCCAGCAAGGCCTCCAGGAACTGGAGCACCTCGGAGTGATCTCCCTTGGCGTTCTCATAGGAGATGACCTGGATGCGCGCCGTGCGCCAGAGCACGTCCCGCTCCACCGGTCCCACCCCCGTCATCAGCGCGAAGCGCTCGGGGATGAAGCCCTTGAAGTGCGTGAGCTGCCGGTCCATCAGCAGCCGGAAGTCTGGATCCGAAAGCGAGTAGCCCACGAAGAGCACGGCCTTGGTGAGCAGCAGACCGCTGAAGATCTCGTTGAAGGACGGGTTGGCGTGGATGATCTCGCTGTAGTCGCGCGAGGTGAGCACCACCGTCTCCGGCCGGTCGATGTCCCCGTGGGCCTTGAGGATGAACTGCCCACCGTCGAAGAGCAGCCGTCCCAGCGCCTCCGTGTCCTTGTGGGTGAGCGTCTTGGGAAAGCCGCCCTTCACCTCCGAGTAGGCCCGCTCCAGCAGCTTGTCGTAGTTGGTCGTCACCCACGCGCTGAACGGCAGATGCATCAGCACATGATGTGTCCGGGGCAGCTGGGCCAGGTCCCCCCGGACCTGATCCGTGAGGAACTGGTGGTAGGCACCGCCCAGCTTCTCCTTGCAGAAGTCCGCCACCTCCAGCAGCTTGCCCTTCTCCACGAGCCGCGCGAGCTCCTCCTGATGGAGCTCGCCCTCCGGGAGCGCGCCGACCAGCTCCTGGATGCCCTTGAGGAGCAGCTTGTTCCAGGTGGGCAACCCGGCCCCTGCCGACAGGCCCGCGCCGACGAACACCACGCACCGCTTCTGCTGAATGTAGCGAACGAGCAACCCAGGCCGCTTCGGAGTCATGACCGCAACGATCGACCACGAAGCGGCCTCTTGCCAACCCGCAGCCGCCGGTTCACCCCTCCCCTCGGCCACCGAGGCTTCTCCGTGCTAGATCAAGACCGCATGATCCACGCCGTGGTGATGACGTTCCTGGCTCTGTCCCTGAACTCCACTCCAAGCCCCCCGGCCATCGGGAGCGGCAAGGCGAAGTACCCACCTCGTACGGAGAAGCCCAAGCCTCCGCCTCAGGACTCACCGTCCCAGGACAGGCCGGCTCCAGCGCCTCCGGAGCAGGAAGAGGAGGAGCCTCGACCCAGGAGGCCGAACCGCGACGAGGACGCGCACAGCGGGGTCCCCCAGTCTCACGAGGCGCCCCACCTCGCAGTCATCCGTCGCAACATGCCCCAGGTGGAGAACTGCTTCGATCGCGCGCGCGTCTGGTCACCGGCGCTGAGGGGGGACGTGGTCCTGGAGTGGGAGATCTCCTCGGATGGAACCGTGGATCGAGCGGTGGTCACCGGCAACACCACCGGCAACACCGAGCTCGCCGACTGCATCCTCCAGGCGGTGAAGAGCTGGAGATTCAGGGAAACGAACGTCGCCTTCCCACGTCACGTGCGTCACCCGTTCCAGTTCCAATCTTCTTGAGACGCTAGAAAAGAGAAGCTGCTCTCCCCTCGAAGTGCAGGTTCTCTGGATATTTCTGCCTTTCCTCCCCCCTTCATCCGGGATGCCCTGCGCGTCTTCCTCACCGAGCACGAGACCCGCAAGTGCATGGTGGAGATCGAAGAGCTCACCCGCGAGGGCCTGCTCGCCGCGGCTGCGGGCGGCCGGTAGTTCCTCCTCCCCTCACTCCGCCACGGACCGGCCTCGCCGGTACAGCAGGGCGATGAAGAGTGGGCCGCCGAGCAGCGCGGTGATGACACCGACGGGAGGCTCGCCGCCAAAGAGGGCAAAAGACAGCCGCGCCAGCAGGTCCGACAGCAGCAGGAAGGCGGCGCCCCCCAGCGCGGAGAGCGGGATGAGCAGACGCTGATCCGGGCCGAAGGCGAGCCGCAGGACGTGCGGGACGATCAGCCCCACGAAGCCAATCAGACCGGTGAGGGTCACGGCCCCGGCGACGCTCGCGCTGGTGGCCAGCAGCAGCAGTCGCCGCGTGCGCGCCACGGGAACTCCGAGTGCCGCGGCATCCTCGTCCCCGAGCATCATCAGGTTGAGCCGACCGGAGAGCGCAATCATCAGGGAGATGGCGCCCAGTTGGAGCAGCGCGGCGAGCCCGAGCGTGGCGCCTCGCTCATAGCCGAGCGACCCGGCGAGCCAATAGAGGATCTCCCCCAAGCGATCCGGGTCCGACAGCGTCTTCACGAGCGTGATGGCGGCGGCGGCGAACGAGTTGAAGACGACCCCCGTGAGCAGCGCGGCGTAGGGGGCACGGGCGGCGTGCCGCTGGCTGACGGCGAGGACGAAGAGTACGGACCCACCCGCTCCGAGGAACGCGAGGAGCGCGGGACCGGAGAGGCGCTCGAGGCCCCCGAGCAGCCCCGGAGCCAGTTGCCCCACGGTGGCCAGCCCGAAGGCGAGCGCGAGCGTGGCACCCAGGGCCGCGCCGCCGGAGACGCCGAGCACGAACGGATCGGCCAGCGGGTTGCGCAGCAACCCCTGGAGGGTGGCCCCGGACGCGGCGAGCCCAGCGCCGACGATCAGCCCCAGCAGGGCCCTCTGCAGGCGCAGGGACCAGAAGATGACGGCATCCGAGGACTTCGGGTCTCCAAGAGCAGCGGAGAGGGAGATGGGCTGCTCGCCGAAGCGGACGGCGAGGGCGAACGCGACGCCGGTCAGCACCAGCCCCGCCGCACACAGGCCCAGGACGCGCGAGGCGCTCAGCCGCTTTCCCTCCCGCGTCACGCCCTTCTCCTCCGCTAGCGGACCTGGATGTCCGGATGCAACAGGCCAAACAGCTCCTCCAGCCCCCGTCCCAGCGAAGGCCCGGGCTGCAGCAGCGCGAGGGAGGGCACCTGCACCCAGCGCGCGGAAGACAGCCCGGGGAGAGCCTGGATCTTCTCCTTGCCCACGTCCACATCCGCCGCGTCCACCACCACGTCCGGCCGGGCCCGCACCGCGCGCTCGACCGAGTAGACGGGGTATGCGGAGCCGCCATCACCCGCGACGTTGACGGCGCCTGCGTCGAGCAGCAGCTCATTCGCGAAGGAGCCGGGCCCTGCGACCACCAGGGGCTCGAAGCCATAGACGAGCAGCACGCGCGGGGTGGGGAGCTTCTTCGCCGCCTCACGGATCCGGGCGCGAGTGGTCTCGAAGCGGGAGATGAGGGCCTCGGCCTCCTTCGTCCGATCGAGCGCCTGCCCCACCGCGCGTAGGGCCGCGAGCGTGTCCGCCACCGAGTGCAGGGGCAGCGAGAGCACTGGGACGCCCAGCTCGGCCATGCGCTCCACGGGCCGCTGGTTGCCGGGGCCCGGCTGGACGAGGACGAGATCCGGCTTGAGGACGATGACGGCCTCCACGGAGGGATCCACGAAGCCGCCCACGCGGGGCAGCGCCGCCACCGCCTTGTCCGCGTCGAAGCGGGAGACGCCGACGAGCGTGCTGCCAGCGCCCATGGCGAGCACCATCTCCGTGAACGACGGGGCGAGTGTCACCACGCGCTGCACCTTCCCCTGCTTCTTCGGCCCCAGCCAGCGAGGCCCGCGCTGGGCATCGGCGGCGCCCGCCGCGCCAGAGAGACCCAGCGCGGCGAGCAGGAGCAACGGAGCGAGGCGGATTCTCAAGACGGGCTCCTACGGAATGGCGATGACGTCCCCGACGAGGGAGAAGCCGGACTCGCGCTGGCAGGCGGGGATGGGGGGCTGCTTCTGCGGATCGAGGCCACGCACCTCGGTGAGCCCGGTGGAGGTGACGTCGACGACGAAGATGCGGCCCGCATTGTTGTCTCCCAGGTAGACGCGGGTGCCTACCACAGCGAAGCGGCCGGCGGACGGCAAGGCGCAGGAGGTGCTCGCCTCGGGGCACGCGAGCGTCCAGGTGGACACCACCGCGTCCTGCTCATCAACCAGCACCAGGGCCGTCTTCTCCACGCCCACGAGGTTGAAGCTGGCGTCATAGGTGGACTTGCCGGCACAGCTGACCACCAGCCTGTTCCCCACGGGGGCGAGCCAGCCCGCGTTGAGGCAGCCCTCTCCGAGCGAGAAGTACTTCACCTCGCGGGTCTGCGGGTGGATCCGCGCGAGCAGGCCAGGGCCGCCGGGGCTGAAGGTGTTCGGATCCAGGTTGTTGAGGGCCGTATAGAGGTAGCCCCGCTGGGCGACGATGCCGGAGGGTGTGGGGATGGGGTTGCTGCCCGGGAATGGCAGGAGCGCGTCGCCCGAGGGGAGCTCGATGTGCGGCGTGGCGAGCTGCGGCTGGCTCGGGTTGGCCAGGTTGACGCGCGCGAGCTTGCCACCGGCGGACAGGTCCCCGAAGAAGTTGCCATACAGCGTGACCCACAGGTCCGTGCCGACCTTGACCATGCCGAAGGGGTTGGTGCTGGCGCCAAACTCCACCTTTGCCACGGGCTCCAGCCCGAGTCCCTGCGGGAAGCGCGTGCCCTCTGTGAGCGTCCCAGGCTCCTTCTTCCGCTGGAGCACCAGGAGCGTGTTGCTGGAGGAGTTGAGGACGTAGACGTAGGGATCATCGACGAGCACCTGATTGGGCGCCTCATCGGTGGCCGCCTCACCCGGCAGGGCGGCGTAGTCCACGAGGCGGGCCTCGCGCACCTTCTTCGCGGTGTCGAGCACCAGCAGCACGTCTTGCATGGGCGCCGCCGACAGCGGGTGCTCGCCGAGAGGCCGGTTGGGGCCCTTGAGGTCCGAGCCGGCCTGGATGCCCACGACCTGGCCCGTGTTGAAGCAAGCCGCGACGACATCATAGGTGCACACGCCCGAGTGGCAGCTCTTTGCATCGCCACACGCCGCCTCGCAGGCGCCGCAGTGCCCCGAGTCCTTCTTCAGATCCACACACCTGTCCCCGCAGCGCGTGAACTCCTGGGAGCAGGACACCTTGCACTGGCCGCTCTCGCACACCCGGCCCTGGCCGCAGATGATGCCGCAGGCGCCACAGTTGTTCGGATCGGACGCGGTGATGGCGCACTGCCCAGCACAGACCGAGCTGCCCTCCTGGCACCGGCAGGTGCCCTCTGCGCAGACCTGTCCCCGGCCGCACACGACGCCACACGCGCCACAGTTAGCGGAAGTGCTGGAGATGTCCACGCACTGCCCGAAGCACGTCGTGAGGCCTTCGCCACACTCCGCGCCCAGCTCCGGACAACCTCCCAGGAACAACCCGAGGGCCGCCACCATCACCGTCACCCCCGTGGGAGCTGAGCGCTCCAGCCTTGTCTGCGTGCTGCTCATCGAGAGTCCGTCCTTTGTGTGGGGGAAGCAGGGGGAGCGCCGCCGAACGCCACCGCCAGCGTCACGTAGGCAGAGCGGCCCGGAAGGGGGTAGCCGTCGAGGTCCACGGCTTGCGCGTCGAAGACGTTCTTCAGCTCCATGGAGAGGGTCAGCTCGGGGGCGCGACCGAAGGTGCTGGAGGCTCCGGCGTGGACGAAAGCCCGCCCTGGAAGCACAGCCTCCTCGGTGCGGTTGGAGAACTGCGCGGACTGCGCCGCCACCTCCACACGCCCGGTGAGCCAGCGCGGACCGCCGGACACGCGCGCGCTCAGCTTGTGGCGCGGCCGGTACGGCAGCTCCTTGAGGTAGTAGCGCGGATCATCCCGGAGGTTGCGTGAGACGAGCAGCGTGTACCCCAGCGTGCCCGCCACCCACGGGTGGGGACGCCACTCGCCCTCGGCCTCCAGGCCGGCCACGCTCGCGGTGGCGAAGTTGAAGGGCTTGGACGAGAACGGCGGATAGAGCTCGTAGGTGATCAGATCCTCGTAGAGGCTGTAGAAGCCTCCCACGGAGGCCTGTGAGCGCTCGGTGCGGTGAACCACCGCCAGGTCCGCGTACAGCGCGCGCTCCGGGCGCAGCGCGGGGTTGGGTAGCAGCAACCCCTGCCGCACGTACAGCTCCTGGAAGGAGGGAGCGCGGTGCGCCTGCCCGGCGTTGGCTCGCAGCTCGAGGCCCGCAGGCAGCGCCAGCGTGGCGCCCAGCTTGGGGGACAGCAGCGTGTACGGCCCGGCGCGCTCCACCCGCAGGGACGGTGCGACGAGCAGTCGGCCACTGGCCAGCACCAGCTCGTCCATCACCATGACGCTGGCGCGCAGCCAGCTTGGGCGGGACTTCTCGCCCGAGCTGACCTCCGCATCCGTGACGTCCTCACCTGTGACCGCCAGCGCCGCGGACACACCGTGCCAGCCGCCCAGCAGCTTGCGCGCCTCCAGTTCCACCCCGCCCACTCGCTGCGATTGAGCGCCTTGCAGCGCCTGGGGCCCACCCGACAGGGCGATGCGATCCCCGCGGAACCAGGCTCGCGCGGAGCCTCGTGCTCCTTCCAGCTCGCCCGAGAGACGGAGGCTGGCGGCCGCACGCCCCGTGCTCTGCCGCGTGTCGAGGCTCGGATTGGTCGCGGTGCCAGCGAGCCCCCGGTCATCCGCGGACAGCTCGCCCAGCAGATCCACCTCGAAGCCGCGCTCCAAGGCATGCCGCAGCCGCAGCAGTCCTCCTGCTCCGCGCGCGTCGTTGTTGGTCCGGCGGCGCTCGAGGAGCTCATCTCCCGGGAAGGCCGGGCTCGGGTCGAAGAGGAAGGGGAAGTCGCCCTCGGACCGTCCCCCGTGAACCAGCAGCAGCGCCTCGACGCCGGCCACGGGGCCCGTCGCGGACAGCCACCCAAGCTGCGTGTTCCAGCTCCCATAGGTGGCCTCACCCGCGACGCGCGCCTGAGCGCCGGGGCGCCGGGTGATGACGTTCACCACGCCTCCCAGCCCGCCTGAGCCATAGCGTGCGCCTACCCCGCCGCGCAGCACCTCGAAGCGCTCCACCACCGCCAGCGGAACACGCGACAGATCGACGATCCCGCCAGCACCATTGAGCGGAATGCCATCCAGCAGCAGGAGCGTCCCGTTCGGAGAGGCCCCGCGCACCACCACGTTCTTGCTCTGCCCGTAGCCGCCACTGTCCTGCACCAGCACGCCCGCGGAGGTGGAGAGCACCTCGGCCACATCCTTCGCGGCCCCGCCAAAGTCCGCCGTGTCAATGACGGTGAGCGCGCCACTGGGATCCCTCTGCGTGGCCGAGACCATCGGCTCGAGCGAGGGAGCCGCATGGACCTCGACGGAAGGGGTGGCAATGTCCTCGGGAGCTGGGGCGTCATCGCCCGCCGCGGTGGAAGCGGGGGCGTCCGCCTCAGGAGGAACCTGGGCGCGCGCGACTCCGTTCAGGGTGAGCACCAGGCTCAGTCCGAGCCCGGCAAGGAATGACTGCCCCATGCTCCGCCTTCCGCTCTCTCCACCGGAGAGAGAAGGCCATCCGGCGTCGCCTTGTGAGCTGGCTACCGGACCCCTGGGCAGGTCTCCTGGCTCATGGGCTCGGGATGAGAGCGCACGCTGCGCCTCTCCAGAAGGAGTCCTCCCCCTTCCCCCGGAGCGCCGCTCCAGAGTGGGGACTGCCGAGGACCCCGGCCCTGACCGACAGGGCTGCCCACTTACAGTGGCGGGACCGCGCCGGATTTCCACCGGCTTCCCTCTTGCGTGCCCGGTATGGGCACCCAAGGGCGCGCCCCTTGTAGGGGCTTCAGCCCGCGCTCGTCAAGCACACCGGCGTCAGCGCTCGGGCCTGGACGTACTGCTCGAAGGCGGACGCCTGGAGGAAGGCCATCTCCACGGCCCCGAAGCGCAGCGAGGCCCGAGCGAACAGCGGCGTGGGACGTCCAGGGAGGATGAGCACGCCGGCCTGGAACGTGCCGTTATGGCTCTCGGCGTCCACGACGTGCCACATGCCGGTGTGCGGCTCCTGGCGGAAGACGGCGTGGAGGCGCGAGACGGTGGCATCCTCGATGACGATGTCGCAGTCCGGCGAGCGGCCGAAGGTAATGTCCTCTTCCGCGGGGATGCGCTTGCGCAGCTCAAGGACGAGCGGCTCGGAGTGGGCGGGCCGCTGGAAGCGGATATTGGACAGAGTGGAGCGAGCGAAGCCCAGGTGGGGATCCGGCCGAGGCGGCGGCGACTCCCACACCAGCACCGGCCAGCAGATCGCCTTGAGCAACGCCTCTCGAGCGTACAGGAGCTGAGAAGCCAGTACGGAGAACCTGAGCGCCACGCCACCCTCCTCCCCCAGGAGCCGAGGACGGAAGCTGTGCATGCGCCTGGGGCCTGACCAGCCCTCTCCGACGCGAGTCTCCTTGCACTGATCGCGACCGTCCACCCTCAGCGTCTTTTTTCGAGGGAGCCGCTGCGTCAGCGTGGCGCCTGTTCAGCGCGCAACTGCTGGCTGACACGCTCGGCCTCGCGAAAGGCGCGCAGCAGGTTGCCGCCCAGGATTTTGTGGACCTGTTCGCTGGAGTAACCCCGGGCCAGGAGGGCCTCGGTGATGCGGGGCAGGTCGGCCGCGGAGTCGATGCCCTCGGGAGTAGAGGAGATGCCATCGAAGTCCGAGCCGAGCCCCACATGGTCCACACCGGCCACCTTGGCGATGTGGTCGATGTGATCGATGAGGGACTTCAGCGGTGGGCGCTTGAGCCTGCTGGACCACTCACGCTCCACCGCCGTGGCGGCGCGGAGCTGGAGGCCAGCGTCCGCCTTGCGGAGCTTTGCCAGGGCTGCGGCGACGGCGGCATCGCGTGCGGAGGCCTGCGCGGCGGTGCCCTTTCGGAACTCCTCATCAATGAAGGCCGAGAAGAAGTTGACCATGACGACGCCGCGGTTGGCGGCCACGGCCCGGAGCATCTCGTCCGTCAGGTTGCGCGGGCTGCGGGTGAGGGCGCGGGCGGACGAGTGAGAGGCGATGACGGGCGCGCGAGACACCTTCACGGCATCGAAGAAGGTCGCGTCGGAGACGTGGGAGATGTCCACGAGCATCCCCAGCCGGTTCATCTCGCGGACGACCTCCTTGCCGAACGGCGTGAGGCCACCGTGGTGCTTCACCTTCGGATTGTCGATGTCGCCGGAGGCATCGGCCCAGCCGTTCGTGTTGGACCAGGTGAGGGTCATGTACCGCACGCCCAGCCGGTGGAAGGCGCGGAGCACGCCCAGGTCGTCCTCGATGGCATGACCGCCCTCGACGCCCATGAGCGTGGCGAGCTTCTTCTGGGGTCCGCTGCGCGCATCGACGATGTCCTGAGCGGACAGGGCGAGCACCATCTGATCCGGGTGGCGCTCGATCTGGCGGTGGACGGCGTCAATGAGCGCCAGGGCGCGGTGGGCATGGCGGCCGGCATGCTCTCTGGGATCGATCCAGATGGAGAAGAAGACGGCGCCGAGGTTGCCAGCACGGGCCTTGCCGAGATCCACGTGGCCCTCGGTGAGGGGCGTGTTGGAGCCGAAGTCGAAGCCCTCATCGAGGAAGCGCTGGGGCGTGTCCATGTGACCATCCACGACGATGGCGGCCTCATGGACGGCGCGAGCATCTGACGCGGCTGTGGGCTTCGGGGCGGGCGTGCTCGCGAGGAGGAGGGCGGTGAGGAGGGCGCAGCTCAAGGCGGGGCTCCTTCGGAGTGCTGTGGCCTCCGCTCTATCGCACAGAACCCCCTGCGTGGGCGGCCCTTCCGGGTATGCTCTGCGCATCAGCCCAGGAGAAGACGACCATGTCGTGGCTCGACACGTTGGATGACATCCGGACGCGAGACTTCAGCAAGGTGTCCATGAAGGAGCGGGACCAGACCGCGAGAGATGTCGTCAACATGTCCTCTTACATGACCGCGCTGGTGGCCATCTCGCCGCTCCCGTGGACGGATGTGGTGCTGATGCTGCCCATCCAGACGGGCATGGTGGTGACGGTGGGGCACATCTACGGACGGAAGGTGAGCAAGGCGTCCGCGCGGGAGCTCATCCTGGAGATGGGCACTACTGCGGGAGTGGGCCTGCTGGCGAGGCAGGGCATCAAGGCGCTCATCCCGATGGTCGGCCCGCTGCTCACGGTGGGGCCCGCTTACGCCGCCAACTGGGCGATGGGCCGGGTGGCGATGGAGTACTTCAAGAACCCTGGGCTCAACCGCGAGGGCCTGAGAGAGGTGTTCCGGCGCGCCCGGGAGGAGGGCCGCTCGCTCTTCTCCAAGGAAGGGTTCGACCGTTTCCGGGCGCGTGAGAAGGAGGAAGCCAAGGCTCCAGCGCCGAAGAAGAAGAAGAAGGCCGCTGCGAAGAAGTCAGGGCCGAAGAAGAAGACGGCCACCCAGAAGACCTCCAAGAAGTAGCGGGGCGTCTCCAGACAGTCCACGGCAGTCCACGGCGGTGGACGCTCCACACGCGCATGAGCGCCGTTCTCGCAGCGGCTCAGAGGGAAACCGCTGTTGGCACGGCAGGTGCTCTTGGCTCGTGCGACCTCAGGCGGTCAAAGCCGATGAGGCGCCCACGCCACTGATGGCGCGGGAGCGTGAAGGAGCGAGGTAGGACGATGCTGACGGCAGGAAAGAGGTTGGCGGTGTTCTCCATTCGGGAGGGCAAGGGCGGGAGCATCTGGGTGCGGGCGGGGAGCGCCTTCGTGAACAAGGATGGCTCGCTGAACGTGCTGCTGGATGTGCTGCCCCTGGACGGGAAGCTGCACGTGCGCGAGGCAGCGGACAAGAAGGACGGAGCGCAGGCGGCCGGGCGCTTCTCGTCCGAGTCGGGGCTCGAGTCGGGGCTCGTGGAGGGCCACTCGTGAGCGGGCGTGCGGTGCTGGTGACGTGGGTGATGGTGCTCGGGCTGGTGTTGCTGGGGCCCGGGGTGGCGGAGGCGGGCCGGAGCCGCACGGAGTACACGGGCGCAGTGAACCTCAACGAGGCCACACGGGAGGAGCTGGACCGTCTCCCGGGTGTGGGGAAGAAGGCAGTGGACCGCATCCTCGCGCACCGCGAGAAGCGGCCCTTCAAGCGCATCGAGGAGCTGGTGCGAGTCAAAGGCTTCGGGAAGAAGAAGTTCCAGAAGCTCAAGCCGCACCTGACGCTCACCGGTCCTACGACGCTGCAGGCAGAGAAGCGCAGCGCCGCGGACACGCCGGCGAAGTCTAAGCACTGAAGCCGCGCAAATAGCCAGGCCGCTCCGGTGTCATCACGGCCGGAGCGGCCAGGTCGTGTCCCCTCGCTGACCTGGAGGGGTATATTGGCTTGACCTCCACATGAGGCGATATGGAGGGGACAAGAGGTCCGCGAATGCATCGCCAGCCGTTGCGCCTGCTCCTCATCGAGGACTCCGAGGACGATGAGATCCTGCTTCTCGAGGAGCTGCGGAGCTGCGGCTATGAGCCCTCCCATACCCGCGTCGAGTCGCTCGAGGATCTCGACCGCGCACTCCATGGGGGCACCTGGGACGCCATCATCTCTGACTACGTGCTCCCAGGCTTCAACGGCCTGACGGCGCTCGAGCAGGTGCAGCAGCGCGGAATCGACCTGCCCTTCCTCATCGTGTCCGGCGCCGTCGGCGAGGACACCGCCGTGGCGGCGATGAAGAGCGGCGTCCACGACTTTCTCTTCAAGGATCGACTGGGGCGCCTGGGCCCGGCCCTCGCCCGGGAGCTGCGCGAGGCCAAGGTCCGCGCCGATCGCCAGAGGATGCAGGAACAGCTCCTGCTCTCGGACCGGCTCGCCGCGCTGGGCCTGCTCGCCGCGGGCGTGGCCCACGAGATCAACAACCCGCTGGCCTCGTTGAGGATGAACCTGGACTTCACCCTGAGCCGCTCCCGCGAGCGGGCCCTCCCCGAGGATGACGTCCAGGCGCTGCGCAACGCCTCCGAGTGCGCTGAGCTCATCCAGGAGATCGTCCGCGACATCAAGATCTTCGCCCGGCCTGAAGAGCAGGACTTCGGCCCGACGAACCTGCACCGGGTGCTCGACTCGGCCCTGCGCATGGCCTGGAACCAGGTCTTCCCCCGAGCCCAGCTCATCAAGGACTACGGTGACGACGCCACCGTCCACGGCAGCCAGGCCCGGCTGGCGCAGATCTTCCTCAACCTCGTCATCAACGCCGCCCAGTCCATCCCCGACGGCAACAGCTCCGAGCACGAGATTCGCGTGGTGACCCGGCGCGAGCAGAACGGCTCCGTCCGCGTGGAGATCCGTGACACGGGGCCCGGCATCCCCCCAGAGCTCATCGAGCGTATCTTCGACCCGTTCTTCACTACGAAGCCTCTGGGCGTCGGTACCGGCCTGGGGTTGTTCATCTGCCGACGCCTCGTCACCGAGATGGGCGGCACCATCGGTGTCCAGAGCCACCCCGGCCGAGGCAGCCTGTTCTGGGTCCACCTCCGCGGCCTCCTCTGAGGCGCGCAACGCACCGCGTCATCCCTCGCTTGGGGTGACCTCAGGGGTAGCATGGCGGGGCGTCAGCGGGGCGACCCTCCAGGTCACCTGGCTGGTTGCTTCCCAGCTTGCCCTTCTTGGAGGTGCAATGGATCCCCGCTGTGGAAACCGTGGAACAGCGATAGAACTGTCGGATGGGTAACGTGGAGGCGGAGTTGAAAGACACTGGAGACATGCAAGAGCACGAAGGGTCGACCCCCCCCGAGCAACCGGAGAAGGCTCGCGGCCCTCAGCTGGGCGAAGTCCTCGAGTTCATGCGCCTGCTCTGGGCCGTGGATCATGGCCTCCAGTCCACCTCCAAGCGGATGGAGTCCTCCCTGGGCGTCACCGGGCCTCAACGGCTGGTGCTCCGCCTGGTCGGCCGCTTCCCTGGCATCACCGCCGGCAACCTTGCGCAGATCCTCCACGTCCACCCCAGCACCCTCACCGGCGTCCTCAAGCGCCTGGAGAAGCGGGGCCTGCTGGAGCGCAAGTCGGATCCGCTCGACGGGCGCAAGGCCCTGTTTGCCCTCACCGAGGCGGGCCGGACGCTGGATGTGCCCTCGACGGGGACGGTGGAGTCCGCCGTGCAGCGAGTGCTCTCGAAGCTGAGCCGCACCCGCATCCTTCATACCCAGGACGTGCTCACCGCGCTGGCCGAGGAGCTGGGAGGCATCGCCACGGCGGCCGACCCCCCGGACGACCCCGCCTCCCGGCGCTCTGCTACCCGCTGAACCTCTCTCCCACCCAGCCTTTCGCCGCCTGACAGAGCTCCCCTCGCCAAGCGCTCGCCACCACGAAGGGCCGCGCACGCAGGGGGAGATTGCTACAGAATTGGGAAATAGGCGGCCCACCTGCGGGTTGCCTCGCCTACTGAGCGGACGAGATTGTGAACCTCGACACACCGCAGCCCCCAGATCCGGAGCTTCCCCCTCCGCCCCCTTCCCCGCAGGCTCCTGCCGTGGCCCGGCCACGTCCGCGCGCTCGCCAGGTGGAGGCCCTGCTCGCCGCCGTGCGCACCCGCCAGCGCAAGCAGCTCTGGCTGGAGGGCGCCATGCTGGGCGCCATGGCCTTGCTGGTGCTCGGCCTCGCGGGCGGCTTCCTCGGGCTCGTGGCGCCAGCACTCGGCCGCTGGGTGCTGATCCTCGCACCCTTCGTGGGCATCGCCGTCGCGTGCGCGCTGGGCATCTTCCTGTCCCGGCGGATGGTGGGAGATGACGTCCGGACGGCGCGGCTGATCGGCGCCCGGCAGCCAGAGCTGTCCCTGGACGTGCTGGCCGCGGTGGAGCTCTCGCGGGAGGACGGGGCGGAGCAGCACTCCCCCATCCTCGTCACCGCCTTTCTCGGACAGATGGACTGGCGGGCGCGGCACGTCGACCCGGCCACCGTCGTGGACAGCCGGAGAGTGCAGCGCGTGGGGCAGGTGCTGAGCGCCCTCTCCCTGGCGGTGGTGGTGGCCCTGGTCCTGGCGGGCGGCCGCTGGCGCACGGGCGTGGCGAAGGCCTGGGAGACGAGCCCCGCCGCCGAGGCCACCGCCAAGGCCGAGCCCATCACCGGAGACATCGAGCTGACGTACCGCTACCCGGCCCACATGGGGCTCGCGCCGCGCACGGTGGCCGGCACCAACGGTGAGGTGAGCGCGCCGGCGGGGACCGAGGTCCTCCTCAAGACTCGCTCGGACCGGGAGGTGGAGCAGGCGGAGATCCTCATCAACGGCGAGCCGCTCCCGCTCCAGGTGGAGAACCGGAGGGACTTGAGCGGCTCCTTCGTGGCGAAGAAGGCCGGCACCTACCGCTTCGCCTTCTACACGGAGAAGGCCGCCAAGCCCGACGTGACGGGGCCGGAGATTCCCCTCAACGTCGAGGCGGACGCGCCGCCCCAGGTGGCCCTGCTCGCCCCCGTCACGGAGCTCGAGGTGGACCCGGGCCAGCAGGTCGTCGTCAAGTACGAGGCCACGGACGACTATGGCCTGAGCGAGGTGGCGCTCGTGTTCCGCACGCCGAGCTCGCTGCAGGAGACGCGCGTGCCGCTGCCGCGCGAGGATGGCCGCCGCAACAAGGGCTCATACACCTGGGACTTGAGCCGCTTCACGGTGAAGCCGGGCGATCGCATCACCTACCACATCGAGGCCCGGGACAATGACGCGGTGGAGGGCCCCAAGAAGGGCCTCAGCCGCACCCAGGTGCTGCGCATCTACAGCGCCGCCGAGCACCGCCGCGCCGCGCTGCAGAAGGCCGAGGCGCTCTGGGGCCGGCTGCTGGATCACCTCGCGGACCGGCTGGACGGCTCGGACCACGCCAAGGAGAAGACGGCGGAGAGCGTCACCGCCGGCCAGTCCGTGGACACCCGCGGCCAGCAGCTCGTGGGGGACATG
>Ga0190275_10000391_pt1 | contig 39908 bp, 33 predicted proteins | sample Popmic550T_FD_133745 | JGI IMG/M metagenome (GOLD analysis project Ga0190275, IMG submission 133745) | Populus adjacent soil microbial communities from riparian zone of Yellowstone River, Montana, USA - 550 T | ecosystem: Environmental > Terrestrial > Soil > Riparian zone > Trees stand | place... | reverse complement strand
CTGCTGCCTCCCGTAGGAGTCTGGGCCGTGTCTCAGTCCCAGTGTGGCTGATCGTCCTCTCAGACCAGCTACCCATCGTTGCCTTGGTAGGCCGTTACCCCACCAACAAGCTAATGGGCCGCGGGCTCCTCCCAATGCGGAGGCCGAAGCTTCCTTTGGTGAACAGGCTTAAACCTGTGCACCACATCCGGTATTAGCCCGAGTTTCCTCGGGTTGTCCCGGTCATCGGGGCAGATTACCCACGTGTTACTCACCCGTTCGCGGCTTTGCCCCAGGGCAAGCCCTGGTTCGTCGCACCACTTGCATGTGTTAAGCACGCCGCCAGCGTTCGTCCTGAGCCAGGATCAAACTCTCCGTGAAAGTTACTTCTACAGAGAGCCTGTCATATCTCAGTTGACCGTCGAGTACACAAATACGACGGCCGACATGACGAGGTAAAACAAAACCATCCGGCACGCTGGCGCACCGAATGGGTCGGACTCGAACATTCCGCGAACCAGTTGTTCAGGTTCACGGAGTGCACGCTGCTCAGTTTTCAAAGACCACTGCGCCTCCGCGGCGGGTCTCGCCGCTCTCAACGCTCCGGGGCCGCTAGGCAGCCCCAAGAAGGACCGAGAAATATAGCACTACTGACGGCGGCTGTCTAGGGGGTGGCCCTCAGGCGGCAGAAGCGACGCTTCCCCACCTGCAGCACGCGCCCGTCCAGAGTAGCGACCTGAAGGTCGAGGGGCTCTGCGGGTACTGGCTCGCCGTCGAGCTTGACCCCGCCCTGCTGCAGCAGGCGCCGGCCCTCGCTGGTGCTGACGTCGAAGGCGCCGGCGATCAGGCGCGGCATGTGGACGAGGCCGTTGCCATCGGCGCGGTAGCTCTCAAGCGAAACCTCGGGAATGTCCTCCGGCACCGCGCGCTGGACATGCACCCGGTTGAAGTGCTCCTCGGCGGCCGCGCCGGCGCCGTCACCATGGAAGCGGTCGACTATCCGCCGCGCCAGAGCCCGCTTCGCCTCGTTGGGCGGGCCCTGCGGTCTCTCCGCGCCCAGCAGCAGCCGGTAGTACCCGTCCATCGCCTCGTCGGGGATGCTCATCAGGCGCCCGAACATCTCCTCTGGGGCGTCGGTGACGCCGACGTAGTTGCCAAGCGACTTGCTCATCTTGCGCTCGCCATCGGTGCCGACCAGGATCGGCAGGGTCATGATCGACTGCGGCGGCTGGCCGTAGGCGGTCTGAACGTCGCGCCCGAAGAGCAGGTTGAACTTCTGGTCAGTGCCGCCGAGCTCGACGTCGGCCTCGACCGCAACCGAGTCGTAGCCCTGAAGCAGCGGATAGAGCAGCTCCAACGCCGCGATCGGCTGCGCCGCGGCCATCCGCTTCTGGAAGTCGTCGCGCTCGAGCAGGCGCGCCACCGTGGTCTGAGCCAGCAGGCCGAGCAGGGCCTCGGGCTGCATCCGCAGCCACTCGCTATTGCGCCGCACCTCGGTTTGCTCGCGGTCGAGGAGCTTGAAGGCCTGCTCCTGGTAGGTAGCCGCGTTGGCCTCGATCTCCTCGGCCGATGGCATCGGCCTGGTGGCGGAGCGACCGCTCGGATCCCCGACCTGGGCGGTGAAGTCGCCGATGATCAGCACGACCTGGTGGCCTGCCCGCTGAAATTCGGCCAGCTTCTCGAGCACGACGGTGTGGCCGAGATGGATATCGGCGGTGGTCGGGTCGATCCCCAGCTTGACCCGCAGCGGCCTGCCCTGCTGGAGTTGCACCTGAAGGCGGCCCTCGGGGAGCACGTCGACCGCGTTCCGGGTCAGATCCGACATCGGCGCAATGCTAAACTGCCGGTCTCCGCTCGGCGGTCCCCCATGGACGTCGAGCACTTTTTTTGTAGCGCCCTCTTGTTGATGGCTGTCTTAGGACTAAAGCGCCGGCGTAGCGACGGCGGAGAGATCCCGCCCATACCCCCGGCTTCCGCGACCACGCCGCCGGGACCACCTGCGCCTTCCCCGAAGTCGAAACCGCGCTTGAAGAAGCTGCGGTTCCTCTTCGTGCTGCTCGGGCTCGGGATCCTGGCGGTCGTCTCGATGGTCTTCGGGATGATGGCCGCGGTCTCCCAGGATCTACCGGCGATCTACAACTTCGCCCAATACAAGGCGGCGAAGAACAGCGAACTGGTCGACGCCAACGGGCAGTTCATCAGCACCCTGACCAGCGACCAGAACAAGATCCTGCTCAGCTCGGGGGAGATCTCTCCCAACATCAAGAACGCCGTGGTTTCGATCGAGGACTCGCGCTACTACGAGCACGAGGGGGTCGACTTCCAGGGCATCGGCCGCGCCCTCGTCAAAGACATCCTCAGCATGAGCGCCGCCCAGGGCGCCTCGACGATCACCCAGCAGTTCGTCAAGAACGCGCTCCTCGCCCAGGGAGACCGCTCGCTCTTCGTCAAGTTCAAGGAGGCGGCGCTGGCCTACCGGCTGGAGCGCAAATGGAGCAAGGACAAGATCCTCACCGAGTACCTGAACACCGTCTACTTCGGCCAGGGCGCCTACGGGATCGAGGCCGCCGCCCGCACCTACTTCGGCGCTGCTCACCCCGGCTGCGGTAGCGAGACCGAACCCTGCGCCACCGTGCTCGAGCCCTGGGAGGCGGCGATGTTGGCCGGGATCATCCAGTCCCCTTCGGCCTATGACCCCAAGGTCTTCCCCGAAAACGCCCTCGCCCGCCGCAACCTCGTGCTGGAACGGATGTCCGAACATGGCTACATCTCCGAAGAACAGATGCTGGAAGGCCAGCAGCAGGCCCTCCCTCCTCCCGCCAACATCGAGCCGCCGAGCCTGGACTCCAAGGCCCCTTACTTCACCGCCTACCTGCGCCAGCAGCTGATCGAACGCTACGGCGCCGCCAAAGCCTTCTTCGGTGGCCTCAAGGTCGAATCCACTCTCGACTTACAGCTGCAGGAAGCGGCGGAAGAATCGGTCAACTCCTACCTCGGCTACTCGCCGGCGACCGCTTCGGTGGTGGTGATCGACAACCGCAACGCCGGGATCAAGGCGATGGTCGGCGGCCCTGACTTCGAGACGCGCCCGTTCAACCTGGCAACCCAGGGGCATCGCCAGCCGGGCTCCTCGATCAAGCCCTTCACCCTGATCACCGCCCTCGAACAGGGCATCTCCCCCTACACCGTCTACTCCTCGGAACCGCGCACCTTCAACTTTGGGCGCAAAGGACGCGAAGTCTTCGAGGTCACCAACGACGGCGACTCCTACCTGGGCTCCTGCGACATCGTCTGCGCGACGACCAACTCCGACAACGCGATCTACGCCGCCCTCGCCCTTGAAGGGCTGAAGGGCAAGACCGTGAAGGACAAGACCAGTGCAATCGCCGGGACGATCCACAAGGCCGGCTACGACGACCCGATCTCGACCAACCCGGCGATGGTCCTCGGTGGCTTGACCGAAGGCGTGACCCCCCTGGGCTGGACCTACGCCTACAGCACGATCGGCAATGACGGCGACAAGGTCAGCGGCACCCTGGCGCCCCGGCCCGGCAACAGCCCGGTCTCGATCCGTCAGGTCACCAACGGCGAGGGCGACACGATCAAGGGCGGCGACAACGACTCGATGCACGACCAGGTCTTTGACGAGGGCAACGTCGAGACGGCGAAGAGCATGCTCGAAACCGTCGTCTCCAGCGGCACCGGCACCAACGCCCAGATCGACGCCGAAGGGCTGTGGGGCAAGACGGGGACGACCGAGAACAACGGCGATGCCTGGTTCTGCGGCGGGGTAAGCGATGACGCCACTGCCTGCGTCTGGGTCGGTTACCCGGACACGACGACGCCGATGGAAACGCTCTACAACGGCGGCCCGGTGATGGGCGGCACCTTCCCGGCCCTGATCTGGGCCGACGTGATGTCGGCCTGGCTGGAGATCCAGGCCGCCAACGCCGCCGAGAAGGAGGCGCGCCAGGCCGCCCGCGAAGATGGCGAGGAGTTCGATTCGGCTGAAACCGAAAGCTACGTCGCGCCCGAAGGTGAAAGCGAAAGCTACGTCGCGCCCGAAGAAGGCGAAGTCGAATCCACCCCGGAACCGGAACCCGAAGTCGAAGAACCGGCGCCGGAAACCGAAGTCACGCCTGAAGCCACTCCCGAAGAAGCCGCCCCTGAAGAAGAAGGCGGCGAAGCCGGCGGCGGCGTCACGGCCGGCTGAGCACTGGGCGCGGCCGCGAGACGAAGCGATTGCCGGCGGCGCAGAAGCGCCACGGGTTCTCGACCGCTTTGGTGATGCCGATCCGCGGGCCGGTGACTATCTCCGGCGGCTCCCCCACCGGAGGCGTCAGCAGGAACGGTTCGCGGCAGAGGTCGGCCTCGTTGTCGGCGAGGTCGATCCCGAGCGCCTCGGTCAGCTTGCCGGGGCCTGAACAGAGGTCGGTGTCGGGCTTGCCGCCGCGGCGCTTGCGCATCCGCTCGAGCCCGTGGGTCGGCTCCAGCGCCCGGATCAGCACCGCCGCCGCCTCTCCCTCTGGTTCGGCGACCGCGTTGAGGAGGCTGTGGATCCCGTAGGAGAGGTAGACGTAGGCGAAGCCGGGAGGACCGAAGAGGACCCGGGTGCGCTCGGTCAGGCCGACGTAGGCGTGGCAGGCCGGGTCGTCGGCCTCGTAGCTCTCGGTCTCGACGATGACCCCGCCGCAGCCCTTGTAGAGAAGAGTGCAGCCGACGAGGTCGCGGGCAACGTCGTGAACCGAGCGGTCGTAAAACTCGCGCTCCAGGCGATCGGCCACGCCCTCAGGAACGCTCGTCCCGCACCCGCGCCTGGACGGCCGCCAGAGTCTCGCGCGCCTCCTCGATCTGACGCCCCAAGGGGGCCGAGCCGGTGCCGCCGGCGATCCGCTTCGACTCCAGCCAGCTGCTCTGCTTCAGCACCTCGTAGTAGGAGTCGTCGAGGTGCTCGGAGCGCTGTCGCAGCTCGTCAGGATTGAGCTCGGAGAGCGACTTGTCGCCTTCGACCGCATCGCGGACGAGGCCACCGACGATTCCGTGGGCCTCGCGGAAGGGGACGCCGCGGCGGACCAGCAGGTCGGCGATCTCGGTCGCCGCCAGCATCTCGTCGCCGGAGGCAGCAGCCATCCGCTCGCGGTTGAACGCGATTCCGTCGAGCATCCCGGCGGTGGCGTCGAGCAGGGACTCGATCGTGTCGATCGCGTCGAAGAGCGGCTCCTTGTCCTCCTGCATGTCCTTGCCGTAGGTGAGCGGCAGCGCGTGCATCACCCCGAGCAGGGTCTGGTAGGAGGCGGCGACGCGGGGGCTCTTCGCCCGCAGCAGCTCGGCCGAATCGGGGTTCTTCTTCTGCGGCATGATCGAAGAGCCTGAGGAGAAGGACTCGTCGAGCTCGCAGAAGCCGAACTCGCTGCTCGACCAGATGACGATTTCCGAGCCGAGGCGCGAGAGGTGCATGGCGCAGGTCGAGGCGGCGGCGAGGTAGTCGAGGACGAAGTCGCGGTTGGAGGAGCCGTCGATCGAGTTGTGGCTGACGTGGGCGAAGCCGAGGTCGCCGGCGACCGAATCACGGTCGATCTCCCAGTTGACGCCGGCCAGAGCGCCGGAGCCGAGCGGCATCACGCTGGCGCTGTCGAGGGCGAACTGGAAGCGGAGAACGTCGCGGGCAAGCATCCAGAAGTAGGCGAGCAGGTGATGGCCGAGGTAGACCGGCTGGGCCCGCTGCAGGTGCGTGTAGCCCGGCATCGTCCAGTCCTTGTGAGCTTCGGCCTGGACGAGCAACTGCTCCATCGCTCCGCCGCAGAGCTCGATCGCCCGCAGAGAGTGCGCCTGCACGACCATCGCCACGTCGGTGGCTACCTGGTCGTTGCGGGAGCGGCCAGTGTGGAGCTTGCCGGCCAAGGGGCCGATCTCCTCGCCGAGCAGGCGCTCGATCGCCATGTGGATGTCCTCGTCGGCAGGATCGAATTCGAAGCCGTGGGCGGCCATGCGCGCGTCGACGCGGTCGAGCCCTGCCTCGATCTGCGCCAGCTCGTCATCGGAGAGGACGCCAATCCCGCAGAGGCCGCGGGCGTGGGCCTTCGACTGGTCGATGTCGTACGGCGCCAGCCAAGCGTCGAAGGCGAGCGAGCGGTTGAGGCGCCAGAAGCGAGGGTCGGGCTCTTTGCGGAAGCGTCCCATGGGCGGGCGATTATGCCGCTAGGAGCCCTGGCCGAGGGCTGCGGCAAGCTCTTGGCAGACCCGCTCCACCCTGGTCTCGTCCATCGCCGGGAAGAACGGCAGCGCCAGCGAGTCGGCGGCAGCGGCTTCGGCGACCGGGAACTGGCCCTCGCGGTAGCCCAGCTGACGCAGGTGCGGGAAGAGGTGGATGCAGGGCAGATAAGCCTTGGAAGCGACGCCGCGCTCGGCGAGGCGAGCGATCACCGCGCCGCGATCGGCGCCGTCGGGAAGGCGCACGGTGTAGACGAACCAGCTGCGCTGCTCGGAGCCGCGGCCGACAATCGGCGTCCGCACCCCCTCGAGCACAGACAGCCGCTCCTCGTACATCCTGGCGACGTCGGCGCGCCTGCTCAGCAGCGAGTCGAGCTTCTCGACCTGGGCGACGCCGAGGGCTGCGGCCAGGTCGGAGAGCCGGTAGTTGAAGCCGAGCCGGTCGTGATCGAGCCAGCCCATGTCGACGGCCCGACCCTGGTTGCGTTCAGAACGCAACCGCGCAGCCTCGTCGGGATCGCGGGGGATGATCATGCCCCCCTCCCCCGTCGTCATCTGCTTGTTGGCGTAGAAGGCGAAGGTGGCGAGGTTGCTGCGGGCGCCGACTCCCTGCCCCTCGGAGTCGACGGCGCCAAGCGCCTCACAGGCGTCCTCGAGGATGCCGAGGCCGTGGCTCCCGGCCAGCGCCTCCAGCTCTGGCATCGCCGCCGGGTAGCCGAAGATGTGGACCGGCAGCAGGCCGACCGTGCGCTCGCCGACTGCCGCCGCCGCCGCAGCCGGGTCGATGTTCAGGGTCTCCTCCTCGACGTCGACGAAGACCGGGCGGGCGTCCTCGTAGAGCAGGCAGTTGGCCGAGGCGACAAAGCTGAAGGGGCTGGTCACCACCTCGCCGCCACCACCCCAGCCCAGCGTCCGCACTCCCAGGTGCAGAGCCGTGGTGCCGCTGGAGACCATCACCGCGTCTTCGACCCCGAGCCAGGCGGCGAACGCGCGCTCGAAGCGCTCGCCCATCGGCCCCAGCGAGAGCTGCCCGGAGCGCAGCACCTCCAGGACCAGCTCCTCCTCACGCGTTCCGACGTCCGGCTGGGCGAGCGGAATTTGTTGGTTGTCAGACTTCACTGGAAGGCGTACTCCAGCGAGTCGACCAGCGCCTCCCAGGAAGCCTCGATGATGTTCTCCGAGACCCCGGTGGTCCCCCACTCGCGCTCGCCGTCGGCGGAGTCGAGCAGGACGCGGGTGACGGCGCCGGTGCCGTGGGCTTCGTCGAGGATTCGCACCTTGTAGTTGGTCAGCTCGACGTCGGCCAGGTCGGGGTGGCGATCGGCGATCGCGGCGCGCAGGGCGCGGTCGAGGGCGTTGACGGGACCGTTGCCCTCGGCTGCCTCGAAGTAGCGCTTGCCATCGAGCTCGACTTTGATCGTCGCCTCGGTCGTGACCTCGCCGTCAGCGTGCTTTTCGACCACGACGCGGAAGCTTTCGAGCCGGAAGAGCTGCTTGTAGGCGCCGGACTCGCGGCGCAGCAACAGCTCGAAGGAGGCCGGTGCGGCCTCGTAGTGATAGCCGTCGTGCTCGCGACTCTTCAGCCGCTCGATCGTGCGCGCCGCCGCCGCGTCGTCCATCTCCAGCCCAAGCCGCTCGGCCTGGGCGCGGATCGTCGCCTTGCCGGAGAGCTCCGAGGGGAGAATCGCCCGCTGGTTGCCGACCGCGGCCGGATCGATGTGCTCGAAAGTCCTGGCGTCGGCCTCGACTCCGGCCACGTGCATCCCGCCCTTGTGGGCGAAAGCGTTGCGGCCGACGTAGGGGGCGTCGGGGTTAGCCGAGACGTTGCAGAGCTCGTCGACGAAGTGGACGGTCTCGGTCAGCGAGGCGAGCTGCTCGGGGCTGACCACGTCGAAGCCGAGCTTCAGCTGCAGGTTGGGCAGGATCGTCGTCAGGTTGGCGTTGCCGCAGCGCTCGCCGTAGCCGTTGATCGTCCCCTGGACCATGCGGGCGCCCTCGCCGACCGCGGCCAGCGAGTTGGCCACGCCGCAACCTGCGTCGTCGTGGACGTGTATCCCGACTTCGGCCCGCTCGCCCAGCTTCGCGGTCACCGCGCGCGTCGCCTCGGCAATCTGATTCGGCAGGCTGGAGCCGTTGGTGTCACACAGGGTGACGTTCTCGGCCCCGGCTGCGATCGCCGCCTCCAGGCACTCGAGGGCGTAGCCGCAGTCGTCGCGGAAGGCGTCGAAGAAGTGCTCGGCGTCGTAGAAGACCCGTTTGCCTTGCGCAAGGCAGAAGCTGACCGAGTCGCCGATCATTGCCAGGTTTTCCTCGCGGGAGACTTTCGTCACCTTCTCCAGGTGCAGGCCCCAGGTCTTGCCGACCATGGTCACGACCGGGGTGAAGGCGCCGACCAGCGTCTGCAGCGCCACGTCGTCCTCCGGGGCGGTTTCGCGGCGGCGGGTCATCCCGAAGGCGCAGATCGTCGCCTGCTCGAGCTCGAGCTCGGCGAGGCGCGCAAACAGCTCCTCTTCCTTCGGGTTCGAGCTGGGAAAGCCAGCCTCGATCATCTGCACGCCGAGCTGGTCGAGGGCGAGGACGACGCGGGCCTTCTCGGATGCCGAGAGCGACATCCCCTCGCCCTGCATGCCGTCACGCAAGGTGGTGTCGTAGAGCTTCACCTGTTCCATCTTTGCTGCCTTTCAAGTCGAAGAAATCGGGGAGGAACCTCGGTGGGTCCCGCGTGCGCGGGCATGCCGCGCCGGCCGCTTATGCGGCGGGGGTAATTCGCCCGATCGACTCCGAGCCGGCGGCTTCGGCAGAGCCGGATGCCTCAGGCTGCTCGACGAAGTCGAGCCACTCCAGATACTCCTCGGCCTTGCCGCAGAGCGCGTCTTCGTATTTGTCCTGGACGTGGCGGGTGATCTCGCCCGGACCGCCCAGGGGGTGGTCGTCGATCTCGCGCACCGGCACCAGCTCCGCCGCCGTGCCGGTGAGGAAGACCTCCTCGGCCAGGTAGAGCTCGGCGCGGGCGATGTCCCGCTCGACCACGGTGTAGCCGAGGTCGCGGGCGATCTGGATCACCGATTTACGGCTGATCCCGTCGAGGATCGAGGCGACGTGCGGCGGCGTCAGGATCTCGCCGTCGCGGACAACGAAGATGTTCTCGCCCGAGCCCTCGCAGACGAAGCCGCGTTCGTCGAGCAGGATCGCCTCGTCGTAGCCGGCGTTGTGGGACTCGGTCTTGGCGAGGATCGAGTTGAGATAGGAGCCGGAGGCCTTGGCGTGCGGGATCGAGCCGCCGGGGCTAATCCGGCGCCAGCTCGAGACCTTGGCGCGGATGCCGCCGTTCTTGCTCTCCTCGCCGAGGTAGGCCCCCCAGGGGAAGGCGGCGATGATGACGTCGATCGGCGCGTCTTTGGCGTAGAGGCCGAGGCTGCCGTAGCCGCGGTAGGCGAGCGGCCTGATGTAGGCGCTGTCGAGGCCGTTGCGGCGCAGCAGCTCGTGCGTCGCCTGGCGGATTTCCTCGGTCGAGTAGGGCAGCTCCAAGTAGTAGAGCTCGGCCGACTTCCGCAGCCGGTCGAGGTGCTCGCGGTGACGGAAGACAGCCGGTCCCCGGGGGGTCTCGTAGCAGCGGATTCCCTCGAAAACGCCGGTTCCGTAGTGCAGCCCGTGGCTCAGGACGTGGGTTTGCGCGTCCTCCCAGCGAACGAACTCGCCGTTCTTCCAAATCAAATCGACCTGATCCATGTTGGTGAAGAAGTATGCCCGATTCCAGGAAGGGCTTCAGAGGAGCGGCCCCGAATGGTGGTCTCGAACCCGAACAGAGGAGTTAATTCATGCAGATTGCCCGTCCGAAGCTCAACTACGCGAACGTGATCGCGACGATCGCGCTGTTCGTCGCCCTCGGCGGCGCCGCTGTTGCCGCCGGGCTGCCGAAGAACAGCGTCGGCACCAAGCAGCTCAAACGCGGCGCTGTAAACGCGGCAAAGCTGAAGCGAGGCGCAGTGACCGCCGGCAAGATCCGTCCCCAGGCGGTCGTCGCCGGCAAGCTGGGCGCCAACGCGGTCCTGCCGGGCAACCTCGGCAACGGCATCATCAGCACCGCCAAGCTCTCCGACGGCTCCGTGATCGCCAGCAAGATCAAAAACGGCGTCATCACCACCAACAAGCTGGACAACGAAGCGGTGACGACGCCAAAGCTGGGGAAAGACTCGGTGACGACGGCGAAGCTCACCCCCGGCTCGGTCACCAACCCGATCCTCGCCAACGGCTCGGTGACGCCGAACAAGCTCAGCGAGACCTTCGGGCCGATCGTGACGACGCTTAAAACCGGGCAGACGCTGCGCGGAGTGTTCGACCTCGGCTCCACCGCGGATGCTGCGGCCGAGCTGAGCCGCAGCTCGGTCAGCCTGCAGTTCCCGCTGGCGGCCGCACCGGCCGTGACGGTGCTGAAAAAAGGCGAAACCAGCGCCAACTGCGCCGGCCTCGGCGGCGGCGCCAACCAGACGCCGCAGGCAACTGCCGGCAACCTCTGTGTCTACGTGACCGAAAGCAAAAACCTCGATCTGACGACGCCGCTCGCGGTCGAGAACAACACGCGCCTGGGCTTCGGCCTCGTCGCCAAAGCGGAGCTGGCCGGCGATTACTTCGCCTACGGCCAGTGGGCGGTAACCGCGCCGTAGCAACGGTTCCGCGGCGGTTCTAGGAGAGTTCCTCCAGGACCGCCGCGGTCATCTCCCGCGTCCCCACCTCGGTCTGCGGCGCCGGTTCCGCGCCGGTGGGCGGAGGCATCACGGTCCCGGAGACGAGGTCGGGGGTGCGGAGGCCGCGCTCGAGCACGGCGTCAACCGCCGCCTCGATTCGGGCCGCGTCCTCGCTGCGGCCGAGACCGTGGCGCAGCATCATCGCCACTGAGAGGAAGGTCGCGAGCGGGTTGGCGACACCCTCCCCGGCGATGTCCGGGGCGGAGCCGTGCACGGGCTCGAACAGGCCCGGAGCGCCCTCGGCGCCGAGGCTGGCGGAGGGCAGCATTCCCAGGGAGCCGGTCAGCATCGCCGCCTCGTCGCTGAGAATGTCGCCGAAGAGGTTCTCGGCGAGGACGACGTCGAACTCGGCCGGCCGGGAGACGAGCTGCATCGCCGCGTTGTCGACCAGCAGGTGTTCGAGCTCGACGTCCTCGTAGTCGCCGGCAACGCGACCGACCACCTCGCGCCAGAGCCGTGAGGTCTCGAGCACGTTGGCCTTGTCGACCGAGGTCACCTTGGGCTTGTGGCCGGAGCTCTCGGCGCGGCGGCGGGCGGCGTCGAAGGCGGTGCGGGAGATCCGGTCGATCTCCCCCGCCGAGTACTCGCAGACGTCGTGGGCGACGTCGCCCTCGCGGCCGGAGTCGCCGAAGTAGATACCGCCGGTGAGCTCACGCACGACCAGCAGGTCGGTGCCGGCGATGCGCTCCTCGCGCAGTGGGCTGGCTCCGACCAAAGCCGGGCTGGGCCGCACCGGGCGCAGGTTGGCGTAGAGGCCCATCCCCTTGCGCAGGCCGAGCAGGCCCTGCTCGGGGCGGGGCGCGTCGGGGTCGGTGGTGTCCCACTTGGGACCGCCGACGGCGCCAAGCAGCACCGCGTCGGCCCCGCGGCAGGCGTCGAGCACCTCATCGGTCAGCGCGGTGTCGTGCTCGTCGATCGAGCAGCCGCCCATCAGGCGCTCGTCGTAGGAGAACTCGCCGAGGGCGTCCAGCAGCTCGCGGGCGGCGGCGACTATTTCAGGGCCGATGCCGTCGCCGGCGAGGACGACTATGCGGGGGGTTCCGTTCACGAAGGCGGCACTCTAGTCAGGCCGCGCGGGCGTCGATGTTGAGGCGCACGTAGCGCAGCCGCAGCGGCGTTGCTTCGGCCGCGAGAACGTCCTCGACGAAGGGGCGGCGGAGCTCCTCGGGCAGGGGGTCGAGAAAGGGCCCGAGGCAGATCGTGCGGAGAAACTCGAAGGGCTCGGGCGGGAGAACGTCCCAGGGCTGCAGCCGGCAGCGGACCTGCTCGAATCCCGCCGCCCGCAGCCGCGCTTCGGTCTCCTCCGGCGCCGCGTAGTTCCACGGCTCCTCGCTCCCTTGCAGGTGCTCGGCGTAGGGCTCGCGGGCGACGAGCCGCCGCGTCGTCTCGCGCAGCTCGTCAATGTTGCCGGCACCGCCGCACTGGGCGACGAAGCGGCCGCCCGGAACAAGCGCGGCGCGGATTCGGGCAAAGAGGGCGTCATGGTCCTTGATCCAGTGAAAGACAGCGCTGGAGATCACCGCGTCGACCGCCGCGTCTAACTCCAGCTGGGTAAGGTCGGCGGTAAAGGCCTCGTCCCGCCCTCGCAGGATCTTCCGTACCTCGGCGACCATCGCCTGCGAGCCGTCGACTCCGATCACCCTGCCCTGCGGCAGGCGCTCGATCAACATCCGGGTGACCCGCCCGGTGCCGCAACCCGCGTCGAGGACCGTCTCGTCCCCCCGTAGGGGCAAGCGCTCCAGAACCGCTTCGGCCCACTCCTCGTGGGGCACGGAGACCCGGCGGTAGGTCCTCGCGTCCCACTCCCTGACCGCCTCGGGCGTCACAACGCGGTCGTGACCGGACCCAATGCCCCAGCCGGGCTCGTCTCGAACTGGTCGATCGCGCTGTCGTTGTCGAGCGTGATGCCGATGTCGTCGAGGCCGTTCAGGAGGCGGTGTTTGACCTCGTGCTCGATCTGGAACTGGAAGACGCCACCGGCACAGTTGACCGTCTCGTCGTCGAGGTCGATGCGGGCCTCCCCCGCCTCGGCGACGGCGCGACAGTGCGCCTCGTCGAGGATCGCCGGCAGCAGCCCGATCTTGGTGCAGTTCGAGTAGAAGATGTCGGCGAAGGAAGGAGCGAGGATCGCCTGGAAGCCGAAGTCCTCCAGCGCCCAGGGAGCATGCTCGCGGGAGGAGCCGCAGCCGAAGTTGGCCCCGGCGACGAGGATCGGGTTTGCCTCCAGCTCGATCTCGCCGTCGCGGATCCAGTCGTAGAAGAGGAACTCCCCGAAGCCGGTCCGCTCGACCCGCTTGAGGAACTGCTTGGGGATGATCTGGTCGGTGTCGACGTCGCTGCGGTCCAGCACCGACACTTTCCCTTCGATCTTGTCAATCGGCCTCATCTTCAGCTCCAATCCCTGATGTCGACGAAATGGCCCTCAACGGCCGCCGCGGCGGCCATTTTCGGGCTGACGAGGTGGGTGCGGCCGCCCTTGCCCTGGCGCCCCTCGAAGTTGCGGTTCGAGGTCGAAGCGCAGCGCTCGCCCTCCTCCAACGTGTCCGGGTTCATCCCCAGGCACATCGAACAGCCCGCCTCTCGCCATTCGAAGCCGGCGCTGCGGAAGACGTCATCGAGGCCCTCGGCTTCGGCGGCCTTCTTGACCTGCTGGGAGCCGGGGACGACCATCCCGTGGACGCCGCGGGCGACCTTGCGGCCGTCGACGATCGCAGCGGCCTCGCGCAGGTCCTCGATCCGCGAGTTGGTGCAGGAACCGATGAAGACCCTTTCCGGGGCGATCTCGGTCATCGGCGTGCCCGCCTTCAAGCCCATGTAGGTGAGGGCGCGTTCGGCCGCTTCGCGGTCGCCCGGCGAGTCGAGCTGGGACGGGTCGGGGACGCGGTCGGTGACCTCGACCACCTGGCCGGGGTTGGTTCCCCAGGTGACCATCGGCGAGATGCCGGAAGCATCGACCTCGATCTCGGTGTCGAAGCTGGCGTCGGGGTCGGTCGGCAGCTCGCGCCAGCGCGCCATCGCCGCTTCGAAGTCGGCGGGAGCGGCAGGGCGGCCCTTCACCCACTCGAAGGTGGTCTCGTCGGGGGCGATCATCCCGGCGCGGCCGCCGCCCTCGATCGTCATGTTGCAGATCGTCATCCGGCCCGGCATCCCGAGCGCCTCGATCGCTGGCCCGGCGTACTCGACCGCGTAGCCGGTCATGCCGCCCGTGCCAAGGCGGCCGATCGTCGCCAGGATCAGGTCCTTCGGGGTGACGCCGTGGCGAAGCTCCCCGAAGTAGTTGATCCGCATCGTCTTCGGTCGCTTCTGGACCAGGCACTGGGTCGCCAGCACGTGCTCGACCTCGGAGGTGCCGATGCCGAAGGCCAGCGCCCCGAAGGCGCCGTGGGTGGAGGTATGGCTGTCGCCGCAGACGATCGTCATTCCGGGCTGGGTGACGCCCAACTCCGGGCCGATCACGTGGACGATTCCCTGGCGGTCGGATCCCAGCGAGTAGACGGGCACGCCGAACTCCTCGCAGTTGCGCTCCAGGGTTTCGACCTGGACGCGGGAGAGCTGGTCGGCGATCAGGCGCGCCGCCATCGTCCCGTCGGTCGGGGTGTTGTGGTCGGCGGTGGCGAGGGTCTTGTCGGGGCGGCGGACCTTGCGGTTGGCCAAGCGCAGGCCGTCGAAGGCCTGCGGCGAGGTGACCTCGTGGACCAGATGCAGGTCGATGTAGATCAGCCCAGCCGATACCTCGTGGGCTTCCCAGATCTTGTCGAACATCGTTTGCGGCATTGCTTAGGACCTCCTGAGGCCAGCGGCGATCACGGCCAGAAAGCGGGTCGCCTCCTGGCCTTCGTTCTCAAAATGATGGGGCAGGTCGGCGTCGAAGGTGACGCTGTCCCCCGCTTGAAGCTCGTGGCGACTGCCGTCGACGACCAGCGCCAGGGTGCCGGCGAGCACTACGGCGGTCTCGCGGCTGCCGGGCTCGTGCATTGGCGGGTCCTCGCGGCGGCCGGTGCCGGCGCCGGGCTCGAGGACGTGCAGGGAGACGTCGGCGCGCTGGCCGGGCAGTGGCGGGGTCAGCTCCTCGAAGCGGTGCCCGCCGCGCTCGGAGTGGCGGCGGCCGGCGGCGCGGCTGATCGCGACGTGCTGGCCCTCGTCGAGGCGGAGGAGCTGCGAAAGCGTCAACTCCAAGCCGGCGGCGATCTTGCCAGCGACCGCCAGGGTGGGACTGGTCTCCCCGCGCTCAACCTGCGAGAGCATCGGCGCACTGACTCCGGAACGCTCGGCGAGGTCGCGCAGCGAGAAGCCCATCGCGTCGCGCAAAGCGCGGATGCGGGGGCCAACGGTGGCGGACGAATCTGAAGCGACTGAAGTCGTGGCAGTTGCCATGGCGCTGTACGTTATCACGGACAGTTGTATTTCTTTTTCTATCTCCCTATCCCAAGCAACAGCTCGGTCAGTGCCCTCTCCAGATCGCGAGTCCGCGAAACCTGACGTATATGGCCAGCTTTCGCGGACTCGGCGGGCATGGGCCGAGGCTGGCGGGAAACATCGCGCTTGTGGCGCGCGGTTTGTGTCGGCTCTCGGGCGGAAGAGCGCCGGAGGCCCTACGGGCCTGGCGTGCGTTCGACCGCGGCCTCGGCGGTCGCCGCCTCGGCCTCGCGGGTCGCGGCGCCTTCGAGGGCGTTTGACAGCGCTCGCACGTAGGCACGGGCGCTTGCCTCGAGGATGTCCGTAGCCACGCCTTGGCCGGTGGCCAGGCGCCCTGCCGCTCGCAGCATCACGGTCACCTCGCCGAGGGCGTCCTCCCCCCCGGTCACCGCCTCGACCGTGTACTTGACCAGCTCACACTCGGTCTCGGCCGCATCCTGAATCGCCCGGAAGATCGCGTCGACGGGTCCGTCTCCACTCGACTCGCCCACCGACTCCTCACCCGAAGGCAACGTCACCGCCACCTTCGCCAAGGGCTCGCGGCGGCTTCCCGCCTCGACCTCGAACCAGGCCAGCTCGTGGGCTTCGGCGCGGTCGCGCATCTCGTCGGAGACGATCGCCTCCAGGTCGAGCGCGGTCACCTGCTTCTTGCGATCGGCGACCTCCTTGAAGGCCTTGAAGGCGTTGTTCAGCGCCTGCCCCTCGACCTTGAAGCCCAGCTGCTCCAACGCGTCTTTCAGCGCGTGGCGGCCGGAGTGCTTGCCCAGCACGATCGAGTTCGACTCCAGCCCGACTTCGGTCGCGTCCATGATCTCGTAGGTGCTGCGCTCCTTGAGGACGCCGTCCTGGTGGATCCCAGACTCGTGGGCGAAGGCGTTGCGGCCGACGATCGCCTTGTTCGGCTGCACCGAGTAGCCGGTCAGGCGACTGACCATGCGGCTGGTGCGGGCGATCTCGCGGGTGTTGACTCCGGTCCAGAGCGCGTGGGTGTCCTCGCGGACGCCGATCAGCATCGCGATCTCCTCCAGCGAGCAGTTGCCGGCCCGCTCACCGATCCCGTTGACCGCGCACTCGACCTGCCGCGCCCCAGCCCGCACTCCGGCATAGGAGTTGGCGACCGCCAGGCCCAGGTCGTCGTGGCAGTGGACTGACAGCTCGACGTCGTGCAACGCCGGCACCTGCTCGTACAGGCGCCGGAAGTACTCGGCGTACTCCTCCGGCGTCGTGTAGCCGACGGTGTCGGGGATGTTGACGACGGTCGCGCCCTCCTCGACGGCGATCGCGCACACTTCGGCGGTGAACTCGATGTCGGCGCGGGTCGCGTCCATCGGCGAGAACTCAACGTCCTCACAGTAGGACTTGGCCAGCGCCACCGCCGCCCGGGCCTGCCCCTTGACGTCCTCGCGGTCGGTCTGCAGCTGGTGCTGGATGTGGATGTCGGAGGTGGAGATGAAGGTGTGGATGCGGGGCCGGCCAGCGTCCTTGATCGCCCCCCAGGCGGCGTCGATGTCGGCCTTGTGGGTGCGGGCGAGGCCGCAGACCACCGGCCCCTCGACCTGGCGGGAGATCGCCTGTACCGCCTCGAAGTCACCGGGTGAGGTGATCGGGAAGCCGGCCTCGATCACGTCGACCCCCAAGCGGGCGAGCTGCTGGGCGATCTCGACCTTCTCGGCGGTGTTCAGCGAGATCCCGGGCGATTGCTCGCCGTCTCGCAGCGTGGTGTCAAAGATGTGGACGCGATTCGCGTCGCTATGTCCTGCTGACTGGGGTCCCATTTGGACCTCTCCTTCTCTCTCTAATTCGAATGGCCTATGTCTCTCGCGGCTATCGCGCCGCCCAGCGCTATTCCCCCCGAGGGGGGAGGAGAAGGAGTAGCGCGAGGCTGTGGGGCCGGCGGGTCATTCGGCTCCGAACCTTACCGTAGGCTGCGCGAATCGCAACCCCGAAGTCCACCAATTCCGCCCAGAAGACCAACTGGCTCGCGCTCTTCGCGATGGGGATGGCCGTCGTCGTCATCGCCAACGACTTCACCGCGGTCAACGTCGCCCTGCCGACGATGGAGCAGGACTTCCACACCGACGTCAACACGATCCAGTGGGTGATCAACGCCTACGCGCTGACCTTCGGCGTGATGATCGTCACCGGCGGCCGCCTCGCCGACATGTTTGGCCGCCGCAACGCCTTCTTCCTCGGCAGCGCCATCTTCGCGACGATGTCAGCGCTCGGCGGGATCGCCCCAAGCGAGACCTGGCTGATCGTGGCGCGGGTGCTGATGGGAATCGGCGGGGCGCTGATGTGGCCGGCGATCCTCGGCATGACCTACGAGATCCTGCCCGCAGAGAAGGCGGGGCTGGCCGGGGGGATCATCATCGGCGCCGCCGGCCTCGGCAACGCGATCGGCCCCCTGCTGGGCGGAGTCCTCACCCAGGAGCTGAGCTGGCGCTGGATCTTCTTCCTCAACGTCCCGATCGCGATCTTCGCGGTCGTCGTCACCTACCTGCTCGTCCATGTGAAGGAGCCCGAGGGCGGTGACCGGCGCATCGACTACGCCGGGATCGCGGCCCTCTCGATCGGCCTCGTCTCGCTGTTGATCGGGCTCGACCAGGTCGCCGACTGGGGCTTGGGAGACCCGCGGGTGATCGCGATGCTGGCCCTGGCGGCGGTGATGATCGCGGCCTTCGTGCCGATCGAGCGACGGGCGGGCACCCACGCCCTGATCCCCCGCGAGGTGATGCGCAACGAGAGCTTCAGCGCCTCCTGCGTGGCGATCCTCTTCATGGCGGGAACGTTCTTCGCCGCCCTGCTGTACCTGCCGCAGATCATGGAGAAGCAGCTTGGCTACTCGGCCCTGGAGTCGGGGGTCGGGATGCTGCCCTTCCTCGCCGTCTTCGCCCTCTCCTCCTTCGCCGCCGGCCCGCTGTACGACCGGGTCGGGCCGAAGCGCCTGGCGGTCTTGGGCGCAGCCTGCATCACCCTCGCCCCGATCCTCTTCTTCTCCCTGATCGACGCGGGGTCGGGCTACGGGGCGCTGGTCCCGGGAATGGTCGTGATGGGCATCGGCGCCGGCAGCTTCGTCCCCACCGCGACGACCGCGGGCGTCACCTCGGTCGACGAGTCGCAGACCAGCCTCGCCGGCGGCATCGTCTACATGTTCCAGATCGCCGGCGGCGCGATCGGGCTGGGCCTCACCACCACCGTCTTCCTCGGCTCCACCCCACCCTTCGTCGACGGCGTGCAGGCTGCTTTCCGGCTCGACGCGGTGCTCTCGGTGCTCGGGCTGCTGGTCGCGCTCGCCTTCGTCGGCGGCCGCCTGCTGGGTCGCAGAAGCCAAACGGCCGGCGAAGTGGCCTAGGGGGTAGACGGGACCAGCGGTCCCGTGCGGTCCTTCGGCCCGAGTTCTTCCGTGTCTTCACCAGGACCCCCGTTGAGGTAATCCGCCCCGGGTCCGCCCGTCAGCCGGTCTTCGCCGGTGCCCCCGAAGAGCAGGTCATCGTCAGCGCCTCCGACCAGCCAATCGTTGCCGCCGTGGCCAAGCAAGGAATCGGCGCCGGAGCCTCCGAGAATCTTGTCGGCTCCCCCGCCCCCTCGCAGCCGGTCATTCCCCGAGCCACCGCGCAAAGTCGCGGGGACGATGATCTTCGGGGAAATGATTACCGAGTCATCGCCGGCGCCCACGTTGGCTTCAAAGCCGGCCACCGCCGTCGCTTCGCAAGTCAGTTTGTGCAGGGACCCTTCTTCCTGGGTGCAGACGCCGCCGCTCGCTTCGAGCGGATCGAGCGAGTGGATCAGGTAGCTGCGGCCGTCCTGACTGAGCCTGACGTCGAGCACATCCGCTCCGGGACCACCGGCCAAAAGGATCGTCACCGACGGTTCCACCGCATGGGCAGTGGGCGCGAACAAGGCCGCCAAGAGGAAAGTTGCGAGGAGTGCGAGCTTCTTCATGCGAGTCGTTCCCCTGAACAACGCGCCGGGCCGAACGATGCGGCCGAACGCAATCTAGAGATCGACCGAGCGACCGCCGGAGAAGCCCTCGACGCCGAGGATCTTCTCGATCGCCTCTGAACGCACCGGGGCGTCGGTGGTCAGCGCCATCACCGCCTGCTCGCTGGCGCTCTCGGCGCCAACCGCGGCGGAGACGATGTTCACACCCAGCTCACCGAACATGGTCCCGACCCGGCCGATCATCCCGGGCTGGTCGGCGTAGCGGAAGACGGTGATGTGCTCGGCAAAGGGAAGGTAGAAGCTCTCCCCCCAGGCGGAGACGAGATAGGGCTCGTTGCGGGGGCCGACGCTGGTTCCCGCGACCTCAACCTCGCCGTCGGCGGTCTGGACGCGGACCCGGACCAGCTCGGTGAAGTCCTCGGCGCTGGCATCGGTGGTCTCGGAGAGCTCGATCCCCCGCTCCTCAGCCATCTGCGGCGCGTTGACGAGGTTGACCGGCTCCTCGGTGTGGCCGGAGAGGATCCCGACCAGCACCGCGATCCCCAGCAGGCGGGTGTCGTGGGAGGCGATGCGGCCGCGGAATTCGGCGCTCACCTTCTCGACCGAGCCATCCCCGAGGCCCTGGGCGAGGCGGCCGAGTTTTTCGCAGAGCGGGACGAAGGGGGCCAGCGCCTCCATCGCCTCCGGCCGCACGGCGGCGATGTTGACCGCGTTGGTGACGACGCCGCCGGTCAGAGCCGCGCTCACCTGCTCGGCGGTGACGACGCCGGCGCGGTCCTGCGCCTCTGCCGTCGAGGCGCCGAGGTGCGGGGTGACGACGACATCGCCGCGGGAGAAGATCGGGTGCTCGGTGAAGGGCTCGGAGGGGAAGACGTCGAGGGCGGCGCCGCCGAGCCTGCCGGACTCGAGCCCCGCCAGCAGCGCGTCGAGGTCGACCAGCTCACCGCGGGCGCAGTTGACGAGGCGGGCGCCGTCCTTCATCGCCGCGATCGTCTCGGCGTTGATCATCCCGATCGTCTCCGGCGTCTTCGGCGTGTGCAGGGTGACCAGGTCGGCCCGACCCAGTACCTCCTCGATGCTCTCAGCGCCCTCGACGCCGAGGTCGCGGAAACGCTCGGCGGAGACGAACTTGTCGAAGGCGACGACCTCCATGTCGAAGCTCTGCGCCCGTTTTGCCACCAACTGGCCGATGCGGCCGAAGCCGATCACCCCGAGCGTCTTGCCGTAGAGCTCGGCGCCCTTGTACTTGGCGCGGTCCCAGCGGCCGGCGACGAGCGATTCGTGCGCCTGCGGCACGTTGCGGAAGAGGGCCAGGGCGAGCGCCAGCGTGTGCTCGGCGGCGGCGACCGAGTTCGATTCCGGCGCGTTGGCGACGATGATCCCGCGGCGAGTGGCGGCGGGGATGTCGACGTTGTCGACGCCGGTGCCGGCGCGGCCGATCACCTTCAGGTTGTCGGCCAGCTCGATCAGCTCCGGCGTCATCTTCGTCGCCGAGCGGATCAGGATCGCGTCGTACTGAGAGATCTGATCGCGCAGCTCCTCGTCTGACATCTCCAGGCCGAGATCGACCTCGAACTGCGAGCGCAGCAGGTCGACTCCGGAGTCGGCGATCTTCTCCTTGACCAGGACCTTCATGACGCAACCCCCTCGACGTTTTCGACCACCCAGTCGATGCAGGCGGTAAGTGCCTCGACGTCGGCTGGATCGACCGCCGGGAACATCCCGACCCGCAACTGGTTGCGGCCGAGCTTGCGATATGGCTCGACATCGACGATTCCGTTCGCACGCAGGGCGCTGGCCAGCGCCTTCGCGTCGATCGACTCGGCGAAGTCGATAGTGCCGACGACGAGCGAGCGTTTCGCCGGGTCGGCGACGAAGGGCGAGGCAAAACCGCTGCGCTCGGCCCAGCCGTAGAGCCGGCCCGAGGAGTCCGAGGTGCGCTCGACGCAGCCGGAGAGACCACCAAGCCCCAGCATCCACTGGACCTGATCGTTCAACAGCAGCAGGGTCGCCAGCGCCGGCGTGTTGTAGGTCTGCTCCTTGCGCGAGTTGTCGAGCGCGGTCTGCAGCGAGAGGAAGGCGGGCTGCCAGCGGTCGCCGGCGCCGTCGAGCTCCTCGATCCGGGCGATCGCCGCCGGGCTGAGGGCAGCAAGCCAGAGGCCGCCGTCGGCGGCGAACCCCTTCTGCGGAGCGAAGTAGTAGGCATCCGCCTCGACGAGGTCGACGGGAAGGCCGCCGGCGCCCGAGGTGGCGTCAATCAGGACCAGCGCCTCGGCCGCTCCATCGGGGCGCTTGACGTCGACCATGACGCCGGTGGAAGTCTCGTTGTGAGCCCAAGCGATCACGTCGACGGCCGGGTCGGCCTGCGGTGCCGGGGCGTCGCCGGGCTCGGCCTCGATCACGATCGGGTCCTCGAGGAAGGGCGCCGCCGTAGTTGACTTGGCGAACTTCTGCGAGAACTCGCCGTAGGTCAGGTGCAGAGCGCGCTCGCGCACCAGCCAGGCCGCCGCGGCCTCCCAGAAGGCGGTGGTGCCACCGTTGCCGAGGACGATCTCGTAGCCGTCGGGGAGCGAGAACAGCTCTCCGAGGCCGGTCCGGACCTCGCGCACGAGATCGCGCACCGGTGCCTGTCGGTGCGAGGTTCCCATCAGGTCAGAGCGCTCAGCCAACGCCGCCAGCGCCTCCGGGCGCACCTTCGAGGGCCCGCAGCCGAAGCGGCCGTCGGCGGGCTTGATCTCGCCAGGAATCTGCAGGTTCGTCTCAGTCGCCATCGGGCTCGACAGGTTATTGACCGAGGCGGGTGGCTGCCGCCGAGGCCGAAGTTAGGCTCGGCGGCGCCGCTGAGCGGCCGTCCACAAACGAGGGAGAGAGATGTATCCAGTCCAATACGAAGCTGATTTCAACCCCGAACCGAACCGCTGGACCACCTTTTTCAGGCTGATCCTGGCGATCCCGTGGTTCATCGTCGGCGCCTTTTGGGGCATCGTTCTCGTCTTCACCCACTTCTTCGCCTGGGTGGCGATCGTCATCCTCGGCCGCTACCCGCAGTGGCTGTACGACTTCAACGCCGGTGTGGTGCGGTTCTCGATCCGAACTTCGGCCTGGATCTACCTGCAGACCGACCAGTGGCCGCCGTTCAGCCTCAGCGACGACCCCAACTATCCGATCCGGGTCAACATCGCCCCGGCCGCCGAGAGCCAGAGCCGCCTGAAGGCGTTCTTCCGTTGGATCCTCGCCCTGCCGGTGGTGCTGGTGCTCTCCTACGGGACCTCTTACATCCAGATGGCCGCCGGCTTCGTCGCCTGGCTGACGATCGTCTTCCGCGGCTACCTGCCTGAGGGGGTCCACCAGATGTTGACCTTCGTCAACGGCTTCCACGCCCGCGTCTTCGGCTACATCGCCTTCCTCACCGACGACTATCCGCCGGTCGGGCTGGAGAAAGCCAAAGGCGACGGCACCGCGGTGCAGCCAGCCCCGGTCGGGACGGTCTGAGCATGGCCGAGCAAGAGTCCAAGGTGACCAAGGGCGACGGCTATGCCGTCGCCCAGCTCGACGAACTCGGCGAGGGCTGGGGCTTTCGCAAGGTGCGCAAGGAGCTGGGGGTGACCGCCTTCGGCGTCAATGCGATCGTGATGCCGCCCGGCTACGAGTCCGGGCGCCACTACCACGAGGAGCAGGAGGAGCTCTACTTCGTCCACCAGGGACGGATGGAGATCAACCTCGACGGAACCCGGCAGGAGCTCAGCCCCGGCGGCTTCGCCTGGGTCGACGCGAAAGTGGTGCGGAGCCTGAAGAACCTGAGCGAGGACGAAGACGCGATCTACGTCTGCGTCGGTGGCAAGGACGGCTACGTCGGCCGCGACGGCCGCATGCCCGAGGGCGAGACGGACCCGCGAGGGCCGATCACAGACTGAACACCGTCAGGGGTTCAGAGACTATTTCGTGTCTTTGAACCCCTGATCGATCCAGGGCATCATGTCGCGGAGGTCGCCGCCGATGTCCTCGATTTCGTGGCCGGCGCCTTCCTGGCGCATGCGGTCGAAGTTCTCGTTGCCGGCGCGGTTCTCGCCGATGAACTCGCGGGCGAAGTCGCCGGCCTGGATCTCTTTGAGGATCTCTTTCATCGCCGCGCGGGACTCCTCGCCGATCACCCGCTTGCCGCGGGTCATGTCGCCGTACTCGGCGGTGTTGGAGATCGAGTGGCGCATGCCCTGGATGCCCTTTTCGTACATCAGGTCGGCGATCAGCTTGAGCTCGTGCAGGCACTCGAAGTAGGCGAGGCGCGGGTCGTAACCGGCCTCGACCAAGGTCTCGTAGCCGGCGCGGACCAGCTCGGAGGCGCCACCGCAGAGCACCGCCTGCTCGCCGAAGAGGTCGGTCTCGCACTCGTCTTTGAAGGTGGTCTCGATGATCGCCGCGCGGCCACCGCCGATCCCGGAGGCGTAGGCGAGGACGAGGTCGTGGGCAGCGCCGCTGGCGTCCTGGTGGACGGCCATCAGGCAAGGCACGCCGCTGCCTTCCTCGTACTGGCGACGGACCAGATGACCGGGGCCCTTCGGTGCGACCATGCCGACGTCGACGCCAGGGGGCGGCTCGATCTCGCCGAAGTGGATCGCGAAGCCGTGGGCGAAGAGCAGCAGGTTGCCGGGGGCGATCCCGTCGGAGATCTCGTCGCGCCAGACCTCGGCCTGCTTCTCGTCGGGCAGCAGGACCATCACCAGGTCGCCGCGGCTGGCGGCTTCGGCGATGTCCAGCACCTCGAGCCCGGCCGCTTCGGCCTTGGCGCGGCTGGAAGAGTCGGGGCGAAGGCCGACGACCACCTCGACGCCGGAGTCCTTGAGGTTGAGGGCGTGGGCATGACCCTGGGAGCCGTAGCCGAGGATGGCGACGGTCTTGCCGTCGAGCTTGCCCAGATCTGCGTCTTTGTCGGTGAAGATGTCGTCGGTTCGCATGGGCGGGCAGGCTACCGGGTGCCCCGTCTCAGCGGAGGGCTCGACGCATCACCTTGCCCGACGGGGTCCTGGGCAGGGCCGAGGCCAGCTCGACCCGCTTCGGGACTTTGAAGCCGGCGAGCGTTTCGGCGCAGTGGCGGCGCAGTTCGTCCGGGCTCACCTCCGAGCCGCTCTCGAGCACGACGATGGCGGTCACCGCCTGCTGCCACTCCGGGTCCTCCCGGCCGACCACCGCTGCCTCGGCGACCTGCGGGTGGCGCAACAGCACCTCCTCGACCTCGGCCGGGACGACGTTCTCGCCACCGCTGACGATCATGTCGTCGATCCGGTCGGAGACGTAGAGGAAGCCTTCCTCGTCGATGTGGCCGAGATCGCCGGTGTGCAGCCAGCCGTCGGCGTCGGCGCTACCCGGCGCCACCGTCGGCCCCTGGACCAGGATCTCGCCGTCGAGGATCCGCAGGTGCGTGGTCAGCAGCGGCCGGCCGGCGGAGCCGAGCTTGCGCTGGGCGTCGGCCGGGGCCAGCGTCGTCACCTGCGAGCAGGTCTCGGTCAGGCCGTAGGTCTGGACCACGGTGGCACCCTTGGCGATCGCCTCTTCCAGCGGTTCCTCGGGCACCGGGCCGCCACCGACGAGGACCGCGCGGGGGCCGGAGAGGTCGACCCCGGCCTCGAGCAGCCGCACCAGCATCGTCGGCACCAGCGAGGTGATCGCGATGCCGTCGCTTTCCAGCGCCTCCCCCACCCGGTCGACGTCGAAGCCGTCGTGGAGGACGGCAGCGGTGCCGTAGATGACCGAGCGCATCACGATCCCCAGCCCGCCGACGTGGCTGAGCGGCATGCAGCAGAGCCAGCGGTCCTCGGGATGGACGCCGATGTTGAAGCCCGACCCGACCGCGTTCCAGAGGAAGTTGCCGTAGCTGAGCGGGATCGGCCGCGGCGCGCCGGTGCTGCCGCTGGTGAGGACGCGACAGCAGACGTCGTCCATGTCGTGCTCGCCCAGCAACGGCATGTCGGCCTCGGTCTGGGTCAGCTGGCCGGGATCGTCGAGGTCGATGATCGGCTCCTCGGCAGTGACGATCGCCGTCCGCTCCTCGGTGGTCAACCGCGGACCCAGCGGCAGCAGCGCCGCCCCTAGCTTCATCAGCGCGTGCATCAGCACCACCTGCTCGCGACGGGGGTGCATGGTCAGCGCCGCGGTCGAGCCGCGCCGCACGCCGTGGGCGGCGAGCCGCCGCGCGACCCACGTCGCCTCCGCCTCCAGCTCGGCGTAGGTCATCTCGGCGCCGTCGGCGACGAGAGCGGTCCGATCGGGGCAACTCTGTGATCTCTGCGAGAGCCAGTCGTCGAGCTTCATCGGGATATCGTCCCCATCATGCCCAAACGCCACAAAGGAGCTCCGCCCGAGGAGCAGCTCTACGCCCCGATCGAGTGGTCGGCCGGCGCGGAGAACTACGAAGACATCCGCTACGAGACCGGCGGCGGGATCGCCAAGGTGACGATCGCCCGGCCCGAGGTGCTGAACGCATTCCGGCCGCAGACGCTGATCGAGGTCTCGCGAGCGATGGAGCTGGCGCGGGAGGACAGCGAGGTCGGGGTGATCGTCTTCACCGGCGAGGGCGAGCGAGCCTTCTGCTCCGGTGGCGACCAGAGCGTCCGCGGCGACACCGGCTACGTCGCCGAGGGGGCCGCGGTGGGGCGCTTCCACGTCACCGATCTGCAGATCCAGATGCGGCGGCTGCCGAAGCCGGTGGTGGCGATGGTGGCTGGCTACGCGATCGGCGGCGGCCACATCCTCCACCTCTGCTGCGACCTGACGATCGCCGCCGACAACGCCGTCTTCGGCCAGACCGGACCGCGGGTCGGTTCCTGGGACGGCGGCTACGGCGCCTCTCTGCTGCGCGACCTCGTCGGGACTAAGAAGGCGAAGGAGTTCTGGATGCTTTGCCGCCAGTACGACGCCGAGGAGGCGCGGGAGATGGGGCTGGTCAACAACGTCGTCCCGGTGGCCGAGCTGGAACGGGAGACCGTGGCCTGGTGCCGCGAGATGCTCGCCCTCTCCCCCTTCGCGCTGCGCTTAGTCAAGGCCAGCTTCAACGCTCACGAGGATGGCTACGCGGGGATCCAGCAGCTCGCCCACGACGCCAACTTGCTCTTCTACGGCAACGAGGAGGCGGCCGAGGGCCGCGAGGCCTTCAAGCAGAAGCGGGCGCCCGACTTCTCGCAGTTCCCCAAGCGCGCATGAGGATCTGGATGATGGCGGCGCGGCCGCGGACGCTGCCGGCGGCAATTGCGCCGGTCCTGGTCGGGACCGCGGCGGCGGTCCAGTGGTACGGCAGCCTGCCGCGCTGGGGGGCGTTCATCGCCGCTCTGGTTGGCTCGATCTTCATCCAGATCGGCACCAACCTCGCCAACGACTACTCCGACGCCAAGCGCGGCGCCGACACCGCCGACCGGCTCGGACCGGTGCGGGTGACGGCGAGCGGAATGGTGACGCCGCAGCGGGTGATGCGGGCGACCTGGATCGCCTTCGCGGTGGCCGTCGTCTGCGGCATCTACCTGGCGACCGTGGCGGGACCGGTGATCCTGGTGATCGGCGTCTTCTCGATCGCCGCCGGCGTCCTCTACACCGGCGGTCCGCGTCCCTACGGCTACGCCGGGTTCGGCGAGGTCTTCGTCTTCCTCTTCTTCGGCCTGGTCGCCGTCAACGGGTCCTACTACGTGCAGCTGGAGGATCTCGACGCGCTCTCGCTGGGGCTCTCGATCTCGATCGGGTTCCTGGCGACGGCGATCATCGTCGTCAACAACGTCCGTGACGTCGAGACCGACCGCCGAGCCGGCAAGAACACCCTGGCGGTTCAGATCGGCCGCGAGCACGCGGTTCGGGTTTACCGAATGCTGCTGGTCGGCGGCTTCCTGGTGCTGCCGATCGCGCTCTGGGCGGGGGACGCGAGCATGCTGCCGCTGGTCGGGCTGCTGGCGGCGCCGCTGGCGATCAAGCCGGCGAAGACGCTGGCGGAGCGACGCGACGGGCCGGCGCTGAACGGGGTGCTGGCGGCGACCGGGGCGCTGCTCGGCGTCTTCAGCCTCCTCGTCACCGCGGGACTGCTGATCTCCGCCTGAGAGGCTAGGGGCGTGCGCCTGCGCTCGGTCGAGGTCATCCCCTACGCGCTCCCTTTCCGGGAGCCGTACGTGACTGCTCGGGGGACGCTGCGGCGGCGGGAGATGGTGCTGCTGCGGTTGCGGGACGAGGACGGGGTTATCGGGCTAGGCGAAGCGGTGCCGCTGTCGCTGCGCGGTGGGGCGACGCTGGCGGAGGTGGTGCGGGAGCTCGAGGGGTTTGCGGAACACCAGGAGGCGAGTGGGCTGTCAGCGCCGGCGCGCTGCGCGGCAGAAACGGCGCTGATGGATCTGCGGGGTCGGCGGGACGGAAAAGAAGCAGGTAGGGGCGAGGGAGACGAAACCGTTCCCTGCAATGCGACCTTGGTCGCGGGGCCGCCAGAGGAGGTCGCGGCCGAGGCCGAACGCTGGGCTCAAGACGGATTCACCACCTTCAAGTTGAAGCTCGGCGCCGAGTCCGAAAAAAACATCCCTGAGGGAGGGTTTTTGCGGACTCGCGATCCAGACGTGGATCAGGTGCGGGCGGTGCGCGAGGCGCTGGGGGCGGAGGCGCGAATCCGGATCGATGCGAACGAGGCCTGGGACCTGGAGACGGCGAAGCGAACGTTGGCGGAGCTGGAGCCGCTGGGGATCGAGCTGGCGGAGCAGCCGGTGGCGGGACTCGAGGAGATGGCGGAGCTGGCGGCGGCGACCTCGATTTCGCTTGCCGCCGACGAGAGCGTGGCGACGCTCGCGGAGGCCGAGCGGGCAGTCGCCCTCGGCGCCTGCGCCTACACCGGGATCAAGCTCGCCAAGGTCGGTGGCGCCGCGGAAGCGCTGGCGATCGCAGAGGTCCTCCCCGCCTACGTCACCAGCGCGCTCGACGGCCCGGTGGGTATTGCCGCGGCGGCAAAGGTCGCTCGAACCGTCGTCGGCAGGCTTGCCCACGGCCTTGCCACCCAGCGGCTCTTCGCCTCCACGATCGCCAGTGTCGAGTGCGAGCTGCGCGGCGATCGACTCCACCTCCCCCCTGGTCCCGGCCTCGGCGTCGAGATCGACGAGGAGGCACTGGAGAGACACCGCCTCTAGCCTGCGTGTCGCCTTTGTTCGGCTATGCCGTGCAAAAGCGACAGGCCATCCCGATGGACCCGACCAACGCCAACACCGCTCTGGCCTCTGCCTTCGCCGAGGAGCTCGCGCGCGGCGGCCTACGACTGGCGGTGATCTCGCCTGGTTCGCGCTCGACGCCGCTGGCGCTGGCACTGTGGCGGCAGCCGGAGATCGAGGTGGCGGTGATCGTCGACGAGCGCTCCGCCGGCTTCTTCGGCCTTGGCGCGGTACAGGCGAGCGGTGAGCCGGTAGCGCTGCTGTGCACTTCGGGGACGGCGCTGGTCAACTACCACCCGGCGGTGGTCGAGGCCGACGAATCTGGCGTCCCGCTGCTGGTGCTGAGCGCCGACCGACCGCCGGAGCTGCGCGGGATCGGCGCCGGCCAGACGATCGACCAGATCAAGAGCTTCGGCTCCTCGGTCCGCTGGTTCTGTGAAGTCGGCACCCATGAGGCCGACGACAGCGGCCTGCTCCACTACCGCTCGGTCGCCTGCCGGGCCTTGGCCACCGCCCGCGGCGAGGCCCGGCCGGGCCCGGTGCACCTCAACCTGCCCTGGCGCGAGCCGCTGGCGCCGGTGCCGGTCGAGGGCGCGGTCACCGCCACCAACACTCTCGCCCTGGCTGGGCGCGATGGGAGGCCCCTAACCGCGGCGGCGCGAACCGACCAGGCGCCCTCGCCCTTCCTCCTCGACGAGGTGGCCGGACACATCGCCGGTGCGACCGCCGGCGTGATCATCGCCGGCCGGCAGTCAGACCCCAAGCTGCGCGAGCCGCTCACGCGCCTGGCACGTGCCTCCGGTTTTCCGATCCTCGCCGACCCCACCTCGCAGCTTCGCTGCGGGCCTCACGACCGCTCTCATGTCGTCGCCGCCTACGACTTGCTGCTGCGCGATGAGCGCTTCGCCGCCCGCGTCGCACCCGATCTGGTCCTGCGCTTCGGAGAGATGCCGACCAGCAAGCCGCTGCGCGCCTGGATCGAAGCCAGCGGCGCCAACCAAATCGTGGTCGACCCGTACGGCGGCTGGAACGAGCCGACGAACCAGGCGGCGGCCGTTGTCCGCGCCGATGCGGTTGAGCTCGCCTCCGGCTGGGCGGAGCGACTGGAGGATGGGGAGCGGCCGGCGCCGGCGCGCTGGCTAGAGGCCGATGCCGCTGCCCAGGCCGCGCTCGACCAGACCTTGGACGGTGCTGAGCCAATCACGGAGCCAGCTCTCCACCGTGCCCTCGGCGCCGCTCACCGCAGCGGCGACCTCGTCTACACCAGCTCGAGCATGCCGATCCGCGACCAGGAGACCTTCCTCGCCGCCAACGACACCGACGTCCTCTTCCTCTCCAATCGCGGCGCCAACGGCATCGACGGCCTCCTCTCCTCGGGCATCGGCGCCGCCCAGGCAAGCGGCCGCCCGACCACGATCATCAGCGGCGACCTCGGCTTCCTCCACGACATCGGCGGCCTCGCCGCCCTCCGCGACGTCTCGACTCCGGTCCGGATCGTCGTCATCGACAACGACGGCGGCGGCATCTTTCACTTCCTGCCGCAGGAGTCGGCGCTGGACAGCGGCGAGTTCGAGGCCCTGCTCGGGACCCCGCGTGGCGTCGACGTCACCAAGGCCGCAGCGCTCTTCGACCTCCCGCACCAGCGCCTCAAGTCACTCGCCGAGCTGCCCGATGCCCTCGCCGCAGGGGCCGGCTTGATCGACGTCAAGACGGATCGACAGGCGAACGTCGAGGCGCACCGCGAGCTCACCCGCTGCGTTCACGGCGCCCTGCCGGGCTAACAGGAGATCGGCCCGGCCTCGCGACCTGGCCCCGGTTGCCATGCAGAGCCGTAGAGCGTCGTTTCCGGGTCGGAGTAGACCTTCTTCAGACAGGTGCCGTCGGCGTTGATCGCCATCAGCGCATCGCCTTTCATCGGGCTTTCGTAGCCGTTTTCGATGACGCGGGTGCGAGTGAACGCGAGTCGCCGTCCGGACGGATCCCAGCTCGGCCAGGCGAGCAACTTGTGACTACGCAGCAGGAGCCGGGATCGGGGGAAGGTGCCGACACGGGTGACCCGCAGCTCTTCGATCGGCGGCGAGCCGTCGTCGTCGATCGACCTCCAGTTCTTCCAGCGGATGAAGGCCACTTGCGTTCCGTCGGGGGAATAGACGGGTTCCGACGCTTCCCGCGCCAGCAATGACGTGCGGCCGGTGCGCAGATCGACGGCAACCGCACTGCTTTCCCCCCAACCGACCGTCCCGGCGAGCTTCAAGCCGTCTGGAGAGAACGAGCTCGGTTCGAAAGCCTCCTGCAGCCTGAATGAAGGCGCTCGCCGCACCGAGCCCGACACGAGGTTGAGGAGCCAGATGGCGTCCTTGTGCGGATAGGCAACCGTGCGTCCGTCCGGCGCCATCACCGGATCGCCTTCGAGCGCGGCGCGCCTGAAGAAACGGATCCCGGGTTCGTCGGCTTCGACCACCCCGACCACTTCCCCGCTCCACTTTCCGTAGGCCCCGAACGTCAGCAGGCTTCCGTCAGCCGACCAGGATGGCCGCCTCCCACCAGCTTCCGTGATCATGCTCTGAGGAGATTCCCCATTAGGCCCGATCGCGACGATGTCCTGCCCGCCTTCGGCGCCGAAACCGGTGGCCAAGACGGTGATCCGGGGGCCTTCTGGGGAGGCCGCCTGCACAGGTAGGGCCGTGCCCACGAGGACAACGATGGATATCGCCAGCAAGGCGACGGCACGACTCATGCAGCGACCCTACTCAGCCAGCAACGGCAAGAGCGCCTGCAGCTTGACCTCGGTCTCGGCCAGCTCGGCGGCCGGGTCGGAGCCGGCGACGACGCCGACGCCGGCGAAGAGGTGGGCCTCGCGGTCGCGGAGGAGGGCGCTGCGGAGGGCGACGCAGAATTCGCCGTCCTCGGTCGCGTCCATCCAACCGACCGGGGCGGCGTACCAGCCGCGGTCCATTCCCTCCAGCTCGGCGATCGCGGTGGCGGCCTGCGGCCAGGGCTCGCCGCCGACGGCGGGAGTCGGGTGGAGGATGCCCGCCAGCTCGATCGCCGAGTGCGCTTCGGCGAGCTGGGCGAGGACTGGCGTCGCCAGGTGCTGGATGTTCGCCACCTTGACGATCTCCGGCTCGGCCGCCGCCTCGACCCAAACCGCGTGCGGGCGCAGGGCGCGGACGATGCGCTCGGCGACGATCTTCTGCTCGCGGCGGTTCTTGTCGCTGCGCAGCAGCTGCTCGCCGAGATGGTCGTCGACGGCAGGGTCGGAGCTGCGGCGAGTGGAGCCGGCGAGGGCGACGGTGGAGACGCTGGCGCCGGAGCGGCGGACCAGAAGCTCGGGGCTGGCGCCGATGAAGGCCGCCTCCGGGGTGCCGCAACAGAAGCAGAAGCAGGCCGGAAACTGCTCCCGCATCGCTCCGAAGAGAGCAGCGGGATCGTGGGCGGCGCCGGCCTCGACGATCACCTCGCGGGCGAGCACCACCTTGCTCATCTCGCCGGTGGTAATCCGTGCGGTGGCGCTCTCGACGGCGTTTTCGAACTCGCGCGGCGGCCGGGCGCTGCGGATCCCGGCGCGGGCGGTCGGGTGCGGATCGAGCAAGGGCAAAGGCGCCTCGAGGCGCAGCGAGGCGAGCCGCGACGACAGCCTCTCCCCCAGTCGCGCCACCTGCTCACCGGGCGCCACCACCGCGTTGACGGTGAGGAAGGAACGCCCGCCGCTGCGGCAGATCGAGACCTCGGGCAGAACCAGCGATGCCGGCGAGAGCGAGGACCAGGTCGGGGTCGACCCCCCCTCGGGATCGAAGGCGAAGCCGCCGAGCCAGACCGGCCCCGCGCCCGCCGGCAGCCCCCGCGGCTCCTCGAGGACGGCGTCGCCGCCAACCCGCAGACACTCGTCGGCGACGTCTGTAAAGCGCCCTCTCCCCCGCGAGCTCGCCTCGTGCGCCACGCCCAGCCCCGCCAGAGCAAACCCCCGGTCGGGCTGCTCCCAGCAGAGGAAGCGATCGGAGGCGAGACGCGAGGCGAACACGGCCGCACAAGGATCGGCGACCTCTACCTCCCTGGTGATGCTTACGAGGGTTCGGCGCCGTCTCCCGGCGCCTCTCGCCAGTGCCGCGGCGAGGTCGCTACTCGTGACCGCGACCAATCGCGATCTCGCCGGTTCTCACCATTTCGACCAGGCCGTGCGGGCGGACCATCCGCTCGAAGGCCTCGATCTTGTCGGCGGAGCCGGTGACCTCGATCGTCATCGTCCGCCGTGCCACGTCGACGATTTTCGCCCGGAAGATCTCGGCGAACTGGATGATCTCGGCCCGGTTCTCGACCGCCGAGGAGACCTTGAACAGCGCCATCTCGCGGGCGACGGTGTCATCCGGCTCCATGTCGCGGATCTTCAGCACGTTGACGAGCTTGTGCAGTTGCTTGGTCACCTGGTCGATCGGGTGGACGGCGCCGTCGAGGGTGAGGGTGATGCGGGAGACGCTCGGGTCGTCGGTCGGGCCAACCGCGAGCGTGTCGATGTTGAAGCCGCGGCGGGAGAAGAGACCGGCGACGCGCGCCAGCACGCCCGGTTTGTTCTCCACCTGGATCGAGAGGATGTGCTTGCGGCCGCTGAGCTGCCCGGGGACGTGCAGGTCCTCGAGTTTCACCACCTGCGGCGTGCCGGCCTCCATCAGCGCACCTCCCCCCGCGGCGCCTCGACCATGTCGCGGGCGGCGTTGCCCGGCGGGATCATCGGATAGCAGTTCTCTTCGCGGGCGACGCGGACGTCGAGCAGGACAGGGCCGTCGTGCTCCAGCGCCGAGACCATCTGCTCCTCGAGGTCGGCTGATTTGTCGCAGCGCATTCCTTTGGCGCCGAAGGCCTCGGCCAGCTTCACCCAGTCCGGGCTCGAGCCCATGTCTACGGAGCTGTAGCGGCGGTCCCAGAACAGCTCCTGCCACTGGCGGACCATGCCCATGTAGCCGTTGTTCATCAGGAAGATCTTCACCGGAACCTGCTCGGTAACGCAGGTGGCGAGCTCCTGGATGTTCATGATCAGGCTGCCGTCGCCGGCGACGCAGACGACCTGCTCGTCGGGGCAGGCGACCTTGGCGCCGATCGCGCTCGGCAGGCCGAAGCCCATCGTCCCGAGGCCGCCGGAGTTGATCCAGCGCCGGGGCTTGTCGAAGCCGTAGTACTGCGCCGTCCACATCTGGTGCTGGCCGACGTCGGAGGTGATGATCGCGTCGCCCTGGCTGGCGCGGTGCAGCGTCTCGATCATGAACTGAGGTTTGATCTCGCCGTCCTGGCCGGGCTCGTAGTAGAGCGGGTGCTGCTGCTGCCAGCCCCGCAGCGTGGTCCACCACTCGTCGAGGCGCGAGCCGTCGGTCTGTAGCGCCCGGTACTCGCGCGTCAGTTTCGGCAGGACCTGCTTGACGTCGCCGACGATCGGGATGTGCGCTCCCACGTTCTTCGAGATCTCCGCCGGGTCGACGTCGATGTGGATGACCTTGGCATTAGGGGCGAACTCGTCGAGTTTGCCGGTGATGCGGTCGTCGAAGCGGGCGCCGATGGCGACGATCAGGTCGGCTTTGTCCATCGCCTGATTGGCGGTCCAGGTGCCGTGCATGCCGAGCATGCCGAGGAAGTTCTCGTTCGACGCCGGGAAGGCGCCGAGGCCCATCAGGGTCGAGGTGACGGGGAAGCGGTCGGAATCGGCGAGCTCACGCAGCTCGGCCGAGGCGTTGGCGTTGATGACGCCGCCGCCGGTGTAGAAGATCGGCCGCCGCGCCGTCGCCAAGGCTTTGGCCGCGATCCGGATCTGCTTGATGTTGCCCCCGGTCGAAGGCTTGTAGCCGGGCAGCTCGACCGGCTCGGTCCGCGGCTCGTAGTCGATGTCGGCGCGTGAGAGGTCCTGCGGGATGTCGAGCAGGACCGGCCCGGGGCGACCGGTGGAGGCGACGTGGAAGGCCTGGTGGACGTACTCGGGGATCTGCCGCGGGTCGGTGACCGCGAAGGAATGCTTGACGAAGGGCATCGTCGAGCCAAGGATGTCGGCCTCCTGGAAGCCGTCGGTGCCGATCAGCTCGGTCCGCACCTGGCCGGTGATGAAGATGGTCGGAACCGAGTCCATCATCGCGTCGGCGATTGCGGTGACGAGGTTGGTGGCGCCGGGCCCGGAGGTGGCGAAGGCGACGCCGACGCGGCCGGAGGCCTTGGCATAGCCCTCGGCGGCATGACCGCCGCCTTGCTCGTGGCGCACCTGGACGTGGCGGAACTCCGCGTCGACCATCGCGTCGTAGGTCGGCAGGTTGGCCCCACCGGGGATCCCGAAGACGTCCTTGACGCCCTCGGCCTTGAGGGATTCCATCAACGTGTCAGCAGCGCGCATAAGGACTGGCGATGGTACCAGCGGCGGAGTTCTTGCCCGCTGCCTGACCTAAGCCTGGGCGGCCGGCGAGGTTGCCGGGTTCCAGCGGGTGCGGGGCTCGATCGCGGTCTCGATCACGCGGCCTTTGTGGCGCTCGATCGCGTGAATGATCGACTCGACCAGCTCCTCGCCCAGCAGGGTCGGCTCGAGGCCGAGGTCGAGCAGCTTGGTGTGGACCGCGTTGTAGTAGTGGTCTTCCTTCTCGACCCGGGGGTTGTCGTAGTGCTGGACCTCGACGCTGTAGCCGAGGTGCTCGCCGGCCTCCCTCACCAACTCCGCCAGCTCGAGCACCGAGAACTGCTCGGTGAACTGGTTGAAGACGCGGAACTCACCGGTCTCGGCCGGGTTCAGCGCCGCCAGTTCGACACAGGCGAGGGTGTCGCGGATGTTGAGGAAGCCGCGGGTCTGGCGGCCGCCGCCGTAGACGGTGAGCGGATGGCCGATCACGGCCTGCACGCAGAAGCGGTTGAGGACCGTGCCGAAGAGCTCGTCGTAGTCGAAGCGGGTAGCGAGGCGTTCGTCGCGGGCGGTCTCCTCGGTCTCGACGCCGTAGACGACGCCCTGGTTGAGGTCGGTCGCGCGCAGGCCCCAGGTGCGGCAGGCGAAGTGGATGTTGGTCGAGTCGTGGACCTTGGAGCAGTGGTAGAGCGAGCCCGGCAGCTTTGGGAAGGGCAGGGTGTCCTTGCGGCCCTTGTGCTCGATCTCGATGTAGCCCTCCTCGATATCGATGTCGGGCTGGCCGTACTCCCCCATCGTCCCGAGCTTGACCAGGTGAGCGTCGGGGACGTGGTCGCGCATCGCGAAGAGCAGGTTGAGGTTGCCGATCACGTTTGCGTGCTGGGTTTCGACCGCGCGCTCCCGCGAGAGCATCGAGAACGGTGCCGAGGCCTGCTGGCCATAGTGGATGACCGCCTCGGGCTTGGTCTCGGCGACGACCTCGTCGAGGAAGTCGCCGTCCTCGACCGCGCCGATGTAGCTGCGGATCTGCTCGCCGGAGACCTCGCGCCAGGCGGAGATGCGATCGTCGAGCTCGCCGATCGGCGTCAGCGAAGCGGTGCCGTGTTCAGTGTGCCAACGGCGCCGCGAGAAGTTGTCGACGATGGAGACCTCGTGGCCGCGGGCCGAGAAGCGCATTGCAGTCGGCCAGCCCAGGTAGCCATCGCCCCCGAGGATGAGGATTCGCATGAGGGCGGCAGCTTAGTTGGTCGGGCGGCGCGCGGGACCGATCGTCCTAGTTGAATCCGGTCGATGGAAAAGGGACTGGCGGCGCGACATGGTGGTCGGCTCGGCCTCCTCGCGCTCGTCGCGATCCTCCTGCTGGGCCTCGGCCTGCGGGTGGGCGAGGCGTGGGACGGACGGGCGCCGGTCTACGACGCGGTCGCCTACGAGGCGATCGCGGCGAACCTGGCAGCGGGCGACGGATTCACCGTGGGAGCAGCGGCGACGCAGCCATCGAGCAACTACTCACCGGGGCTGCCGCTGTTCGTAGCGGGGCTCTACGAGGTCACGGGCGGAGAGCACGAGCGCCTGGCGCGGCTGGTGCTGGCGTTCATCGGCGCCCTGAGCGTGCTCTTCGCCTACCTGATCGCGAGGCGCCTGAGCCGTTGTTTCCACCCTTCTCCCCGCCAGAACGAGGAAAAGGGTGGAAACGTTGCTCCTGCTCTGATCGGGGCGCTGCTGGTGGCGATCTACCCGGCGTTGCTCGAGTACCAGGGGATGCTGATGAGCGAGCCACTGGCGGCGACGCTGCTCTCAGGCGGGGTTCTGGCGCTGCTGTGGGCGTGGGAAGGCGGCTGGAGCAGGTGGCTGCTGGCGGGGGCCTTGTTCGGCGCCCTGGCGCTGGTTCGGCCCGAGTACCTGGCGATCGCCCTGCTCGTCGCTTTGATCGTCTTCGCCCGGCAGAGAAGGGACGACTGGCGCCTCTCGCTTCTGCGCGCCGCGGTCTTCGTCGGCGCCCTCGTCGTGGTCATCGCTCCCTGGACGATCCGCAACATCGCCGCACACGACCGCTTCGTCCCGATCTCCACCGGCGGGGGCCAAGTGCTTTTCGCCGGCAACTACCTGCCCTCCCACGGCAACCCGGAAAAGGTCGGGGCGGAGGTTGTTGCGGAAAATCCAGATCTATTCCGATCCGCGGACGCTGGACGATTGAGGCTGGAGCAGATCCTCTCCCGCCTCGCCGCCGCTCGCTACCCCGGGATGGAAACTGACCAGGCGCTCTCGAAACTGGGCAAGGAACAGCTCTGGGACGGGATCACGGAGGAGCCGGTCGAGTACGCAGGCTTCGTCACCGCCAAGATCTGGCGGATCTGGTCGCAGGGGCCGCGGGACGTGATGCAGGAGCCCGTCTGGAAGGCGCTGCACTGGACGCTCGTCGCCCTCGGCCTGCTCGGGCTCGCGCTCCTCGCTTGGCGACGGCGCTGGGAGGCGCTGCTGCTCGGCACGATCTTCCTCGCGATCACCGCTCTCAGCGCCCTGCTCGTCGCCTCCCCGCGGCGGGTGCTGGTGCTGGTGCCACTGCTGGCAGCTCTGGCCGGAGTCGGAACCGGGTGGGCTTGGGAAGAGCTGAGAGCGCGGTGCCGAACCGGGCGAGCCGGCACCGCGATCGACTAGTCGAGGTTGTACTTCACCTGGAAGACGAGCTTGACGAACATCGGCGTGTCGGCACCTTTGAACGTGCAGTTGTATTTGACGACGTCGGGGGTGGTGGCGATCACGGTCGGCACGCAGTAGAGGCCGGCGACGCTCTTCGGCTCCTCGTAGCGGTATGCCGTGACGCGGTTCATCACCTTCTTCGCGTTGGCGCAGGTGGCGTACTCCTTCTGCACCGAGTTGACGTTGCGAGCGGTCAGGGTGCCGGTGACCTTGCTGCCAACCACGTTCTGCGACTGGGTGACGCAGGTCTTCGGTTGGAACTCCGCCGCCGCGGTGCCGCCGAAGGCGAGCATGGCGCAGGCGACGGCGCCAGCGAGAACCAGGGTGATACGACGCATAGGGACTCCTTTGACTCGAGGGATCAGGGCGAGAGAGAATCGGCAACGGCAGCCGTTGGCATTAGCCCCGCCCGCCGAGCGGGATAGCCTGAGCCGGCCTTGACCGCCCTCGCTGACTGGATTCGCGCGCTGCCGCAGCGCTACGGCAAGCGGACGCTGATCGCGCTCGGAGTGATCGCGCTGCTGGGGCTGGTGATCCGCGCCTACGTGGTAGTCGATCCGGTCGAACATCCCGGCGACGACTCGCGCGCCTACTACGCGCTTTCAAAGGCCCTCTACGAGGAACAGAGCTTCGGCGGTCCTGAATTTGAGGACTCGAGCGATTGGTCGCCGGGCGCGCCGTTCCTCTACGCCGCCTCTTTCTACGCCACCGGAGGACCGCGCGAAGGCACTGCCCGGATCGTTGAGGCGCTGCTGGGGGTGGGGACGATCCTGCTTGTGTTTGCGCTCGGGTGGCGACTCGGCGGGCGGGCCTTCGGGCGCTGGGCCGGGCTCTTCGGCGCCTTCGCTGTCGCCGTCTATCCCCCGTTCATCCACTCCACCGGGGTGATCATGAGCGAGCCGCCGGCGATGTTCACGCTGCCGGCGGCGATCCTCGCCTTCTTCTGGGCCGCGGACAAGCGAGGAGCATGGGCTTGGCTGGTTCCCGGCTTCCTCTTCGGGCTGACGGCGATGTTCCGGCCCGAGTACCTGTTCGTCGGAGTCGCCTTCGCCCTTCTCGCCGCGGTGTGGGCCGCCCTCGGCACCGAGCGCGATCGGGGATGGGACTGGCGCTCCGGCTTCACCACCGCAACCGTCGTCCTCGTCGCTCTGCTGCTCCCGATCCTCCCCTGGACGGTCCGCAACTACATCGTCCTCGACAAAGTCGTGCCGATCTCCACCGGCGGCGGCAAGGCGCTCTACGTCGGCACCTACCTCCCCGGCGACGGCGAATACCAGCAAGTGAAGAGGATCCTCGTCGAACGCTCCGCCTTTCTTCCGTTTGGGCTGGACTCTGAGACCCTCGACGCCATCGACCCGGGTCCGCTGTTCGACCGGGTCGCGATTGAAGCGCATCCCTATCTCCCCCGCGACGAGGCGCTCGGCAAGCTCGGCAAGGAAAACTTCGAGAAGTACTTCGGCGAAGACCCGCTCGGCTATATGGCGATGACCGTGCGCAAGGTCTGGCGGATGTGGAGTAGCGGCGTCGGCGAAGCGATGAGCAGCACCCCCGGCCGGGTCGTCCAGATCCTCCTCGTCCTCCTCGGGCTGGCCGGCTTCGTCCTGCTCGGCCTGCGCCGTCGCTGGCTGGAGTTTCTCGCCCTGGCAACGCCGATCGCCCTCATCACCGCGATCGGCGCCGTCTCCCTCGCCCCGCCTCGCCGCAACGAGATATTGATGACGCTGGTCTTTCCCCTTGCCGGCCTGGCCCTCTCATATGGCCACGCGGCCATATTCTCTGGCCGCGAATGGTCCTCAGAGCAGGCATCTTCCCAGCCGAACTAACCGCGCTGCGCAGCGTCGGGCTGCTGCTGGCGATCTTCGTCATCACCTACGCGGTGATGCGACGGCGCTCGCTGCGCAACGCCGACGTGCTGATCCTGATCGCCTCCGGGTTGGCGCTGGCACTGGTCTCCGGGACCGAAGTCGTCAACGGGCTGCTCTCCGCCTTCTCCTTCGAGAAAGGCAACGGCGGCCGCATCCTCGGCCTCGCCGTCTTCGCGATCATCATCCTCTTCTTGCTGACCCTGCGGGCGCTCTCGCAGACGGCGCGCAACCAGCGCCAGCTCGCCGCGGCGCTGGAGGGGCTCGCCTGGGACGAGTTCCGCCAGGCCGGCCTCCCCGACCGCTTCCGCGACAAGATCGCGATCCTGATCCCCGCCTACAACGAGGCCGAGAACATCGGCGTCGTCCTCGACCAGATCCCGCCGGCGGTCTGCGGCATTCGCACCGAGGTGCTGGTGGTCGACGACGGCTCCCGCGACGGCACCAACGACGTCGCCGCCGAGCACGGCGCCCTGGTCGCGCGCCACGTCACCAACCGCGGTGGCGGCGCGGCGCTGCGGACCGGCTACCGGCTGATGGT
>Ga0190275_10000390_pt1 | contig 39972 bp, 38 predicted proteins | sample Popmic550T_FD_133745 | JGI IMG/M metagenome (GOLD analysis project Ga0190275, IMG submission 133745) | Populus adjacent soil microbial communities from riparian zone of Yellowstone River, Montana, USA - 550 T | ecosystem: Environmental > Terrestrial > Soil > Riparian zone > Trees stand | place... | reverse complement strand
GTGGCGCTGATCGTCGCCGGCACCCTGGTCGGCTCCTCGGGAACGATCCTGACGATGGAGATGGCGACGGCGATGAACCGCTCGGTCGCCAACGTCCTCTTCGCCGGCTTCGGCGGCGCCCCCGCGGGCGGCGGGGGAGGCAGCACCGAGGAACGCCCCCACGTCGCGATCGGCGCCCAGGACGCGGCGATCAAGCTCGCCTACGCCGACACCGTCGTGATCGTCCCCGGCTACGGCCTCGCGGTCGCCCAGGCCCAGCACGCGATCAAAGAGGTCGGCGACGAGCTCGAGAAGCGCGGGGTCACCGTCAACTACGCGATCCATCCCGTCGCCGGCCGCATGCCCGGCCACATGAACGTGCTCCTGGCCGAGGCCGACGTGCCTTACGAGCAGCTGAAGGAGATGGAGGAGATCAACCCCGAGATGGCGCGCACCGACGTCGCCGTCGTGGTCGGCGCCAACGACGTCACCAACCCGGCCGCCAAGAACGACCCCGACAGCCCGATCGCCGGGATGCCGATCATCGAGGTGGATCAGGCGCAGCAGGTGATCGTGATCAAGCGCTCGCTGAGCCCGGGGTTCGCCGGTATCGACAACGATCTCTTCTACGAAGCGAATACGTCGATGTTGTTCGATGACGCCAAGAAGGCCGCCGCGGACATCGCGGCGGAGATTCAGAACCTCTAGAGCGGAGGCGGGGGAAGGGGTCGGGAGACCCCTCGCCCTCACAACAGCGGGAGGTTCGGTTGAGGGGTCTCCCGACCCCCTCCTCGTCGGCGCTTAGCTGGGGGGCGAGAATCGCGGCCGGGTGCCTTGTCTCTGGATGGGGGATGCGCGAGGGCAGTCGACTGTCGAGTGGGTTGGGACGCTTTGCGTCGTCGCGCTCTTGCTGGTGGGATTGGTCGCCGTGGGAGTCCGTGTGCCCGGCGCGACGCTGGCGCACGCTGTTGCCTCGCGGCTGCTCTGTGCGGCCTCGATGGCCGACAGCTGCGGCGATGAGCCGGCATTGATCGCGGCGTATGGGAGTGAGGTGGGGGAGTTGGTGCGGGAGCGGATGCCGATGCTTGCGTTCGAGGAAGGGTCGCGGGCGGTGCCGGTCGACTTTCGGCGCTGCCGACAGCCGGCTTGCGGCGATCGCTCCGAGCCCGGGGAGGTTCGTCGGACGGATGCAGGACTGCCGGTTACCGCCTTCGTTCACGTGGTCGACTGCAGGGTGGGGGAGGCGGAGCGCTCAGAGGCCGAGGGCGCCGACTGCTCCGGTCCCCGCCTCGGCAACCTCTACATCCAGTTTTGGACCTACTACGTGGACTCCGCGACCCTGCGCGACATACCCATAGCGGGGGAGGCGGGTTATCACCGGGACGATTGGGAGAGCGTCCAGTTCCGGATTGGGCCGGACGGCCGGGTCGACCAACGAGCCTCCTCCCATCATGGCCACAACTACGAGCGCGGCGTCGGCAATTGGGCCGCTGACGCCGGCTTCGATCCGCTCAGCGACGCGGCCGAGCAGCTCGGCGCTCGCAAGCGCAATGGCTGGGGCTCGGCCACCGGCATCGTCCTCGTCTCCGGCGGCAGCCACGCCGGCAACGCCGCCGGCATTCCCCACGTCGGCAGCTTCACCCCCGGCAACCGAGTCCACCTGGTCCCGCTCGAGCCGATCGCAGCCACCGACCGCACGGCCTTCGCGGTCAGCCCGCCTTGGCGCAAGGAAGTCTGGCGCGACCCCGAGGCCGAGGGGACCAGCTAGCTACTTCGGCGGCATCCGCAGGGCGCCGTCGAGGCGGATCGTCTCGCCGTTCAGCATCGGGTTGGCGGCGATCTCGAGCACGAGGTGGGCGTACTCGTCGGGGCGGCCGAGGCGGGAGGGGAAGGGGATGCCCTCGCCGAGGGCGGTGCGCGCCTCCTCCGGCAGGGCCGCCAGCAGAGGGGTGTCGAAGAGGCCGGGGGCGATCGTCATCACGCGGACTCCGCGCGAGGCCATGTCGCGGGCCGCTGGCAGGGTCATGCCGACGATGCCTCCCTTCGAGGCCGCGTAGGCGATCTGGCCGATCTGGCCGTCGTAGGCGGCGATCGAGGCGGTGTTGACGCAGACGCCGCGCTCGCCCTCGGCGTCGGGCTCGTTGCCGCTCATCGAGTCGGCGGCCAGGCGCAGGACGTTGAAGCTTCCGATCAGGTTGACCTTGACGACGTTGGCGAAGAACTCGAGGTTGTGGGCGCCGCGCTTGTGCGCGACCCGCTCGGCCCAGCCGATCCCGGCGCAGCAGACGGAGACCCGCAGCCCACCGTCGGCGCTCGCGGCTTGCTCGACGGCGGCGCCCGCGGCATCGGCGTCGGTGACGTCAGCGGTGACGAACGAAGCGCCGATCTCGGCGGCAAGCGCCTCGCCCTTCTCAGCGTTGAGGTCGGCGATGACCACTTGGGCGCCGGCCTCGGCCAGCGCCCGCGAGGTCGCCGCGCCAAGCCCAGAGGCTCCGCCCGCAACCAACGCTCCAGTTCCCTCCGTGAGCTTCATGCGACGCCACCCTACCGACCACGCCGCGCGATGCATTGACCGTGCCCTGGGGCGTAAAAGGCATCGAGCGGCGCGTTCACATCCCGGTTTTTCGGCCTCTGTAGTGTTTTCGTATCGCCACCGAGGTGACGGCAAACTCCAAGGCAGCGATTGCGGAACGGCTTGCCGAGGCGCGCGAACGCACTCTGGCGCTGGTCGAGCCGCTCGACGACGCGCAGCTCAACACGGTCTACTCACCGCTTCTCAGCCCGCTTGCCTGGGATCTCGGTCACATTGCCAACTTCGAGGAGCTGTGGCTGGTGCAGACGATCGGCGAGCGCGAGCCGATGCACGGCGACCTCGGCCGCTTCTACGACGCGATCGAGAACCCCCGTAGGACCCGCGGCGAGCTGCCGATCCTGCGCGACACCGAGCTCCGCGCCTACATGGCCGACGTCCGCGAGCGGGCCCTCGACGTGCTCGACGCGGTCGACGTCTCTCCGGGGGCCGAGAACCCGCTGCTGCGCGATGGCTTCGTCTACGAGCTGCTGCTCGCGCACGAGCTCCAGCACAACGAGACGATGCTGCAGCTGTTGCAGATGGTCGAGGGCTACGAGTCGCCGCTGGTCGGGGCCGCAGTTGCGTTCGAGCCCGTCGCCCCCGGTCCGAAGACGGTTGCGATCCCGGCCGGGGAGTACGAGATCGGCGCCCCCGAGCGCGGCTTCGCCTACGACAACGAGCGCGGCCGCCACCCGGTCGAGCTTGCCGCTTTCGAGATCGACCGGAGCCCGGTGACCAATGCCGCCTACGCCGAGTTCCTCGCCGCTGGGGGCGGTGAGCCGCCGCTGTACTGGGAGCGGGACGGAGAGGGCGGCTGGATCGACGTCGCCAGGGGCGGGCGGCGCCCGCTCGATCCCGATGCTCCCGTCGTCCACGTCTCCTGGAACGACGCCGAGGCCTACGCCCGCTGGGCTGGTGGACGGTTGCCGAGCGAGTGGGAGTGGGAGGCCGCGCGCCCGCAGCTGGAGGGCGTCGGCCATGCCTGGGAATGGACCAGCTCGAGCTTCCTGCCCTACCCGGGCTTCGAGGCCTTCCCGTACCGCGAGTACTCCGAGGTCTTCTTCGGCGAGGAGTACAAGGTGCTGCGCGGCGCCTCCTGGGCGACCCACCCCGATGTCGTCCGCGCCAGCTTCCGTAACTGGGACCTGCCGCAGCGCCGGCAGATCTTCTCCGGCCTGCGCTGCGCGAGGGACGCATGATCGCGATCGACGTCCACCTCGACGCCGACGCCGCCGCGACGATGGCGCGCGACGTCCGCGCCGGCCTCTGCGCCTACCCGAAGGAGCTGGCGCCGAAGTACTTCTACGACGAGCGCGGCTCGCAGCTGTTCGAGCGGATCACCGAGCTGCCCGAGTACTACCCCACCCGGGCCGAGCGGGAGATCCTCGCCGCGCGCTCGGCCGAGATCCTCGCTGCCGCCGGCGACCCCGGCACCCTGGTCGAGCTCGGCTCCGGCTCGGCGGCGAAGACGCGCCACCTGCTGAGCGCGATGCGCGACGCCGGCAGCCTCGACACCTACGTCCCGGTCGACATCTCCGAGGAGATCACCCACCAGACCGCGGCCTGCCTGGTCGACGAGTACCCGGGGCTCGCGGTGCGCGGCCTCGTCTGCGACTTCGAGCAGGACCTGGAGCGGATCCCGGCCGGGGCGGGGACGCGGATGATCGCCTTCCTCGGCGGCACCGTCGGCAACCTCTACCCACGCCAGCGCCATGCCTTCCTGGAGCGGATCGGGACATTGCTGGAGCCCGGCGACCACCTCCTGCTCGGCACCGATCTGGTCAAGGACGCGACCCGCCTCGAGGCCGCCTACGACGACGCCGCCGGCATCACCGCCGAGTTCAACAAGAACGTGCTCGAGGTGCTGAACCGGGAGCTCGGCGGCGACTTCGACCTCGACGCCTTCGAGCACGTCGCCCGCTACGACGCCGAGGCCGAGCGGATGGACATCCGCCTGCGCTCGCTCGCCGACCAGGACGTCCGCCTCGAGGGCCTCGACCTCGAGATCTCCTTCGCTGCCGGCGAGGAGATGCGGACCGAGATCTCGACCAAGTTCACCCGGGCGCGGCTGGAATCCGTCTACGCCGGGGCGGGCCTGGAGCTGCGCGGCTGGTTCACCGACGCCGCCGGCGACTACGCGCTCTCGTTGGCCCGCAGAGCCGGTTAGCGCACCGCCGGCACCTGCTGGGTGATGCAGTGGACGTTGCCGCCGCCGAGCAGGATCTCGCGGGCGGGGACGCCGACGACCTCGCGCTCGGGGAAGCAGGTGGCCAGGATCGCCGCCGCCTCCTCGTCGCGGCGCTCGTCCAGCAATGGCATCACCACGCTCGAGCTGGCGAGGTAGAAGTTGACGTAGGAGGCGGCGAGCCGATCGCCACCGCGGCGCGGCTGCGTGCCCGCCGCGGCCTCGACCCCAGCCGCCTCTTCGGCCGTCATCCGGAGCGGGCCGGGGGAGGGCAGGCGCACCACCTCGAAGGAGCGGCCGCGCGCGTCGGTCGCCGCTTCCAGCCGCTCCAGGGCCTCGCGGGATATCTCCCGCTGGGGGTCAGACTCGTCCTCGGTCCAGGTCAGCAGGACGACGCCGGGCCGGGCGAAACAGGCGAGGTTGTCGACGTGGCCATCGGTCTCGTCCGCGTAGACCCCGCGCCCGAGCCAGACGACCTTCTCGGCACCGAGGTAGTCGCGCAACGCCCGCTCCACCTGGTCCCTGCTCAGGTCTGGGGTTCGGTTCGGATGCAGCAGGCACTCTTCGGTGCTCAGCACCGTGCCCTCGCCATCGACGTGGATGGAGCCGCCCTCGAGCACCAGCGGAGCGCGGTAGCGGTCGTCCCCTTCGATCTCGAGGACCCTCGCGGCGACGCGGTCGTCGCGATCCCAGGAGGGGTAGAGCCCGCCCTTGTGCCCGCCCCAGGCGTTGAAGTGCCAGTCGACGCCACGGCGCCCACCCTTGTCGTCGATGACGAAGGTGGGCCCGGTGTCGCGGATCCAGGCATCGTCGCTGGGAACCTCGACCACCCGGATCGACGGCGAGAGCTGCGAGCGGCAGCGCTCCAGCTGGGCGCCAGAGGCGGCGATCGTCAGCGGCTCGGAGACGGCGATCGCCTCGGCGACGGCGGCGAATGCCTCTTGCGCCGGCCCGGCGCCGAGGCGCCAGTTGTCGGGGCGCTCTGGCCAGGCCATCCAGCAGCCGTCGTGCCGCTCGAACTCGCCCGGCATCCGGAAGCCGTCGGCGGCAGGCGTGGACTCGATCGTGCCCATGGCCCCATCATCCCCCTGCGCGGCAGTCCTTATGCCCGGATAGCGGGCGAAAGGACCGCCGCGCTCATCCGGGTGGCTACAGTCGGTGAATGGAGGAGATCCAGCTGATCGTCGCGACGGACCCGCCTGGGTCACCCGCGCGGACGCGACCTTCCGAGCGCCCGCCCTTCCGCATCGCCGCCGTGCAGCAGCGCTGGCGCCCCGATCCCGACGAGCACGAGGCGGCGCTGGCGGCGGCGGTCAAGCTCGCCGCCGGGGAGGGGGCGCAGCTGGTCTGCCTGCAGGAGCTGACCCTCAGCCGCTACTTCGCCGTCGATCCCGCCGGTCCGGAGGCGTCCGGAGCCGAGCCGGAGGAGCTGCCGGGCGGACGCACCCATCGCTTCGCCACCCGCCTCGCCGCCGAAGCCGGCATCCCCGTCCACGCCTCCCTCTACGAGCGCGCTGATGACGGGGACGGGCTCGGCTTCAACACCGCGATCGTCGTCGCCCCCGGCGGCGAGCTCCTCGCGCGCACCCGCAAGCTGCACATCCCGGTCACCGCCGGCTATCACGAGGATCGCTACTTCCGGCCCGGACCGGCCGGCGAGGATGCCTTCCCCGTCCTCGCCCTCGGCGAGGCCACGCTGGGCCTGCCGACCTGCTGGGACCAGTGGTTCCCCGAGGTCGCCCGTGCCTATGGCCTGGCAGGGGCAGAGGTGATCGTCTATCCGACCGCGATCGGCTCCGAGCCCGACCATCCCGAGTTCGACACCGAGCCGCTCTGGCAGCAGGTGATCGTCGCCAACGGGATCGCCAACGGCACCTTCATGGTCGCCGTCAACCGCACCGGCTCCGAGCCGCCCCTGAGCTTCTACGGCTCCTCCTTCATCTCCGACCCCTATGGCCGGGTCCTCGCCCGGGCCCCCCGCGACGAGCCCGCCGTCCTCGTCGCCGACCTCGACCTCGATCAGCGCCGGGACTGGCTGGAGCTGTTCCCGCTGCTCGCCACCCGCCGCCCCGACGTCTACTCGGGGCTGACGGACGAGGGGCCGGTGCCTCCTAGCTAGGCCGGCGCCAGGGCCTCGATCGTCGCGCCGAGCTGGTCCGGGGTCACGATCGGGGTCAGGATCGGCAGCGTGATCCCACCCGCGACGAAGGCCGCGAGCCGCTCCTTCATCTGCTCCGGGGTGCCGAAGACGAACATCTCCTCGATCAGCTCCCAGGGCGCCGCCGCCGCGGCCGCCTGGCGGTCGCCGGACTCCCAGGCGGCGATCATCGGGTCGATCTGCTCGCCGTAGCCGAGCCAGCGGTAGAAGTTGGCGTAGACCGGCACGGTGACGTAGGAGGAGAACATGAAGCGGGCCAGGGGCTCGACCTGCTCGCGCTCGCCGGGGATGCAGAAGAAGCGGCAGAGCAGCTCGAACCCGGGCGGCGCGTCCTCGAGCTGGGCGGTCACCTTCGGCAGGCCGCCCAGCGGCAGGAAGTTGGTGAAGGCGCCCTGCGCTCGCTCGACCGCGAGTTGCAGCATCCTGCCGCGCAGCGCCGCCAGCACGATCGGGATCGGCGCGGCCGGGGGAGCTTCCAGCTTGAAGCCGGTGGCGGTGCGCTCGCCTGCCAGCGCGGTCTGGAGGAAGTCGAGCGTCTCCCGGACCTTGCTCAGCGGCTTCTCGAAGGGGATCTCGTTCCAGCCTTCGACGATGCGGTCCGAGGAGGAGCCGATCCCGAGCACGAAGCGCTCGCGGGAGGCGCTGGAGAGCGCCGCCGCCTCCTGCGCCAGCAAGGCCGGACCGCGCTGGAAGACGCCGACGACGCCGGTCCCGAGCCGCATCCGCTCGGTCCAGGCGGCGCTCAGCGCCAGCGGCGTGAAGCCGTCGGGGCCGGCGGTCTCGCCGCTCCAGAGGTCGGTGTAGCCGCTCGCCTCCGCCCGCCGCACGTGCTCCTCGTGGTCGGCGAGTGAGATGCCCGGCAGTGGCAGGGTCAGTCCCCAGCGCTGAGACATGGCGCGACCCTATAGCCTGCGCCGCCGATGCCCGAGAACTCTCAGGCCAAGCCGGACCGCAACCTCGCCCTGGAGCTGGTGCGGGTGACCGAGGCGGCGGCCCTGGCCGCGGCCCGCTGGGTCGGGCGCGGCGACAAGCTCGCCGCCGACGGCGCCGCGGTCGACGCGATGCGCTTCGTCCTCGACTCGGTGGCGATGGACGGCGTCGTCGTGATCGGCGAGGGCGAGAAGGACGAAGCCCCGATGCTCTTCAACGGCGAGCAGATCGGCGACGGCAGCCCCCCGGTCTGCGACATCGCCGTCGACCCGCTCGAGGGGACGACCCTCTGCGCCCGCGGCATGCCCAGCGCCCTCGCCGTGATCGCCCTCGCCGAGCGCGGCTCGATGTTCGATCCCGGCCCCTGCGTCTACATGGAAAAGATGGCGGGGGGCGAGGAGATCGCCGACCTGCTCGACCTCGACCGGCCGCTGCCGGAGACCCTGAAGCTGGTCGCCGAGCGCAAGGGCGGCAGCGTCGGCGACGTGATCGTCGTCATGCTCGACCGGCCGCGCCACGAGGAGGCGATGCGCGAAGTGCGCGAGGCCGGCGCCCGCATCCGCCTGATCAGCGACGGCGACGTCTCGGCGGCGCTGCTGGCGGTCAGCGAACGCTCCCCGGTCGACCTCCTCTGGGGGATTGGCGGCACCCCCGAGGGCGTGCTCTCGGCGGCGGCGCTGAAGTCCATGGGGGGCGAGCTGCTGGGCCGCCTCTGGCCCCGCGACGACGGCGAGCGCCGGGCGGCGGTCGACGCCGGTTACGACCTCGACCGCGTGCTCACGGCAAACGATCTCTGCTCCGGCGACGACGTCTTCTTCTCCGCCACCGGCGTCACCGACGGCGACGTCCTTCAGGGCGTCCGCTACAGCGGCAACGGCGCCACCACCGAGTCGCTGGTGATGCGCTCCCGCTCCGGCACCGTGCGCCGGGTCCACGCTCGCCACGACCGGACCAAGCTGCGGAACATCATCGGCGAGCGCTACGGCTGAGCTGGGAATACCTGCTCAGTAGGTCTACCGTGGGTGGGGTGATCGCGGTTGCCGGGGCGACCGGCTATATCGGTGGGCGGCTTTGTGCGCAGCTGCGTGAGCAGGGCCTGGAGGTGCGCGCTCTGGCGCGCCGCCCCGAGTCGAGCCCGGAGCTGAAGCGGATCGGCTGTGAGCTGTGGACGGCGGACGTCCTCGATCCGCCGACCCTGGGGCCGGCGCTGCAGGGCGTGGACGTCGCCTACTACCTCGTGCACTCGATGGGGCGGGGCTCAGACGGCGACTTCGCGGCGCGCGACAAGGCCGGGGCCGAGAGCTTCGCGGCGGCGGCAAGCGCCGCCGGCGTGCGGCGGATCGTCTACCTCGGTGGGCTGGGGAGGGGATCCGAGCACCTGGCCAGCCGACACGCCACTGCCGAGGCGCTGGGCGGCGGCGGCGTCCCGGTTGCCTACTTTCGTGCCGCGGCGGTGATCGGCGCTGGCAGCGAGTCCTTCCTCACCGTCTTCTACCTAGTGCGGCGGCTGCCGCTGATGGTCACGCCGCGCTGGGTCACCACCCGCACCCAGCCCGTCGCCGTTGCCGACGCCGTCTCGTTCCTGGCCGCCGCCGCGAACCTCTCGGCCCCCCTGGATCGCGAGATTCAGATCGGTGGCCCCGACGTCACCACCTACGGCGGGATGATCGACGAGCTGGCCCGGGCACTGGGGCGGAGGCCGCCGCTTCGCCTCACCGTCCCGGTTCTGACCCCTCGCCTCTCCTCGCTGTGGATCGGCCTGGTCACGCCGGTCGACCCGGGTGTCGCCCGCCCGCTGATCGAGGGCCTCTCGGTGGAGACCGTCGTCAGCGACACCTCGGGCATGGAGCTGCTGCCCGCGATCGCCCGCACTCCGCTGCCAGAAGCCCTGCGCCAGGCGGCCGAGAACTTGGATGTTCGTTTATAGAACGCGCTTGTTCTAATACAGAACGCTTTGATACCCTGGGCTTCAGCGGGTGGGTGGCATGGCGATTGCGGGAGATGTGGAAATCGACGAGGGTGGCGCCGCGATCGAGGCGGTAGCTTCGTCTTGCGCCCCCGCCGCCCGCGCCGGCGCGCAGGCCATCTCGGTTCTCTCGACCCCGCTCAACCAGCAGATCCTGCGCTCCCTCGCCGAGCGCCCGATGCGGCTGGCGCAGCTGCGCAAGGCCACCGGGCTGCCGGCCCAGACGACCCTGCGCGGACACCTGGCGAGCCTGGGCGAGATCGGCGCGCTCTCCAAACGCACCGTCGAGCAGATGCCCTACGCGGTCGAGAACCAGCTGACGCCGATGGGCCGGGAGCTGGTCGCGGTGGCGGACCTGCTCGAGGCCTGGTTGCGGGAGGCTCCGGACGGACCGATCTCGATCGAGAACAGCGCCGCCCGGGGTGCGGTGAAAGCGCTCGCCGACGGCTGGGCCTCGACGATCTTGCGCTCGCTCGCCGCCGGCCCCCTCTCGCTGACCGAGCTCGACAAGCTGATCGCCGACCACAGCTATCCGGCGCTCGAGCGCCGTCTCGCCAGTATGCGCATGGTGGGCCTGGTCGCGGCCCAGCCGAACCGGGGCACCCGGACGCCCTACGTGGTCACGGACTGGGGGCGACGGGGGATCGTGCCGCTCGCCGCCGCCAGCCACTGCGAGCGAGTCCACATGGGTCTCGACATCGAAGCGGTCGCGGGCATCGACATCGAGGCGGCCTTCCTGCTGGCGATGCCGCTGGTGACATTGCCGCCGGATGCCGCGGGCTCCTGTCAGCTGGAAGTGGAAGGGCCCAGTGGCTCGGCGGGACCGGCGGGAGTGCGGGTCGCGGTCGAGGGCGGCCGGGTCGTCTCCTGCGCGTCGCAGCTCGAGCCAGCTCCCAGCGCCTATGCCGCGGGCTCCGTGGTCGAGTGGTTCCTTGCCGTCAAAGAGGGCGACGGCGCCCGGCTGCGCCTCGGCGGCGGCTCACTCGCAGAGATCTTGATCGAGGGACTCCACGCGGCGCTGCGCCCGGGGTAGCAGCGGCCTCGATCAAACTTGTGCCGGTTAGCACAAGGAGCGGGACGTCGTTACTTCCCTGGCGGCGTCCCCGTCTAATAAGGCGAATGGCGGCGCCGGAACCATCCATCCGGCGCCGCCGCCGCTTGCCATCGTCCGCGCGGCGGACGAGCCGGTTCAGGGCGGCGCGGCCATCGTCGCGCTGGCGCGGCGCTCCTGCGCCCGCGCTGCCTCTTCGCCGATGAACGGCACCAGCAGCTCGTAGGTGAGTTCGGGCAGCAGCCGGGGGAGCTCGCCGGTGCGGCCGCGAACGATCTCCTCGTGGACCCGGGCCAGCGCAGCGCTGACGGCGAGGCTGGTCGCCTGAGGCAGGTCGGGAGCCGGCAGGGAGGGGTCGAGGCCATCGTCGATCAGCTCGGTGAAGCGGCTGAAGTCGGTACGGAACAGCTCTCGCGAGGCTGCCCCGACAGCCGCGACTTCGATCACCACGACCCGTGCCGCGGCCGGGTCGGCGGCGAACTACTCGAGCATCGCGGTGACCCCATCCTGGACTCGATCGACCCAGGGGCCCGATCCTCCGTAGGCGGCCGCGACGGTGGCCTGGAGGTCGTCCACAAGGACCTTGCGGGCAGCCAGCAGGCAGTCCTGCTTGTCTTCGTAGAGTTCGTAGAAGCTCTCCCGGCCGACCCCGGCCTCTACGAGGATGTCCGCCACCGAGGTCCCCTCGTAGCCCTGGTCGGCGGTGACGCGGACGACGGCCGCCAGCAGGCGCTCTCGCTGGGAGCGGGCGACGAGCTCGCGCGGCAGCCCATGCCGGCCCCGCGGCAGGCGCCACTTCCGCAGGTCCGCGTCGCTATCTGTCACCGCTGCCCGGTGAGCCGTCGGCAGCTTCGCCGCTCGCGAGTCGCGCCTGCCGCACCGCTTCGTCGTGGCCGGCGAACGGCAGCAGGGCGATGTAGACGATTTCCGGCAGCAGACTGGGCAGGTCCCCGGTCCTGCCGGCCGCGATCTGGTCGAAGATCAGGACCTGGGCCCGGCCGAAGGCGAGACGGGGGTCGCTGTGGGAGTGGCGCGGCTCCTCCGCCGAGTCCCAGAGGTGCTCGAGGGCCGGGATCAGGATTCTGCGGTAGCGCCCGGTGACCGACGGCTCGACCGAGACCGCCTCGCCCATCACGAGGTGGGCCAGGGCCGGTCTCTCCGCCATCAACCCCAAGATCGCCGTCGCTGCCTTGCGCACTGCCTCGGGCGGCGAATCCGACGGCAGGTGCGATGCCGCGGCGGTCGCCCGCAGTGCCTCGATGCTGTACTCGAGCGCCGCGTCGAAGCACTCCCGCTTGTCGGCGAATCGCTTGTAGAAGGTGGTGCGGGAGATGCTGGCGCGGCTGACGATGTCGGAGATCGTGGTCCCGGAATATGTCTTCTCGGCGCAGCTCTCGATCATCGCGTCGACTATTCGCTGGCGCTGCGAGATAGCGCCTACGTCAAGCGGAATAGTTGGATCAAGGACACTGCGCATTTACTCAGCCCCTCGCCGTTTTCTTCGTCCAAATTGATTGTTTCAAGTCTCGCCGCCGGACGGCCAAACTTCTACATCAAAATATGACAGTTTCCAGCGACGACTCCAAGCGGACCGGCTTCAGGAAGGGTCGCTGGACGAGTCTCCGCAGCCGTCGCAGGGCCGCTCTCGCTTGCCGTTGCCGTAAGGGAGTTCGCCGGTGTCGTGCAGCTCGAAGCGCAGCGAGTTGATCACCGCTCCCGCCAGCAGAGCGAGGCTGAGCACGTAGAACCAGAGCAGGGCGATCAGGATGAAGCCCAGGGTGGAGCCGAAGTTGGAGAGGCTGGTGACGTTCGAGAGGTAGATCGGGAATAGCCAGTTGGCGAGGCCGGCGGCGACCGTGACGAAGACCGCCCCCGGCCAGACCGCCCGCCACGGCATGTGCCCTTTCGGCACCGCCCAGAAGATCACCGAGCAGATCGCGAAGGTGACGAGCAGGGCCGCGCCGAGCAGCAGCAGCGTGTCGATCAGCTTGATGTCGGAGAGCCCGAGCGGCAGCCGGTCGGTGCTGGAGATCAAGCCGCTCTCGACCGCCGGCACGAAGATGCTGGCGGCGATGAAGAGCAGGACGACGCCCAGCATCGCGAAGGAGAAGCGCTTCTGCTCGACCCAGCCGCGGCACTCGACGTGGTAGATGCGGCAGAAGGCGGTGTCCATCGCCCCCCAGAAGGAGGCGCCGATCCAGAGCGAGCCGAAGAAGGCAGCGATCCCGATCGTCGTCGAGTTGTTCTGGATCCGGTTGAGGACGTCGGTCAGCGTCTCCTGCTCGACGCTGGGGAAGAGGCGCTCGAGGTCGCTGACGACGCTGGTCTCGACCCCTTCGATCTTCAGCACCTGGCCGAAGACGAAGAGGACCAGCAGGGCGAAGGGGAAGACCGCCAGCATCAGGTTGTAGGCGACCATCGCCGAGAGGCCGGTGACGTTCTCGGTGTAGGCGCGCTGCCAGAAGGCGCTCAGCCAGGGACGGGGATGGCGCACGGAGTTGGGCATTGACTTCACAAACTGAAGCGACTACCATACGAACAAGCGTTTGAGGAAGTTTCGACGCTCGCCCTCAGGGCCAACAGCAGTTTCGGATTGACGCTTACTTCGCGGGCCATGTCACCGGTCCGCTTTTTCATCGTCCGGCGCGACTTTTGGCTCGCGACGGCTTTTCATTGCCAGGACTAAACACGAAGCGCTAGGGAAATGAGTAGAACAGGATGCTTGTAGCAGAGCTTCAGGAGCTGGAGGAGGTCAAGGGCCTCATCAATCGCGGGCAGCAGCTCGGCGTGCTGACCTTCGGCGACATCGCCTCGGCGGTGTCCGAGGTCGATCTCGACGAGTCGGATGTCGAGGATCTCTACGGTCACCTCGAGAAGTCGGGGATCGAGCTCGTAGAGGACATGGACCCGGCCCAGAAAGCGGCCGCGGACGCGATGCCCGCCGACACCGGCAAAAAAGGCCGGCGCCGCCAGAAAGCGGCGCTCGACCTGAAACCGGACATGACCACCGATTCCTTGCAGCTGTTCCTCAAGGACATCGGCAAAGTTCGCCTGCTGACCGCCGCGGAGGAGGTCGAACTCGCCAAGCGCATCGAGCGGGGCGACCTCGACGCGAAGCAGAAAATGGTCGAGTCGAACCTGCGCCTGGTCGTGTCGATCGCGAAAAACTACCGGAACCAGGGGCTGCCCTTCCTCGATCTGATCCAGGAGGGGACCCTTGGGCTGGTCCGCGCGGCGGAGAAGTTCGACTACCGCAAGGGGTTCAAGTTCTCGACCTACGCGACCTGGTGGATCCGCCAGGCGATCGCCCGCGCGCTCGCCGACAAGGCGCGGACGATCCGCATCCCGGTCCACGTGGTCGAGAAGCTGAACAAGATCGGCCGCGCCGAGCGCAAGCTGGTGACCGAGCTGGGGCGCGAGCCGACCCCGGAGGAGATCGCCGAGGTGACGGGGATCGATCCCGAGGAGGTCGATTCGATCAAGCGCTCCGCCCAGGCCCCGGTCTCGCTGGAGAAGCCGGTCGGCGACGAGGAGGAGTCCGAGTTCGGCCAGTTCATCGCCGACGAGAAGGCCGAGTCCCCGTTCGACCGTGCCGCGGACCTGCTGACCAAAGAGGCGCTGAAGGAAGCGCTGGAGAACCTCTCCTACCGCGAGCGTCGCGTCCTCGAGCTGCGTTACGGGCTCGGCGGCGAGCACCCGCGCACGCTGGACGAGGTCGGCCGCACGTTCAACGTGACCCGTGAGCGGATCCGCCAGATCGAGAATCAGAGCCTCAAAAAGCTCCAGAGTCTCGGCGAGGCGCAGAAACTGCGCGAGGTCGCTTAGCTCGATTGTCGCCGCCACGGCCCGGTTTGGGTCGTGGCGTTGGCGGGGGAGGGGTGCGGGTGCCCCCGATTCGAATTCAGTCGCGCCCGCTGAAGCGGGCTGCTCCGCAACATGCTGCGCGCCTATGGCGCGCAAATGACAGATTGCATTTCGCGGCCGTTCGGCCACATTCGAATCGGGGGCACCCGCACCCCTCCGGCGACACGCATCGTTGGGACGGCCGAGGGGGCGGGATCTCGGCAGCGGAAGCTGGAGTAGGTCAGCTCTGGAGGCTGGGATCGATTCGGGACGCTCCCGACTCTCGCCGTCTTCGAAGGGCTATCGGCACCCCTCCCGCAAGCGCTTTGCCCCTCGGTTCAAGGCCTTGAAGTCCCGAGCCGATAACCACCGGGATGTTCGAGATCGATTCAGCGCTGCGCACTCTGGTCGAGCGACAGGGGTCCGACCTGCATATAAAGGTCGGGGTGCCGCCGACCGCGCGTTTGCACGGTGAGCTGGCGCCGCTCGAGGGCTACCAGCCACTGCGGCCGGAGGACACCGAAAAGGCCTTCCACGACATCGCCGAAGTGCGATCGCAGACCGAGTTCGAGGAAGCGGGGGAGGCCGATTTCTCCTACTCGATCCCCGGGCTCTCGCGCTTCCGCGTCAACACCTTCAGGCAGCGCGGCTCGATCTCGATCGTCTGCCGCGCGATCCCCTTCGAAATCCGCTCGGTCGAGGAGCTCGGGCTGCCGCCGGTGGTGACGAAGCTGGCCGAAGAGCAGCGCGGGATCGTCCTCGTCACCGGCACCACCGGCTCCGGTAAGAGCACGACGCTGGCGGCGATGATCGATCACATCAACCGCACCCGGACGAATCACATCATCACCCTCGAGGACCCGATCGAGTACCTGCACGAAGACAAAGGCTCGATCGTCAACCAGCGCGAAGTCGGCTCCGACACCGAGAGCTTCAGCCGGGCGATGCGGCGGGTCCTGCGCCAGGACCCCGACGTGATCCTGATCGGCGAGATGCGCGACGAGGAGACGGTCCGCACGGCCCTGTCCGCGGCCGAGACCGGCCACCTCGTCCTCTCCACCGTCCACACCCTCGACGCGACGGAGACGATCAACCGCATCATCGACTTCTTCCCGCCCCATCTCCAGCACCAGGCAAGGGTGATGCTCTCGGCGACCCTGAAGGGCGCGATCGCCCAGCGCCTCGTGCCCGACGTCACCGGCGACGGCCGCGTCCCGGCCTCCGAGGTCCTCGTCGTCACCGGCCGCGTCCAGGACCTGATCATGAACCCGGAGGAGACGGGCAAGATCACCGAGGTGATCGGCGAGGGCGAGTACTACGGGATGCGCACCTTCGACCAGTCCCTGCTCGGCTACGTGATGGAGGGCAAGATCGCCGAGCAGGTCGCCCTCGACTACGCCTCGAGCCCCCACGACTTCAAACTGATGCTGGCGGCGGGTGGCCAGCGGGCCAGTGGAATCGAGCAGCTCGCGGGGCAGCCAGCGGAGTAGTACGGGCGTCCAGGTCTCCGGGTCGGGCGAACCGCGGGCTCAAGGCCCGCCCTCGCGCCGCCGATGGGCAAAGGGATGCTTTCCAAACTCCTCCGTCGCCGCCTGCGCGAACTCGGTTCGAGCGAGCGCGGCATGGCCCTGCCCGTCGCCCTCTTCGCGATGATCTCCAGCATGGCCCTGGCCGGCGCCGCGGTGGTTTCCTCGGTCGACGTCCAGCAGGGCACCAAGCGCGACAGTGGATCCAAGAGCGCGATCGCCGCCGCCGACGCCGGCGCCAACGTGGCCACGATGCGGCTCAGCCGCTACGCGAACAGCCTCGACTCCTCGCCCTGCCTGGCGGAATCGGGCGGCACGCTTGTCACCAGCGAGCCGGCGGTGGACGGCTGGTGCCCACCTGTGGCCGGCACGGTCGGCAGCGCCGCCTACAGCTATCGCGTCAGCCCCGCCGGGCCGCTGGGAGAGGGCCTCTGCGGCGAGTATGACCTCTGCATCGTCTCGACCGGCACCGTCGACGGGGTCAGCCGGCGGATCGAGATGACCTTCGACGAATCGACCATCGACGGCACCGAGGACGAGGAGGGCACGGAGGACGACGATGACGGCGGTGGCCTCGGCACCGAAGGCCTGATCGGCGAAGACGGCATCGACATCAACGGCAGCGCCGCGGACATCCGCGTCGGCCTGGGCAGCAACGGCAACGTGATCAACAACGCGAATGCCGTGATCTGCGGCGACATCCGAGTCGGCATCGGTAAAGAAAACACGGCTGACCAGTGCAGCGGCTACAAAGAGTACGAAGGCAACGTCAACCTGCCGCCGGTGACGGGCTTCATGCCCGGGGACATCGCCAACCACAACGCCAACAACCGGCTGCTGAAATGCGTCTCGACGAACAACCCGGTCGAATGCCAGAAAGACACCTATACCGGGAACTGGAAATCCAAGCCGCCTTACAACCCGGAAACGCGGACGATCGAAATCGGCGCCGGCAACGCCCTCACCGTGGGCGGCAGCGGCGACTACTGGATCTGCCGCCTGCTGATGGACGGCCACTCCGAACTGATCATGCCCGCGGGGGCCGAAGTCCGCTTCTTCTTCGACACGCCGGAGAACTGCAAAATGTCGGCGGTCGCGACCCAGATCTCGACCAGCGGCTCGAGCCGGATCGTCTCCACCGGCTACCAGACCTCGACGGGGAACTTCGCTCTGCCCGGCTTCTACCTGCTCGGCTCTGAGACGACGGCGACCAGGGTGTCGCTCGGCGGCAACACCGCCACCAACGAAGTCATCGTCTACGGGCCCGACACGATCATGGAATTCAACGGCAACGCCAGCTACAAGGGCCTGATCGCCGGCAAGCGCGTCTACGTGAACGGCAACATCAAGATGAAAAACGACGCCGGCTTCGAACTGCCACCGGAGTTGCAGTCGCCGCCGGAGGAGGAGGAGGACGTCGAGGAGACCCCGGGCGTGCGCTACTTCACGCCGCAGTCCTACCTCGAGTGCTCGGGCGACGCCGTCTCGCCGCCCAACGCCAGCTGCTGAGCCGAGCGCCGTCGCGCGGCGTCCCTCTTTCGCGATTCAAGCTCGGCGACGCTGCTGCCGAGCTAATTAAGCGAACGTATGAGAGAGCAGCTCAACAGCAACCCGATTATGCAGATGGCCCTGATCGGGGTGCTGCTGCTCGGCGGTGGCTTCTTCGTGATGTCGACGATGGGCGGCGGCGAAAGCGAAGAAAGCGCGAGCGACACCGCGGTGACCGCGACCGTCAACGGCGCGACCGGCACCGGCTCGACTCCCGGGGCCGCGGTCGACGAGGCAGTCGGAAGCCTGGAAGCCGCCACCGCGACCGCCCCGCCCACGAGCGCAATCCCCAATGCCCCGGCGCGCCTTCCCCAGCCCGTGCTGAATGCCTGGAAGCGCAACCGGACCGTGGTCCTCCTCTTCGTCCGCGACGGCGGTATCGACGATCGCCTGGTCGCCCAGACGGCCCGCAACCTCGCCGGCCTCGCGCGCGTCACCACCTTCGTCGTCCCGGCAGGCGAGATCTCGCGCTATACGGCTGTCTCCGAGGGGGTCGGCGTGGAACGCGTCCCGGCCCTGGTCGTGATCTCCCCGCGCCACCTCGATCAGCAGGTGCCGACGGCTTCCGTCCACTATGGCTTCCAAAGCTCCGCCAGCGTCGTCCAGGCGATCGTCGACGCCGGCTACGAGGGCCCCACCGTCGACTACCACCCCTGAGCATGGACAGCGGCGACCATCGCAGCCACTTGCGGCCGGTTCCCGACTCCGGCGATTCGACCGCGCTGCAGCTCGATCCCGGTGCCGGCGGTACCCCCGGGCTCACCCCGCCCCTCGTCCGCGGCCGCTCCAACGGATTCATCACCGACGTCCTCGTCGACCTCGGCTACGTCGCCGACGAGCGCGCCCGTCAGGCGATCGAGGAGGCGCGGACCGCCGGGGCGCCGCCGGAGGCGCTGCTGCTGACCCAGGGGGCGATCAGCGGCGATCAGCTCTCGCGGGCGATCGCCGAGCGCTATGGCCTCGACCATCTCGATCTCTCCGCTTACCACGTCGACATGGCGGCGGCGAACCTGATTCCCGTCAACACCGCCCGCCGCTACCGGGCCCTGCCGGTCGGCTTCGTCGACAAGGAAACTCTGCTGGTCGCGATGTCGGACCCGGCCAACGTGCTGGCGGTCGACGACATCCAGATCGCGACCGCGCTCGACTGCCGCGTCGCGGTCGCCGCCGAGGAGGACATAGAAGCGCTGATCGGCCGCCTCAACACGCTGCAGAGCGCCGTCACCGAGGCGGTCACCGAGGGCGAGGAAGAGGCCGCGGCCGAACTGGCCCAGGTCACCGACATGGAAGTCAGCGCCGAGGACGCGCCCGTGATCAAGCTCGTCTACAGCATCCTCGGGCAGGCGGTGGGGGAGGGCGCCTCCGACGTCCACTTCGAGCCGGCCGAGGGCCAGATGCGGGTGCGATTCCGCATCGACGGCGTCCTTCGCGAGGCGGCGCACGTTCCCAACCGGATGGTCAGCGCGGTGGTCTCGCGGATCAAGATCATGAGCGACCTCAACATCGCCGAGAAGCGGATCCCCCAGGACGGGCGGGTCAGCGTCACGGTCGAGGAGCGGCGCATCGACCTGCGCGTAACGACGCTGCCGACCCAGCGCGGCGAGGGGGCGACGATCCGCATCCTCGACAAGGACAACGCCCAGCGCTCGCTCGACGAACTCGGCATGGACGGCAGCGCCCGCGAGCGCTTCCAGGGCTCGTTCCAGCAGGCCTACGGCGCGGTGCTGGTCACCGGCCCGACCGGCTCCGGCAAGTCGACCACCCTCTACGCCGCCCTGCAGGAGATGAACCAGGTCGAGAAGAACATCATCACGATCGAGGACCCGGTCGAGTACCGCCTCGACGGCATCAGCCAGATCAACGTCAACCGCAAGGCGGGGCTGGATTTCGCCACCGGGCTGCGCTCGATCCTCCGCGCCGACCCCGACATCGTCATGGTCGGCGAGATCCGCGACGGCGAGACGGCGCGGATCGCGATCGAGGCGGCGCTGACCGGGCACATGATGCTCACCACCCTGCACACCAACGACGCCCCCGGCGCGATCACGCGCCTGACCAAGATGGGCATCGAGTCCTTCCTCACCGCCTCCTCCGTCGACTGCGTCGTCGCCCAGCGGCTGGCGCGCAAGCTCTGCAGCCACTGCAAGCGGCGCACGGTGGTGCCGCCGCAGGCCCTCGCCGACGCCGACATCCGCATCGGCGCCGAGCTCGAGGCCTACGAGCCGGCCGGCTGCTCGCGCTGCAACCAGAGCGGCTACCGCGGCCGCGTCGGCATCTACTCGGTGATGAAAATGAGCGAGCGGATCAAGGAGATGACCGTCTCCCACGCGGCGGAGGCGGAGATCGCCGCCGTCGCCCGCGAGGAGGGGATGCTGACCCTGCGCGAGGACGGCATCGGCAAGGTCCGGGCCGGCAAGACCAGCCTCGAGGAGATCCTCCGTGTCACCGCCTGAGCGGCCCGGTCGCATGCGGGGGTCAAGGAATCGACCCCGGCCGTCGATCTAACAGCCATGGACTTCGACTTCTCAGAGGTGCTGCGACGGATGGTCGAGGCCCGGGCCTCCGACGTCCACCTGACCGCCGGCTTCCCGCCGGCGATTCGCGACAAGGGCAGGATCGAGCCGATGGACGGCTTCCCGGTCCTCGACGGGCAGCAGACCCGCGAGGTCGTCTTCAGCATCCTCAACGACGACCAGCGCAAACGCTTCGAGAACAACAAACAGCTGGACTTCGCCTACGCCATACCCGGCGTCGCCCGCTTCCGCGTCAACTGCTTCATGCAGCGGGGCGCGGTCAGCGCCGCCTTCCGCCTGGTCCCGCAGGACATCCCCGCCCTCGACTCGCTCGGGGTGCCGCAGATCCTCCGCGAGCTGACCGCCAAACCGCGCGGCTTCGTCCTCGTCACTGGTCCCACCGGCTCGGGCAAGAGCACCACCCTGGCGGCGATGATCGACGTCATCAACTGCGAGAAACAGGACCACATCCTCACGATCGAGGACCCGATCGAGTTCCTGCACCAGCACAAAAAATCGATCGTGAACCAGCGCGAGGTCGGCTCCGACGCGACCGATTTCGCGCTTGGCCTGCGCGCCGCACTGCGAGAGGACCCCGACGTGATCCTGGTCGGCGAGATGCGCGACCTGGAGACGATCTCCACCGCGCTGACCGCGGCCGAGACCGGCCACCTGGTCTTCGCCACCCTGCACACCCAGTCGACCGCGCAGACGGTCGACCGCATCATCGACGTCTTCCCCCCCGAGCAGCAGGGGCAGGTGCGGACCCAGCTCTCGATCGCCCTGCAGGGCATCGTCACCCAGCAGCTGCTGCCCACCGCCGACGGCAAGGGCCGCATCGTCGCCACCGAGGTGCTGGTGCCGACGCCGGCGATCCGCAACCTGATCCGCGAGGGCAAGACCCACCAGATCTACGCCGCGGTGCAGACCTCCGGCGCGATCGGCATGCAGACCATGGACGCCGACCTGGCCCGCCTGGTGCGGGCCGGGACGATCAACCGTCAGCTCGCCGAACAGCGCGCCTCGGTGCCCGAGGAGCTGAAACGCCTGCTGGGGGGGGCGCCCGTGGCGCAGCCCCAATACTCCCCGGTGGGTTAGGCGATGGCCGGCGCGACCACCTTCGCCTTCCGCGCGATGGACGTGGCGGGGACCTCGTCGGCGGGCGAGGTCGAGGCCGAGTCCAAGGCCCAGGTGACGGAGCAGCTGCGCCAGCGCGGCCTGATCGTCCTCGACGTCAGCGAGAAGAAGGAGCCGTTCAAGCTCGAGCAGCTCTGGCAGACCTGGAAGCGCATCGACATGCGCGAGCTCTCGGTCTTCTCGCGCCAGTTCGCGACCCTGGTCGCCTCGGGGATGCCGATGCTCCGCACCCTGCACACCCTGGAAGAGCAGACCCAGGACGAACGGATCGAGGCGGCGATCGGCGGCCTGCGCGCCGACGTCGAGGCCGGCAGCACGCTCGAGCAGGCGATGGAGCGCCACCCGGAAGTCTTCGACCGCCTCTACCGGGCGATGGTCCGCTCCGGCGAGGAGTCGGGCCGGCTCGAGGACGCCCTCGACCGCATCGCCTACCAGGTGGAGAAAAGCGACGCCCTGAGGCGCCAGGTCAAATCGGCGATGATGTACCCGGCGCTGATCTTCGGTTTCGCGATGGTGGTACTGGTCGCTGTCGTCGCCTTCGTGATCCCGGTCTTCGCCGGCATCTTCGAAGAAATGGGCGAAGAAAATCCCGGCGAAGACGCGTCGCTGCCGCTGCCGACGCAGGTGTGCGTGACGGCTTCGGAAGCGATGACCGGCTTCTGGTACATCCTCATCCCCGGTCTGATCATCTCCTTCGTCGCGTTCTTCAAATGGAAGCGGACCGAAAAGGGCAAAGAGATGTGGGACCGCTTCGTCCTGCGCCTGCCGGCCCAGATCGGCGACGTGATTCAGAAGGTGGCGCTGGCCCGCTGGTCGCGCACCTTCTCCGGTGCCGTCTCCGCCGGCGTGCCGATGCTGCAGGCGATCAAGCTGACCGGCGAAACGTCGGGCAACATCGTCATCGAGCAGGCGATGGAGGACGTCTACGCCTCCGTCAAGCGCGGTGGCTCCCTGGCTGGCCCGATCGAGCAGAACCCGATCTTCCCGGCCATGGTCGGCCACATGGTCGCGGTCGGCGAGGAAACCGGCCAGCTCGAGCACATGCTCTCCAAGATCGCGGACTTCTACGAGGCGGAGGTAGACGCCAAGGTCAAAGCCCTGACCTCCCTGATCGAGCCGATCATGATCGTTTTTGTCGGCGGCATCGTCGGCTTCATCGTGATTGCGATGTACCTGCCGATCTTCAGTCTCTACGACAAGATCCGCTGAGTCGCGTGGCATTGGGGGGCCTCGGAGAGCGCTTTTTGCCTCCTTGCCCGCCGCCCTCTAGAGAAATCTAACGCTGTATATCAGGGCTCGTTATATTCCGCTATACATGCCCAGAGGATTGGACACGCGGAATCCCTACACCCCTGACATGGGGGCTCGCCCTCCATTCCTGGCGGGTCGCGAGACCGAGCTCCGACACTTCAAGGAGATGATCGGCCAGCTTGATGCGGGAGGGACCCAGAAGCACCTCATCCTCACCGGCCTTCGCGGCGTCGGGAAGACGGTGCTCCTGAACGAGTTCGAGTCGGATTGTGACGCCGCCGGCTGGCCGGGAGAGACGCGCGAGTTGGCACAGGGCTCCCAAATTGCTCATGTGATTGCGAAGGCGGCCCGGAAGGCGCTGATGGAGATGAGTGCGAAGAAACGAGCTGGCGATGCGGTCCGTCGGGGGCTTGGAGCGCTCAGGGCGTTCACCATGACCGTGGGGGACATCGCATTCAGGTTTGATGTCGAGGCCCTCGAGGGTGTCGCCGATTCGGGCGACCTCGCCGAGGACATGCGTGATCTTCTGGTCGAGGTCGGTGCCGCGGCGCAAGCGAACGGCAGCGGGTTTGCGCTGATCCTCGACGAGATGCAGCATCTTGCGAAGTCCGATCTCGAAGCCCTGATCGTTGGCCTGTATCGGGCAAAGCAAAAGAATCTCCCGGTCGCTCTGGTCGGCGGTGGATTGCCATTGCTCCCCGAGTTGACTGGTGAAGCCAAGAGCTATGCGGAGCGAGGATTCGAGTTCCGCAAAATTGGTGCTCTGGATGACGAGGCGGCGGCCGCGGCTTTGGAGGAGCCGGCCAGGGGCCAGGGGGTGAACTGGCAGCCCAAAGCAGTAGAGCGTGTCGTCCATCTGACCGAGGGATATCCTTATTTTCTGCAGGAGTACGGAAGGGCGGCCTGGAAGATCGGCGATGGCAGCGCCGTCACCCGGCAGGACGTGGCCGCGGCCGAGCCGATTGCCCTCGAGTATCTGGACGGCAATTTCTTCAGCCAGCGGGTCGGCAAGCTTCCGAGCGCAGAGCGGCGCTATCTGTCCGCGATCGCAGCGCTCGGCGACGGCCCGCAACGCAGCGGCGAGGTCGCCGGAGCCCTTGGCAAAGACGCTCAAGACGTTTCCGTCGTGCGAGATCGCTTGATCAAGGCGAGCCTGCTCTACTCGCCGCGCCGGGGGGAGATCGACTTCACCGTGCCGTTGTGCGCGGACTACCTTCGTCGGCATCCATACCTGCCCAGCCTTGAGATCCTTGACGAGATACGCGAGGAGCGGTTGTAGCCGACCGGCCCGCCCTGGCCGCTCACATTGGACATTCGTACGGGGCGGCTTCGAGCCAAGTCCGCGCGATCCACATTTTTGGGTGAAGAGCGGACGAGTTCTCGGAACGGGAACGGGGAAAAGTCGGGATCTTCTGGAATTGGGCGGTAACGGCTAAAGGTGCGCGGCCGTGCGTTCGATGGGGAGGCGTGATGAATCTGCCAGTGCTTCGGTGCAAAAGGCAAACTCGCTGTGAGGCGGGGGCGCAAAGCCGTCGGGACTCTCTGAACGGAGTCAGCCGGGCTACCACCGGGGTCGACAGACACCACGTGGCTGCAAGCGACGGGGCTCTGGCGCAAACGATTAGGACCATAGGAGGTCTCTAAATGTTTCTCCAGAATCTCCGGGCCAAAGTAGGCGCCCGGCTCAAAGGCGACAGCGAGGGCGGCTTCACGCTGATCGAGCTTCTCGTCGTAATGCTCATCCTCGGAATCCTGGCCGCGATCGCGCTGCCGGCGTTCTTCAACCAGCGCGACAAGGCCGGCGACGCTGAGGCCAAGGAGACCGCGCACTCCGCCCAGGTCGCGATGGAGACCTGTGCGACCGACAACGACGGTCAGTACACCGATTGCGCTATCGATGATCTCGAGGCGATCGAGCCGACGCTTCCGCCCGCAACGGTGGCAAACAGCGGCAACCTCGGCCTACTCGTGATCGCGGCGGGCGAAGACAGCTACACCCTCCAGGTGACCTCTACGACCGGGAACACGTTCGAAGTCATCAATGACGATGGCACGTTCACCTACCCCTGTGCTGCGGGCGGCTCGGGCGGATGTCCCGAGGGTGGCGCTGCTGCGGACGAATGGGACTGAGTCTCTGATCGCATTGCCCTTGGCCTAGCCAAGCGTGAAGTGCCGAGGGGCGGGCCATCTGGCCCGCCCCTTGCGCTTTTCGGCCAGGGGCGCCGGATGCGGCTAAACGAATGGCCAATTTCGGCCGATAGAGCAACGATGCCGGCCCAGCCGATACCAGCGTCGCGCCCGCGAGGCGCATCGGCGGTTCTCGCCCTTGCCGCCTTTCTCCTGGCATCGGCGCTCTTCGCCGTCGGCGCCAGCGCCGCTCCGCCCGCCTACAAGGGCACCGCGGATAGCGGCGAGGTGGTCTTTTTCGAAAGCGAAGAGCAGCTGGTGGCGGGGGACACCGACAACAAGCGCGACGTCTTCGCGCGCTCGTTCGACCCCTCCGCCGGCGATGACGGGGCCTATGTCACCCGCGAGATCTCGACCGGGCCGACCGGCGGCAACGACGCTTACGACGCCCTCTTCGAGGAAGCCAGCGCCGACGGCGACGTCGCCTTCTTCTCGACCGAAGAGCCGCTGACGGGGGGCGACACCGACCGCAAGACCGACGTCTACGCGCGCTTCACCGCGACCGGAACGACCAAGCTCGTCTCCAGCGGCGCCCTCGCCTGCCAGCCGGCTTGTGGAAACGGCGGCTTCGATGCCGGCTTCGCCGGCATGGTCGCCGACGGCAGCGAGGTCTTTCTCGTCACCGCCGAGCGGCTCGATCCGCTCGCCGACGGCGACAGCTCGATCGACGTCTACGGGCACGAGCTGCCGAACGGCCCGACCACCCTCGTCTCCGCCGGCGGACCGACCTGCCAGCCGGTTTGCGGCAACGGCGAGTTCCTGGCGACGCTGCGGGGGGTGTCGCCCGACGGCTCCAAGGCTTTCTTCGACAGCTCCGAGCCGCTGGCCCCAGGCGACGACGATCAGGCCCTGGACATCTACGCCCGCGACCTGCCGAACGGTCCCACCAACCTGGTCTCTCCCGGCGACCCGGCCTGCGCGCCATGCGGCAACGGCAACGACGCGGCGATCTTCGCCGCCAGCTCGAGCGATGGCGACGCCGTGTTCTTCGCCAGCCGCGAGAAGCTGGTCGCCTCCGACAACGACGGCGCCAACGACGTCTACCGGCATGCCGGCGGAGTCACCGCCCTGGTCTCCGCCGGGACCGAAAACAAACCGGCGAGCTTCGTCGCGGCTCCCGGCGATGGCTCGCGAGCCTTCTTCGTCACCGCGGAGCCGCTTGCCGGAATCGCCGACACGAACGGGGCGACCGACGTTTACGCGTGGCAGGGGGGAGCGCCCCAGCTCGTCACCTCCGGCAAATGCTGCGGCTCGACCTCGGCGGCGGTGACGGCCGACGCCGGCACGGTCTTCTTCACCACGGTCCAGGCGCTGTCGCTCGAAGACGGAGATGTCAGCGCCGACATCTACGCGCAGGACGTCGCCGGGGGGGACCCCGTCCTGATCTCGGCCGGCGACCCCGGCTGTGCGCCCTGCGGCGACGGCCCGACGGCGGCGGAGTTCAACCGCGCCTCCGCGGACGGGACCCGGATCCTCTTCACCAGCTCCGAGCAGCTGTCCACGGAGGACTTCGACAACGACGACGACATCTACGTCCGCGTCGTCGGCGACGGCGAGACCGTGCTCGCGACGCCGGCGTCCGGCCCGTGCCCGACGAGCGACTGCCACGCCACCTTCGTCGGCGCCTCCACTGACGGCGAGCACGTCTTCTTCCAGACCAGCGAAGCGATGGTGCTCGGCGCCGACCCCGACTCCGAGCCGGACATCTACGAGCGCGCCTACGACACCGGCCTCGGTGGCCCGGTGACCCGGCTGGTCTCGACCGGCAACTCCGTCGGCCTCGAACTCGGCCCGCCGCCCCCGGATCTGGAAAGGACCGTGCCGGGCCCCTCCGGCACCACCACCCAGCCGGCGATCGTCGGTCAGGCGGAGCCGGGCTCCTCGATCAAGATCTACCGCAGCGCCAGCTGCTCCGGCGAACCGGTCGCCACCGGCACCGCCGCCGCGCTGGCGGATCCCGGAATCCTGGCGACGGTCACGGCGGGTTCGAGCACCGGCTTCTGGGCCACCGCCGAAGCCGAGGGCTTCACCTCGCTCTGCTCGAACTCCGTCAGCTACACCCATGAAAAAAGCGTCGAGCCGCCCCCGCCGCCACCATCCCCGCCGGCTGACCCGGGCCCCGCTGGCGGCGCCGGCACCGGACAGGCACCGGGGCTCGCCCCCGCCGCGCCGGCGAAGACCCGAGATGGCGTCGCCTTCGTCGCGCCGCTGACTCGGATCACCTTCGGACCGGCTGCCAAGACGCGGTACCCGCGGCCGGTCTTCCGCTTCACCGACGCGACCGGCCAGCCGGGGACGCGGTTCCGCTGCAGACTGGACCGCGGCGGCTGGAGGCCATGCGGATCGCCGACGAAGGTGGCCCGCCTCAAGCCCGGCAGGCACGTCTTCAGGGTCAGGGCGGTCAACGCCGTCGGCACGCCGGAGGTGCGCCCGGCCAGCCGTTCCTTCAAGTTGGTGCCGCGATGACCTGGCTGCGGCAGCGGCTCGGCGGCGCTGGCGACGAGGCCGGCCTGACTCTGGTCGAGCTGCTGGTCGCGGCGGCGATGAGCGTCGTCCTGGTCGGCGCCGCCGGCTCGATGATGATCAGCGCCGTGCAGACGCAGCCGGAGATCAGCAAGCGCTCCCAGGACGTCTCCTCCGCCCGCTGGATCCTCGAGCGGATGACCCGGGAGATTCGCAACGGGATCGCGGTCGAACCGGGCGCCACCGGCTCGGTCGTCTCCTTCACCGCCTACGTCCGCCGGGCCGCCTGTGGGAGCGGCACGCCCTTGCCGCCGGAATCCTCGGCGATCGAATGCGAGATCACCTACGACTGCTCCAGCGGCACCTCCTGCACGCGGGAAGAGGCCGATCCGGACTCCGCGTTCGCGGGAACGTCGAGGACGATCTTCACCGGCATCGCCAGCAGCGAAGTCTTCAACTTCTCTCCCAGCCCGAGCGAAGCGACCTTCATCGGCGTCACCCTGCGCTTCCCCAACCCCGAGGGCGACGGGTTCCTGACCGTCTCCGATGGCGCCAGCCTGCGCACCGCCGACGTGCTGAACTGACCATGCGCGCTCTCCTGAACAGGCTCGAGATCCCGCGCGGCCAGGCCGGGCTGACGATCATCGAGGTCGTGGTCGCGGCCCTGGTCCTGGCGATCGGGGCGATGGCGACGTTCGGGATCCTCGCCTCGGCGACGAAGAACGCGGCGCGGGCGAAAGCGAGTCAGGTCGCCCTCGATCTCGCCCAGGAAGAGATGGAGCGCCTGCGCGCCATCCCCTACGACAACCTCGCGGTCAGCAGCCCCCCGACCCCGTCGGCCAGCCCCCTCAGCCCGGACTCCAGGGTCGTCGGCACCACCTTCGCGCTGCAGCGTTCGCCGGTCGGCGAAGCGGCGCCCCTGGTGATCGACGAAAACGGCTTCGGCCCCAAATCCGAATTCGTCAGCGGCAACCCCAGCGCCGGCGGGGTGACCGGAACCATGTACCGCTACGTGGTCTGGCGCAACGACGACAGCTGCTCCGAGGAAGAGTGCCCCGGCAGCCAGGACTACAAGCAGGTCGTGGTCGCCGTGCAGCCGAGCAAGCCCGGAAGCCAGGTAGCCGAACGCGGCTACGTCGAAGTCCAGTCCGGCCGGATCGACCCGGAGACCCTGAACGAACCGCCTCTTGACGACGATGACGATGACGAGGAGGAGGAGGAGGAGACCGGCGGATCGGTCACGGCGCAGCAGTTCTACCTCTCCGATACCCCCTGCGCCGCCGGCGGCACCACGGTTCGCTCGACGATCGCCGGCGACCACCTCCTGCACAACACGCTCGGGACCTGCGCCAGCGGCCTCAAAACCGGCTCGGCCGAAATCGGCGCTCCGGATGCCCTGCTGCCGTCCGGCCCGCCCGACCCCGATCCCGAAGACGACTCGAATCCGGCTCTCTACGACTACTCCAACGACTTCTATATCGAGCCCACCCCGGACACCGACAAGGGCCTGCAGATCCGCCATGACGACACCGAGGGTTGTCAGTACGTGCCGACTGGGGCCGCCAGCCCCGAGTCGCAGGTGCACCGCTGGGTCACCGACCGCTTCGCCCTCGACTTCAGCATGAGCGGCAAGGTCACGCTCGAGTTCTACACCCGGACCCTCAACGACAATCTGTACACCGGCAAACTCTGCGTCTACCTCTTCGAGCGCAGCGAAGAAACGGTCGCAGGCGAACTGAAAGCGAAAGACAGCTTTCTCGCCGATCAGGGCAGCGGCGATCTCTACTGGTTCTACAAACCGGAGGGAAGCGGCTTCTGGCCGCGAAACACCTGGACCAAGGTGCGCTTGACGATGGACTTCGCGGATGTTCCCCACACGATCGACGACGACCATCGCCTCGGCGTCGCGCTCAGCGTCGACCCCGCGTTCACCCCCGCCGACGCGATCCCGGTCATGTACGACCACCCGAACTACCCGACCCGGATCGAGGTCGACACGACGACGCCGATCGAAGGCGGCTGAGGATGGTCCCGGCCGCGGTGTTCGCCCTCCTCGGAGGGCTGGTTCTCGGCAGCTTCGTCACGGTCGTCGCCCACCGCGTCCCGCGCGGCGAATCGATCGTCGGGCCACGCTCGCGCTGTCCTGGCTGCGGCACCCAAATCGCCGCCTACGACAACCTGCCGGTGTTCTCCTGGCTCTTGCTGCGTGGCCGCGCTCGCTGCTGCGGCGCCGCGATCTCCCCGCGCTATCCGCTGACCGAGCTCGCTCTCGGCCTTCTCTACCTGACCACCGTGCTGGTGCTCTGGGATGACCCCGGGGAGGTGGCGCTGGGGCTGGTCTTCGTGACGATGCTGCTGGCGATCACCCTGACCGACCTCGAGCGGCGGATCATTCCCAACAAGATCCTCCTGGTCGCCGCCGTGCTCGGGGTGGCGATCGCCGCCGTCGCGGATCCCGGCAGCCTGCCCGAGCGCGCCATCGCCGCGGTCGCGGCGGGTGGCCTGCTCTTCCTCGCCGCCCTCGCCTATCCGCGCGGGATGGGCCTCGGGGACGTCAAGCTGGCGGCTGTGATGGGCCTGTTCCTGGGCCGCAACGTGGCGCCGGCGCTGCTGGTCGCGCTGCTGGCCGGCTCGCTCGTCGGCCTGGCGATGATCGCCCGCCACGGTGCGGCCGCGCGCAAGACGGCGATCCCTTTTGGGCCCTTCCTGGCCCTCGGCGGGGTCGTCGGACTGCTGGCTGGAGACCAGCTTGTCGACTGGTATCTGGGCACTTTCTCGTAGAACCGTCCAGGTTCTCCTACAAATAAGTAGTTGCAGGGCGAAAGGTTCGCGCCCTTTCTGTCGATCCATGGTTTGCGGGCTCGACCAAGGCGCCGCCTCAGCCATGCAACTGACCCGGAAGAAGAAGACTCCAGCCGTCGTCGGCCTCGACATCGAGGCCGGCAGCATCGCCGCGACCGAAGTGCGGGTCAACGGCGGCGCCGAGCTGACTGCCTCGGCGATCGCACCGCTGCCTCCCGGCGCCTTCCACGAGGGCGAGGTGGTCGATCCCGACGCCCTCACCGCCGCCCTCAAGTCGCTCTTCTCCGAGCACAAGCTCGCCAAGCAGGTGCGCCTCGGCGTCGGCAACCAGCGGGTCGTCGTCCGCACCGTGCGCCTGCCCGCGATCGAGGACCCGAAGCAGATGGCGGCTGCCGTACGCTTCCAGGCCCAGGAGCAGATCCCGATGCCGCTCGACCAGGCGGTGCTGGAGCACCAGGTGGTCGGCGGCGTCCCCGCCGAGGAGGGATCGACTCCGCAGGTCGACGTGATCGTCGTCGCTGCCCGCCGCGAGATGGTCTCCTCCTTCGTCGAGCCGATCCGCCGCGCCGGCCTGCACCCGGTCGGGATCGACCTCTCCGCCTTCGGGATGATCCGGGCTCTGGCCGAGGTCGAGGCGAGCGCCGAGAACGGCGAGCGCCCCTCCTCCGCGGTCCTCTACTGCAACGTCGGCGACGTCACCAACCTCGCCGTGGCGCGGGGCACCTCCTGTCTCTTCACCCGCGTCTCCCACGTCGGCCTGGAGGCCATCGCCGAGGAGCTGGCGTCGAGCCGCGGCCTCTTTCCCGAACACGCGACGCAGTGGCTCACCTACGTCGGCCTGGAGCGACCGCTGGAGGAGATCGAGGGGGATCCGGAGATCGTCGCCCAGGCCCGGCTCGCGCTCGAGGACGGCGTCACCGCGCTGATCGACGAGCTGCGCCTCTCCCTCGACTACTACGCGGCCCAGGCCAGCGCCCTGCCGGTCGAGCGGGTCGTCCTCTGCGGCCCCGGCAGCGCGATCGCCGGCCTGCCGGGACGGATGGAGTCCAGCCTCGGCTTCCAGATCGGCGTCTCCCGGCCGCTGGCGCTGTCCGGATACGACGACGCCTCGGCGGCGCGGCTGACCCTTCCCTACGGCCTGGCGCTGGAGCGTTAGATGCGCCCCGTCAACCTGATCCCAGCCGAGGAGCGCCGTGGCGAGCAGGCGCCGCTGCGGACCGGCTTCCTCGTCTACCTGGTCGTCGGCGCCTTCGTCGCGATCCTGGTCGCCGTCACGGCGCTGGTGCTGATCGGCAACAAGGTGGCCGAGAGCGAAAGCGAGGTCGCCCGGCTGCAGCGCGAAGACGCGCGGGTGAGCCTGCAGGCACAGCGGCTCGCCTCCTACACCCAGTTCCGGATCCTCAGCGAACAGCGGGTGCAGACCGTCAGCAGCCTCGCCGACAGCCGCTTCGACTGGGAGCGGGTGATGCGGGAACTCTCCCTGGTCCTGCCCAGCGACGTCTGGCTGGTCGACCTGACCGCCACGGCGGCGCCGGGGGTCAGCGTCAGCAGTGGCGGCGGCTCCGGCGGCAGCCTGCGGGCGGCTGTGCCGGGACCGGCACTGGAGCTGAGCGGCTGCGCCAGCGGGCAGCAGGCGGTTGCCGCCTTCGTCACCACCCTCAAGGACATCGACGGCGTCACCCGCGTCGGGATCGAGGCTTCCGAAGTCGCCGGGGAGGAAGGCGGCGCAGGGGTCTCGGCAGGCGGGGATTCGGGCTCCGGCGGCTCAGGCGAGGATTGCCGCACCCGCGACTTCATTGCCAAGTTCCAGCTCGTCGTCGCCTTCGACGCGGCGCCGGTCCCGATCACCAGCGCCACCGAGGAAGCCGCTCCGGCTCCCGCCGAAGCGACCGAAGAAGACGGCTCGGCGGAAGCGGAGGGCAGCTGAGATGAAGCTGGACATGAAATCCAGCAACGGCATGATCGTGGCGATGCTGCTGGTCGCCGGCATCGCGATCGCCTTCTGGATGCTCGCCCTCAGCCCGAAGCGCGAGGAAGCGGCGAAACTGGACGCGCAGGTCGGCCAGCTCGAAGCCTCGATCGCCCTGCACCAGGCGGAAGTCGCCGAAGGCGAAGCGGCTCGCGAAGACTTCTCCGAGGACTACCAGCGCCTGGTCGTGCTCGGCAAGGCCGTCCCCGGCGACGACGACACCGCCTCCCTGTTGGTCCAGATCAGCCACATCGCCGAGAAGACCGGAGTCGAGTTCCACGAGCTCGAGCTGAATGCCGCCTCGAGCTCCGCGGAGGCGCCGGCGCCGGCGCCGGCCGCCGGCGCCGGGGGGGAGCCGGTCTCCGCCACCGAGGCGGCCGCCTCGCTGCTGCCGCTCGGCGCCTCGGTCGGGCCCGCCGGACTGGCGGTGATGCCCTACACCCTCACCTTCGACGGGGACTTCTTCGAGATCGCCGACTTCATCAAGGAGATCGACGCGCTGGTCAAGACCAGCAACGAAGACGTCACGGTCGACGGGCGCCTGCTCACGCTCGACGCCTTCGCCCTGGCGGCTGACGACAGCAAGGGCTTCCCCGCGCTCGAAGCCACCTTCTCCGTCACGACCTACCTGACCCCGCCCAGCGCCGGAGAAGGCGCCGGCACGACGCCTTCCACCCCCGGCACGGCACTGGCGACCCCGGCCTCGGCAACGACTGGAGAAGCACCGTGAAGAAGCTCAAAGGACCGGATCTCGAGGGGCTCGAGGTGCCGGCCGTGCTCAGGGACCTCTTCCAGGACCTGCGCGACCGTCGCCTGCTGCCGTTGCTGGCATTGGTCCTCGTGGCGATCCTCGCCGTTCCGTTCCTGCTCGGCAGCAGCCCAGAAGAAGAGGGCGGTTCGAGCGCGCCGAGCGCGCCCTCGCCCCAGACCGCCCAGGCCGCGCACCTCACCGTGGTCGAGGCCAAGCCCGGCCTGCGCGACTACCGCAAGCGACTGCGGGCCCGGGAGGCGACCGATCCCTTCAAGCAGCGCTATACGGCGCCAGTGCTCGAGGGGGCGAACCTGCCGGCCGAAACCAGCACCTCGGGCGGCTCCGAACCGAGCTCCAGCGCCGCGACCACCGAATCCTCGACCGGTGGGGTCGTCGAATCGCCGACCGACGGCGGCGGCGGGGCGGCCCCTGGGTCCGGCGGCGGAGGCAACGGCGGCGGACAGGGCCCCGAGATCACCCTCTTCACCTTCGCGGTCGACGTCCAGTACGCCCGCACCGAAGAAAAGGCGGACCACAGCATCGTGATGGGCGAGCCGACCGTGCGCGAACGGGTCAAGCCCTACACGCCGCTGCCCGGCGAGAAAGCGCCCGTCGTCACCTACATCGGCGTCGGTGCCGGCGCGAAGACTGCGCTGTTGATGGTCTCCAAGGAAGTCACCGCCACCTTCGGCGACGGCAAATGCAAATCGGGCACCAGCAGCTGCGAACTGCTCGAAGTCGAAACGGGGATCCCACAGACCTTCGAATACGGCCCCAACGGGGTCCGCTACAAGATCAACGTGCTGAGGATCGAGCCTCTGGTCGCCGGTCATCTCTGATCCACCCGCGCTTTCCGGCCAAAGCTTCAGTAAGTGAAGCCACATGGCTACACTTGTTGAAGCGAGGTGATTTCCATCTCCGCCTCGATCCACCGATGAGCGCTCTGAGCAACTCCACCTGTCCCGTCTGCCGCACCGCCGAGGTCGTCTGCGGGAAGTGGACGCTTCTGGTGATCCGCGACCTTGCCGCCGGCAGCAGCCGTTTTTGCGAGCTCGAGCGGTCTTTGGAGGGAATCAGCCCGCGCACGCTGTCGCTGCGGCTGCGGGCGCTGGAGGAGGAGGGGATCGTCGAGCGGCACACCTATCCCGAGGTCCCGCCCCGGGTCGAGTACGCCCTGACCGAGAAGGGCGAGGCGCTGGTCCCGCTGATCGACGACATGCGCAAGTACGGCACCCGCTGGCTGCTGGCGGAAGACGCCGAACCGGCCGCCGTATAGGTCGAACGTCCATTTTGCGGTGCCTGCAAGGCATCGTGCAGGCGCAGGAGCGCCGCCCGGGGGCCGGAAGCCTGGGACGTGCGTGATTTCCTGCTCAACGAAGCGCTGAAGCGGCTGGCCACCGAGGCGGCCACGCGGTTCAGCTCCCTGGTCGCCAGCGGCGACCAGATCCCCTTCGACGTCGCCGCCGAGCAGGGCGACGATTCTTCCTTCTTCAGCTATGTGCCGTTGACCTCGCGCTTCGTCGAGGAGCGCTCGCGGGAGCTCTGCTCGCTGCCCAGCTTCGGCCCCGCCCGCGAGGCCGCGGTCGAGGCCGGCGTCGCCTCCTCCTACCTGGAGGCGCGCGGCGAGTCGGTCCCGGCCGACCCGGGCGAGCGGGCCGAACGGATGCTGACGATCTTCATTTCCGCGCTCTGGGAGGGGTCGACCGAGTTCTCGCTCGACCGCGCGCGGCTTGACAGTGCCCTCTCGATGCTCGACGCCGAAGGCCGGGACGCCGACGACGCCGAGGTGGTGATCGTCCCCGTGGTCGGCCTGCGGATGTCCGGCGCTCGTCTGCAGCTGCCGCACGGAGTGCGGATCGTCCGCTCCGACGCGATCGAGGCCCCGATCGAGGCGATGCGCAGCGAGGGCATGGGCCGCGCCTCCTGGGAGCCCCAGTACCTCGCCGTCGCCGAGCAGCACGAGGACGAAGGTGCCGAGGCGGCCCTCAACCAGCTGCGCGAGCTGATCAGCGTGATGAGGCTCTTCAAGGGCGGCGGCATTGGGCTCGGCCCCTACGCCTTCGCCCCGACCGGCGAGGACTGCTGGCGGCGGATCGCCACCGGCGCCCCCGCCACCCGCCCCGGTGGCTACCGGCTCAGCGAGGCCGAGGCCGGCGAGCTGGTCGAGCTGGCGCGGACGCTGGAGGCCCGCCCCGACCCCGACAGCGCCCTCACCTGGGCGGTCGGCCGCTTCGAGATGGGCTGCGAGCGCGAGAGCGCGCTCGACGGCCTCAGTGACCATCTTCTGGCTCTGCGAGCCGTGCTCGAGGGCCACGGGCCGGTCGGCGCCTCGCTGCCGATGCGCGCCGCGGCGCTGATCTCCGACGACTCGCTGGACCGGATCGAGGCCCGCGAGAAGGTCGAGGACACGCTGGAGCTGGAGCGGGCGCTGATGAACGGCCGCGCGCTGGAGAAGAGCGTGCAGCTGGCCGGCTGGGCCGAGGAAGGCGTGCGCAGGCTGCTGCTGCAGGCCGCGCTGGGCGAGCTCGGCAACGACCTCAGCGCCACCGCCGACGAGACCCTGATCGCGACCGGCCTCGAAGGCGGCGACGCCGAGATCGCCTTCACCGCCGGCGAGGAGATCGAAGCGGCCGTCGAGCCCGCCGAGCCGCCCGCCGAGATTCGCGTCGAACAGCTTCCGTCCCCCGTCGTGCCCCCCGAGCCCATCGAAATCGAAATCGAGTCGACCGAGGAGACCCACATGGAGCAGGAGACCCGCATCATGGAGCCGATCCCGGCCGAGGACGAGATCAAGATCACGGCGACGCCGTGGCTCGAGGAGGTCTCCGGCGACCGCCGCGGCGACTCGCTCGAGTGGCCGGCCGCCAGCGAGCGCGACATCGAGCACCGCGAGCGCATCGACACTCCCCGCGTGCGTCACCTCTTCCCGGTCCCCGAGGACGCCGACTGGGAGGTCAGCCACCTGGAGTTCGACTACGCGCACTACGGCGGCCCCCGCCGCGCCAGCTAGCGTTCGTCGCTGGGTAAGAGCGTCATCGCACGACTTCGCAGGTCATGTCGCGAAGTTGATCCAATCTGCGCGCCCCAGGCGCGCCCTCTTTCCCTAGGTTGGATCCGGCCAGATCAGTGACCCCGAGGCCAGCGTATGATGCTTAGTATGAAAGAGCGAGTGACCATCTCTGTGGAGCGGGAGGCGCTTGAGATCGCCCGCGCAGAGGTCAAGGCCGGCGAGGCGCCGAATCTTTCGGCCGCGGTCGAAGGGGCACTCAGGGCACGCGGCAAGTCCCAGGCTCTGAGGGAAGCGGTTGAGCTCGCCGAACAGGAACACGGACCGGTCAGTCAGGAGATGAAAGAGTGGGCGATCAGGGAACTGACGCGGGCTTCGCGGGAGGCCTCGTTCTCGACGCGGGAGCGTTGATCGCTCTCGAGCGCGGCGACCAAGAGGTCGTGGCGGTTCTCTGGGGAGCGATCTCCATGGCCCTGAGCGTCGTCATCCCCGCGACCGCGCTTGCCCAGGTTTGGCGCGGTGGGCCTCGATCGGCATCCCTGGCGCGGCTGATCGTTGCCAGCGAGGTGGACTCTCTCGACCAGGAGCGGGCGAAAGAGGTCGGGTTGCGCCTCGGCCTTCGCGGCGCCAGCGACGTTTCAGACGCGCACGTCGCCTGCTGCGCATCCGAGCACCGAGCAACGGTGGCCACCTCTGACCCGGATGACATCGAGGCTCTCGCGATGCCGGGCGAGCGGCTCGGGCTCATGCCGGTCTGAATCCAGCTAGGCGCGGCCCGCCGCCATCGCCACCCGCTCTTCGCCCGTGGCGAACAGGTAGCGGTTGATCTCGGCCAGGCCGGCGAGGTCGTGGACGTCCTCGTTCAGGTAGGGGACGCGGATCACGCCCTGGGTGCGCAGCTCGGTCGCCAGGTGCTCGATGTTGCGGGCGTCGCGCTCGGCCAGCGCCTGGTAGTCGGAGAAGTTCGCGGCTACCCGCCGGGCCAGGTCCTCGTCGCCGAGCTGCCCGGCCAGCGCCGCCGGCAGGTCGTCCTCATCGCCGGCCAGGTCCTCGGTCGGGTAGTGGACCTTGTTGACGATGACGCCGCCGAAGGGCAGCTTCGCCTCGACCAGCTTGCGGTGGAAGTAGACCGCCTCGTCGATCGGCTCGCCCTGGGGGCCGCAGACCACGAGAAAGCAGGTGCCGGGGTCCGCGAGCAGCTTGTTGACCCTTTTCGCCCGCGCCTGGAAGCCCTCGACCATGCCGCTGAAGGCGTTGAAGAACTCGGCCAGGTCGGCCAGCAGGTCGAAGCCGACGATGCGCTTGAGCACGCCGAGCACGACCGAGGTGCCGCGCCCGGCGACCTTCGCGGCCAGCCCGGTCGGCTTCATGAAGACCCGCAGCGAGCGACCCTCGATGAACTGGGTCAGCCGTTTCGGGGCGTCGAGGAAGTCGAGTGCGTTGCGGCTCGGCGGCGTGTCGAGGACGAGCAGGTCGAAGCCGCCCTCGGTGTGCAGCTCGAACAGCTTCTCCATCGCCATGTACTCCTGCGAGCCGGCCAGGGCGCTGGAGATCTGCTGGTAGATGCGGTTTTCGAGGACGCGGTCGCGCGACTCCTCGTCGGGCGCCTGGCGGGCGACCAGCTCGTCGAAGGTCGCCTTCGCGTCGAGCATCATCGCCCACAGCTCACCCTTGATCTCGACCCCCTGCTTCTCGAACAGCGCCGGGTCGACCTGGCGCGCCTCGTTGCCGAGCTCCTTCAGGCCGAGCGAGTCGGCGAGGCGCTTGGCGGGGTCGATCGTCAGCACGCAGACCTTCAACCCCCGCGCCGCCATCCCGGTCGCGATCGCCGCCGAGGTGGTCGTCTTGCCGACGCCGCCGGAGCCGGCGCAGATGCAGATCTCCTTGCCCTCGAGGATGTCGTCCAGGGTTGGCATCAGGAGAGCTTGCGCGACAGTCGTCGCGCGGCCTCCGGCCCCAGCTCGGGCTCGAAGAGGAAGGGCAGGGTCTTCACCGGCGCCTCGACGCGGCGCCGCAGCCGGGCCACCTGCGCCCGCTGGCAGCGGGCGCGCTCATGCTCGGAGAGGGCGGCCCGCGCCGCCGCCCGCACCGCGCCTTCCTCACTCCCGGCCAGCGCCGTGAGCCGGCCGGCCTCCGTTTTCGAGAAGCGCTCGGGGTAGAGGCCGTTGAGGTAGACGCGGTCGACCGCGACCCCGACCTCCTCATGCAGGTCCCGCTCCAGCGCCGCCGACTCGTTGACCGGCATCTCCTCCGGCAGGGCGACGATCGCGACGCCCGTGTTCTCGTGGTTGGTGATGAAGCGATCGAGGGTCTGCGCCTGCGAGTGAATCGGCCCGACGCGGGCGATGCTGGCGAAGGTGCGCGGCGTCTGCAGGAAGCCGACGCCGTGGCCGGTGGCGGGGGCGTCGACGATCACCAGGTCGTACTTGCGGCCCTTCTTCACCTTGCGGTCGAGCTGGGCCAGCTCCCAGATCTTGCCGATCGTCACCAGCTCCTTCAGCCCGGGCGTGGCGGCGGCGAGGTAGTTGAAGATGCGGCTGCGGAAGAGCATGTCGCGCATCGCCCGCACCTTGAGCTGGAGCAGGACGTACTCGCGCATCGACTCGTCGGGGTCGATCGAGATCGACCACAGGTTCTCCTCCATCTCGACCTCGTGGAAGCCGACCTCGGTGTGGTCGAACATGCGCGAGGCGTTCTCCTGCGCGGCGACCTCGCAGACGATCGTGCGCTTGCCGGCGGCGGCGGCGCGCATTCCGAGCGCCACGGCGACCGTCGTCTTGCCGACGCCGCCCTTGCCGGTGACGATGACCAGTCGCTTGTCGAGGAGCTCGGGGATCGGGCAATTCCTAGCAATTTCGTGGGCTGGCAGGAAAAGCGAGTCCCCATACGAATATCCGCGCAATGGGATTTCTAAGCCGCAAGCCCAAGCCAGCCCCTATCCAGGTAGACGAGCAGCATCCGATCGTCGAAGAGCTCCAGCGTATGGAGGAAGCGGTACCCGAGAGGGCTGCGCCTGAATCCGAGGGACCAAGCCCGCAGCCCGCGGGTCCTGTCGCGGACGAGCACTCCTCGTCCTCGCAAGCTGCGGGCGAGGAGCGCCCATCCACGCCACCCGCGGGAGGGGGGCAGGGTGCCGAGGGTTCGGACGCCCCGGATGAGGTACCGCCTGCTCCTGTGGAGTCAGCTGCTGCTGCGCCGACTGAGGCGGTTGCTTCGGCTCCGGCCGCTCCGGCACCTTCTGCCGCGGTTGAGGTGAAGCCTGCGCCTGCAGTGCCGGAGGAGCCGGCTCGGATGATGCCGCGGGATCTGATTGCGCCCAGCCGTCTTGATGCGGTGCGGGAGGCTGCGGAGCCGGAGGTGCCGGTCAAGCACGCGGACGTGATCGCCTTTGCGAATCAGAAGGGTGGGGTGGCGAAGACCACGACCACGCTGAACCTTGCCGTCGCCTTTGCCGAGTCCGGGTACCGGGTGCTGTGCATCGACCTCGATCCGCAGGGGAACCTGACGATGAGCCAGGGGATCGATCCGGACAAGGTCGAAAAGAGCCTCTACGACGTGCTCGTCAACGACATGCCGATCAGCGAGATCATCGTCAAGCGCGAGATCGACATCGCCGTCGCCTCGATCGACCTGGCCGGGGCGGAGATCGCGATGAGCACCAAGATCGGCCGCGAGCGCTCGCTCGAGAAGGCGCTGAAAGAGGTCGACGGGGACTACGACTTCATCTGCATCGACACCCCGCCCAGCCTTGGTTTGCTGACGATCAACGCGCTGACGGTCTCGAACAAAGTGATCGTCCCCGTCCAATGCGAGTATCTCTCGATGCGCGGGCTGGTCCAGCTCCAGAACACGCTGAAGATGATCCAGGAGAACCTCAACCCTGACGTCAAGATCGAGGGCATCCTGCCGACGATGCTTGACACCCGCACCGTCCACGCCAAAGAGGCGATTGAAATCCTCGAAGAGAACTTCGGCGACCTCGTCTTCAAGTCCCGGATCCGCAAGGCGGTTAAATTCGCCGAGGCTCCCGTCAAGGGCGCCAGCGTCCTCAAGTACGATTCCGGCAGCAGCGCCGCGAACTACTACCGGGAGTTGGCGAAGGAGGTTCTGGCGAATGGCTCGACGCAATAAGCG